>Ga0209702_10001198_pt1 | contig 51042 bp, 91 predicted proteins | sample FRY01_FD_187210 | JGI IMG/M metagenome (GOLD analysis project Ga0209702, IMG submission 187210) | Freshwater microbial communities from Lake Fryxell liftoff mats and glacier meltwater in Antarctica - FRY-01 (SPAdes) (version 2) | ecosystem: Environmental > Aquatic > Freshwater > Ice > Glacier... | reverse complement strand
GTTGTTATCCTTGACAAATTTGAATGGATTCCGGCGACGGCGCTGGATATGGTGATTTCGTGAACACTTTCAGTAAAGTTGGTGATTTCGCTGCGAAATTAGTCAAGTGTCAACGGTGCGGTGGGGTTACCAACGGCGAGCGGCGAGTGACACACACTTCTTTTGAAGGTAGTATTTTGGATTGGGCGGACACCCCCGGTCCACATATTTGTATTTTGCTGGAACTCCGGGGGTTTCTTTACGCCGTGCCGTTCATCATTCTAGTCGCTCTCGTGCTTGCCTCAAGTGTAGCCCAGATATTCAGCTTTTGATGGGATGAAATGGTAAATAAATCGTTTTTGACGGTTTCGCGATAGCAATTTATGAGTAAACTAAAACGCGCGCAAAAATTCATTGGTAAAATCATCAATTGCAGCCCCCTCGGTGAGTTACTTTTTTATGTCGAAGGATTGCAAATCCTGAACTCTGAAGATGTTGTGTTCGAACGGAAACAAACCGAAAAAACTCTTGCTTTTGTTGGCAAAGTTTTAAACAGTCCGTCCGATACAAAAACCACGAATTGCGGCGTGAAAGGGCGGCTGCGTTATAAAATTTACGACAACTACAAAGACGTTTTTGTGGCTGTGTGTAATGGCTTGAATCGCTCTTCCGCACTCATGAATAAATCAATTCTTCATTATGAAGAATTGCAAAAACTTTCAGAAAAAGAAAGATTTAAAATCGGACTTGACAAAGGTTTGCATCTCTCTATGATGGAGACTTCGTGGAGCGATGTAGGCATCAAAAAAGAAATTGTTAGGCTAGACAAACTTCGCTTAGTTTATGAAAATGATTTGAAAAAAATGCGCGTTTCGACTACGATCCATCAAGCATTTAGCCTTTAGCACTCATATTTTGGTCGGGTATGCCGCCCCTTGGTAACATATCAATCTTTCTGTTTTGGCGTAAGTCAACAGTCGCGGGTAGAACAGGATTGATAGACCATCTTATGCGTGCTAGAGCCTGTGAATGAAATGCGCCTTTTGTTCCGCCCTATAGGCGTGTTCATGATAAACACAGACGAAAAGGAATCATAGATCAAATTTCGCGCCATTGAGCCGAGTTTTGATTTTTTTCAATTCTGTTTTGAAATGGCGAAATAAAAAACTAACCAATGAATGAAAAAATATAATGTTTGAATTCCTGTATACCAATGAAGCTAAACTGATAACGTCAGATTTCTGCATCGAACCAGAAAACTTTCCCGCTTGTCTTGTGGATTTACAAAAATTCGCCAACACTTTCGATGATCCATTGTACAAAAATCTGGAAAAATGTGACGACATTTATAGTTTTATGTGGCCATTTGGTTGGGAACCTCGATTTGGGATAAACCGCATCTATTTTAGTATCAGCACAATAGATGCTGATACTATCAGTTTACTTCAAGTAATTGCTCCATTTGTAAAAAAAGGATCATTTATTGAAATGAAAAACCACGATGGAAATCACTGGCGCTGGTTGTTCGACGGTGGGAAGATTTGCCTTATGCGACAAAATTGGGAGCTTTGCGATGGGTAAAGAATTTGTTGTCTACAAGTATGAAATTAGCCTTGCAGAACCTATGCGGGGTAGCATAGAAGATGAGATTGACCCTGAAAAAGATCTAAAGGCACAACTTTTAGAAACGCTGCACGCAACCGCTATGAGTTTTCCTTTCCGTTATTTTCCAACAGTAGAAATGAAAATTACCGAATGTGAAGACATTCCAGAGCTGGTGGGACTAAAAGTAAATTTATGACAATGGAATTCTACAGCCAACATGGCTAATACGGAGAATTATCCAACTTTTCTAGCCATTGTGTCATGTATAAAAGAACTCGCTCGTAGGAGCGAACACGCTTTTCAGGCGATCAAATTGCCACAGAAAGACTTGTGGGAAAAAGTTTCGCAAACAAAGCGCCTGCTTATGAAGGTTCGTTCACAACTGGTTTGATCTTGGCTCAAACTAGGCTATGGTTAGGACATGAACAACGTCGATACCAGCCCAACCTTTCTACCTGCCACTGCCGCAAACATTCCAAAAGGTCTCTCGCAGAACACGATTGATCGCTTCAAGGGAATGGACGCACAGGATGTCAAAAATATCCTCAAGCCTTCGCAGTTTCCTTTTGCGGTTCTTTTTGAGCAGCTTCAAGGCGATTGGAACATTTCGGGTCTTACTCGTACCTGCAATGCCTTCAACGGAACGGAAGTGTTCTATTGTGGTCGGCGCAAGGTGGACCGCCGCATGATGGTCGGAGCACACCGCTACACTGAGGTCAATTACCTTACTTCGATGGATGAGGTGATCGCCCTAAAATCAAAATATGTTTTCGTCGGCCTTGAAATCGGTGTTGCTGCAAAGAACATGCGAACTTTTGATTGGCCCGACAATGCATTGATTATTGCTGGCGAAGAAAGCACTGGACTTTCGAAAGAGATGCTGGCACTATGCGATCACATTGTCTACATTGAGCAGTTTGGTTCTGTTCGTTCTATGAATGCTGCGACTGCTGGCAGTATTGCAATGTATGATTACGTCTCAAAGTATCTCAACAAGCCCCGAATCGTAGAAAGTAAATAAATGCCTTTTCGACTTGCCTCTAAAGAGACAATCCTTCAAAAACTAAGCGAACGAGACTCGGTGTATTTTGAACAACTTGGTTTTATTGAAGGCGAACCAATTGATTATGGAGATTACAACTCTCCTGCGCGTAGAGATTGGATTAGCCGACGAAATCCACCGGACGGATCTGCGCCGCGGCTAACCGCGGAAGAGCAAGCTGATTTTGATGTGCGGAATTCCGCAGAAACGGTAGAGAATCGCAACGAGGGCGACGGGGCAGAACGTTACATAACTTACTATTTCGCGCCCTATGACCTGTATATTTCTATGTCAGGATATTACTCCTCGTATGGGGAATCGACGTGGAATGAAATGTTTGTGGCAAAACCCTATATTTACACCGAAATTCACTACAAACCCCTCACGGAGCCTACAGAATGACTACGAATCTATTTCGACTCGCCCCCAAAGAGGAAATTCTACAAAAAGTAGCTAAAAATGATTTTTCGTATTTTGACGAAGAATCGCAAGAATATTTTCTTGGAGATCGCCTGAGCATCCCGCAATATGATACTCCTGAATTTACAGCGTGGACGAAACGTATTTATCCAGATGACGGCTCTGAGCCGGTTTTAACACCCGAGGAAAAAGCCGAAAATGAGGTAGAGGACAGCGTTAAAAATGTTAGTTCGTACAATGACGGCGATGGCCGCGAAAAATACATGACCTACTATTTCAAACCCTACGACCTTTATGTCACGCTTGAGGGCCTCTATTCTTCGTGGAGCGGTAGTTCCTGGCATGAGGTGTATGTGTCTGAGCCAATAGAGCACACAATAGTTTGTTATGAACGGAAGAAGTAAAGCAAAAAAGAAACTATCCGGCGGACGGCTCTGAGCTGAAATGCACTTCAGCGGCTTGGTAAAGCAACTAGTTCGTGATAGTGTTCAGGAGGTCGAGAGTCGAGATGAGGACGATGGTATGTACCTAGCCATTTATTCCAAACCCTACGATATGTACGTTAGCCTCCTTTCATTTCAAAGCCCTGCGAAATAACAAAATTTATTACTTTCGCACCCGAACACACCACACCATCGGAGACTGAATAATGCCACTTTTCCTAGCATCCAAAGAAGAAATCCTTGCAGAAGTCCAGGCTAATAATTGTGATTATTTTGTTGATCGCAAATTTTTTCAAGGCAGTCGAACTGATCACGGCGATCATAATTCAAATACATACAAAGATTTTTACAATCGTCGTTTTCCTCAAGATGGCTCTTCGCCTCAGCTAACGCCCGAAGAGCAAGTGGACGTTGACGTAGAATTTTCCGTAGAAGAAGTAGAGCGCCGCGACGAGGGCGATGGTCACTATCAATACATGACTCTGTATTTTGTCTCTTATGATCTTAACGTGTCGCTTGTCGGCCGTTATTCCTCGTATAGTGATTCTTGCTGGGATAATGTATTCATTTCGGAGACTTTTCAATACACCGAAACTCGGTATCGGCGGCTAGGATCGTGAACTTCCTCGCTAAATTCGAGAAATGCATTTCTGAAAGCAGTTTGGAACATTACCGTCGTCGAGCAAACAATCCTTTGGTTGTAGATTACGAAAATATCAAAAATATCGTTGTAATTTCCAACGAGGGGGGCTCAATTGAGACTTTTACAGGGAGCGAAATCGAAGAGGTCGTTGAGTGGATGATTTGGCGCACCGTTGGCGACGACGAAAGCAGCCCAGAAATTACTGTCTTTTGCTCTTCGAGTTTTAGAACACAAATTCATTCTTTGTACTTTGATGAACTAGGAAAAATTTATGCAGGAATTCCTGGGTTGATTGCTCAGAAAAAAGCCGACTATGCAGCCCAGGTACAACGCGATGCAGAACTCTCAGCTAAATTGCAAGAGCAATCTGAAAAAGAAATTTACCTACGTCTAAAAGAAAAATTCGGGCCGCGGGGTTTAGAGAAAAAATTAGAAAAGCTAATTGAAACTCATGCTGGCGGTAGGGCGTGTTTGTACTGTGGGGCTGTTGAAAACGAAATCTGCGAGTCGGGGTGCATCGTGGGCGAACTTCGTGAACTGCTTTGAACCTTCAAGCTTTTGCGATATACTGAAAATATGTGCAGCAAAGTTTAATTGTAAAATAGTGGTGTATGCTGATATTATTTTTTATTCTGACGATGCTGGGCATTCTTATTCTGTATTGTCTTGCCACGCTAATTAAAACCTAAGGAACGAACATGAACATTCAAAACAAAATAGAGGATTTAACTCAGAGAGTTGAAGTTCTCGGGAGGTCTCTTTGACCTCCTAAGCCTAATTCGTCGTGTTGAAGAATTAGAAGCGGAAATGAGTCGAGATGAATTTGACTGGAGAACCTCTGCCAGAATTCTCCAAGAGCAGGCAGAAGCCGTGAAACTCATTGGGCAGATTACGGAGTTTAAAGAAACTTTGGAAATGCTCCGTGATGAAACGGATGAAGCCGAAGTAGATTTGTTTTTGATGCCCATGATAGCCTCCCTAAAGCGCTTGGAGCTTCAACAGAGGTTCACAGAGCCAGAGGATAAACTGGGGGCTATCATTGAAATCAATGCCGGTGCAGGCGGCGTGGAAGCAATGGACTGGTGTAAAATCCTTTTCAGAATGTATTCACGTTGGGCCGATTCGCATGGGTTCAAAGTTGAACTTTTGGATGTAACTAACGGAGAAGTTGCGGGCTTCAAAAGCATTGCTATCGAGATCGTCGGAGCAAATGTGTTTGGCCTTTTAAAACACGAGAATGGTGTTCATCGCCTTGTGCGAATGAGTCCATTTGATGCAGCAGGAAAACGTCACACTTCATTTTGCTCCATTGCGGTAACACCAGACTTCCCGGAAGAAGATGACACAGTTATTGTCAAGCACGAAGACTATCAACGAGATATGTTTTGTGCTGGTGGTAAAGGTGGACAAAACGTAAACAAAGTCGCAAGTGCCGTTCGATTGACGCATTTCAAATCGGGCATTGTTGTGAAATGTCAAACAGAGCGTTCTCAGAACGAGAATTTTCGCATTGCCATGCAAGCCCTCAAGGGTAAGTTGTTTGCTTTATACCAAGCCGAAAAAGATGCTAATTTCAAGCAGAAGTACGAAAATAACAAATCTGATATTGCTTTCGGCCACCAGATTCGTTCATATGTTATGGCCCCTAAGCAATTCGTAAAAGATGAACGCACCGAACTCATGCTGCACAATGCAAATGCCGTGCTTGATGGCGGAATTGATGAATTTCTAAGATAAATTTTACCCATGGCATGATGTCTGCAAAAAGCCGCAATCCATCTACCGCTGATTGAACTTTGCCGACAACATGATAGTGTTGCGTTATGACTTTCGATCTAACATCTATCGTACTTCCCAAGTGGCCTCAAATGCTCGTTACAGGAGCTCCTGTAACGCCAGAGCAGGCAAAAGAAATTATCCGCCGAACTGATATCAGCTTTATGCACAACCCCGATGGGAACAACAAACATTACGCCGACCGTATTTGTAAAGAACTTCACATCGCAACGCGAAAAGTGACGTTGGCACGATCGGATATCAATATTCAACAAATTGACTATGAGAAATTTGCCGAATGGAAGAGTGCCTGGGGGGTAATCTACACCGAGTATGTCAAAAACGATTGGCTCCATTGTGCATACGTTCATGGCCCGTATGGTTGGTGCCATCTTGACGGGGCTATCGGGTTTATTGACAACGTTGGAAAATGGCCGAGCATCTCCGACGTAAAAGAAGATTGGGAAACTCTTGTTGATCAATTTCCTTTTCTTGACATCGGCGTTACATTGATGGACAAAGAGCATTGCGAAGATTTCATCGCCCCGCTCGTTTCGATGGTCGTAAAGAACGGCAAAGTCGAAGTGGTGTCGCCTCATTCTGTTAATGTTCACGCGGGCCATCCCCTTCCGACTCGCGGAAACAAATATGATGTGCTCCCTAATTCTATGCAGGCTCGAATGGAAGATTCCTACACTTTTTATCAAAATGCGAATTTTCGCAAAGGCGATCGAAGTGGCGAAAACGCTATTCCTGATTCATGGATTACAGAATGGGCAGAACGCTTTAAAAGCGGAATTAAATGAAAACCTTGCAAAAATGACCTATATTTACCTCGCTCAATTTTATAAGCACTTTAAATCAGATTCAGACATTACGATTGGAAAAATGCAAGTTCAAAATTCATGAAAATTTTCTTAATAAAAAATTGGCAAACCAAAGGCATTGAAGAGGCTGAGGGCGAATTTCATCCATTGAATCAGGATTGTGTGAAAGTTGATAATAAATTTATTTTCGACAGAGAGAAAGAGTGGTTTCTTGTGTTGGAATCTGCTAAGGTAGCTTTGCGTCCTCGGATTACGGCGGAGATTGCAAAAACCGAAGCATATCTCCTAAAATTGAAAGAATTGCAAACCAAGGTTTGAATGAAAAAGAACACAAAGCTAAAACCCGGCGAATTCCTAACCAAGAAAGCAGCAAACCAAGAGCGCCAGCGCCTCTATGATGGTGTTAAGTTCGCCGTCGATTGCAGAAAAGAAGGGCTTAACCACACTCTTTTGATCGACGGTCATATTGTGGTAACATCTATTCATGATTATTGGAACGATGCTGACGTAAAGAAAAACTACGCTATTATCAGAACAAAGAATGGTGTTGGGCTGGCCTCAATCGACAACCATGAGTCAAAAATCATGGCGACTTTCGTGGATAGCGAAGTAACATTTGCAATTGGTCTCAAAGATATCAAAATTTGGTGTGCCTCTGTATTCGTCGGACCTATGGAAAATGGCAACTACGTTTTTGATCGTGCAGAATGATAACGTACACGGAAATTGAATTCGTGTGTTCCAATGCGGCTTTTGAAGGAACTTGTTCTCCCGAGCAGCAAGATTCAGCTTTGAAAGAATTGCAATTTCTTGGCGGTGTGTTACCCTACAAACAGGTTTGGGGCACTGAAATGACCGAACAACCACAAAGCAGTTTGGCTGTCATTGTTTTGGATAGAGATAACGTAAAGACTTTAAGAAAAAAAGTAATTGCCATCGGGAAATTAAGCGGCCTGACCGTAGATGTTATTCAGCAAGTATCTAATGGCTATGTTGATAGATTAGTAAAACTTAGTACACCCGGTATCCCGTTGATTATTGCGGGAGATGTAAAATGAGCATCGAAACTCTAGATCCAAAATCTACCAAGATTGATGAATTAAATTTCAAAATAGGCGATATAATCACCGCTTATTGGAAAGGGTTTTGGAGGGTTGTCAAAATCGAACCAAGGTGGTATGATGAGTGTGATATCGTAGGATACGGTTCTAAACGCCAAATTGGAGAAGAATACTCTCCGCTGGTGGTTGCAGTTCAAATTTTTGATGCCAATGGAGTAGCGCGCAAAAGCAAAAAAAGAACTTGTGATTCGACGTATTGTAATTTGGCATCAATATCTATTGATCGTCAGATTGCAGACCTAGAATTGAAAAAAGAAATGTTAGAAAAGTTCAAGTCTGCTAATTAGTAATTTAAGCCCCTGTATTCCCTCTGCCTTCTAAGCAGATGAAAGGATAATTGGATTCATGCAGGTTCGATCCCTGCCAGGGGTGCTATACCAATGGATTTTTCCGCCTAGACTCAAAACTCAGTAAAGAAGAAATCTTTTCAGGCGCAGGTTTTTCGTTATTTACGATATCCGTGTGGTTGGCATGGTTTGATTCATCTCATGAATATGATATGTTCCCTGTGCTTAAGCCTCACAGTCTGCTCCTAAGGAGCTAATCGCCCATCCCAAAGCGACTCACAATCTTGCCATTGGCGACGAAAACACCAAAAAGTTTTTTGCCGAGAAAGCGCTTTTAAAAGCAATTATGAAAATCCTATTTTTGGATCTAGACGGCGTGGTGAATAGTCACGATTTTTGGAGAAAACGCGGCGTCCGAGCACCAAATATGGATTGGTGGATGCACCAATTTGACACTGAACTCATTGGGCTGGTAAACATCATTGTTGAAAAAACTGGAGCTAAGGTTGTAATTTCTTCAACGTGGCGTATTCTTAGCACACTCCCAGAACTTCGATACATGCTGTCTTTTAAAGGATTGGCTGGGGATGTTATTGACGTGACTCCTTGCGGTTCAACCGCGCCAAACAACCACGTCTATCGTGGTTCCGAAATCCAAGCGTGGTTGGATTCCCAAATTGAGGTCATCGAAAATTTCGTGATTCTCGATGACGATTCAGACATGCTCCATCTCATGCCGTATCTCGTTAAAACGTCAATTACGACAGGTATCACCATGGCTCAAGTTGAGAGAGCGATTGAAGTTCTAAATGTCGGAATCTGAAACATTGGCTCGGTACGTTGCTTCTTTGCAAGATGGATTGGTCGGTGGTAAAACCATTTATGTATCTCATTTTGTTAAAAACAGCGTAGTCCCTATTAGCGGGAATTTAGATTTGCCTCGGAACTTTTCGGTCGTGCTAAAAACCAAAATTGAAAAAACTGGCGAGTGGATCTGCGAAGTAGCCGACAAAGGCGAATGTACGATTCATCCATGCTATTTTGAACGAAATCACTTGAAAGCTCAAGCTTTTTTGGCACAATGTCGAGAGGAATGGGAGCAAGAAAGATTGCAAAAAAATCGGTCTGCTGTGAAAATTGGGGTTTAATGGGCCAATTTGATACGATTGAATTTGAATCGTGGTTCCTAAAACAAGAGAATATGACAGAGAAGGAGAGAGAAGCTGAAGAAAGGGAGGCCAGTTTAGAATACCAGAAAATAACTGATGATCTAAACCGTGGTTTTGAAAAAGGAATGTTGGTGAAACTCAAAAAAATCCCAGGAAGTGATAAAATCACCGGATTTGGACGTTTTACCGAAAAAGGGTGGATCAAAACTGCCAAACATTTCCAAGTAGGTGACGAGATTCTCCTACTAAGCGGCCCCTGTTGGCAAGATTGGCATTGTATTTCTCAAGACGGAACTATCCTCTACATCAACGCGGTTTATTTCGACCGAGATTGTATCCTAGTCTGATCGGTGTATAGTCTCTCTATGGAAATCAAAGCAGCAATCGAAAAGTGCCTCAAAGCCCCATCTGTGCTTGATGTTGCTAGCAGAATCAATCGAACTTCGGAAGAAATTCTCTACCTTTTAGGGAAAGCCGACATCGGCAGACTTTGCCATCCCGATACAACTCAACAATCGTTGGCGTGCATTAACGCCAAACGTCGCCATGTTGTGTCTGACGACATTGGATTTTTGGACGCTACCTACCAATTGCAACAATACGAGGTTACTCTTTGCTTTGGCGGAACGACCTGTTTTGGCATTCAAAAAGTAAAGATTCACGATCTAACTGACAATGTGGTTTTGAGCGTTAAAGAGATTATAACCATCTTTCCAAGTGTTTCGGCTTGGCGTCCGCAAAATTTGATTCTCTGGCTAGCCCTTGCTTTGGTGCATGAAACTCATCGACCAGAAATTAATCCAAAAACACTAAACACTTATGAATTAGCATGAAAAGAAACAAACCAAAACCACAAGAATTCTATGACAGCCTGCAACTCATGCGTTATTACGAGGAAGTGAAAGAGCTTCCCGCGCGGTCTGTTAATCTGTTAAAATGTTTTAATCTCGATAAAACTGAGCAAACTGTGCTTGTCATGTGTGAACAACACGCCGACGAGGATCTTAGCGAATTTCGCAAGTGGCTTTTGGAAGAATTCGGTGAATTTATTTACGTCATAATCTAATGGTGAATTATAAAAGTTAACAACCAAATTGGCGGTTGCGGATTGCTGGTTTGAACACTAGACAAAATCATGTAAGCTAGGTTCCAAGAAAGAGAGTTTGTTGTATGAAGCTATTCCATTTACTCAAAGACATTAAAGCAGGTTCGATTGTCATTCTAGAACCCGCCACTCCGGTTGTGTGTAGGGTCGTCAGTATTTCGGAAAAGGTTGTACTAAATGTACTCGAAGTTTTTACTGATCGTTGCTACGTTCCTGCCGTAAATGGCACGGGCGATGAAGTAATTCTCGGAGGGGCGTCGTATACATTCCCGCTTACTCACCGAGCTCTCCTGATCCGCGAGCCATCCTGAGATGGACACCCCTCAAGTATTTCGAAAAATTGACAATACTCCTGTTGGCTCTATCATTGTAGTCGCCGTGCCTGACGGAGCATTAACAATTCAGATTATCTCAAAAACAGAACTACCCGGCGGACTTATAGGAATTACAGGTATTCTTTACTCGCCAAATGCAGAAAACGCAGATTTGACAACCCGGAACGATGCGACGCCCATTGCTGTACGCCAAGGCTCTCCCGTTGTCATCATTCGTGAAGGTGCCGAAAATTAATTTGAACAATATTTTGGTTTTGATATACCTTCCGCTCTCAGAAACATTGATTACTTTCTGAGCTATGTTATACTCTTACCATAATGAATGAGATCAAAACCGCTTTAAGTCGCGCGCACATGGGCTGCTATCTTTTTGCAAAAATGTGTAGTGGCTCTGTCGGGATTTGCAAAGTAATCAACAAAGATAGTAAACGAGGTAGAAAAGGTTTCGTTAAAATCAAAATTCTGTTTGCCAACAAGCATACATGCGAGATTGACTCAACTGCACTTCACACAGTTTTGATTCTTAGGGCTGCCACTAAAGAAGAAATTAAAAAATTCCAAAATACTGTGGAATTTCCGCAGCACGGCGCGCAATCTGCCCCGCCCCCAAGTCGCGTTCAAATTATTGAACGTGTCATAACAAAGTTTGAAATTTCGGAAGGACAAATGTTGTTTTTCCTTCACGCTGGTTTGAAACACTTTCCTTGCACCGCTGCCGAACTAAAAACCGGCAGAACAAAAGTGCTACTCGCTTTACACCCCGATACAAGCCAAAGGGTTAGTGACGCCGAATTTAAAATGGTAGAATTGGCTTATGTGGCTCTTAAAGGACTCTGTAAATAATCATGGATATCGGACAAAACGTAAACGTAATTGCAAAATTTAATACTATTCCAATGTGTGATACGCTGCCGAATGCAGATGTTTTTTCACGAGCATCGCAAGTGAGTGCTGATCGTATTCTTGACTTGAAAATTCTCGGCAAAACGGGCAATTTCGTTCAATGTCTTGCGACTTTTGATGACCTTGACACCAAAATGGTTTGGATTCCGCGCAGTGTGATTCGGGTTTGACAACTGTGCGGAACGTGATAGAGTGCAGGCATTGAGACAGTGGCTCTTAAAGTAGTGACTGGCCGAGGGCAAATTGGGGCACATCCCTTCGGCGAGACAGTGGCACATTTTCTGGATGTATTATTGAGACCAGAGGGTTAACGAGGTGCTTTAAGATACTCGGCCATTTCACTAAATCTAAGGAAAAAACTTCTTAATAGTAGGAATTTGGATCAAAAGCTTTATGAGCTCAAAATAAAAATCCTACTCAACAGGGATTGCAACCCTGGGCGTTCCTCGGCGCAATCGGGGATGGTGAGCCCACCTCCCAGCTTTGGTAAAATTCCAAGGTTAAAAATTGGCGGCGTGTTATTTGCAGGTTATATGCGTTAAGAAACCTGACGGCTTCGATGATACCGAAGTGAATCCGCTCATGCCGGTTTTCATGATCATTAATGTGTAGTTTGGTTTCTTTTGCTGCACTATAGACTAGGCTTCGGCTTGTCCTGTCTATTAAAAACAGGGTAGACAAGTAACATTGTCGTGCGTTTCGCTAGCGCTACTTAACAAAGAAACACCTTGGTCCCATCATCTAACGGTTAGGATACGGCACTCTCACTGCCGGAATACGAGTTCAAATCTCGTTGGGATCACTATGGGCAACATCAAATGGGTTATCCAAAACAACATGAGGCGTGGCTTCAACGTCGATAAGTTGATTGACATGTTGGATGTTCAGGGAGTGAAGTGGGAGCATATCCCATATATTCCTTTTGATCTTTCGTATGTTCACAATATCGAAACAGACGGCGTTACGATTTTCTACGGTTCGACTGGTTTGGTTCGCACGGTCCACGAAATAGGTAAGTGGCTGCCCGGTGTTTTCTTTAGTGTCGAGCGGTTTTCGTTTGAAGCCTTACTAGAAGGCTTTGGAGAACATTTGCTTAACGCAGACAGCCAAGTGATGACTGTTGGCGAGTTCCTCGGCAGAGGATACCATTCTGATGATTATTTATTTGTCCGACCCAACTTGGATTCAAAAATTTTCACAGGAGTTTCGCAAAGCTTTGGAGAATTCAGAGAGACATGGGAACATCCATTGAAAACTCCAAGTGAAGGCTCCTTATTCTCGCGAAATACACAAATACAAGTTGCCACTCCAAAGAGTATAGCTCGGGAGATGAGAAGTTTCGTGGTAAACGGAAAAATAAGCACTTCCAGTTACTACGGCAGCAAGATGAAAGATCCAGTCGAGCCCAAAGATATAGCTTTCGCGGAACGAATGGCTGCGCTCTATCAGCCTGCACCAGTGTTTGTGCTTGACACTTGCGCTATGATGGATGATTCTATGAAAGTAGTTGAAACCAATTGTTTCAACTCTTCTGGATTGTATTGGGTTGATGTTTATCAACTAACCCAAGATGTCAATGCATTTTGCCTGAACTTTGCCGAGTGAATCATATGACGGTTTTTACTACTGAATTTTCGCTGGGCGCTAATGACTACACTACATATATCGTCGCAGAATTGCGTCCTAGTGGAGTGGTTAATTTCTTCGTTTGGGAGCTCGGGAAGCCTCGTTGGTATCTTTTTGGCAGCAGAAAAAAAATAGACCTTCACCGTTTCATGATTGGCAAGTGGCTATTCGGAGAGCGTCGAATAGCCGACCTTGACAACTCTTTGATTAAAAATGTTCGTGATTTTTTTAGGAATAAGGGAGTTGTTTTCCCATGTGCGGTTCTATCAACTTTCGCTCAAGAAATTGGGCATTTAGGAACGTGCAACCTTAGAGAAGAAATTGAAAAATACGAGAAAATTAACGGAGATATCGTTTGAATACTATAGCAAAAAGTAAAGCTAAATTCGTTCCGGGTTGTTTTCTGTATAAATCAAGCACCAATAAACGGGTTTATCTTGATGCGTCCACTTGGGAATTAAGAGAAAAGGCTATTCATGTTGTACTTTATTGGGAAAATAAAGAGGAACATTTCGGAAGTCCTGAATACGCAGGACCAGAAAAGCTTGATTTTACTAGAAATGATATCCCAAGCGCACCAAAATCTATTCAAGCAGAAATGCGTCGTCAATTGATAATTTTTGACGAAGAAAAAAAGGAATTCGATAAACAAAAAAAGATTTACGATCTCGTTCGGGCTATATTAAATCACGATCCTTCTATGAGCAACGTTCCAATTTATGATTTAATTGACGAGATGAAACTTCTTGATATTCAAATTTTAGAATTTTTAGAATTTACAGTTGATTGGTGATTGAGCTTCTACGCAAAAAAAAGAATCGCCCTCGAAAGCTAAAACTCAAAGGTTTTGTCGCTGGCGTGATGATTGTCCGCCCTCGCAATGGCGTTCAACAATTTTGGAACATTAGTTCCGAGGAAGAAAAACAGAAGCTCTCTGTCTACCTCTTGCGTAGACTTCGAAAGAAATATTATTTCAAAATTCCAAAAGAGCCTTTGGCTTTAGAGTTTGACATCAAAGACATCGCAAGCTATCCTGAGTACATGAGAGAAAGCCTTTCATGTAAAAGAGGCGAATTTGTAGAGCAAATGAAGCTGCATATTTTTTGGAAAGATCGGGTAGCAGAAATTGACTTAGTTCTAACAGATAAATCCACGCAAAAAGCGTGGGATGTTTTAGTTTCAGTTTACCGTTTCGTAGAGTTCCATGAATACGAGGCACCTGTTTGAAATACTGCAATGTATAATGTAAGGAAGTAGATTACTTGTGGCGATTTGTTATTTTTGTGAAATAGAAAATCCAAAAACCAGTGCCTTCTGTGGTAAATGTGGAAATGTTTTGCTAGATTTTTCTGACTACATCAAGTTTGATGTATTGTTGCTAGCAACTGAAAAACACGAAGAAGACGTTGGTTTTAGAATTGAAGAATTTCGCAAAGAAATGTTTGCGAAATACAAAGACAATCGGTGTGTTCACAAATTCACTGAGTTGAATATCGAGAGAGATCATCACACAAAAATTGAACATTCAAAAGTGCAAAAAGCACTAGCAACTTTTGAATGGCTTTTCAAAGAAGATGAAGTAATTCCAGTAATTGAAAAACACGATATTATTTTCAGTGATTATATTTATGACACAATCGTTGATTTTTGTGAAATCAACGGAATTGAATTGAAACTACATTTCAGAAAGATCGTTTCAGAAAAAGACATCAAGACTTTTTATGATGCAATCGAGAAAGTGCGAGACGAGATAAATGCAGCACACAATCCACATTGACAAACAACTTCGGTCGTTGTATGCTTGGTGAGTAAATGCCTCTCTAGCTCAACTGGTAGAGCAGCGCCCTCTTAAGGCGACGGTTCGCGATTCAAATTCGCGGAGAGGCACAAAAGCATTACGCTAGACAAATTTGGTGCGGTAGCTCAGTGGCAGAGCAGGAGCCTTTTAAGCTCACGGTCGCGAGTTCGACCCTCGCCCGCGCCACAATTAATTTACTATGAACCTAAATGACACTTTTAATTATTCTAATTCTAAATCTTGCCATTGCTCTTTTAGTTCGTGACGCTTTGGGTACAACTTTTGCCCTGCCTATCGTTGGTTGTTTGGTGTTTCTCATTCTATCTGCTCTCGCGAATCATTTCTACTAATCCTACCTCGAATCATTTTTGGGGTCTAAATGTTCTTCGCGAGACGCACTCAAGCTCTCTATTGAGATTGTTGTGGTTTATACGACATTAATGCAGAAATTTTGAGCCATTAACCACATTGAAAAATTCAGCCGAATTGGGCAAAATTCTCGCTCAAACAGAGCGAATTTTTCATAATAAATAATATTTGCATTGGTCGTTGAGAAAAACGACCTTGAACTAACCAACGTTATGCAGCATACTATGAGATATCAGAAAGCAGGGTAGCGTCATCGGATATCTACACATTCAAAATCTTTATTCTCTTCAAACTGTACTTATGTTTAAACGTGGCTACGCTATGGAAAAAATCCACGGCACTTCAGCTCGCTTAAGCTGGCATGAGCGGAATCTTACTTATTTCGCTGGCGGGGCATCTCTTGGTGCTTTTACTGCAATTTTCAACGACGCTGATCTTAAAGCGAAGCTTGTAGAAATTGCAGGTGACGACAAAATTACTATTTACGGAGAAGCTTATGGCGGCTCCATGCAGAAAATGTCTGACGTTTACGGGAAATCTCTCGGCTTCATCGTTTTTGACGTGCAGTACGAAAGTGGCTGGTTGACAGTACCAGAAGCTAAAGCCTTCGCTGAATCGCTCAATTTGGAATTCGTTCCTTTTGTTGAGTGTGCCATGGAAATCGCGGCATTAAATGCTCTACGCGACGCTCCCTCTGAGGTAGCTTTTCGCCGTGGCTGCGGCGAAGACAAGCAGCGAGAAGGTATCGTAATTCGTCCTCTAGTCGAAATGACCGATACTCATGGTGAGCGCGTGATCGCCAAACACAAAACGGACAAATTTCGCGAGACCACTACTCCTCGTGACGCAAACATTGATCCCTCGAAACTTACAGTTTTGGCAAATGCTCAAACTATTGCAGACGAATGGTGTACAGCAATGCGTCTAGAACACGTTCTAGACGAGCTCCCTGATGCTGGCATCGCTGACACCAAAAAGGTTCTCGACGCCATGATCGAGGATGTTCGGCGCGAGGGCGGAAAGGAAATCATTTGGTCTCGCGACGCAGAGGCGGCTGTCCGCAAGACAACTGCCGCAATGTTCAAAGCACATTTGAGTTCTTTAATCAAAAATTAAAGAACTCAAAAATCAAAACACCCGCAAAAGCGCTAAAACGTCAATAAAATATTTCGTGTCTCTGGTTTGTTTTCCGCCTAAAGCCTGATATGATCTGACTATGTACAACCTCAACGCTCAAATCAAAAAACTCGCGACCATCAAAATTCCAAATGTTGATTTTGGCGATTGCAAACTGCAAGTTTTTCCTTTTGACAACGCTTTGAAGAAAGCGAAACTGCCTGATATGTTTGCTCCGTGGCAAAGGGCATTTGATCAAATGCGAAAAAAAATTCCGTTGGTTGATGGCAAAAACAACCATTTCATCACCATTGACTCACAGTGGTTTTCGACGGATGGTTTTCTTCGGCGCGAGGGAATCCACATTGATGGAAATTTCTGCGTAGATCCCGAGTTTAGTTACGGTGGCAACACAAACACTCCGATTGCAACATGGGGAGGCGCGATGCCTACCTGGGGTGGGGTCGCGCCAGAACCAGTAAAAAAATCTTGGGGTGGAGTTACACCAGAACGAGTAAAAGAATCTTGGGATGGCGGGAGGGCGCTGAAAATGGAAGATTTGTGGACTGTAAATGTTCCGTGGACTCTTCCTTACGAAGTGAAAATCCCATTTGGGACATACGTTTCAGATGATTTGGGTGGTATTCTGGCGGTTTCGTCACTCCCTGGTTGTAAAGTCTGGCATGGCAAATTTGCAGCCGACATTCGGAATGCTGGAGATTGTGAACATATGCGAGATGAGTTTGAAGCCTCAACAAATGGTGTTGTTCTGGGTTCTGACGAGTGTTGGTTCATGAGCTCCAACACCCCGCACGAAACCCTGAAAATTGACAAAGGGAATCGTCGCACTTTCCTTCGGATCACCCTCGATCACCAATACCCAAACAAAATCATTCTGGATTGAATCCATAACATTCATTCTTGACCTTAAAGTCAGTTAGCACGACTACTCGACCTTGAAAATGCAAGGGATTGCGTGCGACACATATATCATTTCTTTTTGAAGGTGGAAAAAATTTAAAGCGACTTTTCCGCCTAGGTGCCAACCGGCAGGCATGGTTTGAACTCCGCCCAAACTCTGCTATAACGTAGTCATGGAAAACAAAACAGGTTCGGCAAAGGGTTACACTTGGACCTATGTGGCACAATACCGAAAAAACAAAGATAATTATGAAGCAATCCATTCCAGCGAAGAGGTTCGTCTCTATTGCGGCGTAGGTTGCACCCTGGAGCTTGCACGCGAGTTTGCCACGGATTTTGGTCTGAATTCCGATGATATCCTACAGAAAACCCTAAATGTCTCAATCCGTGCCTGCACTCCGGGCGAAACCAATGTTTTCAATTTCCCAATTGTTGAAACATGGGAGAAAAGGCGCAAAGCTCTAGTGAAAATTTTTGCCTAATTCAAACAAAAGAGAATTTGGATGCGTTTGAACAAACCCCTTTTCGTGCTATCTTCTTGAGGCCATGCAACTCCTCATTCGCGATGTAACTAACGAAGATTCATTTTCCATCAACGAAATTATTAAGTTTGCCGGATCTTCTGGTCCGCTGCCAATAATTCAAATCACCCCTATCTCAATTCAAACAAAGCTCTGTCTAGGAATCATCATCATTGGTGACCATTCGGAAGGTGAAATTATTTCATTTCTCGATCCCGGTTCTGATGAGACAATTCACAAAATGCCTGTGGCATCTAGAATGCCACAAGTAATGAAAATGCTTGGTTGTTTCCCTTCTGCATCACAAGCATCTAAAAATGGCTGGAATCGGGATATTCCCGCGGGTTTTAGCGAACACGCCATCAAAACCGGCAAGGTAAGAGGTGTCATCCACATTTTGAATTTGCATTCTGCTTAACAAAGCAGAAAGAGCATGAGTAACCAGGGATTCAAAATGAAGAGTTTGAAACTGACGTTTGAATTGCCGCTCAACTGAAAGTATAAAGACACTATGAACACCGACTTGATCCAGAAAATTCAGAAGCTCCTAAACCTCTCCCAGTCCAGCAATGAGCACGAAGCTGCTCAGGCGATGAAGCTAGCCATGGTTCTCATGGAAAAACACAATATTTCTGAGGCAATGCTTGGCGCGCAGAGCACAGACGAAGACGAGGCGGTTCAAGATTGGGACGATCCACTTTTCGCCTCAAGTGAGAAAAATCGTTCGCAATGGCGTTCATTTCTCGCCATGGTGCTTGCTGCGCACAATGCTTGCGTAATTTGGACTTCGGGACCGGACATCAAAATTGGCGGACGCGCTTCGGACGTTCAGGTGGTACGATATCTTTTCAGTTATTGCATGAATGAAATCGACCGTCTTGTTAAGAAACATGCTGGTAATGGTAAGTCTTGGCTCAACAATTATCGTCTAGGTTGTGTTACGGGAATTAAAGCGAAACTTGACGAGGGCAAGCAGCAGGCCCGAATTGAGGCTATTGTAGAATATGGCCAAGCGGCCACAACGGCAATTGTCAAGGTTGACGACAAGGCGCTAAAAACCAGTCTATGGTATAACGAATATACTCGCACAAAAAATATCACAACTCGTGGATTTGGTCGCCAGGGTCATTCCTCTGACGCGCGGCGTCGAGGACAGGAGGATGGTCGTAATATCAACCTCGGCGGTAACAAAGAACTTGGCGGCGCTGTCAAGAAACTACCGAGTCGCTAAAAGAGTTTAGCGGTTTGAATCAAGGCTCCAACGTGTTAAGGTCTGTTTATGAGTGTCACCTTAGTTCTCCAATCAAAAAACGGCAAAACTGGCAATGTGTCCGCAACCTATGCGTCAATTGACGCAACCTGCCCTAAAACCTGCGCGCTAAAAGACGCAGGGTGTTACGCGCAGCTTGGAATGGTGAATATTCACACCGTGCGTCTTAACAAACAAGCGGTCAACGAAACTCCCGAAAGCGTGGCGAGAGAAGAGGCGCGGCTAATTCGCAATCAAGCGTTTTACGAAAACGACACTCGCCCTCTTCGCCTCCATGTTGCGGGCGATTGTCGCACTAACCGGGCGGCAACCATTGTTTCAACCGCTGCGTCAAAATGGCGGCAACCTGTATGGTCCTACACGCACGCATGGCGCACTGTGAAACGCGAGAATTGGAACGCGGTAAGCATTCTTGCCAGCGTAGAGAAGCCTGCTGACGTAACCAAAGCGTTTGAGCGCGGCTACGCCGTCGCTTTGGTGGTTGATAAGCACCCCGAAGATGGTAAAAGCTTTAAGCATGAAAGCGGCGAGTTCAAAATTATTCCGTGTCCGGCGCAAACCCGTGACGTTCAATGCACCGACTGCAAACTGTGTTGGAAAGACCAGTTTCTTCTTGAAAGCAAATCGGTCATTTCCTTCGCGGCCCACGGCGTTGCAAAAAAGCGGGTTCTTAGAGTCCTGCAAAGCGACTAAATGTATTTACCCCATCGGTGAAATGGCTAGGATAACTTATCCTAGCCATTTCAACGTTTGGCCTCCGGGTAAACCCCTGCCTATTAAAGTTTTTCCAGCAGACATTTTATCAATACTTATCATTTCTAGAGTAAAAAAGCATATATTAGAAATAATAATTCTAGTCGCCTCGGGCGACGATTACAGAATTTTTATCGACGAACAAGATATTGAAATAATCCATCAATGATCGGCTCATTGATTCGTCTAAAAGAAAACGTTAAAATAAATGTTTTTTTCGTAAAAGAACTTTCTGGCAAAAATGAAATTGCAATTTATGTTCGTGATCTAAGATCGATGATGATTGTTACAATTGTAGGGATGTACTCAAAAATTCTATTCACCATGAGCAACGGAGCAATTTACCTCAAACCAGTTCACAATGAGTGGATTTTGCACTGTTGTGAAAAAATCGATTAATGTCAGACATGATTGCTAAATTAGCTAGATTCAACAAAGATTATCCAGATAAAAACTTTTGGGTTCAAAATAGCGATACGAATACCGTACAGCTTATTATCGCTGATATCGGCTCTATGATTATCCTCGAAGAACTAGCAAGTAAAATCACGGTATTGATCACCATGAAAAATAATGAAATTTATGTCACTCAATTGAGCCTATTTTGGGTTAGCACATATACCTGATATGGATCAGGATGATACCAGCGTGGTGCATCACAAATGATAATATAATTTGTGATGAATTATGGCGCATTAATTGAAAAAACAGCAATTTTCCATTGTTGAATTTGCTGTAAATATTTGGAGATTATTTGTCAATGAATCTTATTGGTCTGCGAGTCAGGATGACAAAACGCTTTCGGGCCATCGATGTTCAGCTTGTTGACCGTTCGGTCATTTCTGTTCCTGTTGAAAACATCGCGTCGATCATTCTCGTTGAAAAACCGCAGGAGCTAATGTACACTGGCCTTGTGGTAACGACGAATCAAGAAATATATCTAATTCCCATTCGTTTTGAAAACTTTGAAATCATAGATGATCAACCAGGGTGAATTAATCTATATCCATAAATTAGATTTCCCAAACGGGATTGTTGTAAGTTCACCGGATATGCCTATAAACATAATATCCCTAGATGAAATTCAGGCAATGATGGTTATTTCCAAACATGGCCCTGAGCTCTATAGTGTGTTGGTGACTGCTAGAAATGGAATTATGTATTCAATAGTAATCCACAGTGATTGGATTAAATCCGTAGTATAAAGGAGTGATGAAAATGGGTGCTGCTGAATTTTACACACACGGTCACGGAACAACCCCAAAAGAGGCATTTAAAAATGCCCGAGAAGAGGCTCAATGGGATAGCGGTCATGGCGGGTATTCTGGAACGATTGCTGAAAAGCAATCGTTTACCATGATCTACATTCCAAATAACAGTCAGGCCATGGCCTATGCCGAGCTTCTCATGGAGAAGGAGGATAGCCGAATCGTTGATAAATGGGGACCAGCAGGTTGCATCAAAGTGAAGGACGGAGATTATCTATTTTTCGGCTGGGCTTCTAGCTGAACACTATTCCGACGCCCAATGAAGCTATCTACGAATTCCCGTCCTAAGTGCGTCGGCATGGAATGAGCGCATATCCCGCCAGAGCTCTACTTGCTATCAAATTCCCACCATTTAACATAATAACAGTTTGTTTCTTCGTTATCGAACGCGAACAAACACAGAATATTATTGTTTTCATCCTCATCAACCAACAAAATACTGTAAACGTGTTTGACGCGCAAAGTCCAACCAATGCCATCCATGTTTTTACATGTAATTTGTTTTAAATTTTTGTTTTTGATTCTTAGAAGTTGGCCAACTGCGTTTCTTGGAATCATTTAAAACCCCTCAATCTCGTAGTCAAAAGTAAAGTGTATTTTAAAACCATCCATTTCAGTGGTGAATAGGCACTCAAAAAGCGTATCAGCCTTTAAAACAATGATAGAATCAACCTTTAAAACAATGATAGAATTAATTTGACCCAAAGATTCAAAATGAACCCTTCCTTTCTTGGAGAGATAAACTAGATCTCCTACTTTAAATTTTAGCATTCGACAATTTGAACACAACAGGCCGAATTTACGAATGTTGTTCCCATGAGCTCAATTCGCCTGCCCGAACACTCATGAATGTGTCCAAAAAAATGAAACCGTGGATTTGGTTCGGTATTATTCGTTAATTTGGAAGTAAGTTTTGTACTTCCTCCTGAATAAAAACCGGCATCCAAAATTCCGCTAGGAGGAGCGTGTGTTACTAAAATATCAGGTTTGAATTCAAAGGTTTTATCAACAATTGGCCCAAAATCATCTTGTTGGATCTCTCCATTCCAATATCCCCCAATGAAAGGAATTTCATGAAACCCGGCGAATTTAACTCCATTAAACACTAAGCCCTCTGGTGTAATATTTTTTGCAAAATACCCTTTACCAGCCATCAAACTACCGAGACGAACAAAATCGTGATTGCCATCAACTGACAATAGAGGTCTGCCCCTCAAGCGTGCAGCAATACTGTCAAATTTGTGTTTGAACCATATAACTTGACGCTCTGCATCTCGCGCGCGGTCATCGTAAACAAAATTAGGGAAAAAATCACCTGTATTCAACCAAACATCAGGCAGCGACTCGTTAGGAATTTTTCCTAATATTTCATATTGTCCGTGAAGGTCTGAAAAATGTCCTATTTTCATAAAAATATATGTCTTTCTACGGCATGAGTATACCATATCCACCCCACCAAGGGGAGGTGGGTGTGATTACGAAAATAATATTTATTTTTTGGCGGCAGGGTTAACCGATTGTTTTGTTGGGGATAACGTCTTCGGACATCCAGTGTTTTGAAGTTTTGCCAACGTGGTTTTCACGGACAAACTTTGCAACAGAAAACCGAAAATCGTTCATTGGAAACTCATCAGCTAGTCGAACGACATAACCCTCGGGTGAATGCGAGCCAATTGAGGAAACAAAAGGGAAAAGTTTCTGCGTTGCCTCTTTGTTCCACATACCACGATAAAGTATTGGCACGACAGGAACCTCCAGCATTTCCGCCCATTCTTCCACGACGTGCCAAGGCAAAGCCGTGTTGCGCTCATCGCTAATCCCAAACAGCATGAAGTAATCTGGAAGGCGGTCATAGCTAATTGCGTGTTTTGCATAGAGGTTTTCTCCAAGCAACCGCCAGCCTTCAGAAAGGCCAAGCGTTGCAATTTCTGCGGCTTTCGCTTTTACCCAACTACGAGAGGCGTGGAAGACAGAATCCAAACTTCTGGCATGAGTCGTGCCATCGTGGTAAATAGTCGTGTTTTCCCCGTCTAGCTTCTCAGTGATGACAACTTCTCTACCGGCGAACATTTTTTCAATTCGTTCTTCCGAGTGAACTTTGTCGTCATCGGAACGCCCAAGGCTCCATGGTAAGTGAAAAGTGCGCCCATATTTGTATTTTTTTACTGTAGACATTTTGTAAAACAATCCTGATTTGCGACCTAACACCACCCTACCATTTTTTATGGCGATGAGACAAAGACCTAAATAATTTGTTTAGGTGTCTTCGCCATCACAATCTCCGTAGTAGTTTGCGACTGCATCAAGAGCAGTTTGTGCGCCAGACGTAATACCTTCCATTAGGTAAATTTTGGCACAATTTGCACCGACCCCCAGAAGGAAAGCTTCAATTCCATCTAGGGCCGCGACGAGCTCTTTGCTGTCGTATTTGGAGCGATTGGCATTTTCTGTAATGCCAATCGCTCGATTATTTACAATTTCAATTGTGATTCCGCAGATTGTGACGCTATTCATTATCAAACTCCAAATGCCGCAAGGTTGGCGTAGTATGTAAAATTTTCTATCATTTAGCCGCTTGTTTTCGCCATCTCAATGCTTGCGAGAGTATTGTGAAAATTCATTGCGTCGGAATAGTTTGCACCAACACTCCCAACGTGGGCGCGAACGAAACTTTTAACCATGTTGTGGTCCACAACCCGACTTTCGGCTGCATAAAAGCATACTTTCCTCCCGTTGATAATCGCCCATGCAAGGCCAATGCTCACAGGATGGCCGTGGAAATCACCAATAACAGCAAATTTCCCAGCGGGGATGTCTTGCCAGGAAACTTTCCGTCCATCACGGCGCTCGTCGTTTCGACACCAGAGAAAGAGTCGCTCAGTATCAGTGGCTTCAATCACGAAATCAACAGGCTTGTAATCAGGAAGATAATCATATGTAGTAATCGTTGTCATGGTTTTCTCCCCCCAGGCGATTTGAGTCGTTTTAGCATCAACAAGACGGGTTTTCAAACTCTCAATCGTTTCGACAAGGCTGGTTTCCACGGTAGCTTTGAGGGCTTGTGCCGCGAGGAGGGCGGTCGCGCCCGTTGCTGAGAGCGTTTTATTGACGCCTACCTCCCCAGGAAGGAAAGATTTTGGAATGGTAATAAAAGCACGGTAAGCAAAGTCGGCCGACGTGTTCACATGCATGTGCAATCCATCATTTTGACGGCCATTGCCAACACCGGCCATGATGCGAATTTCATTATTGATGCTTGCGAGCTTCTCTTGATCCGTCTTATTCATAAACACAACCTAACATTGTTTTGAGGGCTTAACAAATTGCGCTTCCGGTGGGGATCGAACCCACGACTACCGATTTTAGAGATCAGCGCTCTACCAACTGAGCTACGGAAGCAACTTGCTCAAATAATCGTAGAATTGGTTGTCACGCCACTTCGCCGGTGAAATAGTCTGGGTAAACTAGTAGCAATGCTTCTTCGGCATTTTTGGCTGTTAGTTGCGTCAACACGAAAACATCAGGTGCAATTGTGTTGAAATTGATTGTACCTTCGTACACACGGACATCGTAACCAATAGAGGTTACGAATGTCTCGACGACATAATTGCGTTTGAAAAATCGGTCTGGAAATCGGAGTACGTTGCTCATGAGGCGATTGTATCCTTTATGTCGTTTTTTACAAACCTGTTTGGCATGGCGCGCATTTTTGGTTCTAATGCAAAATCTTCTTGATTAATCTTTCGTGAACCACCAATAAATAAAATATCTATAATCAGGGCCTGTGATGCGTTTCGGCGGCGCAAGCAATTTCCATCCATCGGCCAAAGCTTTAAGCGGGCATTCGTAAGAGGGATATGGCTCGTTTGGGCCGAGGCCCAAAGATCTCCCGATGTGTTCGTCAATTTTTACGAAATCAGCATTTTCGTAAGTCCAACCAGAGGCTTCACTACGAAGCCCGCTCGCATTTGTTTCCATCACAAGAATTTTTTGCATAAAAAGAGTATAGGCGATGCAATGATAAATGCGTTAAAATTTAGATTTTCAAAATATTGTCGCCCATTCTAATCTTGTTTTCCTGTTGGGTACATCTGGGAATCCGAATGAATAGTTGCGCCATCTTTGACGAATTCAGTGATGATTTGAAGCTGCTCGGGAGTTACATTCTCAATAATTACGTCAAGGCAAAAAAATTCTCCTTGTGTTACTTTCAACTTTGAATTTCTTCGAATAAATTCCAGAAAAGTCTCGGCGTAGACATAGTTTTGGAATCGCAAAAATACATTGGTTTTCATGGTCGTGGCACCGCACAAGTGCCAGAAACGCGCATTTCTGCAATAACCGCTTTTGCAATCATTCTATTGTCAAACTCCTGAAAACAAGCTTTGTTTAACATGGCACCAAGCATACCTGCAAAAGCAAGCTTCCAAAGGCCAGGAATATCTGGTTGGTCAGAACGAGGATCTTTGATTTCGATAAGTTTGGTCATTTTTAGCTCCGCAGTGCAGCCAAATTTAGAAAAACATCAGCGAAATTCATAGGAGCGGGAGCCGAAAGCAGTCGCTCTACACTAAGACAAGCCGCTTTGTGCTTGATTGAATCGGGTGTGTCGCCGCGATGCTTACCGCTGTGAAGGTGTCCATGCAGAAGGAAATTCGCACGATCAGTCTCGTCCTGTGTGAAGAATGCCGGATCGTGCCGACACACGACCACCCCGAAAGTCTCATGATTAAATTCAAGTACATCCACGCAATCGTCGGCGTCGAGAAGAAACCGACGAGGCTTTACGTCATGATTCCCTTGGACAAAAACGATCTTTCCATTCAGACGCTCACGGATGGGGCGGTGCAGATCCTTTTTGCCCATGGCGAAATCGCCAAGGTGTAATACTACGTCAGACGCCGAAACCGTGGCATTCCAAGCCGCGATCATTGTTTCCGTCATCTCCTCGGGAGTTTTGCCCCAAACGAGACGTATGGGCTCATAATTGAGGATGTTTGCGTGATTGAAATGTGTGTCTGAGATAACATGAGTGATTTGCATTTGTCTGAGCAGTTATACTCTACCCAAAAGGTTTCTTCAAGCCGTGAGTAGCGTTTCGCAGAACATGACAAATTTGGTTTGTTTCAACCTCATCGCAGGCCATCCATCAAAAACGCAAATTTCTTGAACTGATTGAATCAAATCGCGGAGTTGTTCTTGGGTATATGGCGCTGTGTGTTTGCCGAAATCGATGAATTTTTTCACAAGCTCCTGATGATGCTCAATAATATCTTCCCTGCAATGCGTTGCCTGAATTTCGCAGAGGATTGCCGTTGCCATTTCAGAAAGTTGTGAAATCATTGATTTCGTGTTGTCATGAAAATCCACACGCATCACATTTAAAATAAATTGTATTCCAAAAATCAAAAGTTTTCATTATGAGATTGCACATTTCGCATTTTGGGGTTTCCGCAGGGAGACATTGATGCGAAAAAACATAACCAATGCTTCCTTTGCGGTTAGCAATTTTCATACAAACATAATGTGATGGGTATTTTTCGTGTGGTTTGATCAGTTCAATAACCGTAAAAATATTACGGCTATTTTCGTCATAAAGTCGATTCACAAGCCCCCCAGTTGGAGCTATGTTGGAGTAGAGATGATAACCATCTATTAATCTTAATCGCTCGTTGATTTCAAATTTCACAGCATTTACAACTGAGGTAATCAGTTCTCCAAAATTTTTCTCTAGCGATATTTCCGACGTAGTAATTTGGATTTTTTCATGAGTTTACAGGTGGTCGTTATAAATAACGTTTACCTTTTCGTAACCAGCATGGTCGGTAATATCAATTAAACAACCGTCAGGAACTTCATAGATTTCCAAATCTCGCAAACCACCGAGATAAGGAATTTCAGAATCAAATTTAGCAACCCAATCAATAACGAATTGCTCGACGGGCAGAAATTCTGGAACGTTCATGTCGTTATACGGGCAAGCAATTTCTTGGTTGGGCGCTTCTTCCGTTCAGAATAATCACCCGTAGAATGAGCTTCTAGAGCTTCAATGAAAGGTTTGTATTCCAGCATGAATAGCTTTTCCTCTTTAGGGCCGCTATGCCAGCTTACCCACCCTGCCCCATATTCAGGAGAATAGAGAATATTTCTCATTGTTCATTGCTCATTGCTTATTGCTTTTTTGTGAAATGTTCGTGAACCCCCGCAACAACGCGGGCAACAAAGTTTGTTAATTTCTTGACGTGACTCAACTTGGAGTCTTGTAAACGAGAAAACAAGTTGAGTCAAAATTCGCGACGGAAATTTTTTCGACAGCCGTGAAAGTTGCGTGATTGAAATCGCCATTCACGGCGAGTCCCACTCCAGAAGCACGAAAGACCTTACCTCATACTGCCGAGCAAAGCAAACTACTTTCAGTAGTTTGCTAGATTTTTTGTTGGTCATATTTGACCTTTATTCTTGGGAGTATTTTTGAACTACAGAATTGTAGTGTTTGAGGAAATTCTCTTGCTCGCGGCGCTCCATTTCGGCACCCAACTGTTTACCACAAAAACCTTCGGCTTGCAAAGCTTCTCCGGTAACATTCAGCTTGAAACCAACGAAAGCAGCGACAAGCAAACGTTCCATTTGAAAGAGGTCACCAAATTCAAGCAGCTTGGCAACATCATTGATGTTGAATTTTGCTGCTTGTCGCTTGAGGCGTGCAGCGTTCTCTGGATTCAGGTTCCTGAAATCGTAGAAAAATCCAACCTCCGCAACTTCGTCTCCCGTGTAATTCACTTTATTCAGTTGAGCTAACAGGAATTTTCGCTCATTCATTCCCAAAAGATGAACGAGCTGAAAAGGGGTATGATTCGTCGGGAGAAAATGAGAATTCTTGACACCTTTGAATCCAGGGAAAACCTCATTCATTAGGCCGTGATCTGCAAGGCAATTGAGGTATTTCTCTGGTCGCTCCGAAAACTCTAGACCTTTCATAAATTCTGCCCGAATACGCTCACCCGAAATTCCCGTGAGAGTAGGGTCGCTTTTGATCGCTTGGCTGGTTTCCTCGTCTAGAGCAAAACACGACTTTGAACAAAAGCGAATTGCCCGAAGAATTCGCAGGCGATCTTCTCGAAATCGAGCAATGGGATTGCCAACAGTTTTGACAACACCATTTTTTAGATCGGTTATTCCCCCCACGAAATCCAAAATTTTCCCGGTGTTCATGTTGTAAAACAGGGCATTGATTGTAAAGTCGCGCCGTGCAACGTCTACCTCGATGGAGGTAAATTCTACGGATTCCGGCCTTCGCCCTTCTCCTACATCACGTCGAAAGGTGGCTATTTGGTATTCGCCACCTTCGGGGGTGATAACTGTGATAACCCCGAAAGCTTTGCCAATTTCTAGCACTTTATACCCTGGATAATCCAATAGGGCGAACACGATGGTATCAGGTTGCACTTCCGTGGCGAGGTCATAATCGTCAGGTTCAAACCCGAGAACAGCGTCCCGAACAGCCCCGCCCACAAGGTAGATGGCGATTCCACGGTCTTCTAATCGGCGCGAAAGCGTTTTTAGGTCGCTAGGGATAAACAAAACTACGGGTTGCGTATCGGAGTTCATAGAGACACCTTATCAGAGTTTAGGGAAGATTCAATCAGTAGTTGATTGCCTCTTCTTTCGTCATAAAGAAATGGATTCCGGCAGCGCATTCGACCCTGATATCAGGGTTGAATGATGGCTCGAAAGCCATCTTTCCAATTTCGTAAGTGAAATCCGAGTCACGCAGGGATTCGTAAGCCCCGGCGTTGTTCGCGGCACCGCGAACAACGCCCACGACAAGTGCCGCGTCTGCTCTGCATTTCCTCCCAATCAGGCTTGAGGTCCGCGCAGCGGACCCCGGAATCAAAAGTTCAAGGACGATTTCTCCCCTTACTTTCTTGAAAGCTGTAAAAGATTGTCCCACGGGTGGGACAATCTGCCAATTCTGCGGGAGAATCGCCCTGTAGAGGTTCGCTCCGTCGAGGATCGCCCCGTAGAGGTTCGCCCCGTCGAGGATCGCCCCGTAGAGGTTCGCCCCGTAGAGGTTCACATTTTGGAGGTCTATGCTACAAAGAATCGCACCTCGGAGGTTTGCACCCTCAAGGTTTGCACTTCGGGGGTTCACGCCCTGGAGATTTGCTCTCTCAAGGTCTGCCCCCGACAGGTTCGCCCCTTGAAGGTTTGCGCCTTGAAGGTCCGCATTTTCAAGGTCCGCATTTTCAAGGTTCGCACCTCCGAGGTTCGCACCTCCGAGGTTCGCCCATAGGAGATTTGCACCCCGGAGGTCTGCACCTGAAAAGTTTGCACCTCCGAGGTTTGCATCTCTCAGGTTCGCACCCCGGAGGGTCGCATCTCTCAGGTTTGCACCTCTGATGTCTGCGCTTTCTAGAATTGCACCCTTGAGGTTTGCACCTCTGAGGTTCGCATTTTTGAGGTTTGCACCTTCGAGGTCTGCCCAATCAAGGTTCACGCCCTCAAGGTTCACGCCCTCAAGGTTCGCACGCTCCCCCAAATCCTCGTGAGAAAAAACCCAAAGGGAGTGAGAAGCTAGAATTACTGCGAGTTTTTCGGAGTTCATAGAAGCACTCTACCACGAGCTCGGAGAAGATTCAATCTAGCGGTTCAGTTGACAACTGCAAATTTTTAGAATGCATTCTCAGAATTTGTAGTTGATCGCCTCTTCTTTCGTCATAAAGAAATGAATTCCGGTAGTGCATTCAACCCTGATATCAGGGTTGAATGCAGGCTCCCGTGCCATCTTTCCAACCTCGTAAGTGAAATTTGGGTCATGTAGGGATCTGTAAATCCCTGCGTTGTTCGCGGCACCGCGAACAACGCCCACGACAAGTGCTTCGTTAGCCCTGCATTTCCTGCCAATCAGGCTTGAGGTCCGCTGTGCGGACCCCGGAATCAAAAGCTCAAGAACGACTCCCTTTGCCACTTTTTTGAAGGCCGTGAAAGATTGTCCCACAGGTGGGACAATCAGCCAATTCTCTGTGAAAATCGCACCGTCGAGGTTCGCACCGTCGAGGTTCGCACCGTCGAGGATCGCACCCCGAAGGTTCGCACCGTCGAGGATCGCACCCCGAAGGTTCGCCCCCCGGAGGTCCGCACCTAGGAGGTCCGTACCTAGGAGGCTTGCATCTCTCAGGCTTGCATCTCTCAGGTTTGCATCACTCAGGTTTGCATCACTCAGGTTTGCATCTCTCAGGTTTGCACTTCTGATGTCTGCGCTTTCTAGAATTGCACCCTTGAGGTTTGCACCTTGGAGGTTTGCACCTAGGAGGTTTGCATCTCGGAGGCCCGCACCCCGGAGGTCCGCATCTCGGAGGAATGCGCCTTGGAGACTCGCGCCTCTGAGGTCTGCACCCTTGAGGTTTGCACCTCCGAGGTTTGCACGCTCCCCCAAAACCTCGCCAGAAGAAACCCAAAGGGAGTGAGAAGCGAGAATTTCTGCGAGTTTTTGGGGATTCATAGACGTATTTTATCACGAGCTCGGAGAAGATTCAAGTTGTCGGTTCAGTTGACAACTGCAAATTTTTAGAGTGCATTCTCAGAATTTGTAGTTGAATGCTTCTTCTTTCGTCATAAAGAAATGAATTCCCGCAGTGCATTCGACCCTGATATCAGGGTCGAATGATGGCTCGGAAGCCATCTTTCCAATTTCGTAAGTGAAACGTGAGTCATGCAGGGATTTACAAATCCCTGCATTGTTCACGGCGTCGCCGTAGGCGACGCCCACGACAAGTGCCGCGTCTGCTCTACATTTCCTCCCAATCAGGCTTGAGGTCCGCCGCGCGGACCTCGGAATCAAAAGTTCAAGGACGATTTCGCCCCTTACTTTCTTGAAAGCTGTAAAAGATTGTCCCACGGGTGGGACAATCTGCCAATTTTCTGAGAAAATCGCCCCTTCAAGGTCTGCGTTGTCGAGGATCGCCCCCCGAAGGTTCGCGCCCCGGAGGTCAGCCCCCTCAAGGTCCGCACCCCGGAGGTTCGCATCTCGGAGGTTCGTGCCTTCGAGGACCGCATCTCGGAAGTCTGCATCTCGGAGGTATGTGTTTTCGAGGTCCGCACTCCGAAGGTCCGCACCTCGGAGGTCCGCACTCCGAAGGTTCGCATTTTTGAGGTCCGCACTCCGAAGGTTCGCATTTTTGAGGTCTGCATCCTCAAGGATCGCATTTTTGAGGTCTGCATTTTCAAAATTTGCTCTTTGGAGGTTTGCACCCCGGAGGTCTGCACCCCGGAGGTTCGCGCCCTGGAGGTCCACACCCTCAAGGTCCGCACCCCGGAGGTTCGCACGCCCCCCCGAAACCTCATTAGAAGCGAGCCAAAGGCGGTGAGAAGCGAGAATTTTTGCGATTTTTTCGGGGTTCATAGAGGCGGACCTTATCAGAGTTTGGGGGAGATTCAAACTAGCGGTAGCTGATTGCCTCTTCTTTCGTCATAAAAAAATGAATTCCGGTAGTGCATTCGACCCTGATATCAGGGTCGAATGATGGCTCGGAAGCCATCTTTCCAATTTCGTAAGTGAAACGTGAGTCATGTAGGGATTCGTAAATCCCTGCATTGTTCGCGTCGCCGTAGGCAACAGCCACGACAAGTGCCGCGTCTGCTCTACATTTCCTCCCAATCAGGCTTGAGGTCCGCGCAGCGGACCCCGGAATCAAAAGTTCAAGGACGATTTCTCCCCTTACTTTCTTGAAAGCTGTAAAAGATTGTCCCACGAGTGGGACAATCTGCCAATTCTCTGCGAAAATCGCACCGTCGAGGTTCGCAGCGTCGAGGTTCGCACCGTCGAAGATCGCACCGTCGAGGATCGCGTTTCTGAGAATCGCACCCCGGAGGCCCGCACCCTCAAGGTTTGCATCCCGTAGAATCGCCCCGGTGAGGTTCGCACCTCCTAGGTCCGCCCATTGGAGGTTCGCACCCCGGAGTTTTACGTTTTCTAGAATTGAACCTCGAAGGTTTACGCCCTGAAGGTCTACGCCCTGAAGGCTTGCACTTCCGAGGTTAACCCTCCAGAGGTTTGCACCTCTCAGGCTCGCACCTAGGAGGTCCGCACCTCCGAGGTTCGCCCCCCGGAGGTCCGCACCGGCGAGGTTCGCATCTCGGAGGTTTACACCCCGGAGGTCCGCACCGGCGAGGTTCGCTATTTCGAGATTTGCACCCCGAAGGTCTGCACCTTTGAGGTCCACATCCCGGAGGTTCGCACGTTTCCCCAAATCCTCGCGAGAGGAAATCCAAAGGGAGTGAGAAGCTAGAATTACTGCGAGTTTTTGGGGATTCATAGAAGCACTCTACCACGAGCTCGGAGAAGATTCAACCTAACGGTAGCTGATTGCCTCTTCTTTCGTCATAAAGAAATGAATTCCGGTAGTGCATTCGATCCTGACATCAGGATCGAATGCAGGCTCCCGAGCCGTTTTTCCAATCTCGTAAGTGAAATCCGAACAATGCAGGGATCTGTAGATCCCTGCATTGTTCGCGGCGACGCCGTGGGCAACGCCCACGACAAGTGCTTCGCTAGCCCTGCACTTCCTGCCAATCAGGCTTGAGGTCCGCTGCGCGGACCCCGGAATCAAAAGCTCAAGAACAATTCCCCCTATCACTCTTTTGAAAGCTGTGAAAGATTGTCCCACCCGTGGGACAATCTGCCAATTCTGCGGGAGAATCGCTCCGTCGAGGTTCACGCCTCGAAAGATTGCACCCCGAAGATTCGCACCCCGAAGATTCGCCCATCGGAGATCTGCGCCCCGGAGGTTCGCCCGTTGAAGGTTTACCCCTCCGAGGTTCGCATTTTCGAGGTTCGCGCACTCAAAATCTACCCCTCCGAGGTTCGCATTTTCGAGGTTCGCGCACTCAAGGATCGCACCCCGGAGGTATGCACCCCGGAGGTCCACACCCCGGAGGTCCACACCCCGGAGGTCCGCATTTAGGAGGAATACACCCTGGAGGTTCGTTTTGACGAGGTTTGCATCCCGGAGGTTTGCACCTTGAAGGTCTGCACCTTGAAGGTCTGCACCCTCAAGGTCTGCACCCTCAAGGTCTGCACACTCACCAGAAGCCTCGTCAGAGGAAACCCAAAGGCTGTGAGATGCGAGAATCTCTGCGAGTTTTTCGGAGTTCATAGATATATCTTACCATGAGCTCAGAGAAGATTCAAACTAGCGGTAGTCAACCGCCTCTTCTTTCGTCATAAAAAAGTGAATTCCGGTAGTGCATTCGACCCTGACATCAGGGTCGAATGCAGGCTCCCGAGCCGTCTTTCCGATCTCGTAAGTGAAATGTGGGTCGCACAGGGATTCGTAAATCCCTGTGTCGTTCGCGACGTCGTGGGCAACGCCCACGACAAACGCCTCGTTAGCCCTGCATTTCCTGCCAATCAGGCTTGAGGTCCGCTGTGCGGACCCCGGAATCAAAAGCTCAAGAACGACTCCCTTTGCCACTTTTTTGAAAGCCGTGAAAGATTGTCCCACCCGTGGGACAATCAGCCAATTTTCCGGGAGAATCGCCCTTTCAAGGTCTGCGTTGTCGAGGTTCGCCCCTCGGAGGTCCGCTCCGGCGAGGTTTACACCACGGAGGATTGCATTTTGGAGGATTGCATTTTGGAGGATTGCATCTCGAAAGTCCGCACTTTCGAGGTTCGCCCATGGGAGGATTGCACCCCGGAGGTCCGCACCCCGGAGGTCCGCACCACGGAGGTTCGCACGCTCCCCCAAAGCCTCATAAGAAGAAACCCAAAGGGAGTGAGACGCGAGAATTTCTGAGAGTTTTTCGGAGTTCATAGGTAGACTCTATCAGAATTTGGGGGAGATTCAAACTAGCGGTAGTCAACCGCCTCTTCTTTCGTCAGAAAGAAATGAATTCCGGCAGTGCATTCGACCCTGATATCAGGGTCGAATGATGGCTCGGAAGCCATCTTTCCAATCTCGTAAGTGAAACCTGGGTCATGTAGGGATCTGTAAATCCCTGTGTCGTTCGCGACGCCGCGAACAACACCCACGACAAGTGCTTCGTTCGCCCTGCATTTCCTGCCAATCAGGCTTGAGGTCCGCTGTGCGGACCCCGGAATCAAAAGTTCAAGGACGATTTCGCCCCTTGCTTTCTTGAAAGCTGTGAAAGATTGTCCCACGGGTGGGACAATCTGCCAATTCTCTGAGAAAATCGCTCTTTCGAGGTTTGTTCCGTCGAGATTTGCATCTCGAAGATTTGCATCCCGGAGGTCTGCATCCCGAAAATTTGCACCCCCGAGGTCTGCACCCCGAAGGCTCGCATTTCCAAGGTTCGCACTCTCAAAATTTGCATCTCGCAAAGATGCGCTACAAAGGTCTGCGTTTTTGAGGATGGCTCCAACGAGTTCTGCCCACCGAAGGCTCGCACCCCGAAGGCTCGCACTTTTAAGATTCGCACCCCGGAGGTTGGCACTTTTAAGGTATACGCCTTGAAGGCTCGCATTTTGGAGGTTTGCTCCTTCAAGGTTTGCATTTAGGAGGAATGCATCTCGGAGGTTCGCTCCGGCGAGGTCCGTATTTTGGAGGTTCGCCCCTCGAAGATTCACGTCTCGAAGATTCACGTCTCGAAGGTTTGCATCTCGGAGGTCTGCACGCTCCCCCGAAGTTTCACCAGAAAAAACCCAAAGGCGGTGAGACGCGAGAATTTCTGAGAGTTTTTCGGAGTTCATAGAGGCATTTTATCAGGTTTTAGGGGAGATTCAAACTAGGGGTAGCTGATTGCCTCTTTCAATGTCATAAAGAAATGAATTCCGGCAGTGCATTCAACCCTGATATCAGGATCGAATGATGGCTCGGAAGCCACCTTTCCAACCTCGTAAGTGAAACCCAAACAATGCAGGGATTCGTAAATCCCTGCATTGTTCGCGCCGCCGCGAACAACGCCCACGACAAGTGCCTCGTTGGCCCTGCATTTCCTCCCAATCAGGCTTGAGGTCCGCTGCGCGGACCCCGGAATCGAAAGCTCAAGAACGATTTCGCCCCTTACTTTCTTGAAAGCTGTGAAAGTTTGTCCCACGGGTGGGACAATTTGCCAATTCTCTGTGAGAATCGCTCCGTCGAGATCTGCACCCCGAAGATCTGCACCCCGAAGATCCGCACCCCGGAGGTTCGCCCATGGGAGATTTGCAACCCGGAGGTTGGCGCCAATGAGGTTCGCTTCGGCGAGGTCCGCTTCGGCGAGGTTCGCTTCGGTAAGGTTCACACCCCGAAGGTTTGCACGCTCAAGGTTTGCACGCTCAAGGTTCGCACCGGCGAGGTTAACACCCTGGAGGTTCGTATCTCGGAGGTTCGCGTCGGCAAGATTCTCGCCCTGGAGGTTTGCCCGTTTGCCGGAAACTCCATTAAAAGTGAGCCAAAGGCGGTGAGAAGCTAGAATTTCTGCGAGTTTTTGGGGGTTCATGGGTAGACTCTATCAGAATTCGGAGAAGATTCAAATATTCCATGGCCGAGCGCGCAATTTTTTAGTTCTTGTGCCACTCGGATCAACGTGATCCATAGTCGTGCAGGTTTTTTCGAAAAATTTATTCCACTCTGGGATGAGTTCTCCCTTGTTTTTCGCATGGCTTACTAGGACGGTAATAGCAACCAAAATAGAAACATGGACTCTCGATGGGTCCAATTTGGACATAATCTGGGCTATTTCATCGAAACTCCCCGCGGAAAGTAGACGATCCATGTACCAAATTAGGTCATCAGTCGCGAGAATACGCAAATTTTCTGCAAATTTTCTGTAGGTTTCTGCAATGGCTTCATTGACTGAAAAATAATTTGTACTCATGGGCGCATTCTTTTGAACAAAACTACTGGTTGTGCGTTGGAGTTCATAGAGGCACCTTACCATGAGCTCAGAGAAGATTCAATCAGTAGCTGATTGCCTCTTCTTTCGTCATAAAGAAATGAATTCCGGTAGTGCATTCGACCCTGATGTCAGGGTTGAATGCTGGCTCGGAAGCCATCTTTCCAACCTCGTAAGTGAAATCCATACGATACAGGGATTCGTAAATCCCTGTGTTGTTCGCGGCGCCGCGAACAACGCCCACGACAAGTGCTTCGTTGGCCCTGCATTTCCTCCCAATCAGGCTTGAGGTCCGCTGTGCGGACCCCGGAATCAAAAGCTCAAGAATAACTCCTCCTACCACTTTTTTGAAAGTGGTGAAAGGTTGTCCCACGGGTGGGACAATCTGCCAATTCTGCGGGAGAATCGCCCCGTCGAGATTTGTACCTTCAAGGATTGCATCCCGAAGATCTACACCCCGGAGGTCTGCATTTTGGAGGTTCGCACCCCAAAAATTTGCATCTCGAAGCAATGCATTTTGGAGGTTCGCACCAACGAGGTTTGCATCCTCAAGGATTGCCCATTGGAGGTTGGCGCCGGTGAGATTTGCCCCCTGGAGGTTTGTCCTGACGAGGTTTGCATCACGGAGGATTTCATTCTGGAGGTTCACACCGGCAAGATTCTCACCCTGGAGGTTTGCCCGTTTGCCGGAAACTCCATTAAAAGTGAGCCAAAGGCGGTGAGAAGCTAGAATTTCTGCGAGTTTTTCGGAGTTCATAGACGTACCTTATCAGAGTTTGGGGAAGATTCAAACTAGCGGTAGCTGATTGCCTCTTCTTTCGTCATAAAGAAATGAATTCCGGCAGTGCATTCGACCCTGACATCAGGGTCGAATGATGGCTCGAAAGCCATCTTTCCAATCTCGTAAGTGAAATCCGAACAATGCAGGGATTTGTAAATCCCTGTGTCGTTCGCGTCGCCGTGGGCAACGCCCACGACAAGTGCTTCATTGGCCCTGCATTTCCTGCCAATCAGGCTTGAGGTCCGCTGCGCGGACCCCGGAATCAAAAGCTCAAGGACGATTTCGCCCCTTACTTTCTTGAAAGCTGTGAAAGATTGTCCCGCCTGCGGGACAATCTGCCAATTCTCTGCGAAAATCGCACCGTCGAGATTTGCATCACGGAGCAATGCATTTTGGAGGTTCGCATTTTGGAGGTTCGCATTTTGGAGGTTTGCATTTTGGAGGTTCGTATATCGGAGGTCCACACCCTGAAAGTTTGCATCCCCGAGGTCTGCACCTCCGAGGTTCGCATATCGGAGGTCTGCATCGGCGAGGATCGCACCCCGGAGGATCGCACCCCGGAGGATCGCACCCCGGAGGATCGCACCTCGGAGGATCGCACCGGCGAGATCCGCACCGGCGAGATCCGCACCGGCGAGATCCGCACCGGCGAGATCCGCACCGGCGAGATTTGCGTCTTGGAGGTCCGCCCAAACGAGGATCGCCCATCGGAGATCCACACCGGCGAGATCCGCCCCGGTGAGGTTCGCACACTCCCCCGAGGCTCCGTCAGAACGGAGCCAAAGGGCATGGGAGGCCAGGATTTCTGCGATTTTTTCGGGGTTCATAGGCAGACCTTATCAGAGTTTGGGGAAGATTCAAACTAGCGGTAGTCAATCGCCTCTTCTTTCGTCATAAAAAAATGAATTCCGGCAGTGCATTCGACCCTGATGTCAGGGTCGAATGATGGCTCGAAAGCCATCTTTCCAACCTCGTAAGTGAAACCCAAACAATGCAGGGATTCGTAAATCCCTGCGTTGTTCGCGACGCCGTGGGCAACGCCCACGACAAGTGCTTCATTCGCCCTGCATTTCCTCCCAATCAGGCTTGAGGTCCGCGCAGCGGACCCCGGAATCAAAAGTTCAAGGACGATTTCGCCCCTTACTTTCTTGAAAGCTGTAAAAGATTGTCCCACGAGTGGGACAATCTGCCAATTTTCTGCGAAAATCGCTCCGTCGAGGTTCGCACCCCGGAGGTTCGCACCCCGGAGGTTCGCGCTGGCGAGGTCTGCACCAGTGAGGTCTGCACCTCCGAGGTTCGCCCATAGGAGATTTGTAGCCCGGAGGTTCGCTTCGGCGAGGTCTGCACCAGCGAGGATCGCCCCGTCGAGGATCGCCCCGTCGAGGTTAGCGCCCCGGAGGTTCACCCCGGCGAGGTTCGCACTGGCGAGGATCGTACCCTCAAGGATTGTACCCACAAGGTTTGCACCCCGGAGGTCCGCACCCCGGAGGTCCGCACCCCGGAGGTCCGCACTCTCAAGATTTGCATTTTTGAGGTTTGCCCATTGGAGGTCCGCACGGGCGAGATTCGCCCCTCGGAGATCGACACCCCGAAGGAATGCCCTTCGGAGGCCCGCATCCCGGAGGTCCGCATCTCGCAGTTTCGCCAATTGGAGGTTTGCGCCTCGGAGGTTCGCACACTCCCCCGAGGCTCCGTCAGAACGGAGCCAAAGGGCATGGGAGGCCAGGATTTCTGCGATTTTTTCGGGGTTCATAGGCAGACCTTATCAGAGTTTGGGGAAGATTCAAACTAGCGGTAGTCAATCGCCTCTTCTTTCGTCATAAAAAAATGAATTCCGGCAGCACATTCGACCCTGATGTCAGGGTCGAATGATGGCTCGGAAGCCACCTTTCCAACCTCGTAAGTGAAATGGGAGTCATACAGGGATTCGTAAATCCCTGTATTATTCGCGACGCCGTGGGCGTTGCCCACGACAAGCGCCTCGTTGGTCCTGCATTTCCTCCCAATCAGGCTTGAGGTCCGCGCAGCGGACCCCGGAATCAAAAGCTCAAGAACGATCTCGCCCCTTACTTTCTTGAAAGCTGTAAAAGATTGTCCCACGGGTGGGACAATCTGCCAATTCTGCGGGAGAATCGCCCCTTCAAGGTCTGCACCCCGAAGATCTGCACCCCGAAGATCTGCACCCCGAAGATCTGCACTTTGGAGGTTTGCCCCAACGAGAGTTGCCCCCTCAAGAATTGCCCATCGGAGGTTCACCCCAGCGAGGTTTGCATCTCCGAGGTCTGTCCAACGAAGGTCCGCCCCGGCGAGGTTCGCTCTGTCAAAATTCGCACGCTCCCCGGACAAGCCTCCAGTTCGGAGCCAAAGTCGGTGAGAAGCTAGAATTTCTGCGAGTTTTTCGGAGTTCATAGACGTACCTTATCAGAGCTTGGGGAAGATTCAATCAGTAGTCAATCGCCTCTTCTTTCGTCATAAAAAAATGAATTCCGGCAGTGCATTCGACCCTGATGTCAGGGTCGAATGATGGCTCGAAAGCCATCTTTCCAACCTCGTAAGTGAAATCCGAACAATGCAGGGATCTGTAAATCCCTGTGTCGTTCGCTTCGCCGTGGGCAACGCCCACGACAAGTGCTTCGGTAGCCCTGCATTTCCTCCCAATCAGGCTTGAGGTCCGCCGCGCGGACCCCGGAATCAAAAGCTCAAGAATAACTCCCCCTGCTACTTTCTTGAAAGCCGTGAAAGATTGTCCCGCAAGCGGGACAATCTGCCAATTCTGCGGGAGACCCCGAAGGTTAGCACCCCGAAGGTTAGCACCCTGAAGGTTAGCACCCTGAAGGTTAGCACCCCGAAGGTCCGCCCAAACGAGGCCCGCACCCTCAAGATTTGCACCCTCAAGATTTGCACCCTCAAGGTTTGCACCCTGTAAAATCGCCCCGATGAGGTTTGTATTTTTGAGGTCTGCACCTCGGAGGTTCGCATCCCGGAGGATCGCACCCCGGAGGCCCGCACCCTCAAGGTTTGCATCCCGTAGAATCGCCCCGGCGAGGTTTGTATTTTTGAGGTCTGCATCGGCGAGGTCTGCATCGGCGAGGTCTGCGCCCTGGAGGTTCGCTCCGGCGAGGTCCGCATCCCGGAGGTTCGCATCTCGCAGTTTCGCCCATTCGAGGTTTGCGCCTCGGAGGTTTGCACGTTCCCCGGAAACTCCATTAGAAGAAACCCAAAAGGAGTGAGACGCCAGAATTTTTGCGAGTTTTTGGGGGTTCATAGGCAGACCTTATCAGAGTTTAGGGGAGATTCAAACTAGCGGTAGCTGATTGCCTCTTCTTTCGTCATAAAGAAATGGATTCCGGCAGCACATTCGACTCTAACATCAGGGTCGAATGCTGGCTCGGAAGCCATCTTTCCAATCTCGTAAGTGAAATCCGAGTCATACAGGGATTCGTAAATCCCTGTGTCGTTCGCGACGCCGTGGGCAACGCCCACGACAAGTGCTTCGTTGGCCCTGCATTTCCTGCCAATCAGGCTTGAGGTCCGCTGCGCGGACCCCGGAATCAAAAGCTCAAAAACGACTCCCCCTGCCACCTTTTTGAAAGCTGTAAAAGATTGTCCCACCCGTGGGACAATCAGCCAATTTTCCGGGAGGATCGCCGCGCCGAGGTCCGCACCCCGGAGGTCCGCACCCCGGAGATCCGCACCCCGGAGGTCCGCACCCATAAGGATCGCACCCCGGAAGTCTGCACCCATAAGGATCGCACCCCGGAAGTCTGCACCCCGGAGGTCTGCATTGCGCAGTTTCGCCCATTGGAGGTTTGTACCTTGGAGGTTTGCGTTTCGGAGGTTCGCACCGTCGAGGCTTGCGCTTTGAAAATTCGCGCCAGCGAGGTTCGCGCCCTCAAAACCTGCATCTCGGAGGATCGCCCTTCGGAGGATCGCCCTTCGGAGGTCCGCCCTTTCGAGGCTTGCGCTTTGAAAATTCGCGCCAGCGAGGTTCGCGCCCTCAAAACCTGCATCTCGGAGGTCCGCACCCCGGAGGTTCGCACCCCGGAGGTCCGCCCCCTGGAGATTTGTTTTAACGAGGACTGCCCGCTCCCCCGAAACCTCGTTAGAACGGAGCCAAAGGCTGTGAGAAGCTAGAATTTCTGCGAGTTTTTGGGGATTCATAAACATACCCTATCAGAGTTTGGGAGGAGATTCAATCAACAGCAGTCAACCGCCTCTTCTTTCGTCATAAAGAAATGAATTCCGGTAGTGCATTCGACCCTGACGTCAGGGTCGAATGATGGCTCGAAAGCCATCTTTCCAATCTCGTAAGTGAAGCGGGAGCTATACAGGGATTTGTAAATCCCGGCGTTGTTCGCGGCGCCGCGAACAACGCCCACGACAAGTGCTTCGTTGGCCCTGCATTTCCTGCCAATCAGGCTTGAGGTCCGCTGCGCGGACCCCGGAATCAAAAGCTCAAGAACGACTCCCTTTGCTACTTTTTTGAAAGCTGCAAAAGATTGTCCCATGGGTGGGACAATCTGCCAATTCTCTGTGAAAATCGCCCCGTCGAGGTTAGCACCCCGAAGGTTAGCACCCCGGAGGTTCGCACCGTCGAGATTTGCACCCCGGAGGTTCGCTCCGGCGAGGTTCGCCCCGTCGAGGTTAGCACTCTGAAGGTCCGCCCGAACGAGGTTCGCATTTTCAAGATTTGCACACTCAAGGTTTGCACCTTCAAGGTTAGCACCCCGGAGGTTCACACCGTCGAGGTTAGCACCCCGGAGGTTCGCTCCGGCGAGGTTCGCACCGTCGAGGTTAGCACCCTGGAGGTTTGCACGCTCCCCGGAAGCTCCAATAGAAGAAACCCAAAGGGAGTGAGACGCGAGAATTTCTGCGAGCTTTTCGGAGTTCATAGGCAGACCTTATCAGAGTTTGGGAGAGATTCAATCAACAGTAGTCAATCGCCTCTTTTTTCGTCATAAAAAAGTGGATTCCGGCAGTGCATTCAACCCTGATGTCAGGGTTGAAAGATGGCTCGAAAGCCATCTTTCCAATCTCGTAAGTAAAACGCGAGTCATGCAGGGATTCGTAAATCCCTGTGTCGTGGGCAACGCCCACGGCAACGCCCACGACAAGCGCCTCGTTGGCCCTGCATTTCCTTCCAATAATGTTTGAGGTCCGCTGCGCGGACCCCGGAATCAAAAGTTCAAGGACGATTTCGCCCCTTACTTTCTTGAAAGCTGTGAAAGATTGTCCCACAGGTGGGACAATCAGCCAATTTTCCGGGAGAATCGCCCCGTCGAGATTTGTACCCCAAAAGTTTGCACCCCAAAGATTTGCACCCCGAAAGTTCGCCCATTGGAGATTTGCACCCCGAAAGTTCGCCCATTGGAGATTTGCACCAGTGAGGTCTGCACCTCCGAGGTCCACTCCGGCGAGGTTTGCATCTTGGAGGTCCGCACCCCGGAGGTCCGCTCCGGCGAGGTTTGCATCACGGAGCAATGCATTTTGGAGGTTCGCATTTTGGAGGTTTGCATCTCGAAGATCCGCACCTTCGAGATTCGAACCTCGCCGGTTCGAACCTCGCCGTCTTGCATTTTGGAGGTTTGCTCCGGTGAGGTCCGCCCCTCGGAGGTCTGCTTGTTTGCCAGAGACCCCAAGGGAAGACAGCCAAAAAGCATGAGAGGCGAGAATTTCTGCGAGCTTTTCGGAGTTCATGGGAGAGTTATACTTTATCGCCATGGCTTTTCAAAGCGTATGTTGTTTTATCAACCACTCTATCTTTCGCCATGTCAAATGGCATGTATTGTCCGAACCGGGTTTTAACAACGTATTCCATGTTGTTATTTTTCATGTTTCCTGCAAGAATCGAATCAATCCCGTGCTCTGCGGCAATGTCTACATAACTCTTTGCTACAGCATCGAAAAACATTTCACCGGATTGGCAATAATGCTCAGTTTCAACATAAATTACGTCTCCGTTTTGCACGAGCGCAGAATAGACGTAATTTCCTGTAAATTTCACCGAATAAGCATTTTTTGGAATGTCTATTTCTGACAAATTTTGTTTTTCAACAATTTCTACGCGATTCTGCTCACTAGCAAACGAACCCGGAAATTGAAAATTCGCATAATGATGCAAACCTGTAATTTTTGAGGAAGAAATATAATATTTATTATCCATTTGTTTTCTCAGGATTGAAAGTAATGAGTTAGAAATGCTACATCTGCATCAGTAAGGTCGATATATTCACCAGTATTGCGGTCGGCGCGAGCGATGAAAAAATTCCCGTGAATATTCCCAGTTTCAAACGCCCGATTGACATTTTTGCCTGTCAGGAGGGCTTCATCGTCAGCAACGAGGTGTAAACCCTTACATTCGCCTGAGAATAGTGGAATATACACCCCAAGTGAAGGGCAGGTAATATACCCACCAACGAGTTTCTGGAAAGTTTTGAGGTTATTCGGCACCGTCTCAACAACGCTGTCCATACCTTCGCGCGCAATAACAACCCGGATAGCTTTTGCTTTCATGCTTCTCTTATACAGTAAGTGGAGGAGTTTTCAAACGCCAAAAGGGGGATGGCTAGCCATCCCCCTTTTTAGCTGCGGACCACCAACAATCAGGCATCAACTAGAATTTCGCCGCTTTCGAGCACCGCGTCGGTCGTGGTGGCCTGCTCCATATCAGCCAGAACTGCCGCCGTGAGGGGAGCGTCAACTGTCTCCGTCGAAACCTCAACCGAAGCGGTCACAATTGCCTGCTTTCCGGCAAAATCCATGATTTGCGCGAGAGTGAGAACACGCAATCCCGCAGGAACCGGGATTGCGTGTCCCGCCGCGTCACGAGTCTCGGGGTTCCAACCGACGCGGAAGGTGCCGCCAGTCTGAAGATCACGAAGAGTAGCAACCGTGTTGCCTTTGCAGCCTCGCTTGCCTTCGAGGCTTACGACTTCGCAAACCGCGGTCGTGCCATCGGGAAAAGTTACTTCCACCGCTGATACAGCGGCAACTAAGTGTGAAGTAAGAATTTTTTGAACTGTCATTTGAAATTTCCTTGCCTTACTTGAGAGGCACCAGAAGGGATCGCGAACCATTCGCCTCTTGCTTCTGCTGTCTCGCTTTCTTGCTCTCTTGAAACCCATATTACACTAACTTGAACCCTTTTCAAACCAACATCGCTCTTTAATCAGAGCCCATATTGAAGCATGAAATTTTCACCAATGAGCTTAAAAGACCAACGGCCGAGCTTGCGGTGGCGCAACTCTTGCAAGGGGCGAACTACGATGCCTTCGGCCCAAGAGTCGGGATTTGTTGCATACCGATGGTTAGCAATCCCCATGAGGGTATGCACATTGGTTTCTGCTACAATCGTGAAATTTGCATTGAGAATTGGCGCAGTTTTGAGGCCAAGCTCGTCAACAATTTGTACAAAATCAGCAAAATCCAAAAAGGTTTTGGTCGCAATGTTGTACACGTTGAAAATGAAGAATTCATAGTCTCCTAATTTCATGCGATTCTTCTGGACGCCTGGACCGCAAAGTTCACCTTGCAGGGCGATTCCTTCGGGGAACCGAACAGAATGAATAGCCTGGAATACGCGGAGTTTTTCCTCAACACCATGCTTGACGGCTGTGTACCAAAAGTGGCAGAATTCTCCCTTAGCTTTCTCTTGCTGGCGGGAACAAACGGCGAATGTAAATTCTCCAGTTTCCTCGTTACGCTTGAGGTAGGTGGTCATTGAAGACCCATCGCATTTTGTAGTAATATAACAAGTCAAGCCTTCGGCTTCACGGAGCACACTCGAAACCGACTGAATACGAGTTTCATCAGTTTTCGAGATCCATTGCGGGAAGTTGCCCGCAGTGCGCGATTTGCCTTTTTTGCCGTTGATAGTAACTCCAGTGTCAAATTCAGGAATTTCGTGCTTGATAATTCCTAGCATTTGGGTGACTTCGGCACCTTCAAGCGTGGGAATTCCCTGTAATCCAGTGGGTGATTTCCAAAGCCACAGACCATCCCAGCCACGGGTCACACCCTCGGCTTTAGTGAGAATATCAAGTGGCAGAGCAATTCCCTGTGAAATGAGTGGACCAACCTTGCGAGCTTTGATACGCCACTTGTATTTCGCAAGAAACTCAAATTCTGGTCGTCGAGGGAAAAGCGAATCAGGCTCCGCGAAAACGCAAAAATCTCCCGGCTGAAATTCGCCATTAATAACTGTAACTTCCCAACCCAAAATTTGGGCTTTAGAAATGCGGTCATACCCCGCTAGAGGTTCAATAGATTCAATTCGTTGAATGGTGGCGAGTTGTCGTGTCATGATGCGGTCCTATCGGAAAAGTTAATGTAGTTTTACAGGATTTTGTGCGTCCCGTGTTTCGGACTCAAACCCTATTTTTCAAGAATCTTGCTTCGCTTGGAAGCGATTATACTGTGCTTGGTCCATAAACCGCTTGGTTTCCAACGCAATTTTCTGCCTTAGCTCGCGATGAGCTGCCTCGATGATTGACTCTAGGCGTTTGTTGAGTTCAATAAGATCGAATTGCGATAATTCTTTGAATTCCATTTTCACACCAACTTCCAGAATTAAAAGGTTCATTTGAAAAGCTTTGGCCGGTATTCTGACTGGTTTGAGCCAACTTTTGCGCCAGCGGCGTGCCCTAATAATACTGTGTTTCAATGGGAGTCAAAGAAAATTCAATATAATCTTTTTCTGCGGAGACTTGCACAATCCAAGATTCATAATCTTGGCGAATTACTTGTAATGGTCTTGATAACTCATGACTATAAATTTCCAACAGATCAACCAACTCTTCGGAACTAACGTCTAAATCAAGGTATTCGATATTCACCTTGATTTCGGCGATTTTTTTGAGCGTGGTTACAGTGGCCGTGATTTCATTGTCAATTATTTCATAAAGCCGATCCTTAACAGCCTCGAATTTTTTGAAACGCTCGCGCTCGATGGCGACTACAATATTTTTTGCATCTTTTACTGAAATTGGCACTGAATTAATCCTATCCCACAACGGGATTGTTGTTAACTTCTGTAACTTTCCACCAAGGCGGAAAGGCGTTCTTTCCGCGCAGGATTCTATCATGCATCGCAATAACACTTTTAAGAGGAACACCATGGGCATTCCGTGACGCGGCGACCGTAGGATCGCACATCACGCGCACGATTTCAACTTCGTACCCAAAAGCAGTTGCGTGCCGCTCGTAAGGTGCGATTTCGGTAGCCGTGGTGTTTGTGTTGTCCACAACGATGATCTCGACACCATCAGCAATGGCTTTGCAAAATTTCAAGTAGCACTCGCGGTGTGCCGCGGGAAGCAGCAGCGGTTGAAAATTGTAAGTTCCATTCCCAAGAGCGACGAAAAAATTGTCAGCCGAAACCACAGATCCTCCGTAAGTCCCTGCGATTGTGCTCTTCCCGCTGCCAGAAATCCCTTGCATTACAATACACTTCTTCATAGGAAACCTTTATACCAGAGTTGTTGAAACATTCAAGCTCGACTTAGCCGCCCCAAGGTAGCCAAGTGTAAACATGGGATGGTTCTTTTGAACAAAGAACCACGAAACTATCACTGCAATTTACTTCTTTTGAAGGCAGGGGAATGCAGCGACAAGTGCAAATTGGGCAACCGAAACCACCCATTATGGGGTGGCGTACATTTTTTGGCATTGCTTCAAGAGCAACCCAAGTTTTTTCGGATGTTTCGCGGTATTGCAAAGCAAGCGCAAGCGCAAAATCAGTATTTTCTGCTAATTCAAAATTTGACTCATCCCAAACATCTGAATCATATATTGCAGCATAATATGCCTCGTTTGTTTCGTGGGGGATAAAATCCCCCTCTTTATGGTTTTCGGGCAATACAGCTTCTAGCGGTTTTGATAGAGCGTTCTCTATCTCAAAACGAAATTTTTCTACCTCTATGGCATGGTGCCACCGACGCTTCAAGTCCGCGCATTGTTCAATCAATTCATACATTTTCGATGCCTTCAAAACGAAGCACTTTTCCACCGAAACCCCATTGAAAAAATCCCTTCACGGTTATGGCACGAAGGCAAGCGTCACGGTATGTTCCTAAAACAATTTTTAGATTTGGCTCAATTGACGCTTTGATCTGCCACGCCCCAACCTCGGAGAAATTTTGGTTGTACTTCGCAAAACGCTCCCCAATTCGCCGATTTTCATGAGTAGAGATTAACATCTTTCGGATGAGATTCAAACAAAATCGGAAATGTTCATTCTGATTGAAAATTTTTCGACGTTTTGAATGGTTATAATTTTACTATCTCTCCAGAAACCTTAGAAATGCCACGAGGATACTGTGCAATGGCGCAAACGTGAATGATTGCGTCGCCGTAAGTGCTTTCGACTAGCGTGAAAGACCCCTGCCCCGGAATCAACCAAATACCATATTCGGCGATTGCATATTCTTCATTTGCCAACAGACTCAGCGCAGCATCCACGAACGCAGGCTGAATTTTCGCGATGAAATCTTTGTGTAGCACCCGAAATTCTTTCAAAAATTTTGCTTTTTCCGCCCGCAGTCTTGCGATTGAAATCTGGTTTAGAATATCACTCTGTGCTTCTTTGAGCATTTGCGCATACATTTCGTTGGCGTGAGCCAAACGGCTTGGGTATTCGGCTTTGAATTCTTCAAATTCTTTATCTGTTAAATCTTTAACATTAAATTCAATTAAATTCTTTTTTTCTGTGAACATTCCAAGCTCTTTCTTCGTAAAAAATTTAAGTATCCCAACAAACTGCGTAACACGGAACCGTAACTCTTGCAATCAATTTTATGGTTCAAAAAATTTTTGAAAGCAAATTCAGGCTGCCATTGGCCATACTATCATTTGCAGCCGAAAACTTCAAAGTTTTTTTCTCCAAATAGAGAATGATTCTAGAGTGTATGAGCTTGAAACCAATGTCTAATTGACGCGAAAGAATTTCTCGGCGGGATTCGAGAGCTTCATAACTCCGAATTCATCTTTGGAAATGGAGTATACCGCCCTGCGAATCCCGTAATTGTACATAACGTGCTGACAAAGCTCGCACGGGCGAGACTGTGCAAGCTCGCCATTTGCATGAATTCGTACAACAAACATGTCCATTCCACGAACATCGTGCTTGCGACGAGCACGAAAAATAGCATCAACCTCCGCGTGGTTTTCGTTTTGCAGGCGCCCCATCAAACTAGCTTTGACCTTGTCAAAACGAAGATCGGTAATGTGGAGATAATTGTAACCCGTCGAGATAATGGAACGCCCATCAATCAAAACGGCAGCGTGGCGGAAAGTGAGACGATCATCGTAGTGATGCTTACACGCTCTCCGCTGTGCCACCGTCAGATAGTGGGCGATATCATCAACCTTCGTCGTCTTCATGGGTTCATCTTACTTCTAAATGAACCAAAGTCAAACCTACTTAGACTTTTTCCCACCCGCAGAAAATACACATAAATGACTCATTTGTAGTACAATTCGTTATAACATCGCCAATTGCGGTTGAACGCGGAGTGCCGCCAATTGATGCCCAAACAACCTCTGGGTTTATTCGCCAATCGCAGTCAATGTGATTGGTAATACCAAATGTTCTATCCATGCTTTCAGTCCGCACCGTGGCAACCTGCCTGTAGTTTTTTTGCATATTTTCAGCTTGGGTTTTATCTGCTTGCAAATTACCCCTGACGTGATGAAAAATCATGAAATCTGTTGTGGTTGCCACGTTTGTAACTCGCAGGTTTTGGGAATTAATCAAATTTAGGAAGTCGAAATCTGAATTCAAGTGATTGATATACTGAGGTCACCACGAATAGTGAAAAATGTATTTTCCTTCTGGAATTAACCCGCGATTAGCAGCGTCGCATAGAATTACCTCTACTCCACCATCAATAAAATCTTTATTAGGCGGCGCGTTTTCTTTCAGCCACTCTTCATATTCAACGAACTCGCATTTTTGGATATCGAATAGAATAGAATTTCCGTCCTTCCAATAGCGGGAATTACCACAATCGGAAATCCAGGTTTGAGCCTGTTCATTTGTTAGGACATACATCTGACAAATAAGTTTTTTAAACTCTTTGTAAGCGTGAATTTCATAAACGTCGCCGCTGATTTTATTCATATTTTTTAATAATTTCCCAAAAGTTTATGTGTATAAATTTCCGCGAAAATAAACCTATCGGTTTCAAAAATGTGGGCTAGGATTTTTTGCTCGCAGCCCACATTTTTTACATTTCCCCGTTGTTTATTCTACTGTAACTTTTAGTCGGCCCACAAAACTTGGCTCAAACTGGTTGAGAGTTTCGTAACAACTGAGCGTACTGTTATCGCCGTTCCACGAAACGAAAGCGAATTTCGTGCCGATTGGGTAGGGTCCGACTGGCACGATGAGTTCAGCTTCGTAAAACGAAAATGTCGCCGTATCGTCATACTGCCAATCTTTCCATGTAAAAACTTGGTTTTCGATTGCGTTCATTTGTTTCGATTCTTTTTCGATTGCGTTCATTTGTTTCGATTCTTTTTCGATTGTGAGTAGAGCGCCAATCCTTGATGTTGGAGCCTATCATACGCCAACTATCTCCACAAGTCAGTTTTTGTTCCTTGAACAAAATCCCGATGATTGATAAATCCAATCCCGCGTACAAGAGCGCGCATATTTTTTGTAATGATAAAAGACCAGCGATCATCTCTGATTCGAAAGTAGATTGCACTCACCTACTTTGCTTTCAATTTGAATTAAAATTCCATTTTACGGTTGACTATTGTCATTTACGGCGTAGCCGATTGTGGCAAAGACCAAGAAAACGCATTCAATACAGCACCACCACAATTTCGCCACAGGACCGAAAATCATGGCAAGACCAACCCAGCCGATAACCGCAATGAGGTATTTGTGACTTTGCACGCTGGTTAATAGTCTGTCTTCACGGTGCCGCGAATTTTATCAAATTCTGCTAGTTTTGCTTCGTCGGTGGATTTGAAAATCACAGAAGGCCCAACTGCCGAAACAAATTCAAGGCCATATTTTTCTTGAAAATCCATAAGATCACCTTCAAGCTGGCGTGACCACTTAAAAGTGGCCATCCTGGGATTTTGGGTGATAGCTCTCATGTCGTAAATGTCCAACACTCTATATTCAATCATTTTTTGTACTCCAAAGTTTGTTTAAACAATATTCGAGATTGCCAGAATAAACACGTTGGCCCCTACGGACTTTCCGCTACAAGCGAGCTCTGAATCTGGATGGATGATACACTAAGAGTAGGAGCATTCAAAGTGAAGCTGCCGCTTAATGCCAGCCCCAGCTATTTCTAGGCAACCATTAAAGATGCAATCCTCATTGCAGCGCAATCTGAAAAAAGTTCCAACGAACAATTTATGCTTAATTATTTTGTAATTTCTGCTGTAACTGTAACCTGTCCTATACGGCGCCATGCGCCGTCTGTATAGCCCTCAACCCAAGAACGAAATACGAATGAACTCAGTGTTTTTCGACGGTCCTGGGCGGCTTCAAAATCCCACACATGCGAACCGTAATGAATTCCTAGGTAACCCTCTCCAGCGGCCCTGAAAACTCCATCATACAGAACCCATTTCTTGGCTTTAGAAGTTGTCATATTCTTCACCCGAGGGGGGCTGTGTGTGGGCTATAGACGCTCATCCACATTGTTCCATAAGATCCGTACTCGCCACCAGCAGACCAACCGAGAGCAGTCAAAGCCGCATAGTCACCAGAGCCGTTCACGCTAGAGTAGCTGACGGCATCTTTTTTTCCACCGTCCCACAAATCTTCTCCATTGGCAATAGCTTGAAGAAAATCTGCCAGACTCTCAATGTGGGCGGAAGTGTAATTTGCACGGTAATTTAATAGATAGCGTTCAGGTGTCATTTGTTTTCCTCCCTGTTTTCAAATAACAGGTAATAGCGGCTCCAACGCAGCCATGAAAGATTCAGTATCAAGTTTCACAACTTTGACTGTTTTCGAGTCATATTCAGAGAACTGCTTGTTTGTGCCCGATAGCCAATCAAGGCCATGGCGAGATGATACCGTGCCGTTGTCTCAAATTCAACGTCCTGCGAGCCTAATCCCAAATGGCGGAAAATGAGAGAATCGAACTCCCTACCCGTTTCCG
>Ga0209702_10001196_pt1 | contig 51113 bp, 44 predicted proteins | sample FRY01_FD_187210 | JGI IMG/M metagenome (GOLD analysis project Ga0209702, IMG submission 187210) | Freshwater microbial communities from Lake Fryxell liftoff mats and glacier meltwater in Antarctica - FRY-01 (SPAdes) (version 2) | ecosystem: Environmental > Aquatic > Freshwater > Ice > Glacier... | reverse complement strand
TGGTGGTGATGAGTGGTGGTGGTGGTGGTGGTGGTGGGAATATTCTGCCTGCCGTAGGGGTAGGGTGGGTATACCAACAACAACACAGGGGGCATACACAATGAGCACAATAAAGACGGTCGCGGAATTGCGAGATGACGTAGATAGGGCGCGAGATGCCTATCTTGATTCAGACAAGGCTACACGCGACGATAAGCACCAAGCGTGGTACGCGGCGTACGATGCGTGGTGGTTGATGAATGGCGCGGTGTACGGTTCGCGTTCACCTGAATCCGACAACTTGTAAGCGTCACGACAACAGCAGGGGGCAACACAATGAGCACAGACACAGACACTTCATATTTCTGTTCAGAGTCCTGTACCGACTTTGACTTCGCGGAGAGGTTCACTCAAAGCGACCTTGCCAATGGAATCAAGTGCGAGTATGAGCCTTGCTCTGGATTCTACAAGGCATATCACGGAGACTAATATGGTACACACCACAATGATGATGACGATGATGATGTGTGCCAATACTGCCCTGCTGATGGTGATGTACACATTGAGTCCTAGAGCCCCGTCGAACTTTTAAGGGCGCGCTGCGTGTGGGGGGGGACGCGTGTCAGAAATTTTTGATGTTTGTATTATTTACTATAAATCTATCCAAAGTGGCCGGCGGCGGTGTTCTTTCTTGTGGCGGCGGTGTTGTTTCTACGGGTTCGGTGGGCTATACTTTGGTCAGGACTCAACCGGCCCTTTGGCCGTCACCAGCCCTACCCGCCCCCGAGTAAAATCGGGGGCCTTTTATTTGTGGTGGCTGTGGCACCGTTCATTGGCGGTGGTGTCGTTTCCGGTGTCCGTCTTTTGTGTCCTTCGTGTGTAGGGTATTTTTCGATGTCGGCTCAGTCCGCTCTTTCCATCCACGGCTTCTCCGTGATGCGGTTGCGGTCACGGGTTGTTGTTGTGGGATTAGCTTGTTGGATTGGCTTTTGGCATGGGTATTGAGTGCTGTTCTTTAGGGTCGGCTTTTAGGGTTTGCTTTGAGATTAGCTTTTTGATGTGCCCACTGTGAGTGGTTGTTGTTTTCCCTTTTTATGACGGGAGGGGGGTAGCTATATAAATTATGTCTATCCCAACTCTCGGATAAATCTATCCAGAACCGAGACACCAACACACCTACTAGTCCCATAGATGATAGTGCTCTCACAGAAATTACATATGGTGACGTGGTGCACCCGGATAAATCTATCCAGAGTATTTAGAGAAAGGCGGCGCGCGATATTTGCAAAACGTCCATATGCCACTTTTGAAAAAAAAAACGCGAATGGGCTTTGCTTTTCCGTATGACTAGAATTTATTCGTTAATCGGATAGACGGCGAGGCCTGGGCGCGCATCAGGTATCGTCGATATTCAACAAGGAGCTTGTCATGCTTGCTCCCGTTGCACTTCCTACAGGCACCTAGGATGTTTCCGATTGAGTGCCTACCGTTACGGACGACGGGAATGATATGGTCAATTGTTGTGCTGGGTGAAGTATTGCACAAATAACAGGGCCGTCGTAGTAGTCGTTTGATTTCTTCGGATGTAATGACGAAAACTTCGTTTTTCTTTTCTCGCGCTCGTCGGCGGTACCTGTCCATCTGCACCATCTCGGGGTGGCCGGCGCGCCATTTGCGAGTCGCGGCGACAGCCTGTTCGCGATTGGCAACACGCCACGCACTCCCGTATCCGCGCACTCTTTCGGAGTTTGCCGCACACCATTTACGATAAGTGTTGAGCGATTTCCCTTGGCTAGCGGCACGCCACCTGCGGTCGTAGGCACGTTTTTTTTCAGGGTTGGCGGTACGGTCGGCATGGCGGTAAATGGACACACAGGACCTGCACTGACCTCGTAGACCATCTTTGGCTACCGCATCTTTATGAAATTTATCGAGAGATTTGGGGAGTAGGCAGTCTCTGCAAATCTTCAACAGACAACCCACATATCAGAACATCGCGTCTTGAACGAATTCGCTTGCTTTTTCTTTACAGAACTGGTGTTTATATTTGTAAAGCTCGTCTTCGACGCTGGATATTGTTTTTGAGTTGCTTTTGAGCCAGGCGGTGACGAGTCGCTCGGATAGAGCTCCTGCGGGGTCGATGTCGAGGCCGCAGACGCAGCAGGTGTAGAGGGGGGTGCGGCGCATTGTCTAGGCGAGGTCTTTGATGCTGGGGAGCATGCTTCCTAGTGACTTAGTGCCCTCTAGGGGCTTCTCTAAGAAGGTTAAACGGCGGATTTCGTCTTCCAGTACACCTATTTGTAATTCGGCGCGAGAGAGCCTGCTTTCAATGGCTCTTAGGTGAGGAATCATGCTTCGCTGGTAGTCGGCAAGCTGGTCTTGCGTGTCGTCGGCGATGTTGCCTTCTTGTTTTTTTCGTCCGAATATGGTCATGGGGAAAGTCTATCGGTTATGCTGTCAATATGCAGGTATATATCGATGGGGACCATTTGGCCCTAAGTTTCCCTTACGACCCTCAGCAGGTGGCTGATATTAAGACGATTAAGGGGGCTCGGTGGGATAAGGGGGCGAAATTGTGGCGGATACCTGCTACGTCGGTGGCTGAAGCCCGAGTATTCGCTAGTAAGTATGATTTTGTTATCTCTGATGACATATTAAAGCTCACCGTTCCGCCGGTGCCTGTTGGTGGGGTCTCCCATGATGGCGGAACGCTGTGTTTGAGGTTCCCATATGAGCGTGTAGTCGTCGCGGCAGTGAAGCGTATCCCCGGAATCACATGGGATAGCCCCTCACACGCGTGGAGGGCCCCTGTGGCGTCGATAAATGACGTAATAGGGTTTGCGGAATCATTTTCTTTAGTGGTAGATGATGTCGTCAAGGGCATGGCGGCTTCTGTGACGCGTGATTTAGGGGAATTGCGCGATGCGTCACGCTCTGTAGACGCCGAAATCTTCATCCCGACGATTACTGGTACATTATTTCCATATCAGAGGGCTGGGGTGGCTTACGCGGCTAAGGCGAAACGCACCTTCATAGCTGACGGCATGGGTTTGGGTAAAACTTTACAGGCGATTGCAACAATTGAATACTCCAGCGGCACGGATGACGTTTACCCAGTGGTCGTTGTGTGTCCGCCAAACCTGGTTCTCACATGGCAAGCCGAATACAAGAAGTGGTTACCAGATAAACGGGTTGCCGTTGTTAGAAACCGGAAAGATTTCCCCGCAATGGAGGACTACGACGTCGTCGTTATTGGTTATAGCAATTTAGTGACATGGGAGACTCGTTTGATGGGTCATAGGTCATACGTATTCGACGAAAGTCACTATTGTAAAAATCACACCGCCCAGAGAACCAAATCCGCAGTTCGGCTGACTAAAAAGGCACCGAAAGATGCGATAGTTTTATGCCTCACTGGCACGCCGGTAACAAACAGGCCGGCAGAGTACGCCGCCCAACTGGAAATCCTAGGAAAGCTCAAGGAGTTTGGCGGCCTCTGGGGTTTCTATCGTAGATACTGCGGTGCGTTTCGAGATAGTTTTGGCCAGTGGAATATAAGCGGTAATTCTAATCTCGATGAATTGAATGACAGGCTGCGTGGGAATTGCTATATACGCCGCACCAAAGAACAGGTGTTATCAGAACTACCCCCAGTAATCCACAGCACGATTGTCGTCGAGGGGACCGCTGCGGGGATGCTTGAATACGCTAAGGCGGAACTCGACATCATCAAATATATTTCAGACAGAGCGGCGGCGATAGCCGTCGAGCTAGGAACATCGCCGTACTCTGCGGCCGTCTACGCGCGCATACGAGCGGAGAGCAACGAGCACTTGGTGAAACTATCCGTGTTGAGACGCCTCTCGGCTCGTGCGAAGATGCCGATTGCTGAAGAGTGGATACGGGAGCGCGTGGAAAACGGCAGGAAAGTTGTTGTCGCCGCTCACCATAGGGACGTCGTCGATGCGCTTGCCAAAAAGTTTGGCAATTTGCGGATACAGGGCGGCATGACCGTCGAAGAGGTAGAGGAACATAAGAGAAAATTCCAAACCCTGTCGGCTGAAGAGGCTCCGGTTATTGTTTTGTCGATACAGGCAGCAAAAACTGGCCACACTTTAACCGCCGCGCAAGAATGTCTCTTCGTCGAGTTGCCATGGACGCCGGCCGACGTCGACCAAACATACAGTCGTCTTCATCGCATCGGGCAAATGGGCTCCGTCACGTCGACCTACATGTTGACGGCGAATACCATAGACGAAAAGATTTACGACCTAATTGAACGTAAGCGCTCCGTAGTTAATGCAGCAGTAGATGGTACTGAAGTTTTAGATGACGTTTCTACGACGCAACTGATATTCGATTTTATTAAACGCCCGCAGTAAGGTCCCCGTCTATTTCGTCGCGACGATTCCACGTGTCGTCAACAAGTGAATTTAGTTGATTTATTAACACATCAAGCTGGTCCTGCTTGACTTTGATTTTCGCGCCGAGCACATCAATCTGTTTCATTAATTTGTCGAAGTCCATTTGCCTATTTCCTTTCAGTTGTGTCTAGTCTATCCCCTGTCACTATATGGCGTGGCCCCTACGCACAGGCGGACGACGGGTTGGTTTTGGAACATTTACTTTCTCTGCCGGAATCACGTATGTTGTCCCGTCGGCTTTTATTACCCTTATGGGTCCACCCCTGTTGATGACTTCTTCTGGCCTGCGGATATATTCCTGTTTGTATTTTTTCTTTCCACCCCCCTTCCTTTTCTTTTTACGGCTCACCAGAACTCTTTTCGAAATTTAATGTGTCTATGTTAGTGGGCCATGTAGGTATCGAACCTACGACCAAGGCGTTATGAGCACCCTGCTCTGACCACTGAGCTAATGGCCCTAAATGTCAAACGCTCGCGCGTGTTCGGCGCACGCCGTTTTTATCCAGTCAGTGTCTGTCTCGATTAATACTCCGGGTCGGCCACATATCTCGCAGGTGGAGAATGATACCGATTCGTATTTGGTAGTCACCGCCCACATGGATTCGTTGAGTTCATCTTTTGATGCGATAAAGGAGTATCGGAGTCCGCCGAACTTTTCTTTTATGCGATTTATTTTGTAATCGGGGTCTATTGCAACCAACTCCAGATGACAAGCGTTAATCAGGGGCGTCCACCCGCCTCCCGTCCACGGGTTTGAGTTGTCAGAGACAAATGGTTCTCCGTCATCCGCTTCGTAGCCGGCATAGCGTTCGCGTATGGTGCTCATGTTCATACCCGCTCCTCGGTTCCGAGGTCGTCGTATTCTTCGGGGGCGTTATATAGTGGATTATTCAGTAAATCCTTAACAGCATCCGGAAACAGCAGATAGCCTCGCGTCGGATTCTCGGTACCTTCCGCGAAGTCCCTCTTGTGCAATTTCCCCGACTTCACCCCCATGTCTATGTAGCGTCTCAAACGCTCGACTTTCACAATAGTCATCCCCCCGTCCAGGTTGTGAACGTAGGCCCACCATATGGCCCCAGTGACGTTAATGCCGGATTCCTTCCACCCTCTACCGCCTGGATTTTGGTCTGTCTCCACGACCATACGCCCGTTGTGATATTTATCAGTTTTGACTTCGAAGGAACCGGCTGCGACATCCCTTCGGAAAGTTTCAACGAGGTTTTCTCCGAGGAGGCCGTGTTCTAAATCCTTATCCCAGCCTTCGGACCCACCCAGGTCGTAGCGCGGTTCATAGTTACCCACGAGTCGCCACCATCCATGATGCTACAAAAACTGCGATAGATAAAATTAGTATGTGGTTCATACCGCAACTATAGGAGCGTTCTACGAAATAAGCAACTATCTTTGAACGGACAGCAAATAAACTGTCAATAGATGAAGCCCGATAGCCAGAACGAGCAGCATCAGCCACCTATGCTCCAGTGACGAAGCCCGCCGTTATCCAATAGGTATTTCGCCACCTTAAGATTACAATCAAGTGTCATCAGCAGGTCAATCCCGCCCCCACATACTTTACGGGTGACAGTTTTCCACGTAGAATTTATTTGCAAAATCCCGGAATCATACGACTTGTCATTGTTAAGTGCCCAGATGATATTGCCCCGTGCATCCCATCTGATATTAATGGCTTTAATCCGACAGCGACTTTCCCGATATGCGATATAGGAAAACACCTCCACCGGAACCAGTCCGTACTGCTTGAACGCCGACTCAAACTGTGGGCATCGTTGTTCCTTGTCCTTTGGGATACGACTCAGCGCCGACACCTGCTTGGCGGTGATGGGCGCCGATTCAGGAACCCACCCAAGCACAGAAATGGCATCAGGGACGTACCTGGCGGGGGTCGGTGGGATTGCGGCTATTACGGTTATGCGGTCGGCTGTTACGACTATGGCAGGACTTAGCGCTTCTACTGGCAAGGATAGACCTAGGGCTAATACGGGTATAGCAATGGCCAATTTTGTTCGTGGTTTCAATTTTAATTCTCCTGGACTTCTGCGGATAGGACAACAGGTTACTAGTAGCACCTGCCTATGTTTTGAATCTCTCGGGTAACACTAGTTTATCAAATGCTGTTGGGGTTTGCAACTTTTGCCGCGAAACCCTTATCACGCAAGGGTTTTAGGATTTGCCCTCGCCAATGATTGTCTGATTGAGCAAGCTTTCTATGAAGGCCTCTATGTCTGTGGGTTTCATCGTCACGGTTATCACGCCGTCATCATCAACTGAAACTACCTCAAGACCCAACGATACCCCCACGAGGTCCGCTATGTCAGCCAGGTCAATTCTGAGGTCATCCAATTCCTCCTCGGACATCGTGTCCTCCTCCGCGTGGAAGTAGTACAGGACATCAAATAGGTGCTTGAGGATTTCCAGACGGGCTTCATCGGGTTTCATGGGCATGTTGCAACCCTAGCAGACCGACGCTAGTATTACCGAGGGAGGCAATCATGCTTCCCATCGGATATCAGGGAGAACATAATGAATAATTCACCAGCGTTCCTCATAGGGAACGTTACGGCAGACCCGGAGCTTACCTTCACATCAAGTGGGCAGGCACGACTGGCGTTTTCAATCGCGGTCAATCACGTTTGGTACAACGACGCAAACGAGAAGCAAGAAAAAGCGTCCTTCTTCAATATCGTCGCTTGGCGCTACACGGCAGAAAACGCCGCAAAGACCCTGTCAAAAGGAGTCGGTTGCATCTGTGTCGGTCGCTTAGAGCAGCGTTCCTATGATGACAAGGACGGCAATAAGCGTTCGGCGTTTGAATTGGTTGCGGACGACATAGCGATTAACACCCGCAGCATCGAAGCCGTGACAAGGCGTGCGCCACGCGCTGAAGGCGAGTCATCCCAGCCAGCCCGACAGGGCGCAAGTGCGTCGTCGTCAGCCCGACGCGCACGACCGGGCGCGGCTCCAGCAATGGCGAGCGCCGGCGTAGAGGACGAGCCGTTTTAAGGCGTAACGCTTAAAAATAAAAAGGCCCTGTTAAACCCGTGCGAGAGACACGGGAACAGGGCTTTTTTTATTATTGCCGGTAGGTGCGAGTTAGCCCAGCCAATTGTAATTGCTCTTCGCATTCGACGATTGTTTCGTAATCAGGAGCAGCGAAATTCGGGTCAAGGGCTTCCTTGAGCTCATAGGTGCTCCGTAGCGTCTTCCAAAGTGTCGCTTCCCACTCGGTTCTGCTGAATGTGTCGTCTCCATCGCCGTAGTAGCGAGCCGAATGGCCGTTGAGTACCGTAGTCATATATTGAGTCCGTCCTTTGGTGTGGTTATGTTATCTCAGGTTAGCGTAGGGGGGCCCGTTAACCAACGAGCAGGGATTCCCCTATGGGGCTCGGCGTAAAATCCAATTGCTCCAATTGGGGTTTTTCAATCATTTCGGACCGTATATCTAAAAGAATGTCAATAACTTCTTGGACCGAGACCTTAAGGAATGGGTCGTGTTTGGAGCGTTTGGAAAAATCAACAAGGTACTGATTAAGCGTATCCACGGTAATATCGAGTATACCCCATCTGGCCGCGGACCGTATTAGCGCCATAAAAGGGTGGTTTAATAAATTTTGCCTTTAATGTTGCTTTTTTTAAAACACCCCTTAACATGAAGGTACTAAATCAAATATCCGCAACTACTATCGATAGGAACGCATTACTATGGTCTCCCAGTATGTCAAACTCAAAAAAACCAAAATCAAGCGGGGTCGGCCGCGATTAAGTGATGCCGACGGAGAGAAAAGTCGTCGAGTTACAAAAATGCGCCAGGAGGCACGCCGACGGAGTCGTGCAGTTCTTCAGCATAATCACGAAGATGAATACGCCAGCATTTACAAACAGGAGTATGCGGCACTGATGACAGGAGACAGCAATGAGTGAGAACACGAACGAAGTGAGTGTAGATGTTGTTGCCGAGATGCGCGGTTTCGCTGATGCGCTGGAGAGTGTCGCACCGCTCGTGGAAACACCCGCGAATTTGCGCAGGTGGGCTGACCACATGGAACGGCTACAAGCAGAAGTGGCGCGGCTACAAAAGTTTGAGGTTCAACATCTCATCCGTTACGGTGGCGGAACATTTATTCCCAATAAACAGACAGGAGACAGCAAATGAATGATGCGGAACTATACAAGCACGAGAGGGGACGCTACAGTGCCCTAGTCGATATGCACATGGTGTCCACTGCGGAATTGAGTAGAGAAATAACGCATTTAAAACACGAAGTGAAACGGCTGCAAACGGAAGGGGCTAAAGCCCAACTTTTGCTCAGCAAGACAGAAGACTCGCTTGGCAAAATGGATTACAACCCCGCTGTTGATGAACTATTAGATGAAATCACAACCCACCGAACGGGGGACGAGAGTGAATAGTCGCGAGCGACTACCTAGTCCGTTTCGTTTTTGCCCTGCGTGCGAACGGCGCTAGGTGATTCATTTTTTCTTCGTGACTCAAATGCCAATCGTGCCATAAAGTTCATATACGTTTCGTTTTCGTCATGTTGAAATTTGCTGTCAGCTGACGCAATGGTATCTTCCTCTTTGTCGTCGATATTGGAAAATGGAGTTGTCATTTGGCGCCCGTCTCTTTTTGTTTGCTCGTTCGGTTGATGGGTTTTTTACCCCTTCTTCGGAAATTCTCATTAGTCGACGACATCCAGTCATCAAAATCTTCAGGTACACCGTTATAGTCGCGAATGTATCGTTGGTATTCGTTTAAATAATCCAGCATTTCATCTTGCTCATCATCAAAATTAGCCATTATTTGGTTTCCTGATTCGGGTTTTCTTTATGCTTTTATCCGGGTCGCGGCGCGGTGGTTTTTTGTTTCCCGAGAATTCCGAATACGCCTCAGACGTTTCTGCGGCATAAATATCATTCTGTTCTTCTTCTGAGAAAAAGGCCATGTATTTTTTGATATCGTCCTTAGCAATTCCCGGTTCAGTGTTTTTCTTAATTGTCATACGGGTTATTCCTTCTGTCGGACCCTAGTAAACGATATTAGATTCATCGTCATTTTCATCATAATAGTCAGAATGTGCGTTATCGTCGCCCCCGCTCATATGCCAATTAATGATATGGGGTGGTCGTGTTGTCCGTTGTATGAATTCTGCAATAATCCAATTGGCCGCACCGCTCGACAGAACGGGGTCGTCGCTTGATAGGTCTGGTTTGATGTAGGTATTTGCAAAACTTACCATTGGTATGTCTATTTGGAGTTTGGCGAAATCATCTAGGTCTTCAGGGAAAAAGGTCCACGTCTTATGGTCTTGCGTTGCGGTATACGCCCTGCCACCACTCCGTCCCTCCAGTACGAATGGCTTGATGCGCTTGCCGTCTCTGTTCGTCATGTCTATTCCCGATTAAAGCGTACAGCATCAGATGACCCTGGCGGCTCCGGCAGACTTTCTGGTTTTTCCCATGCGACTTCAAGCCGATTAGCGAGCATCAAAATACCCATGACAAAAGCCTCGTACTCTGGGTCATTCCAAGACTTGTTGCCCAATAGTCGCTCAAGTCCGGTACTTAGTATTTCGTAATTTTGCTGCTCGGGCAAACCCCCGCCGTAAGTACCATAGAATCTACCGCTATATGCATCTGGCCATTCGTCCTTAATTGCCACTTCCGACGGTCCGTAGCTCCAGCCAGTTAGCTTCTTTAGTTTTTGAAGTTTTTCCCCCTTGCGTCTATGGGTCCAAAATGCATATTCCCACATTTTTAGTTGCGGGTTAGCATTTTCCATGGAGTGAACCAATTCGTGAATAAGCGTGCTTCTCCATTTCGGGTAACTAGGGTCGTTCGGTGCTGGCATTTTATTCAATTTTAGCTGGGTGTATTCGCCACCCTCTTCCATCTCGCCCGTGGACGACCATCGACTCATGTGCGGTATCCACTGAGCATGGGCCCTCCCCTGTTTTGTATTAATTTTCACTACCAATTTGCGGTTCACGTATTTGTCGGTTCGTTGTACATGGGTTAGGCGGCTTTGTGGTGTGCCGCTATCCCCTTCTGCATTTATCAACCCTAAAGGAAACAGAGAAATTATCTTTGTTGCTTCCTGCGTGACCAACGGGGTCGCGGACTTAATTGTTTCTAACGCACGGCTTTCTGTGGCGAGCTCTATGCCTGATGAGGCCATTAATTGCTTGTACGCATCAGTTTTGACTTTCCGACTGATTACCTCAGCAGTATGGGCTAATTCGATTTTCTTATTTTTTATCCTGACGGCGCGGAAAGCGTTCGTCACATTTTTCATATCCTGCGACGTGTCTGATGTATCCTCGTCGGGTCCGATGTCCATGAATATGTGATTGTCGGGGATTTCACCAAGTCGGCCTTCGAGAATCAGGCCCACCATTCTTTCCGGAGACGACTGCATCCCGTCAATGGCTCTGGATTCCTTCTCTAGACTTTTCCGGATTTCAGAGAGATTTATGACGGACTTTACTAGCGTTGGGGTGGCCAGGAATTTAACGTATGCGCTAACGATATCAAATCTCTCATCTTCGGTCAAAATCAAATTCCGAAATGTATAATTTTCAAATTCTGATGGCTCGCCGCGGGAATGCTCCGCCATGAGGCCTTTGCGTATTCCGTCAACGGCATAACCGAATAGTTCATGGTCGGTTCCAAATGATGTCGCATAGGTCCCCCTGAACTGTCTGCCCGCAACCAGGGAATGCATTGGTTCATCTCCGTGTCCGTGTGGTTCCAGCATCGTCCGTCTCGCATCTTTAACTGCCGCCCTGTATTCTTGCGGCGTCAAAACACTACTCTCCAATAATTCGTTTGCTTTTCTTTCTACGTCCATGGCGTCGACGGATAGGCTGTGTATGCGTGAGCCAAGAGCTTCATGCATCGCCTCGCGCAGTCCGTATTCTCCATACTTGTCAAGAAAATCATTAGCCATCTTTCTTGCATCGGATGGGCTGTGAGACGTACGGTTCGTTACACCCCTAACCTTCAGGGCGGTATGCTGGAACATTACCGTGAATTCATCGTACTCCGGGCCCTTGCGTGAATTGATTTTTCTAGCATGCTCTTCAATGAGGGGCTTTCTTTTATCCCATGCATCGCGTACTGGTTGTGGAATCTTCGCCGCCGTAGTTCGGTTCTCGCTGTCGTACAATCGAGAAAATTCGCCCCAAAAAATACCGGTATATGTCGGACGGGGAAACGCGCCGTCACCGTCTGGCTGATTTTGTCCGACGCCCTGCAAATTCCAGCGACTCTCAAACATCATTCTGGTGATGTCGCGTACCGCCCTTGACCGTTTATTCATAATGCCTTCGTCGTCCCTGACATGCGGCACGAGGTCTCTTCTTATTATTTGTTGAAGTAAATCAAAATCCCTAACGGCTTTTCTGGCCGCAGTGACCGTCTCCTGCGTCAACGGTACGGACTCCAAACCTGGGGACACTAATCTCAATATCTCGGCAAGTTGCTTTTTCGTTGGCTCGTCCATGTTGACGAAACCATCTTCGACATGCTGGTAAAACAGGCTCATGGCCATGACCCCAACGTCGATAACGGGCCTTACTGCCGCGGTGGCTGATGCGGTATCGGCCGAACCGGTGAAGCCTCCACTATCTATGATTGCCCTCAGGCCATCTCGTGATTCTTCTGGAACGCGCAATTTAGTGGGGTCGTCCGGATTGTGGAATATTTCGGCAATTTTCTCTTTTATGTCAGCAGCGGTATGCCTTCTGTCCATCCCTGACGAAAGTTTTGTCGTATACGGGTCTCGCGCCTGTCTAAGCCTACGATGTCGCTGCTCGCGAGTCTGCATGCCCTGGTAGCCGTAATCAGGGGCACTGCGTAATATTTTTGAGATAGATTCTTCGTTGAGACCTTCACTTTTGACGATATCAAGGTCCATCTCTCCTACGTCTCGGTTCATTATGCCAACAAACCGCCTGTCCTGTGTCGGGAGTCCGGCCGCCCAGTCGTCATATCTCAATTCGGGGTTGCGTATCTCAAAAATGTTTTTATCGTTGAGTGGCCCTCGGTATTTTCCTATTCCGGTATCGCTAAGAGACGCGTCAAGTCGTTCCGCTATGGAGCGCAGTTCGGATGAGTTGTAATAGTTAACAAGAGAATTTTTATCGCCGAGTTTTCTCAAATGATTGTCGGATGTTATGCCGAAGAACGGATACCATCTTCCGATTGGGATACCGTCTCTGTTGTCCTCTCCGATGCTCATGAAAAACGGAACCCTTATGTTGATTCTGGCATGCCTCGTGGGGTGGGGGATAGAAATGTTAGCAAGAATCATTGGTCTGCCGTTATATTTGACAATCTGATGCATTTTTACATCGCCGGATTCCGATTCTTCGGTAAAGGCATGGGCCGAAATGCTCGAATTTCTCAGTATCGAGTTACTCTTGCCACGCGCCCATGTTCGTCCAGAAGATAGTCGGTCGGATTTTTTGCGACTCAGCGTGGGCCCGGTCATATCGGTGGAACCCCACCCCAATTCTTCTGCGGTCATCGGGACCCACGGGCTCAGGAAGCGGTTTATCTCGCGAATCTTGGGGCCGACTCCCTCTTTGATTTGTGGCGAAGCGTTGAATAAGTGGTCACCCATTATTCGTTTAAGTTCGTTTAAAAAACGGACTTTCTGTGACTGCCATTGTTCTTCATGCGGGATGCTTCGATGGGGTGACCCGCTGCTTGCCTGCGAGGATATCGGATTCTCAAAATCCTGCACTTGCATATCGTAAAAGCGACCCTGAAGGTCCAATAACTGATGGACGGTAGGCCATACATCCTCTCCGAAGAATCCAAGCCAACCCACATCTGCGGCCAGTTCGCCGTGTCGGGTAAATCCCTGTCCCGTTATAATATGCATAAATTCGTGTGCCGTTGTATAGGAATCGGCCTCAGGGTCCCATGCTGGCGCGTATAAGTTTGTAACAATGTTTCTAGCCATGGCCGCGGCAGTCACAAAGCGTCCGCCGTCCTCCTTCGAAAGAACCACCGCGTCAACGGCTGGATGCCATGCATCTGTAAGGGCGAGTTTTACATCCGGCGAATCCACATCAAGTCCGGCTTCCGCAAGCAGGGTCCGCACGCGCTGTCCATATCGTTTTGCGAATTCCCGATGATGCTCATTATTCGCTTCCGCACGCCCCACTACGCCCTTGAGAAATTCGCCAGCTTGAGAATCCGCAAACTCCATTTGAGATGAATGAACTCGAATAGGGCCTGATTCCTGTGCCCGAAACACGGTGATTATGTCGTGACTCTTTGCCCGTCCCGGGCCGAATAATATGTTTAAATCCTCATCTGGGTATATGGCTCGCTGGACCATGGCCATGAAGGGTAAATCGCCATCGGTTCGTTTGTGGAGAGTACTCAGCCAGCTCATAAGGTTTCCCAGAGATAGAAGTTTCACGTCTTGCTCCGTGAGTACTCCCGGCGGGATTCTCATGGCAACGTTTCCCTGACTGTCCAAAAGGGTGAGCGTCGATTTCATTTGTGATGTGATGTCGTATCCGTAGTTACCATCCGGCAGGGCTTCGAAGTCTGGGAATTTTTCTTCACCATTCCATAGCACCGGGCGATTTAGGAGTGTATCTATGGTTTCGCCAAGGCTGTCCTCTATGCCCCATTGTCTGACCGCGGAAAGCGCGGCTATTTTAGCCCATTCGTCGGCCTGTGGCGCCGTCCACTCTCGCGCATACTGAATATCTTCCTCGCTGCCGACTAGGTCTATCAACTCGGGAATTACCGGGCCCAGAATTTTTGCGACACTTCCATCAACCTTTACGCTTGAATGCCCAAGTCCTTTAAAAACATCGACCAATTCCTGAATCGCAACAATTGGTTCGGATACGTTAACCCCTGCGCGATATGGCCTGAGGTCCTCCGGATATTCCTTGGAAGCAAACAATTTCAGGAGTCTGTCAACAAGGTCTCGGGCGTTTTTGCCACCAGCGTTAGTTATTCGACTTAACATTCTGTCTTCTGTTTTTGCGCGCGGCGCGTCTGGTGGGGCTGCCCTTACGAAATTCCGAGACGCACGCGCGCTACTCAATTTACGTGCGCTAGCATCATCCTCTATCCACTTAGCTTTTTCGGTGCGGAATTTTTCTACAGCCTTACCGAAATCGGAGTCTTTTTTCTCAGCTCTTGATACCCTAAGGTCGCCATCAAGCACCTTCGACGGCCAATCATTTTTAATTGCGCCCTCAATGATGGCGGACATCACCTTCCCGGTTGCTTCGGCATCGGCGTCTGCTGTGTGATGCTTTTCCCCCAGGTCTACTTCCAGATATTTGGTAATCGCAGCAAGCCCCGTCGACGCCTTTTTCTCCCCGGTTTTACCATCTACTAAAAATGGCCCGTCTTGATTATCTTCGCTCCACTTTGGCAGAACCATGTCGGCTATTTCTTTTGTATCGAGATATCCCCCGGGTCTCCAATCAATCCCTGCGGCGGCGAGTGCGTCATCAAGGACGTTCTTGTCAAATACCGCGTTTTGAACGCCGAATATTGCGTCGGGTCCGGCGAATTCCGCCAGACGCTGATGCGCTGCGGCCATTGAGGGTTGATTTAGGAGCCATTCATCGGCAAGCGGGTTCCCGTCCATATCTTTCAAATTCGCCTTCGACCAATCACCGAGCGGTTCTTCGGGGTTCATAAATAAATTTATCGAATCAATTACTTTGCCGTTTCTCATCTTTACGGCACCAAACTGCAATGGCTGGCCGTTGCTAGACGACTCTCCGAATTTGTCGAAGACCAAACCGGTTGTTTCGTAGTCGAAGAAGATGACTTCTGTGTCGTTATAAATGCGCTCAAAACGCTCCCACGTCCGCGCGTCTTTAAAACGCTCTACTGCGCTCCCGATAAACGCTCCATACGTCGGTTGGCGCGGGAATCTCGGCAATTTGGCTGTCGACACCGCGGTCGACGGCAGCGACGGCAAAACTGGGTGGAGCAGCGAATCGCCGTCCGGGGAAATATCCCTAGAAACTTTAACGCTGGTCATATCTGAGTCTTGCGAGATTTTCTGACTCATTTTTAGCATTCGTTTTCCGAGTCCGCGGTCCTTGTGTTTATCCAAAACAGCAAGGTAGCGAATTGCGCCATCTTCCTGGCTCCATGAAAGGAATCCCACCGGGGAGCCCTCGTGATACAGCACAATATTGTTTAATTTCTGTCCATTTTTGTCGTATGCGATTCCATCGGTAATCGAATGAATATCCTTATTGAATCCATGCGAAGAACGCATTTCATATTTGCCAAATGTTTCCGTTTTGCCGGCAGAGGAGAGCTTGTTGGTTTTAACATCCCCATTCTCGTCGAGCCATGGCTTTTGTCCTCTTCCGGCGCCAAGAATGGTTTCTACGTCATTTCGTAGTTTCGCATTAATGAGGGTCCGACTTGCCTCCGGGTTTGGATGTGTCACGGCACTAAATCCTTCAGCGAACATCTCACGGAGATTTGTGTAGCCATACCGGGTGAGGGTGCGTGGGGAATCGGAAACAGTCTGAATGTCAATCGATGGTGACTCCTTATCCCAAAAACTTTCAGCGCTATTGTATTCGTTTGCTACGGACAGCGCGTGATTGCTATTTGATATCAAATAATACGGCCTCCAGGGCCCATCGGATATTTCCGCCTGTCGTTGAGCCATATTATGCAGCCAATGACCGTACTCGTGCCGTATCGTTCCACCGACGCTATCATCCATTGACATAGTTGAGGAGTCGGGCATATCGTCATACTTTGAGATGGATGGCCTAACGCCCCAAGCGGCCTCAAATGTTTTTAGATTTATACTGCGTACCGGTTTCCCCTTAATCATATCGGGATTAAATACAACCGCCCCCATCCCGGGGGAGTGAGAACCCTTGACTACGGTGCCCATGAGTACTGCCTTGCGTATTTTCTCTGGTGCAATGTTCGGATTGGCTGTGGTTAGTAATTTTATTCTTTCCTCAAGCATCTTCACTATGTGCGGAAGGTCCATGTAGGCATCGACTGCTTCCGGCGTCAGCATCGCAAATATTGGTGCTCCATGCGTTCGAAAACTCCACGCGAGGAGCGGCGAATTGTTAAGTGCGGACTCAAGCTCCGCCCGCATCTCTCGTATGGCGGCTGGTGAATAATCCACTTGCCTGTACGCTCTCGCCATCTCTTCGTCAAAAAAATTAAGGAAGTTATTAATGGTTCCCGGCGTATAAGGCTCGCCGTCAATCCACATTTGCCGATGCTGCTCTCTTGTCGACGGTATTAGAACTGTGGCAATCTGTTTGTTGGTCAAACCATCAAGCCACCTTGGTCCTCGGTGCTGGCGACCGATGGTGCGACCAAATACATCTTTATCTCCGTAAACGTACGTTTTCTTATGGTGCCGAATAAGAAGTCGTTCGTGTTCGGTGTTTCTCATCGGAATTACTGGACGAGTATTTTTATCACGGCGAAACATAGCCAGACGCGGACGGTCTTTGCCGGAACTTAATTTATCGACCGCATTTATTCCGACCCATACTGGATTCGCGGTTCCCTCTCTCGCCCACCCATCGCTGTCGACGTCGACAAGCGACATATCTGGGGTGACCCTTCGGATTCCGGCGACTCCGCCAGTAGGTACGTCGATATCAGACCGTCGAGCACTGCCAATACCGCCACCTAGTCGCCCGGCGTTTCCAATTAATCCTCTAATTTTTCGTCTTGCGGCCTTAGTTTCAAGTTCGTACTCAACAGAAAGCGATTTGGTTGATACCGTCTTGGCATTTTCCACCGCGTTTCGACTTTGGAATATCCGCGCTTGATTGTCAGCCTTGCGCCGGAATGCCGACACCCGCGTCCACGCCTTGGCGGGCAGATGGACTCGCGTCCTCTTTCCCTTGCGTGCGTCATCCCGTTTCTTGCGGTTATACAGTTTCGGCCCCAATCGCCCAGGAGTTCTCTGCGGGCGCGAGCGTCGCCCAGTGTAACCCCCTCCAATTTTTTCATAAGCGGAGGCCAGAAGCTGTGCTTTTCGAACGCTCCACTGCCCCCGCGCCCCACCATTGGAGCCATTGAGGATTTCATTTTTTAATCTATTGTGCTCTTGTGGCTTTGTGTAGATGTTCCACTGCCCAGAGGGCACGCGCGGAATAGACGCCGGGCGCTCTAAGGCTCCCCGACGGGAATTAGAATATGAAATCTTGAATTGCCGAGGCATATTTATCAAGAATACACCGTATTGGTCGGTGGCGACTATTCAACTAAGCCTTTTGCCACAAAGAGTACATGTTTTCGACCATGGGTATACGCGAATTAACTCCGACGGGTGGGTGCAATCAAGAATCCTGGTGGATTCTGCGGTCAAAGCAGAACGAATCCACCCGGATAGAGTTTCTCCGCCTTTATCCGCGGCTTCACGCCAGCGTTGACGGTCGTATTCGGTAGCCCGAATGAGTACCTGTTTGTCGACCGGTCCTCCGTCTGGATTGATTATTGGGTTGATGGTTGGAGAGATGGTCTCGGCAACTTTATCCACCGCTGCTTTAAGGTTGTTGTCTTCAGTCATCACCAGATTCTAACTCATCGGTAACTACTATTTCGGCATCTACTATGTCCCCCTCGCCGAGCATTTGACGCACCATATTTTCAGGCAAAACACCCGAAGCGCCCATAAGCGCCAATAATTGACGAGCCTCCGATTCGGGGTCGAACCTGTTGGCGTCGGCGATGGCGGTACTTCCGCCGGCAAGGGTCGCCCGTATGGCCTCGTTGGGCTTTTGCGCCGCATTCACCTGAACACTGATATTTGTCTGGTCCATTCCAAGGAGTTTAGTGCGCCGGTCCATGATGGACAAAACCTGTTGAATCGCTTTTAAATCTGGCTCAACCGCTATTTCCGTGCCGTCATCTAGTACCTGCCTGCGGTGTTGAGTAAGGGGCCATATGGCCTGCTGAAGATTATCGAGACGTTCTAGCTCAAGGCGTAGTACCTCCGGGTAAGCCAGCAGGGCCTCGCGGTTAAGTTTTTCTAGTTGTCGCTGAACCGCTTTTGATACGGCACTCGTCGAAATCGCAAAACGTCTAGCAATCTCCGAATTCGACGTGCCGGCTTGTCGGAGTTTGAAAATACGCGTGTCTCGCTCGCTGAGGAATTCACGGGTTAACCCCCTGTTGTTTTTTTCGTCACTCATGGACCTATCTTAGCGAATTCCATTGCCTCGAAAGGGAACACTTTCCCACGGCGGATTTTCGTCGGCCACTGACGTTCATCACGAGCACCTCGAAAATGTTTCACGTCATAAACGAATGGGTCGTTCGTTGTGGGGTCCGGTTGCAAGGAAATCCCGAACTCGGGCCAACGTGACCAGACCGCCGAACCGAATGGGCGAAGGTCACGGCTCGTCATGCTGCTCCCCAGGGGAGCGTGCGCCTCTATCCAGAGTGCGCAATTGAATCCGATTCTAATTGTGTCTAGATATTTAGCAATCTCGACAGCGATGGATTCGGATGTGCGTCCCCCGGGGTCAATGAAGGCTTTGTACAGTGGTCCAATTAACAATATTTCGGGTTTTGTACGCTCGACGGCATCTTCCAAGAGAGCTCTATCGCTTGCCGTCATAAGGTTAAGTCCTGATGGCTTGACCAAAATATGACCGTCCAAACGTGCTACGTTTCCGCGGCGCATCGCTTGTATTTCGATATTTCTGGATGTCCTACGAATTATCCGCTCAGGGTTTTCAAGGTCTATCAACAAAGTGCGCACTGGTCTCATTGGCATGTACGTAAATGGATGAAGACCAGCAGACGGAAGAATGGCCATCTGTCTAGCAAGCATGCTCTTGCCTAGCCCCTCTACTGCGACAACGATGACACGCTCGCCGCGTTCTAGTAGCCCAGGAATGACCCAATCGTAGGAGTCGTCGAATTCTTCATTAAATAAATCGTTCCACTGCACAAGTCGGCCCGGGTCCAACACGTTTGTAGATGGAGACGATGATAAAATTAATGACGCTTTGGCGATTTTTAAGTTTGTATCTAGGTCATCCCTGTCTAGGATTTGTTGGACACGCGCCAAGAGTGCGTCCTTCGCGTCATCGGTCCCTGGTCGTGGTGCATCCGCGATAGGAGTATGGTCGCTTTGTGGAAATATTTCAGGTAACTCTTCTAGCGCAATCAGATTATCAATTGTCTTGCCTGCCGATAAATGGTCGGTGATATCTTTGTGTGTTTCGGAAACCCACACCTGCGCATCGCAGCCCGCTCCGGTCAGTGCCGCGAGTACCTTGAGGGCGTGTCCGCGTCCAGGTAGGTCATTATCCGAGATTATGTCGACGACTGCGCCGGCGAGAGCGGCAGTATGTATGTCTAGCCATTTCCCAGCTCCGCCCGGCATGGTCGTGGCGCAGAAACCAAGGGCCGTTAGGGTATCCGCATCTTTCTCCCCCTCAACGACCCAAATCGACGTGCCGCTCGCTCGTGCGGCTAGTACCGCTGGAAGGTTGTATAGAACTTTCGGGGTGTCGCCTAATGAATAGACCCACTCCCCGTGCGTGGGGCCAGGTTTCCGCTGTTTGAATGTTTTCGTGCCGTCGCTGTTTAGGTATCTTAATTTTTGAAATAGAAGTACTCCGTTTTCATCAACAAAGTCATATGTTTTAACGAGGGTTGGTTTGTCTTTTGGTTTTACAAAATCTATCGATGGGGGCATTAGGTCTGAAACTTTCATTCCGACAGCAAAACAAATTTGCTCGACGTTGCACCCACCGCCCCTATGGCATGTCACTAAAACTTTTCCGTCTTGCCCTTCCCCGATAGATAACGACGGGTTTCTGTCGTCATCCCTACACGGGCACTGCGCCTGCCAACCAGAGCCCGTTTGTCTTACTCCGCTCAACTTGGAAAGAAAGTTATGGGCTATATCGCCAGGAGGTTTATTCATTTGATGCACTCGGCAATATTCGTGAACGTGGACGATAATAGGCGCGGCCATCGGCAGAGCGGGTCCCTACTCCTGCAAAAAAAACTCTACCGTCTCGCGATAGGGGCACCTTATTTACGTATCGTAAATTGGCGCGTTCGGACTCAGTTTTGCCGCCCCATATTCCGTGGGGCTCATGGCGCAAGGAATACTCAAGGCATTCAATTTTGACGACGCATTGTTCGCAAATAGAAATAGCTATTTTCATCTTGTCTACGTAAGCCCTGTATTCAGTTTTGCTTGCACCCTGTTTTAAACCGGGGTACCACATGTTGGTATCGAGCCCGAGGCAGTTTCCGTTTTTCGGAGGATTGCTAAAATCGTCCATTGCTCTCCTCTGAGTTAGTTCTGCGGAGAGATAAGCCTATCTATGTCTTGGGCAGAAAGGAATATCGAAGCGTATTTTATTACAAGATTTCCGTTCACGTCAGAAACGGCGATGTCGACCGCATCCAGAGGAATTGCGAAACGGGCAGCGAGCGCTGCTTTTGATTTGCTAATTAAAATTTCTTCGTTTGCCGAGCGTGCGTCAAAGTCTACATAAACGAGATTAGCGCCAGCACGCAGGGCCGACATTTCTGCATTTTTTTCTGCGGCCCGAAAGCACCATGCGCACGCGAGCCTTGACACTGTAGCCGCCCTCGGGCGAATCTCCGTGTGCCCGCAGGAAAGTAGGTGATGATAACGCACCTTTCCCCATGCCCCCTCGCGACTGATGGACGTGATTACGCGACGAGGCGCCTGCCTACGTTCGGTTGTCACGTTTCGCGCCTTAACGCCCTGTGTTGCGAGGGCTTACTGCGACAAGCTTTTAAAAAATCGCTTCACCCAGTTTTCTCTTTTTATTTCAGAGCGCTCGATTTTAGCCCATGCGCCCCGAGAAGCATCGGGCAAAGCGGGCGAGACTGTTGCGCTGACTTTCTTCGCGGCCGGCTTTGCAGCCAACTTCACAGCTTTTTTCGCTGGAGCCTTTTTGGCCGGGACTTTCTTAGCGGGAGTCTTTTGGGCACTGGTTTTTGCTTTTGGTTTACTTGGTTTTGTTGTCATGGGCTAATACGCTACTCTAACCTCGCTACCCAGAGGCGGAACTATGCAGCCCAACAGGTGGGTTCCCCTAGCCGCCACCGATAAGGCGTAGTCTGGGCATTCATGGACGGTTCATACGACGACGATTTCAGTAAAATAGCGCTAGCGGTCACCGCGGCCCAATTAGCAAAAGTAAATAGCGTCAAAGAATTCGGGATTGGCGAAGACCTGACTTTTAATTTTTTTGGGTGGAGGAATGATAATTTAACAATCATCTGTCAAATGTCGCGCAAGGACATGAGCCTATCCATCAAGAAGAGGCTTATGAAGTCTACTGAACTGTGTTCGGTATTAAGGCGTTACTGGCAAGTAACTTCGATAACCATGGTCGCGGAGGGATACTGCTCTATGGACGCTGACAAAACCGGCAACATAGAGCTATCTAAGGCTTTTTTGGACCCATCGGCATCCGTCAGGGAATGCATCACCGTCGCCCATGCGAATGCGGCGGAGGCAGTAGGCCGTGGCGGGTCAATACCTCTGACCACGGTGGCGGTCCCTTACTCGTATGAAATTGGTAGGAATATCGCGTGGGGGGACATGCTTATCTACCCCGGCGGAGGACAAGAAAAATTCAGAAATGCCCAGTTTCCCGAAATGTTAAGAAAACAGTTGACGAGAAAGATTGTTGACGACCTCCCGCCCGAGGCGTTCGACGAACTTAGACGTTTGATGAGAATTAATGGGTTCTACGCAGAAGACGTAGCTTAGTTATTATATAATGTGCCATGGGTGAATATTTTTATGAAAACTCCGCACCCGAGCGCGGCGGACGACGCCATCTATTCGATAACGTATTCATCAGCACGGTAGACAGGTCGCCCTGTCCGGTTTGCGGTCATCCGACAGGGGACTGTAGTGACGGAGGGAAACCCCCAACTGGCATTATTGGGGAGACGTTAACAATAACGTCACTTTTGTCACTCCAAACGTTTTATGTGGAAGAAGATATTTATGAAGAGCGGCAAGTAACCCCTTTCAACAAAATAAGAGTTTTGCTGTATCCGCGCGGAAAAGTGTTAGAGATGTCCGAGGCGATACGGGCCGGGCTGGTCAAAGAATAAAATTCATATAATTTTAGACCGTTTCACTATTTGGCGGTAGAGTAAAATAGTCACACTGCCCCTCTTACATAATTAGGATTACACATGGCCCGCATTGAGAAAGAATTTGTAGACGGTTATTCCCAAAAGACAATTCCGTGGGGTTTTGGTGGGCTCGGGGAAATAGTTTATTTGCGCACATATTCACGGCGCAAAGAAAACGACGACCTTGAGACGTGGCCCGAGACTTTGCGCAGAGTTATAAACGGAGCTATTGATATCGGCGTGCCATACACACAGGACGAGGCCGAGCGACTATTCGACCATATGTTTAATCTGCGTTGTTCGTTTGCTGGTCGTTCGTTGTGGCAGCTCGGCACGCCATTGGTGCAACAGATGAACGGCACATCGTTAAATAATTGCTACTGGGTAGACATTGAAGCCATTGCGGATTTTGAACTACTTTTTGAATATCTGATGCTCGGCGGGGGTGTCGGTTTCTCTGTGGAGCGTTCAAAAATTCACGATTTGCCAAAAGTTATTCCGGGCATCACCATCACCAACGAGCGCAGTAATGATGCCGACATTATCGTTCCGGATTCCCGTCAGGGATGGAAGCGCCTACTTCATGCAGTTCTAAAGTCATATTTCTACACCGGCAGGTCATTCACCTATTCAACAATTCTAATTCGCGAATACGGCGCTCCGCTCAAGACATTCGGCGGCACTGCATCCGGCCCGGGCGCGCTCATCGATGGGGTTAAAGACATTTGCGCGGTGATGCAAAATCGCGAGGGCAAGAAACTCCGCTCAATTGACGTTCTTGATATTTGTAACATTATTGGACGGATTGTTGTTTCTGGCTCTTCGCGTCGCTCCGCACAGATTGCGATAGGCGACCCGGACGATGTTCTTTTTCTTCGCGCAAAGAATTGGGGCACGGGTTCCGTCCCGGCCTGGCGCAGCAATAGCAACAACAGTATTTTTGCAGATTCATACGACGAGATTCAGTCCGAATTATGGAAGGGCTACGATGGTTCGGGTGAACCATACGGATTAATGAATCGTAAATTGGCCCGGAAATTTGGACGGCTTGGCGAGGCCAAAATGGACAACACTATTGAGGGCATGAATCCGTGCGGCGAGATTCCGCTGGGAAATGGTGAGAGCTGCAACCTGGCGACAATCTTCCTGCCCAACGTTGATTCACTAGAACAGATGCATGACATCTCTCAGTTGCTATATATGGCCCAGAAACAAATCACGCGGCTTACGTACCCATACAAAAAGACCACGGAGATAGTCCAGAAAAATGCGCGGCTCGGGCAATCAATAACCGGGATACTCCAAGTTACGGAAGGGAAACTGACGTGGCTTGACCCCGTGTACAGCGGTCTTGTCGCTTTTGATAAAAAGTATTCCGCAATACATGGATTCCCCGTGTCCGTGCGCTTGACCACCGTGCAGCCCTCTGGGACGCTCTCCCTGCTCCCCGGCGTCACGCCGGGCATTCATCCAGCGTACGCGCAGTACTACACTCGCAGGGTCCGCTTCGGGTCATCTGACCCGCTAGTCGAGGCTTGCCGTAAACGTGGTTATAAGGTTCAGTGGGATATCGGGTTGGACGGACGCGAAGAACACACTAGATACGTGGTGGATTTTCCGTGTATGTCTCCGGAGGGTTCGGTCTTGGCCGCCAACATGACGGCAATCGAACAGTTGGAATGGGTCAAGAAAATGCAGACGGATTGGGCCGACAATGCCGTGTCCGTAACGGTGTATTACCGCAGGGAAGAACTTGAGGACATCAAGGCGTGGTTATCTAAGAACTACGATAAGAGTATTAAGTCGGTATCATTTTTGCTCCATGCGGACCACAATTTCTCACTTCCACCATATGAAGAGATAACGCAGGCGGAATATGAAAAGGCGATTTCCAAGATTGACACTTCAATCCCGATGGTTCAGCGGTCATATGTGGGTTCTATCGACCTAGATGATTGCGCAACCGGTGCGTGTCCAATCAAATAAAGGGTGGTGCCGGCTTGCCGACGTGTAGACTGTCCTAATGATTAGCATTATACGTAATTTACCTATTGGCCGCATCCCAAGCACCCCGACCATAAAGTATGCCGACGACGACACGTCCGTGAAGACCCTGGAAGCAACGGCATGCCTATTGGAGCACGCTGCGGAATTTGGGAATACCGTGGGCTATGTGCAAGAGCAGTTCGGGAGCCTTGTACAAAATATCTACCCGATAAAACGTGACGAATCCAATCAGATATCTTCGTCCTCTAAGACCGTTCTCGAACTTCACACGGAAACGGCCTTTCATTCATATAGGCCAGATTATGTATTTCTGCTCTGTTTGCGCGGTGACCCCAACGCGCACACGACATATGCGAACATCGAGGATATTCTTGAAAAACTAAGCCCTGAAACAATCAAAATATTAGAAAATAAATGGTTCAGGACGCGCGTGGATGAGAGTTTTATGCTGGATAAACAGGAGGGAGATGTCGGGATTGATGTTGCCGTCTTGTCTCGGTTGAATAATGGGTCATATACGATACGGTATGACCGCGCTCTGATGACCGGCCTTTGGGCGGATGCTCAAGACGCGTTACTGGAGTTATCTGACGCCATAAACAAAAGCACCCAGTCCGTAGCACTCGACGCTGGCGATTTATTGGTTATAGATAACAACACCGCCGTTCATGGGAGAAGCGATTTTCAGCCGCGCTACGATGGCACCGACAGGTGGTTAAAGCGCGCCCTAGTCATGAGGGTCATGCCGCCGGGGTCTGACAGGGATGGAAATGTAATAACCACAAAACTTTGCGATATTGCGGATAAGTCTAGACTTACGTCGGATAACACGTACAGCGACCTCTTACACAAACCGCCCCCGGGATGATGTATAATTCTTATCATACATAACCTATCAGGAGGTCCAATATGTACGGCAAGGTACCACGAACAGTAGTCAATTTAACGGTCGATGGCCTATTGGCCGAATCGGCCGTTGCTGTTGCAACATGGGTAGCCCCATTCCCCGGCAGAATCGTTAACGTAACAGCCGGAATCAACGTAGCCGGCACTTCCGGAACGCACACTTTTGATGTGAACAAAAACGGCACCACAATTTTCACGAATCAGGCCAATCGTCCATCAACTCTCACGACAGCCACCAAGACTGCCGCGGCAGTCGTGCCGGCGGTAACCACATTTGCTGCCGGTGACCAATTTTCATTGAATGTTGATGATGTTTCCCACGCAAGCACTGGTGGCGTCGGCGCAACAGTGTCTCTGAGTATTCTGCCAAGCCAGTTGGGCTACTACTAAGCCGGTTAATTCCATCATTTTGCCAGCATTCGGCTGGCGCGTAACACGGACATGCTGGTAGGGTGGGGTCTATGAAAATAGGCGAACTACATACGGAATGCGGCGAAGGCTGGTATCCGTTAATACTGCAATGCCATAATGAACTGATTGCATTGGACCCGGACTACAAACCTGCCCAAATCAAAGAGAAATTTGGCACATTGCGTTTCTACTTTGACACCAAAGAGGGCTTATGGGACAAAATGCAGGCGATTGTCACGAAGCACGAAAAGATGTCAGCCGAAACCTGCGAGGTATGTGGAGAGCCTGGGGTTCTATGTAACCCCAGGGGATACTGGTACAGGACACTGTGTTCAGAGCACGAGGCATCGCGCAAAACACCGGCCAAGTAGCGCCCTACATGCCTAACGTGCCAGAAATCCCCCACCCTAAAGACAGTTGGCGAAATTACCAAATTGTGATTCGTGAATCAAGGTACGGTGGAATTTATGAATCCGGAAAATGGTTTGCAATGGCTAATTGCGAGACAATCCCGAGTGACGACCTGATGGAGTACCTTCACGGCGACGACAGCGCGGCGTGGGATTTCTTTGACAATCCGGAAAACGTAATCGGTGTCGGGAACACACCCAACGAGGCCCATTTAGACTTAATCCGCAAGATTAATAACGCGAAGTCTGAGTCCACTCCGTCGCAGTCAAATCGGTCCGTTCAAGAATAACGAACGAACTCGTCGGCGGGATTTTCAGCGTTGCGACATCCGTAAGGCCCTCTAGGTCGATTGGGGTGACGTCCGGATTATCCGGGTCAAAAAACACATCCGGCTCCTTCATGCTATTCCCACATATCCTTGTGGTTGCGAGTTTTTACCATATTCGTAATTGCCGTCTTATAAAATATTGCAACGCCAATAAGTGTCGACGAAACGAACAATATCGACATGCCGGTGAGTCTCGCTAAACGTTTCATTTAGCCACTATACATCGTTATCTATCTGTGTTCGCGATGGAATGTATCTTTTTTCTGGATACATGGTGACGCGCCATCTGTTTTACGAATAACCAGCTAAACTGACGAAATGATAATTTTCCTAATAGTATCCGGCACGGCCATATTCCTTCTACACACGCTCCTGCTCAGGTCAATCGACCGCTACGATGGCCGTCAGTCCGACGGCAACATGCGGATGAGGGAACAGTATAATCGCTTCGAATCGGAGCGCGTGAACGCCCGATAAATAGATTGCTTAAACGCTCCCGTATTGTTCTAGCAATCTATGCCCCTTTATGGCGAGCTGTTCTGCGTCGCTGGCATTCCCCGGCACGCGCTCTCCCCACGCTGAGGCCGAGAGTGCCAAACGCGTTGCCCTGTTGTTCTCGTCGACCATCGGTTCTGCCGGATTAGAGAAAGTCTTAGTTAAAAAAGAACCTTTCCGTCTCATTTTTTCCGCATCGGGGGTTCCTTCGCCCATCACCTTGTATTCGTGATATTCGCCATAGGACGGCACTTCACTGTCTGGCTCCGAATCCTCGGAATGATTTTGGTTGACATCCGTGTCCGATTTGATTTCAGATGGTTGGTCCGCCGGGGCAGATAGAAGCGACTCAATAACCATCAATTCGTTTAACAAAGTATCGTCAGTTATATCCATCGTCCTCACCTGTCGTTATTGAAGTTGCTCTAGTCTCTCACGGATACGGCGTATAAAAAGGAAGGCCCCCCGAATCTGGTTTTTCAACCAGGCCGGGGGGCCGTCCTACTGACTGTTATCAGACAGGAGCGGCGTCGAATGAAACCTTGACAAATGCTTCTGGACGCTTGACAGCAAGTGCCAGTCTCTGCTCGGCGAGAATCACAACTGCGTTTCTCACGAAGAAGTCGCTGTGCTGCTCGCTGATGCGGATGGATGCCTGCTCACGGTCGTACAACTGTGCGCCCGTACCGAACGCGCCTACGAGGCATGTCCCTACGGCAATTGCTGGCGTGTCGACAACTGGCATTCTCCACACTCTTGGCTCGCCACCCATCGCGACCGAAACCGCAATGAGGTACTGGCCCTGTGAATCCTTGGTCAACTCGATATCTTCCCAATCGCTTGGGTGAAGAACGACGCCCGTTGGCTCGTAGTACGCAAGGTACGCGAGTGTAGCGGCACGACGGATTGCGTCAGCCATGGTGTCGGGTACTGGCGCGTTTAGGCCCGCACTCCAACTGTAGGTCTGGATACCTGGTGTCTGAAGGACACCGCGCAGGTTTTCGCCCGAGCCGTTGCCGTTCAGAATTTGGTTGTCTTCGAGCAAACGAAGACCGTACATGAGCTCGTTGTCGATGATTGAGCGCAACTGCGGCTCATCGGCGAGAACGTTTCTGTGTGCAGCTTCCCAGTGCGCGAGGGTGCGAACTGCTGCTTGCTCACCAACAAACTGGAATCCAGATGTTGGTTTCGCGGCGAAGGCCGAGTCATCGGCTGTCCGCTGAGCGACTGCCGCTGCGGCATTCGACGGTACCGCACTACGTGAACCACCGACGGTCGCTGTTTCTCCGAGAGAAGTAAAGCCGACTTGACGGAAGTACTCAATGACCGCGGCTGTCGTGGTGCGGGATGGGAACAAGTCACGGACACGCTTCGTGCGTGTCGGCGGTGTCACCATCGCATCGCGCTGAATTGTGCCGAAGCTCCCTGGGGTACCAGTTGGCAATGCGCCGTAAACGTCCTTCTGGCTCAGGCCATGGAACGAGGCATTTGCCTGCCATGCGGCAACCATGTTTGCGCCATTACGGCCGTTTGCGAGTGACTTGAACTCCGGGGAATCCAGGAACTGTTCGCCAACAGTCTTAATTTCGCGTGACGAAAGCTGAGCGACTTGTGCTGATGCTGCCGCAAACTCGCCGGCAACTGTCGCTGCTGGAGCTGATGCCCACGCGTCGACACTGTCCATTGTTTGCATGCCATCGATGAGGCTTTTGATTTCCTTGATGTCAGTCATGTTCTTGTCAAACGCTGACTTCTGCTCGGTAGATACAACGACGGTGCCGTTCTCTACGACGAATGAATCGGCAATGGCTTTATTGTCGGCCATCTTGCCACGGAGAGCTGATTGCAGCTCGGTAACTCTTGCATTGTCTTGCGACATTTTGTGCTCCTATTTTTTTAATGGGTGGGTTGACTTGCTATCCGGCTTAGGTAAGCACCCAGCCCTACCTGTATACGGTAACAGAGAATAATTTCCCGTAGTGCAACTACTTTATTATCAACACTAAAGTGTGTAAATAATTATCCTAAATCTCGTTTTGATTTAGCTCTACGTGTAGTACCACTTTTCGCTTAAGCTTTGCCTTTTCTCTTGACAGAACCGTACGAACAACATTCTCCATAGCTCTGCGCTGATTTCGGCGACCAAGTGCGGTGGAACCAGTCCGAGACGCATAGTCTGACATATTCGTGCAAGGCATCCACACGATTCTCCCTGACGTCGAAGACCTCCTGCTTATCCCAATGCACCCCAGTTGACGTGACCTAAATCGCGCCGACTCGGGGTCAAGAAAAACATCGGGGTCATTGTCCCGTACCGATTCTGGGCCTTTGAAGTCGGCGGATTTTGACATTGCCGGTCCCGACACTAGCCCCCCGCCCTCAATGGTGCTAATTGACCCAATCGGCATCTCTCTCAGCATCTCCCAGTCTTGTCGTTTTCTTTTCCCTATCTTTTTTCTTCCCTTTTTAGACAGTTGGGTCATTATTTCATGCGAAACGCAGGGCATCCAGCCCCCATCGTCATGCTGATGCGCACCGGAGCATCCGATTTGTTCCGCTAAACGAAGTGCCTCAATTTTGCCGGTCACTGTTGTGTTTTTTGACATGGTTATAACTTCCTAAGTCTTTTTTGCATGGCCTGAACTTTTCGTTTTCTCAATCCGGATTCTTCACCTTGATGCCCATTGCGACTAAGCATTTTGGCATGCCTGGCAGCCCGCCGGCCAGACGCCTGCGTTTTCATCTGCTCATTAGCCGAACGACCAAATCGCCTCATTGGGCCCTGACCACCAGTGTCCATCATCACCGCTGACGCGTATTCGCTTGCGGTACTCGGGAAGCGCTGTTTAAATACGTTGTTCTCCGAGCTAAACCCGTACCCGTTTTGCTTAATCTCCCCAATACAGGAGCTTATTCTGGCGTCAAGTTTAAATGTTCGTGCCTTGTATGCCACGGCGGATTTCTTTTGACCGGACCCAACGTCACGAATCGGAACATCCATAATCCTATGAGCACCCGATTTCTCGGCCTGTTGCGTGCGTGTTCTACCGCGGAACGATTTATGGTTTAATGAAAGCCTACGCAAACCGTCTGCTATGCCGCTCGATTCCGGAGCATACTCCCCCATCGGCTGATTCGATTGGAAAAAGGTCTTAAACAGAGTCTCGCTCATTTCGGTAGACCGACTTCGCGTAACTCCGTCGGGGTAAACTACGGTGTCGCCATTCGCCAGGGCCTTCGATGCGATAGCGGCCCACTCTCTGCCGTGTTGATGTAGGCCATGGAACGTGACGTTGTCGTTGTCCGAAATGACTACGGCGTATGGGGTGTCACGTATAGCGTCACTAACTACTGAAAATGTTCTCATGATTCTCCTCGAAATAATTCCGCAAGCCTTCGCTTGCCGCCCATCAGGGTACTTAATCGACCGTCAAAAATTGTTTTGCGGATGGCCAGCGCGTGTCTTTCGTTATCGTTTAAAGCATATTTGTCAAGACTGCGTGCGTACTTTGCGGAATTCCATTTGCGCGCCGCTTCAAGCAGCGAAGCTATTGTAAGCATGTAGGCCCGTTGCTGGTCTCGCGATAAATTGCCGTAGTATTCGGAATATTTTGTCATTCCGGTCAACCGATACAGTCTGTCTATAGACATTTCGGAGCGTTTTGTAATTTCGATTTTACTTAAATCGGTTAGTTGAGAGACCGTGTTGTTGGCGAGCATCGGTCGGGTGGCCCCATCCATTTCCATCGCATACACGGATGTAAGCGGACGGTCAATTTGGTCGGTCAGCATGTCCGCAATCATCATGCTGGCTACGTCATTCGGGAGGAGGCTTTGGAATGTGGCATCGGGGTTAAATTTCGACCCAGCAAGCGCGGTTTCCACATCCTCTCGGAAGTATTCTCTGCGGCCGTCAGCTTTCCCAACCGGGATAATACGCGGCGCGTTGAGGCCAAGGTGCCTTTGGACTGCCGCTGAGTACATCTCGTCGATGTAGTCCATCTCGCCCGGCGATGTGTGCAGCAAATAACGCGAGGTACCGGCCACCGACAGGGCTTCATGTCGGGAGAGTTTTTGCGTTCGAATACTTTGATTTTTAGACAATAACTCGGCAAGTATCTCCGGTGATATATCAGCAAGACTCCCGCCATCAGCGATGTGCGCGATGGCGGCCCCGATGCTGTCGATTAGTTTGGTTCTGTCGGTTTTGGCGACGTCCTTATCCGCATCGACGTCTTCCGGCGCGGCAATTTTGCCACCCTTACGGCGTTTAAATATTTCACTGACGGTTCCGATAAGGTCTTCGCTAAATCGAAGCCCGTTACCCGTTTCTGATGCAACGGCCTTGAGCCTGGCCAATGGGTCTTTTGAATTATCAATAGTCATAGATGAATTGACTGTTCGGCCCAATTTACGGCGCTCACCGATTTCTAGAAGGCGTACTTTCTCTAGGGTGAAAATTGAACCGTTGGGGGTGATGTACCTTAATGATTTTATTCCGGTATTCGACAAGAGCCCTAGCTCTTCGCCGCCAATCTCCTCGGGGTTCATTACGTTGAGCAGGTATGTTCCATTTTCCATGTCGCGACTGTCCGGTATCGCCCGCAACACCTTAGCCGAGACGACCGGCTCCAGAACAAATCCATCTCGCCGAACTAGCCTGACGGCCGTACCGTTATGCGACCGCATCTGCCTGGCCATTTCCTTGATGGAAATATCGACGGCGCGTCCGTTGTCCAGAGACACGCGCGGTATCTGTGGCTTGCGTGTAACCGGGTCTACTATTGGCGTTCCGGGGGTGAGCGGCTTACCGTACGTATTCGCTCCAACCGCGTTTCTTCCAGCCCTACGAATCGCGCTGATTAGTAAGCCGAGCGGGGATGGTATGTCAAATAATTTCAGACCACATGTCGATAAACGCGAGTCGGTAAAACGTCCACCGTATTGATAACCCTCGGGACAACGGTAACCGCGGTTCGGCTTTGTTGGAAAAGACCCCGAGATGCTCGGCTTGCCGGGGGTAAGAATACGAGATACCGCGGAGCGGATAGGGGATTTAAGTGGGTCGGTATCTCCAGGGATGAGAAGAGAGCGCAAGGTCGACGCCACCCGAGCCTTAACCTGAATCCCCGATTCGATAGATACGCGTTGCGTATCCCTACGAGCATTGCCGTTTCGTTTTGATAGAGCCTTGTACGCCACGGTTTGGGGCGTGAGTTTTCGATATGAGCGAACAAACGATTTCTGGTCTACGGTATTTCCGTCTTTGTATACAACGCGCGTCACGGTGACGCTGGCACCAATCTCTACGCCGGGACAGCACGGCATGTCTGAGGTATCATTAATATACATTTTCACCACAGCATTCTTGTTCGAGTGATTTTTCCTGAGAAATATCCATTGTTTTCATTTCTCCCGACGAATCCTGGCCTTCGTGCTCCCAGTTGCCGGAATCTCTTAGCCAGCTACAAAATGTTGATTCCATTTCATTGAAGTCTCGCAGAACGTCCATGGCATGCTTAATATCAGATTCGGTCACTATATGCATCTCATCTTTTGATGGGGCCTCAAAGTCATGAAAAAAAACATCCTGTGGGGCATCCGTATCGTCCGACTTGATTCCGGAAAGCTGCCTCGGTGCGGAAATATTGCCCGACCGTAGATGTCTGGCAAACTCTAGATTTGTCCAATTTTTTTTGGTTAACTTTTTTAATTTATTTCGGCAGTTCTTCATCGTTGGGTGATGGCACCCCTCGTTCGGCCAAACACCAGTGGTTTCGTGGTGGAGCCATGCGCATATTCGCTCAAGTGGATACAGTTCCGGATGATTCGCGAGTATGACCCTGCATCTAGTAAAACCGCCTGGCTTTCTCATTATTGGACGCCAGTACCTTAGTAAACGCTCCAGATTGCCGCGTCTCGGTCCGTAGCCCCTCATGATGCCCCCAGTTACTATTTCTTGGGGGACTATTCCGCCCAACGGGCCTAATGCTTTGACCGAGGGCGTAGATTCCGGCAACAGGTTGTTTTCATTCATTACTAGTTGCCTTCTTTCGCACGGAATAGAGCCTTAGTCAGGGCCCATGACGCGTCGCGCTCCCGCAACGAGCGCATCCCCGCACTCGACTGTACCACTCTATGGCTATCAAGTGCTGCTAGTATGTCCTTGTTTTGGGGCTGCCTATTGAATACTAGTGCAACCTTGCTCTCAATTTTCTTCTTTTTCTGAGGGCCGTCTGTCTTCAGCACTACGCCCTCAAGCATATCATCTTCGACAATGCTGGTTTTGGCTATGAACGTGTCGTACCATTTTCCACGCGTGGGGTCTTTGGGGGCGGTCCATAGCGAGCGACTGAATTTTGACGTCAAGATTGGCTTTAGCCCGCGAGCCTTTGACGTCCACGCGAAGAAGTACACAGGGATAGATGACCCATCAGCCCTAACCACGAGGCCGTCCCGAGAGCCGGCCGGAGCGTCTATAACGTAATAGACCTTGTCGGTTCCCCGAGCGGCGACCAGAGCGGATTTCATAGAGGGCGTCCAATCAGATTATTGCTAGGTGATTTTCGCATTTCCTTTAAGAACTTTTTTGCTGATTCGTCGAAATCGGCGAATATCTGCTCTTTAAGTATGTCTTCGACGTTCTCCCTGCCTGTGGCTTTCTTGCTGTACGTTCGCGGGTTCTCGATGTTAAGACCTTGTGGGTGGGCGAACTTGACATACCCAATCCCCATTTTTTCGTAACGGCTCTTTATTCTCTTCGCGGCTCGATACTCGCGCAACTTCTGGCTGCCGGCGTTGTCGAGCGGTTTGCCGACACTCATAGCGCCGTACTGTAAAATCTCCTCGGGCGTGAAACCGAGTTTTGAAAGTTTGGCCGTAATTGTTGCCTCCGACATAACGTCATCTATATTTTCATTCTCTGCCAAGCCTTGGATTTTAGAGTATGGGTAATGTATCCCCTCTACCTCATCCTTATTGAAACCGCCAAGAATACTGGCTTCAAACATGTCGTAGTCACGTGTGTCGGCGGATGGGTCGGGTTTCCCAACTGGCCGCATCCGTCTGTCCCCGTCTAATCTCGCTCCGGCCGACGAGTAGTTATTATCAATCGACCCACCCAAAAGATTAATCATGGCATCCATGCTTTTTTCTCTACCATTCGTGCCGTCGAAATTGGTTAGGGCGTCAGTGATATCTTCGCGGTTCCGTGAATTCATCATTACGGGTCGATGCGCCGTTTGAACGGACTCGCCACTACCGTATGCGGTTCGATTGGAAACCCCCGACTTCAATACAACTTCAATTTCTCCGAGGCTCGTCAAACCATCACCGACTATGTCCTTGTCTTGTAATTCGAATATCGCATCTGGCCCCGTGTTTCCGGAACCCGACGCAAGGACGCGACGCTTTTTTTCTTCAATGTGTGATTTGTGGACCAAATACCCATTAACTGGCCGTGAATCAGAAGGGGTGCTTTCGTGTATCCCGATACGGTGTTCGTATTCGCTCTTGTAAGCGCCAGATGACAAGCGCCTCTTATCGCTAGCGCCAGTACCGACCATGCCTTCGGAGCGCGTGGGGGCTGTTTGTCCTTCTAGGGATTTTGTATTCTTTTTGCTTGCCGTATCCGGCATTCGGCCTGCTTCGGACAATGCTATAGAGGAGCGCCCCTGTGCTCTTGGGGATGTCGCACGGCCGGCTCCACTACCGCCGCTGGTGCGAATTTGGCCTATCGCATTCGAAGGTTTTGTTGCCCCAGACGAGAGTTTGCCCCCAGCAAGACCCCGTGTGGCATCTTTGTCCCGGCCCAGAATTGCTTCTACGGTTGGGGTCTTGCCTTCTTTGCGCAGTTTAATAGCCCGCGCCATAAGCGCAAGACCTGTTTCGTCTATTATCTTTTCTGATTTAGCATCATGCACTCTTGCCGAGATGCCAAACAGCGGTTTTTGTTTCCCAACTACCTGCTTTTCGTCACTTGGCCCCAATAGGTTTGTTATGTCTTCGCCTTGTTTCCCGCCAAATAGCCATGCGGTCCCTCTTAACGAACCCATCCATTTAGTATGCATATATTCATCGTGGATTTTACTTAGTTTCCCAGTGGCTCGTTCGTATTCTCCGGGATTTTCGGAAATGTCTTTTGGTATTGCTGAGGCTGCGTATCGCCCAAAATAACCCCGAGTATCAATGGGGTCGCTCGCTGAGGATGCCGAAACAAACCCGCCAGAAACAGCCGACGCGCTATCGGAGAGGGTGCGGGCTCGCTTGGCTCTGTCCTCTATGTCTTTTAGCCTGCTCTCCATGCTCAGTATTATGCGTTCCCGATTGTCGTCTGTCGAATGAAAAACGCCACCTGGTTCGTCAATGATTCGCGGAAACCCCAGGGACTGTAATATGTCTACATCTTGCCTATCGCGCGCTGTCACATTTCCTGTTTCTTTGAGTTCTTTTATTTTTTCGATTAATAATTTTGCTCGGTTTTCCCCTTCGGTTGCCTCTTTTCCCATCAGTTCCACCGCGCGATTATTGAGAGCCCGGGTGTCACCACTGCCGCGTGCGCCATATTCAGGACGCCTATTATCAATGGTCCCAACTGACCTGTTGGGGTCGGAGAAGCCATCTTCTAATTCCGACGAACCAACGTGTGTGGCATACTCCACCCCATTTTTTTCATCCCGAAACTGTGAATAGTAATCGGCGCGGACACTTTGCGACGTCGAATCTCTTAATTCCGCCAATGCTGTGTTTTCCTTCCTGAGAACATCTAGTTCGTCAGGAGTTATATCCTCAACATCAATTACATTTTGCTCAATACGCATCCGTTTTCTGGTCTCAACATATTCTTGAAGTTCCACATCCCGTTTGGCGACCTCTATTTTTCTGTCTAAATCTTTCTTTCGCTCTCGTATCCCGGATTCAATTTTCTCTTTTATTTCGGCTGGGTCAGTCACCCCTCTTTTTTCAAGGTTTTGCTTAAGAACGTCTCTAAACTCTACTGCTGTTTGGTTTCTCCCACTAAACCCCTCTGGGTCAATGCTGTCATAGTAGGAGTTATCGTTGAGACTGATATCCACCCCCAGGTCTCCCCCAATCCAATCACCGGTTTTTTCGTAATGCTCGCGTGCTTTTTCAAGATTACCTAGTTTGGTTTTTGCGTCAATGGTTCTCTTTTCTTGAACGGTCATTCGTGTTGCCCCAGACGAGAGTTTCTCATATGCACCGCCGGGTGTTCTCGCTGATACGTATACCCTGTCGCTCCAGGTTCCCCTGCCCTTCAGTATGGCTGGCGAGGTCTTCCCTGTCTCTTCTAGTCGGTTTTTTGTAAAAAATGTCGACGGCACCTGTTTGGCAATGTGTTCGTTCACCTTGGAACCAATCCCCCCTATAAGGTCGGCCCATTGCGTGTCTGTCATTTCATTCACTCGAAGGCTGTTGTCGGTCCACTTAACGGTGCCGGGGTTAAGGGTTGCTGGGGCGATGCCCATTTCGTCCTGAAATGCTTTTCCAAGTTCCAGAAGAACAGAGACGGAGGCTTCACTCCTGCGTACCTGGAACTCCATGCCATCATTAAGGTGTTCTAGCTGTTCTTTCGTTAATCTCGTTTCAAAAATATACCTGCCATAGGCACGGTGATGGCCGTCGAAGATTGCGCCGTCTGCTGACACGATGATTGGAGCGTTGATGAAGTGGCTCAGCCATTTCTTCTTGGCCGCATCGATACGCGCATCACGTTCGACGTCGGTTAGGGACTCTTTTTTGATTGCTTCTATTTCTTTCCAATACTCAGCGAACTGTTCAGTCATTGTCTTGGCTATTCCGCCCATTTTGTTGAGTTGGAGTTCGTTCTGGGTGGCGTGAAGGTCACGCACGTTGGCACCTACTGCATCACCGGTCACGACCCCCTTCTCTCCAATCATCTTTATAAATTCGGTTGTAACATTTACTTCAACCCGCGTGAAGTCCGTATTCTCAAAAAATATCGCCTTATGCTCGTCGCTTATTTTTTTCTTCGCAAACTGCCCGGCGAGTTTCCCATAAATGACCTTCGCTGCGTCGACGTCCGTAAATGGTTTCTTGTCTTTAGCGAATTCATCCTTTTTTTTCGCGATAGCGTCCGCGAAAGTTTCACTAAGTTCCTTAAACAACTCCGTTTTTGGATTAAACGTCGATTTCTCGATGTTTTTTCTGCCCACGAACGAATCGTGCGTGCCCCCAGTGTCATCCAGGAGACCCGCTTTCCACGCCCGAATAGACGTGGCTTCATTGTTCAAGACGGTTCCACCGACTTGGGGCATTTTTAGTCTGGCTATGTCAAGGTGGGTGTCGCAAAACATGTTGTTCGTTTTACCATCGACTACCGCCATGAATAAACAGGCGTTTAGTATGGGGAGGTCATTTGAGTCGATGACGCCATCCTCATTGATGTCCCACCCGACGCCAACCCCAAGACTTTCGAATGCCTTAAACTGTTCAGCGATACCATTCAGCAGTTTGGCTTGTTCGTCCCAGCTTGTTATGTAGACATGTTCACCGGCCGCGATTAATGAAAGGGCATCGTCAGCGCTGTCCGTTTCCCAAACATTTTTATCGTTCCATGTTTTGGCTTGCGTTTTGCCGTCTGGCCCCATATGGGGCCGCACGCCCGGGCGCAGGGTTGGGTCATCTGTTGGGGCGATAATTCTGCGTAGGTTATCTTTCTCTCTCCGTTTAGCCTCCGCATCCGTAACACGGCGCGCCCAAGCCCGAAGACCCCTGGTCTTCCTGTCGAGTTCATCCGGTGTGCTTATCCCGGGCGTCGCTGACCCCGCTTCGTTTTGCGCATTCCGTCTAGCCAGCCGACGCGAACTATCTGACCCGAAATCAGCCTCGACTTCGTGGTGCTTTACAAAACCGACGTCAGCAAAAGTATTTAATTCGTCTTCGGTCATGCGAACCCGCGGGCGCCTGTCGAAGCCCTCATGCATATCAACGGCAGCGTCTTCCGTGGCCTTTGTAATCTCTTCCACCGTCTTGCTCCGTAAAATTATCTCGACGCGTGGGTCTATTTGGATAGGCCCACGCGTATCGTCTGCGGTGCGCAACCACAAATCTTCATCCGTAGAATCATCGGTTCCAGTTCCGTTGATTTCCCCTCGGAGCGTATCGACTATTGCTGACTGTCGTTTCTTTCTCGAAGTGGTGCGTCCTTCGCGGGTATCGGGTTCTCCGAGCGCGCTTCGTCTACTACTAAGTTTTTTAGCTCCCGACGGTGACATATCTATATAGATAACACCGTCTATGATTCTGGGTTCGTCGATGTAGTCCTGCGACACCGGTTCGCCAAATTTCCCGCCGGATTCGATAATCGCGCGTGTTGCGGTGACGTTTCTGTCGGCTATTGCTGCCGTCGTGTTGTCATCTTTGGACGGAGTGCTCAACCCATTCTTGCGCCGCATTACGGCGTAGTCGTCAGCTAGTCGTTGTAGGCGTTTTGAGCCGCCGGCCCCAACGGACTCAGGGTCCATAATCCGACTAGTATCTTTGACGAGGTCATCCATGACTTCCGCCGCATTTTTCTGTTCTTCTATCTGGGCGATAATGGTTCCATCTGGTTTAACCTCGATAATTTTTAATTTACCGGGGGGAAGTGTGAGGTTTTGGTTTTCGTCTTTGAACTTTGCGTCAAATGTCCAGTGTTGAAAAATCCCCCTATCGCCTTCGGCAACCTGTATCACTACCCGCTGTCGTCTCTTCCCTAACCTCGTTATGTCAGAACCGGATTCGTCCAACTTTGACCCACCGTCTGCGGGGGATTTTTTAGTGATGAGTCTGGCGGTCAGTAATCCGGAATGCTCGATGTTACCTGTCGTTATTGTTTCGCCAGTTGCGGGGTCAATATCTAGATGGAGTACCGCTTCGACCTCCAGATTATCTGGTATTCGTGATTCGTCAATGAGCTCCATGGCCGGAATTAGGATATGTTCGATTTGTTTTTCGAGCGAGCCTTCGTGACGACTTACGTTCTCGCTCTCCGCGCCGGAGACAAGACCCATTTTCTGTAGTCGACGGTGTCGTCGATTGATTGCATCAATGGCGTCTTGTTGGAATTCTGGGTCAAGCAAAAGACCTATTGCGGATTGGCTTGCATCTCCAAGCTCAACTATCGCATGACGTTGTTGTGGGGTTGCCTTTTGCAGAAGCTTGGCTCTTTGCTCATTGCTGTACCTTTGGGCGCCAACGTCTGTCGCTATACGGTGCACTTTCCTGAGCGGTCTCTCGGGACGAAGAATCAAATCAATATTCTTTTCCAACTCACGTCGTTGCTGAGCCCACGTACGGGAATCCCCACCCTCTTCTAATCTAGCTTTGTATGCGGTTTTAAATAATTTCACTTCTTCCAATAATGCGGAACGCTCGTCCGCCGGAAGGGACGCGTCTCTTAATTTGACTTCGTAATCAGCGAGCTTTTGGGTGATTTCTCCCACGTCCATTGCTTCTGACGCCAGCCGTACTTCCCTCATTCTGGCCTTACGGCTATCCTCCGCTAGGCGCTCAGGTGAGTGCAGACCCCTGTCCGTTCTGTGTTGGTCAACTTTTCGATTTAGATTTTTTTTGTCACCAGCACCGCCGACTCCGTATTTTTTGCGCCACGCGGATTCTGCTGCCCTCAAGCGATTTTGGTGTCTCTCTAGTTCGGGGGACGTTTCATCCGCGCCACTAATCCGAAGGGCGTCGACCCGGGCCTTCTCTAACGAAATTTCCTCAATGAGCTGCGATTCACTCATCGTGGAATATGTGTTTTTTAGTTCCTTGAGCTCGCGTCTGGCTTCGGCGGCCTCTCTTGCGGCCAGGTCTTCAATTCCCCCCGTGCCTTCTTCTGGAATGTTGAAATATCGCGCGGAATCTGCTTCGATGGCATCATAATCGGACAGAATTCGAGCACTTGCGTGTCTTCTGTCCATGATTGAGTCCATGTATTCCAGAGCCGCATCGATATCGTCGCCATAGATTAAACCGAGGTCCCTAAGGCTCCACAATTCAGCGGTAACCTCCATCGCCCAAACTTCCGTCTTGCCCTTCTCGTCGTAGTACTCTCGTGGATATTTGCCAGCCAAAAATGCCACCACGTCAAGGCGTGACAGAGCGTTTTGAAGGCTTTCCATGTCGATACCATCGCCGACGTCTTGGATAATCGAGAATATGTTGCTAGATGTGAGTTTTGTAATGTCTGAAACTTGCGACACTTTCCCCTTGGCATTTGTTACTTCAATAAATCCATTAGCGTTAATACGGGCTTTTATGGCCTCCCCGAATGCCGCAATCTGTATGGTGTGAGCGAATTCGTGTTTTGCTATATGACGCGCATAGGCGCGCGCCTCGACCATTGCCGCCATCTGTTTGGCGTTCACGTTTACGCTAGTCAAAAAGTCTGCGAGATGAGCGCCGGCTTCAGCGCTTGTTCTCGCCCCAACTACGTCAATGCGCGTGCGTTCGTCTGGTTTTAGCCCGGGTATTTCTTGCTCTTGATTTCGCATTATCGCTGTTAGGTCTATATTGATTTTACTCTGCAAGCCATTAGGTCCAAAAACTGTTGGTGCGGCACTTGCTTCGTCGTAGCCGTCTGTCCCCGGAACCTTCATTTCGTAGTTAATGGATTCGATTAGAGCAAAATGCCTCGGGTTCAGAGAATGCTCTTCCAGCAGTGCTTCTAATATCGCCCGCTCATTGTCGTACCAACGCTTAGTGTCCGCCGCGCGTAGTGCGTCTTGACGTTCTTTGGACAGACCGTGGAATCCGGAAATGCTTCTTAATCTCATGTTTATAATTCGGTCGACTTCGACATCACTGAAACGGTCATTCAACGCACCGACCCAAAGTCCGCGGCGCTTCAGTTCCTCAAAAGCCTGAACGACGTCTTCGTTTTTAGTCATAGTAGGAGTCCGAATGACTCCAAGACTGTCGTAAATCTTCTTAAGATTGCCGTCCTGCTGCGCCAGGCGCTCCTGTGCGCGAGCCATGCCGCCGACGAACCACGCGCCATCGCCCTCTTGGGGGATATCTCGCCACTTGCGAATATTCTTGATTTTGTTCCCGTTTGCGTCATACCAAACCGTTCGAGCAAACAACGCGCCATAGCGTCCTTGGTCTACGTCAAACAGGAAATTACTAACGTTCTTGGCCGTGTTCCTAAACGGGGTTAATTCTTTTTCGAATTTTTGCGCCATATCCATGGCGTAGTTGGCAATCTTGCCTGCTGAAACACCGAAGCAGTTCGAGCCGAGGGCATCCGTAAACTGATTCGCTGCCGGCGTTCCTGGCGGGCAGCGTAATTTATTCAGTTCATCTCTGATAATCCCCAGCCTCCCAACAGCGCGCTGCAAGAGAGACCCACCGGGGACTAGCTTTTGAAGATTGTCCCCTAACGATTTTTGTTCCAGGGGTAAATCCCCAGCATCAACGCGGGTTGGACTTGGGTGCGCATTTACGTACAGCGGGTCAAGTTCTTGCTCTGTTTCAAGGATAATGTCATTGGTTCGCGAATTGACTTTATATTTTCGCATCCGAATCCGTGGAGCGGTTTTTTGATATTCCTCGTACTCATCGATGGTTACCGACTTGGCTTTTTTCACCCAACCAAAGTTTGGTTCTTTGGAATATGATTCCCTACTGAAAGCGGATGGGAATAGATTCAGCACCATTCCATCATCGGCCGTGGCGTTGGGGAGGTAGCGATAGCCTCCCGGTAGTTCGATTAGCCCGGGAGGTGCGCCGTCTGTCGAGCGTTTCTTATTATCGGTATCCGGTGACGTAGATTTACCCGTACCGCCAATCGAACTGCCCAGATTAGCGGCTTTCGCCGACACGTTAGCGTCAAGGCGCGGCGTATCCATCGATAGCAGCACTGCTTTTTTGAAATTAATCGCAGAGTCGTTAAACGACTTTCTTCCGACCAGCGGGGAGACGAATCTGTTCGATACGATTATCCGCGTTTTATAGACCGGCCCACCCGTCTTCATGGCGGTTCCGCTTTCTGTTGATTACGAGTTATTATCTATTTCTAGCAATTGGAACTCAACGAGTTGTTTCAAGAAATCGCCATCAGTATCGATGTCTGGTGCTGATTTCTCCTCCACGCCAGCCACCCATGTAGCCGGAATTAGGTTCACCATATCGAGGTCCGTTGCGCGCTTCATGATGTGATTGCGGGCAGCGGTCTTGTCTTCCGCTCTACTAACAGACTGAATCGCGTTACGCAAATCCTCTTGTGACTTAATTGGGAATGAACCATCCGCCATAGCGGAACCCTCTGCCGCCATTTGGGTGCGAATTTCATCACTAAAAGCTCTCTTGAGAGCAATTTCTGCGGCTTCCGCTTCAATCTCTTCGGCCTCATCTTGCTCGTACTTGTCGTAGCCGAGGACTTCGCCGTCGAGAGAAACGAATACGTCGTATGACTTGCCGTCAAACGCATCGATTTCCACCGCGTACGCATCGAGACCCTCAAACGTGTCTGGCTCGACCGCAACTACATGTCCATCAATTGACTTGACGGCGATTTCTGCGGCCTCATTGAAGCTAATCAACTGGACCTCATCAATTGCGGATTTCTGCTCGAAGATATTGCTATCAAGCTTGTGCCAACCCATAACTTCGCCGGATGTACCGTCAACGAAAATCTCGACAGCCTTGCCGTCTTTGACTTGTACGTCAACCACGAACATGTCGGCGTCTGCGGAATAACCGGAGTCAAGAACGGTGCCACCGAACATATCCTCAGCCAGGCCCTCGACATGGAGCAGGCTGGGCATTCCTTTTTCGGCCATGCACCCACCAGGGCAGTCGTCACAAACCGACGCCCCACCGAGAAGTGACTTGCGCTCAATGGCGCATATAAAACCGTCTGAACCAAATTCGTCACTTGACAGACCTAATGATTCCAGTCGGAGTTGACGGAAAACGTCCATGCCTGATTCATCGGACTTCTCTTCGACATCATCATCGATGTCTTCCCCAACTGGGTCGCCGTATTCATCTACGGCAATTTTCTTTTTCTTAGACGACTTCTTTGGCGGGATTCTCCAGTTTGAGCCCTTTTCGGCCAGCTCCTCCTCATCGTCGTCGTCATCGTCATCGTCATCGTCGATGTCTAGTTCCTCGTCCTTGGCGACGGGATTGCCCTCTTCGTCCAATTCCTCTTCCGCTTCCTTGACGACGGGATTGCCCTCTTCGTCCAATTCCTCTTCGTCGGTCTTTTTGAGAATAGGATTACCCTCTTCGTCCAATTCTTCTTCCGAGCCGTCGATGTCCTCGTCTAATACTTCGCCCTCTGGCTCCGCTGCATCGGGGATGACAAGCTCTCGTGGCTTGAGTTTCTTTTTGGCTGCTGGAACTGGTGTTTCTGTGTGCCCTGTTTCGTATGCTTTATCTTTCATATCGTCTTCCTCGGTGCTCTCCATTGGGGCTATTTTGACACGTACCGGCGCTGCGCCGCATTTTCCACAAACGGCAGCACCATTGACGAAGCCGCAGTCGGCAGGACTCAGTAATTTAGCGCATGTTATGACGTTGCCATCCGCACCAATACCGACCATGCTTTTATCGTCAAACTTCATAAGACCGAGCTCCTTAAAAGACAATTGACACACTGGCCGCCAGAGCCAGCGCTATTACCGTAAACCTTGTTTCCTAAAGTATAACCTACTACACAGTTATCGTAAGAAGTATCAGTTTTGCCCATGGTGTTCAATCCTTGAATTCTTCTAGCGACGCTTAACAGTGGAATCGTGGATTTGCATTAAGCGTGTCCACTGGCCGGGCGACAGTTTGCCGTTTTCCTCGAAGGCGGCCAGCATCGTTTTAGCGAAATTGCTCCACTTACCACCGTTCTTTGCCCAAGAGATTAGTTCATTCTGCATTTTTGGGGTTATATTCGTTGCCGGCTTTGCCCCGGACGCAAGCTTATTCTGTTTAGCGGCTCGCGCTCTAGCCTGTGTAGCCAGGCCCCTACTGAGGCCGGCTTTCTTGATTCTGTCATCAATTGCATTGATACGCCTGTTCAGCTCGAACCCGCGGGCGCCGGTAAGATTCCTAGCCTCCACGGTGGCGCCAGAGCCAAGTCTGTTTCCGCGGGACGAAGAACCGAACACCCTACGGGAGCCGCTCGTCGACGCCCTGCCGCTGCTTAGCTTCTTGGGTATGCCGTTTTCATCACGGGGGAATATTTCGTCAGGGACGTAGTCTGTTGCAAACTTTTCATTAATCCTGCCTACGACTGCGCCTAGCTCATCGGGGGAGTAATGCTTAGTGCGGGCATCAACCGCGAGTGGGTCTGGCTTTGCTCTCAGTTTTTTGATGAGTGCAGCTATGTTCTTTTCGCCTACGATAAAGTCAAGATTAGGAGTACCGGCGACTTTGTGCCCCTTTTCCCTGAGGAAATCCTCAATCCGAAGGAACAGATAGGGCTGGGGCGCTTGCATGTCGAATGTTTTGCCGACCTCACCAAAAAGGGTTTGGGCATTCGGGATAGTGCCCCTGGCAATGAGGCCTCGGAGGACCGCGGGGTTAAGACCGTTCTTTACGTAGTTGTTAATGTCGGCTTTGCGTAATCCGGTCTTTTTTTCTTTTTCTTCCATCGTGTCATCGGGCGAGAGCTCCAAGAATTCGTAGAGCCTTTCCATTGGCAGTTTTTTTGAAGTTATTGCCGCTTCGGCAGTTACCACTTTGGGCGCTGGTCGCTCGGCCCTGTCAGGTAGTGCGACGGGCGCCTCTAAATCACCAGGCTTATAGCCACTACCGGTCCGCACCTCCCCCCGCCTGTTGCGGTCTACCAATCTGTCGTATTCCTTTTTGCTGAGTGCCTCATCGTCGATATCGTACCAATACGGGTACGCATTAAAACCCCACGTGGCCTCAAGTCTTTCCTGCATTTCGTAACCATGTAAGTTTTTGTCCCCAACTGTTTCCATTACGTGTTCGACCATGCTGGACTTAATGCCTACGCCGGGCTCGCTGAGACGCCTTACATTTTTCTCGCTAATATTCAAAAGCTCCATGACCTTCGCGTCGCTCCACGGCTCGCCCGGGATGCGCTTGCCATCCCCGTCTACGGTGCTGTCTCTGAGCAGGTCTCTAAACTTTTTTGCATCCAGATACCATGGCGTATCAGCGTTGCCGTCGTACCCGTCGTTGTCAGAGAGTTTTCCGATGAAGTCCGTTTGCCTGTCGGGATTAATGTCGCTTTTCCCGATACTCCCGATGGAGTCCCCCGTTAGGCCCTCGGGGATAAACCATGGCCTCTGGGCTGGCGCGGTATCATTCTCGGTCGAATTAAACCCACCACTACTAAGGCGTCTATTCAGACGAGCGGCCCGACCTGATGAGAATGTATCACCGTCGGTAAATTCATCAGTAGACGGTCCTGGCTTCTTTTTCCCCTGAATTGTTTGCGCCCGATTGCGACGGCCATCAGCGAACAACTGACGCTCTTCCGCCGATGCTGGGCGGCGTCGTGCGTTCGCGGAAGGTTTTTTCTTCTTGCCGGAAGATAATTTATCCGCTGCTCCAGCACGCCGCGCGGCACGCCTGCCCGATGAGAGCCTGTCATCTCCATCTGGGACGTATTCTAGAATCCACTTCAAACTGCCAGGGTCCAATTCTGATGTGGGTCGAGTTAACGCAACATACGCAATGCGGTATTCCTCTTGCGTTGGCATGGTTATTGCGCCGGTCACTTTATTTTTTCGCGGACCCCAGAAATCTTTCCATATTTTGACCTTGGGCCACTCCCCGCCTTTCGACGTATGGGCCGTAGTGATTTCTACGTCTATCGGGTCGTCACTAGGGCCGGCACTCCCTATTTCCCTGACTCTACCGAGGAGGTCTTTTAGTTTATTGATACCATCTACGCCCTCGCCCTGTTCCAGCACTATCGCTACCAGCGTTGCCAGTTGTGGCTCATCCCCCTTTTCGACCGCATCCAAGACCTCTTTCCACGACTCGTACCCGACTAGGTCGTCGCTTTGCTTTTCTGGCTTGCCACTCCTCTTCAGTACGAGGTGTTCGGCGTGCAGGATAAACGTAGTGAGTTTTGTTTTGAAATTCTTAGAAACGCCTACCGTGCGACCTTTTGCCAATTCCGACCGAATAGCATCAAGCGCTCCACCCCTAGTGCGGACTTCAATTACGTCGGCGTCTTGCATATCATAAACAATCTTGCCCCCCTTCCCTCTGCCAATAACACGTAATTCCGTTTCGTTGGCAATTACGAGAAACTTATTAGCAAAATCAGCAATCGCCTGATTGAATCGCCACGATTCCGTAAGTGGCAAATCGTAGGTTGCCTTCACCTCCGACAACGTATCGGTTGCGCCTCGGAACCCGTAGATGGCCTGATTCGAGTCTCCAACGTAGACTTTTTGAATTGTCTGCTCGCGTATGACCCTGGCCATAACGGGGTTTATGTCTTGGGCCTCATCGAAAAATACAATATCGACGCCGCTACCGAATCCATTTTTTGAGTTCGGAATTTCTTCCGAGAAATCCGGCCGCGAAAGCGCCCACATCTTCGTCCAATGGGTGAAGTCCGCATATATCTTTCCGTCAGGGTCATTCAAATCATTCCAGTACTTTTGGGCAAATTTGACTAACACCTCAGGAAGTTCAAACTCATCCCAGTTTACGCCGTCGACCTTGCCTGATGCCTTCCGTTGGATTGGGGCGAAATGCTTTGCCGAAATTTCATCGTCCTCGCTGATGGAATAATGCTTGACGGCGTGACTGAGCGCCCTCACGATATCCTCTTGGGTTAGTTCTTTCTTCTCGCCGCCGCCTTTTCTTTCAATCAATATGCCCTTAACGCCGAGGTATCCCGCTATACCCTTCAGGTTTCTCATCCCCTTCTCTTTTTTCGCTAATAACTTCTCGTTTACATTTCTTACAAACGCCCAAGCGAGTGCGTCGCCGGTGCGAACCTCGGTATTGCTCGGCATAGCGCCCTTGGCGCTTAATTCTGCGGATTTATTGAACGCAAGATAAATGATTCGCGTTTCCGCGGATGGTCCGCCCGTCGCCAAACGATTGGTCAGATTTTGTAATTTCTTTAAGACTTCCCGTTCGTCGCTATCATCACTTAGCGGCACGAACCATTTCTTATTTGCGCCATCCCATTTCCCGCCGGCCTCTTTTATGCGGTCCTTAACAAGGAAGCCGTTTTCGATTTCGATTCTGCCCGGTTTTATCGTATATTTCTGCTTCTGCGTCAACATGCCAGTCGCGCCCATTTTTACTGGCAGGTCACCCGTTTTCGTTGGTGGGTCGTTTGTCTTCGTTGAAGGCTCTTCTCCCAGAAGGCGACGCGCGATGTCGCCGAGAGTGCTAGTCTTGCCCGTTCCGGCCAGGGCCCTAACAACTACGTCCGCACCAGTCGCTACAGCATTCGATATTGTTTTCTGTTGAGGACTCGCTTCATATTTATCGGTTGGAAATTTGTATTCGGGCAGGTCTTCTAGGCTGACGATTCTTCTACGCGGGCGGCCGCCTGAAGAAAGTTTGTCCCCGGACCCCAAATCAGGTGTTACTATTTCCGCAACATCCGGGGTATCTGCTTCTAATCCGCCCTCATCTTCTGACTTAAACAACCTTGTCATGCTCGGAGACAAGCCCATTGCGTAATTGAATGCGTCCTGAGCTTGCTTCATAGCGCGTCGCAGCGCGGTTGGGTCACTGCGTAGCGCCTTCAGCCAACTCGCCAAATATGGAGCGTGGTTATCCTGGATGTCCGGTTCAACCCCATGTGCCGCAAGGAACATTGACGACGCTATTTCCGCAATCAATTCCTCATACGCGTACTCAGGACTGCCGAATTGGTTCATGTTTGCGCGCTTTAATCTTTTTTCTCCACCCGTCCAGTGCATCAATTCATGCGCAACCGTGCCGTAGTACCCTCTGGCGGTTTTGAAATCGGCAAACGCGGGAACAGTTATGGCGTCGTCGCTTGGTCGATAGAACGCCCTCGCGCCGCCGTGATTAATCGTTGGCGCTATTTCCGAGAGTGTCTTTTCTAGGTTCTCGACCCGTGTTCCTTCGTCGAGTTTTACAACCACCCCATAGTCATCAGGCAAACCATCAACCTCGTCGCGGTTGAAAACCCGAATTACCTTCCACGCCATTCCGCCGCGCTTTACTTTGTCGCCCAATGCAGGGTCGGCAGCACCATCCTTATCCTTTGGCTTAAACATAATCGGTACCAAAATTGGTACGCCCTTAGCGCCCTTGCGAACCTGGCCGCCCACTTTTTCCCATTGTCCATAGCCAGCCCACTGTGTACTTGCGTAACCGCGCTCCGACCCAATGATGGATAGCGCCATGTAGTTGGTGCCGGTGTATGTTTTTTTCGTGGTTGGGTTGTTGGGCATCGAGGTAACGCGCCATGGCATCTTCCATGATGTTGGGTCAGCCTTCTCGATGGCATCAATCAGTTGCGCATTCAGGAACTCAAACATTTCGTCTTTGGTTTTGATGCCAGTTTCAGCACCGTACGTGAACCCTGACGACAAACGGTCACCAGGGTAGATTCTGTATTTGTCGCCTTCAAGCGTGACTATTGAATCTTCGGGTAAATCTTTGAATGGGGATAGTGGGTCGTCTTTGAATTTTGGGGTTTTCCCTGACGAGAGTTTTTTTGCTCCCGTCCACTTTGTCATGTCGGTGTCTGGCGTCCACTTTGTATTATCGGGCATTGTTGCGCCAATTAAGTTTGCGCCAGTTAGGTTCGTACCACCCAGTTTCGCTTTGCGTAAGTTTGCGCCCTCTAAGTCCGCACCGGTCAAATCCGCATCAACTAGGTCAGCGCCATTCATTTGCGTATCCGTCAGATTGGCGTTAATTAATTTCGCACGAGTAAATTTTGCGCCTATCAGGTTCGCGCCGTTTAAGTTTGCTCCCTCTAAGTTTGCAAAATATAAGTCCGCGCCGCCCAGGTCGGCATCGCTTAGGTCTGCATCACTCAAATTCGCATTAACTAGCTTCGCCTCAGTCATATCTGCGCCAACCAAGTTTGCACCCGATAGGTCTGCGCCGCCCATGTCTGTGCGGCGCAAGTACGCACCCTTTAAGTTCGCGCCCTTTAAGTTTGCCCCATCTAAATCCGCGCCATCTAACTCTGCCCCCGGCGAAACATCAATCTTGACTCCGTTAATCATTTTGGAGTTCTTCTTACCGGAAGATGACTTGCTTGTTTTCTTCCGTTTAGCGGCCGGCAAAGGTTTTTCGCTATTCTCGCCTCTTCTGAAGTCTGCATCAGCCCATTTTTTCGCAGCAGAAACGCTTGCGAATATTTTGTCGTGTTCGTATTCCTTTGCGTCCTGCCCAGCGTTTCTCTCAAAATCCCAATGCCTCGTAACGGCCCATTTGCCCTTGCCCACATTGCCTATTTGGTAAGCGACATCTTTGCCCTGTGGGTATATCTCTATCCCGTCATCGGTTTTTTCCCAATCGCCGTGGTTCTCAAGAGTGTCAGCAACCTTGTCGGCTTTCCCTGACGAGAGTTTCTCTGGTTTATCGACGTTGTATTTATTAGCCAAATCATTTCGTGCGTCCCATAGGGCGTTTTCTTCTTTGCCAAGTACGAGCTGACCGATGTCGGCGCTGTTCATCGCGTCGTCGTCGCGTTGGGCTGAAAGCGTTTTGGCTCTGTCTATGGCCGTTAAGCGTTCTCGGATTGCCTTAGCATTCTGTTCCAGGCGTAGCAGTCTGCCGTCAGCAGCGTCTTGCGCCTTGATGTGCTCAGCCGAACTCTCGTACTCCTTCAGCCTGGCCTTCAACATGCCGTAGGAACCACTTCCCAGTGCGGCTCGCGCGTCAGAGAGTGCGTCGATGTGGTCTTCGAAGTCTTTCTCGGAACCTGTCAAGACATCAAACGCACGTGATGTGTCGTAACCATTTTTTTCAGTTAAGCCAGCAGCGCCAAGCATGCTCGCGATTTCGCCCATGATTTTACTGCGGAGTTTTGGACTACGTGAAATTTCATCATGCATGCCGTCAAGCAGGTTCGGTCCGCCATCGGTTGTTTCTAGGTCGAACCTGCGATAGTCGGACCCTATGTTGCCCGAAGGTGGTCTGTCTGCCTCTTCTTCTGGAGCGTCAATCTCTTTGCCCGCGCCCGAAGATAATCTGGGTTGCGTGGATGGATAATTAGCCCGTCTGGCCGTATTCTTTTTCTTTTTCTTATTTTCTCTATTAAATTCTCGACCAGCACCAATTCGGGCAATAAATTCCATACCAGCATTAAATCCTGCGGCGTTATGCGCGCTGGACAGTTTTCCTGTTGACTTAGGGTTTTTGCCCCTAAGACTAGGGTCATACCTGTCCATCAAATCGCCCAATCGTTTGACTCTGTCCGATGGCCACGTAGACGTATCTGGAGCGTTGGTTATTACTACCTCTTTGAAGCCAGCCTCTACGCCGTTCCACTCATCAACATCATCTCCGCCCTTATGCGCGTCAACAAACCTGCTGACGGAATTGAGTAGGTTTTCGTACCAGTCCGCGTACTGGATGGATGATTTTTGTTTCTCGTTAAATTTCTCGGGACGCGTTCTGTGTCCGTCAGTGCCATCCCACATCAAACGCCCTTGATTGAATCCGATTTCTCTGCCACGCAAATAATCTGGACTCCTGTTTTTATCTCCCGAGTATCTAGGGATTTCGGTCCAGCCGAAACCATCTTTTCTCCACGTGTCCGCAGTGGCATCATGGGCGAGACGTTTTTTATTTTCCTCGGAATTTGGGAAGGTCTGTTCCATTTCCGCACTACGGTCAGCATGTCGTCTATCGGTTTTTCCCGACGAGAGTTTGATTCTGAGACTAGAGTCGTATTTGTCCATCAAATCGCCCAATCGTTTGACTCTGTCCGATGGCCACGTAGACGTATCTGGAGCGTTGGTTATTACTACCTCTTTGAAGCCAGCCTCTACGCCGTTCCACTCATCAACATCATCTCCGCC
>Ga0209702_10001195_pt1 | contig 51158 bp, 53 predicted proteins | sample FRY01_FD_187210 | JGI IMG/M metagenome (GOLD analysis project Ga0209702, IMG submission 187210) | Freshwater microbial communities from Lake Fryxell liftoff mats and glacier meltwater in Antarctica - FRY-01 (SPAdes) (version 2) | ecosystem: Environmental > Aquatic > Freshwater > Ice > Glacier... | reverse complement strand
CAGAACAAATAAAACATTTTATAACAAAACATTTCATGGAATTGATTGGGATAGCTATAAGCCCGACTATGAAAAGTATATTCCTTCTATTGGTAATAATTATGAATTCAGTGAAATGCTGAGTGAGTTATTGGGAGAATTAAATGTGAGTCATAGTGGTAGTGCTTATGGAGGTTTTAATGCAATAGGAGATGCTACCGCTTCATTAGGTGCTTTTTATGATGCTAGTTATAAAGGGGATGGCATAAAAATTGAAGAAGTAATTAAAGATGGTCCTTTAGATAAAGCAGGAATGAACATCAAAGCAGGTACTGTAATAGAATCTATTGATGGAGAAACAATTAGTTCCGATAAAGATTTAGCGCAGTATCTAAATAGAAAAGCTGGTAAAACTGTTTTGTTATCAATTGTAGAAGGAACTACAAAAAGAGAACTTACAGTAAAAGCAATTTCTGGTGGTGAAGAAAACGGATTGCTTTATAAGCGTTGGGTAAAAAGAAATGCAGATGAAGTTGAAAAGCTAAGTGGCGGCATTTTAGGTTATGTGCACATTCCTGGAATGAGTGATGGTGCTTTTAGAAGTACTTATGAAGACATTATGGGTAAATACTTTGATAAGAAAGGTGTTGTTGTAGATACCAGAAATAATGGTGGTGGAGATTTAGTTGCGGACCTTGCTGTATTCTTAAGCGGAAAAAAATTCATGGATTATACCAATGATGTAAGAAGTAATGGGTATGAGCCAAATTTCCAATGGACAAAGCCTAGTATTTCACTTGCTAATGAAGCAAATTATAGCGATGGTCATTGTTATGCATACATGGTGCAAGAGCTAAAAGTAAATAAACTAGTGGGCATGCCAGTGCCGGGCACTTGTACATTTGCAGCTTGGGAAGCTTTAATGGATACTGGTATTCGTTGGGGGGCACCATCAGTTGGTGTAAAAAATAGTAATGGCAAGTATTTAGAGAATAGTCAAACTGAGCCAGACATAAAATTGATGAACGAATATGAATTAGTTAAAAAAGGCGTTGATCAACAATTAGAAGTGGCAGTAAAAGAATTGATGAAGACGATAAAATAAATCGTGGTACAAATAATTTTAGAAATGCTATAACATTGTTATGGCATTTTTTTTGTTGGTTTATTTCTTCTCAAAGTCTCTCGAAGAGGACTTTGCAGTTTACTCTTTGTAGATTGCTGTGATTATCTTTCTAATTCGCAGAGTCCCTTTCAGGAGACATCTGCGAAGAAAAAACCATCATCTTGAGTTCGTGATATATATTCTTCATTCAACATTTTATGTAACTTCAGTATTGAATTCATATATAAAATAAGTTCTACAACATGAAACGAATTACAACTATTCTACTAACATCTCTAATTACTTTGTCAAGTTTTAGTGGGCTTGCTCAAAGAGATATTAAGGTATTGAACGGATATAAGTATATCTATCTTGCCCCTTTAACATACCAAGACGGCACCTCTGACAAGTGGGGTATAAGAAATTCAGTTAGAGAAAGGTTAATTGCTACAGGCATTAAAGTTATTGAGACAACAATACCTCCTTCTGACGTTCAAAATAACACATGCTTAATCGTAACATTAACTATCGGTCATACAAATAATGGATATCAAGCAACTTCTGATTATGTTTATCTTAATTTATTAAATTGTAATGATAAATCTATCTTCCAATCACAGGGCGCGACTGGCGCATTGGTAATGACAATTCAATCGGGATGGAGAAAAGCAACAAAAGAAGCACTTAAAGATATCAGCTCATTTAAATATAATTTTGACGAAAGCCTAAGCGTTGAATCAGAGATGTTGAAAAACTTACCTGATGTTGAAAAGACTAATGAAACTGAAGAAACACTAAAAAGATACCTTGAAGAAAATACTATAGAGCCATTAGAAGGAATCTATAAATCATACCAATCAGACGGAATGCCGTACTATAAGTTTGGAATAAAAAAGTTTGGTGATAAATTCAAAGTAATAATTATTGAATCGGACAATAAATTATGGAAGGCAGGTGAAGTAAAGGCATATTTCGAACAAAGTTCTATGAGCGGGTTCTATTCGGTAAAGTGGTATATGGGAGACAAAAAAGCTTATGAAACCTTCGGTTCTATGGAAAATGTCGCTTTATTAAAAGTAGAGTTAAAAGATAATTCAACTGGCGAAAAAAAGCAGGATAAATTTATTAAAATGTATCCTGCAGCTTCTAAAAGCGGTTCAATTAAAACGGAAATTGCTAAAGCTTCAGGTAGTGGATTTTTTATTTCAACAGATGGAATTCTTGCAACAAATGCTCATGTAGTTGAAGGAGTAAAGAGTATCACTGTTTCTATAGCAAATGAAGTTGGAATTTTTTCTTATAAAGCAAAAACACTTCTTATTGACAATAGAAATGACGTGGCAATTTTAAAAATTGATGATGAAAAATTCAAAGGGTTTTCTAGCCTCCCTTTTGGGATAATTGAAAAAGCTGATATAGGAGAAAAGGTATTTACTATAGGCTATCCTCTAAGTGACATAATGGGTTCTAACTTTAAAGTAAATGATGGAATAATAAGTTCCAAGTCGGGTATTGCAGATGATATTAGATATTACCAAATTTCCGTACCGTTACAACCTGGAAATAGCGGAGGGCCGCTATTTAATAAAGAAGGAAATATAATTGGAATAACTTCAGCCCGTCTTAATAGTAAAGCCGTTGGAACTGAAATTTAAAATGTAAACTATGCATTAAAATCATCCTATCTTCTTAATCTATATAATATGCTGCCCAGTCCAAGTAAAATCAACGCATCTTCTACAATCTCAGTTATGGAGTTTAAAGATCAAATAAAAGTGCTTAAAAATTACGTTTGCCTGATAGTAGTAAATTAATTTTCTACTCCGCATTTTATCTGATTACATGCTCATTAATATATTCAAAGTTTATTTACTAAATAAAATCGATAATCTGTTTACGCTCAAGCATATGCTCTAACAACTTTCAACTGCTTGAATTTTTTTATACATAAGGGTAGACTTATGGTAATTAACATGGATATTAATAATATATTTAAATAGTTTAATATAAGTTAAAAATCAAATGATTATAGTTTTTTCGAAAATTAAAAAGCAACAAATAAATCAAAATTGACATTTAAAAAGGTTAAATTTGCTTCCGTTTATATAAAAAAGGTTGTTTGATATGTAAATTTAGTGTAGTATTACCTTTAATTGAAGACTACTAAATAAATTTATTGTATTTAATTCAATAGTATCCAGTTGTAAAACTGTATTTTTAAAAATAAAAATTTGCAAAATGAAGAAGGTTGTTATTTCTCCGACAAACGCTAAAGCGATTGCCTTCTTTGAGGATTTAAACAAAAAGAAGGAAGTGTTACGTAAGAAAATTGAAGCCAAGATTAACAAGGCAATTCATCCTAGTTTTAATACCAGTAAGGCTCAATAGCATATCTAGTGGATGATTTTTATTCCTATCGAATTGAACATTGTGAAGATGATAGTTTTAGTTATAATTTTATAACAAAAACTAATACTATATATGCTATAAACTTTGATTTATCTGAATATGTAGAGCATTTACAAGATTTTCCTGCTTTGTTACAAAATGGTTATTCATTTTCTATATTCTGTTTCCCACCTGAAGTAGATAATATCGAAAAAAGAAAATATGACAAAAAAATTAGTAATACAATTTTTCGCATTATATTAAATCATTTTAGTAATGTAGGGACAGAGTCTGTATTGTTATTCCATTGTGATTCTTCAGATAATCTTCAAAGATGCAGGCATATATTGTTTAATCGATGGTTTAATAGTTGTTCGATGAAAATCGATTACGTTATGGAAACATTAGAAGTCGAAATAGCCAAAGAAACCCCTGTAATGCATTATATAGGATATATTACTATGAAGAATAATCCAGATTTTGCAGTTCTTCAAGAGGAGTTTAATTCATTTTCTATGCACATGATTGGTTCAAAAATAACTCCACTACAATAATTTTCATAAATACTATTTTGACCGTAAAATATTTTTTAGAAACTTAAAGGCACCCTCTGAATTGTATTATATCGATTAGTTTTATATAATCTGATTTTTCGAATCTGATTTTGATTTTGTATTAATATTTTTTATTGGTGGTCAGATAGTTTATATTGTTACAGGAAACACCTGTGAATAATTTATTTATTAATATTCGGTTTTTATATTTGTAGAATAGTGTAGTTTTAAGAGTTGACTACAATATTAATATAATGAGGAATATTACCCTAATAAAATTAAGGCTTAGAGGAGCTTTTTGAAACCTCCAGGATTATCAAAAAATAACATATCTCACTGGTGTAATTGAGGATAGTACTAAGAGATATATTTTAATTTGGGAAGATTATAATTTATCTAAAAAATGGTTAGAAGAAATTGATAATGAATTTTTTTCAGGACTAGACTCAATCCAACTTCCAGAACTAATAGAATCGCAATCATTTTATAACAAATCAAATGTTAACATAGGCTATCCCGCTCAAAGTCGAAGTAATATTCAAGCAGCTATAGAAAATGCTTTTGAATATATCAGCTCATATGAAGCAATAAACTTTATTAAAACTGAAACATCAGAAGTGACAATTGAAAATACTGATTTGATAAAACGAATTTTTAGAAATTGGTCAAAAATGATTACTTCACTTAAATCTCATAGGAAAGATATCGCTCAAATTCAAGTCACAAATGAATATGAAATGCAATATTTATTAGAAGGAGTTCTAAGGCTTTTCTTTGATGATGTTAGGCCTGAAACTTACACACCAAACTACGCAAACAGTTCGAATAGAACTGATTTCCTTCTGCCGAAACAAAAGATACTCATAGAAACGAAAATGACAAGAGTCGGTTTGGATGCTAGAAAAATTTCGGAAGAATTAATTATTGACAAGGAGCATTACAGAAAACATCCAAGTATAGAAATAATTCTATGCTTAATATATGATCCAGAAAGAAGAATCAAAAACCCTGAAGGGTTAAAGGATATCCAGGAATTGGTTGTTCCGCCGTATTTTAATATTTATTTCTCATATTAAGCATTTTGGTAAATTTCGTCTTAGCAAAAGTAGAGAAATATAATATGCCCTTTTTCTTCTCCGCAATCTATCTAATTCGCAGAGTTCCTTACAGAAGACATCTGCTAAGAATTTTTATTTCTTTATATCCTTCTAATATCCGCTCCTAAATTCCTTAAGCGTTCATCAATAAATTGATAACCTCTATCAATTTGTTCAATGTTTTGAATGGTACTTTTTCCTTCGGCGCTTAATGCTGCAATTAGTAACGCTTGCCCGGCTCGTATATCTGGAGAGCTCATAGTTATTCCGCGTAAATTATTTTTTCTTCCTAAACCAATTACACTAGCGCGATGAGGGTCACACAAAATAATTTGTGCCCCCATATCAATTAATTTATCTACAAAAAATAACCTGCTCTCAAACATTTTTTGATGCACCAATACACTGCCAATTGCTTGTGTTGCAACTACTAAAATAATACTTAATAAATCGGGGGTAAAGCCAGGCCATGGATGATCGGAGATGGTGAGTATACCTCCATCTAAAAAAGTATGTACTATGTAAGTTTCCTGCGATGGAATATAAATATCATCATTGCGTATTTCAAATTGTATACCTAACTGTTTAAATTTTTCTGGAATAATTCCTAAGTGTGCAACACCAGCATTTTTAATAGTGATTTCGCTTTGCGTCATTGCAGCTAAACCAATAAAACTGCCGATCTCAATCATATCGGGCAACAAACGATGTTCTGTTCCAATTAAAGAATCAACACCTTCTATAGTTAATAAATTACTTCCAATGCCAGTAATTTTTGCGCCCATCCTGTTGAGCATATTACATAGCTGTTGTAAATATGGCTCGCAAGCTGCATTGTAAATAGTAGTTACTCCTTCTGCTAAAACAGCCGCCATCACAATATTTGCAGTGCCTGTTACAGAAGGCTCGTCTAACAACATATAAGTTCCTTTCAGTTGTTCCGATTGTAAAGTAAAACAACCTAATGCATCATCATAAGCATAGATGGCTCCAAGTTTTTCAAAACCTATTATATGCGTATCTAATCTTCTTCTTCCAATCTTATCTCCTCCCGGTTTAGGAATAAATGCTTTTTTAAATCTTGCAAGCATTGGTCCAGCCAACATTATACTTCCTCTTAATCGTCCACTTTTATTTCTAAACTCAGCAGATGCTAAATAATTAATATCAATTTCATCAGCTTTAAAAGTATAGGTATCGCTATTAATGCGATTTACTTTAACGCCCATTTCATGAAGTAATTCAATCAATAAATTTACATCTACAATATCTGGAATATTTGAAATGGTTACTAACTGATTGGTTAATACAACTGCAGATAATATTTGCAGCGCTTCATTTTTTGCACCTTGTGGAATAATAGTGCCACTTAATTTTTTTCCTCCAATTACTTCGAAACTACTCATAGATTATAGGCATTTGGCATTAGTCATTGGGCATTTGCAATTCTAAGGTAAATAAAAAAGCACCAGTAAAACTGATGCTCTTCAATAATATTCAATCAAAAAAAATTAATACCTTTTTTTAAATCCACTTCCGCTGTTTCTTGTTCCTGGGCCGCTGCTTCTCGGATCATTATTTCTTGGTCCGCCCGCTACATTTCCGTTTCTGGTATTATTATTATTATTTCTCGGCCCACTATTTCTTTGATCGTTATTTCTTGGTCCGTTATTCGGACGATTATTTCTTGGACCAAAATTTTGCTGCCATCTACCTCCACCACTACGTGCAGGTGGATAATCATCACTTACAAAATTCTGATTGCGATGCTTAATATATGGTGTGTTGCTAAATTCTAATTGTCCGCCTGTAATACTATTCAATTCAGATCTAATAGCATCATCATGTACCAATTCTTTGTGCCAGTTACTGTATGATAATTTCATATAGTAAGCAATTGCATTGGCAAAGCCTACTTTTTTCTCAGGATCTTCTTCCTTTAACGCTTTATCAATAACCACTTCTAAGTTTTTACCCAAGTGCGCATATTTAGGGTGACGCTTAGGGTAAGGAAGTGGATCTGGTTTTAATTTATATGTTTCCTTAGTAGGGATAGGATAAGGACTATCTACTTCTAACTGAAAATTACTGATGAAAAAAAGATGATCCCATAATTTATGCCTAAAATCTTCAACGTTTTTTAAATGTGGGTTTAAAAAGCCCATCAGTTCAATAACAGCATGTGCCTGTTGTTGGCGTTTGTCTTTGTCCTCAATAGTAAGTACATATTCCACCATTTTTTGAACGTGGCGGCCATATTCCTTCATTCCTAAGTAGTTCCTGCTTGTATTATAATCCATGTAAAATTGCTTATGCAACAACAAATATAAGCATTGTAGGGTGCTTCAAATCATTTTTCATTCAACGGAATCTAGTTTTTATCTTCGCGGTATGGAACAGCTGTTGAAACAAATTGAGCAATACAAGGAAGAAATTGGGGCATTTACCGCTGAAGGGGCCGATGAAGTGGAGCAATTTCGTATTAAGTGGTTGGGAACCAAGGGTTTGGTGAAGTCAATAATGGGGGAAATGAAAAATGTGCCCAACGAGCAGAAAAAGGAGTTCGGACAATTACTTAATGAGTTCAAAACCATAGCGGAAAGCAAGTTAACCAACTTACAAGAAGCAAATGGAGGGTCAAATACAAAGGCAAATGATGCTGATTCCACAGTTGATTTTTCACTTCCTGGCGATCCTGTTTCTGTTGGCAGTAGACATCCGCTTACATTGGTGAAGAATGAAATGGTGGCAATATTCAAAAGATTGGGTTTTGCAGTTGCTGAAGGCCCAGAAATAGAAGACGACTGGCATAATTTCGGCGCAATGAATTTGCCGGAAGACCATCCAGCACGTGACATGCAAGATACTTTTTATATAAATAAACCAGAAGATGGAAATGGTCCAACTTGTTTGTTAAGAACACATACAAGCAGTGTACAGGCAAGAGTGATGGAGCATCAAAAACCTCCAATTAGAGTAATTTGTCCGGGTAGAGTATACAGAAATGAAACTATTAGTGCTAGAGCGCATTGTTTTTTTCATCAGGTAGAAGGATTATATATTGATGAGAATGTAAGCTTTGCTGATCTCAAGCAAACCTTGTATTTCTTTGTGCAAGAAATGTTTGGGAAAGATGTGAAAGTGAGGTTCAGACCGAGTTATTTTCCGTTTACAGAACCAAGTGCCGAAATGGATATTAGTTGTTTAATCTGCGAAGGAAAAGGATGTAATATTTGTAAACATACTGGCTGGGTAGAGATTTTAGGAAGCGGAATGGTGCATCCTAAAGTATTAGAAAATTTTGGTATAGATGCTAATAAGTATACTGGCTTTGCATTTGGTATGGGAGTAGAAAGAATTACTCAGTTAAAATACCAAGTAAATGATTTGCGTCTGTATTCCCAAAACGATGTGAGATTCTTGAAACAATTTACGGGAGTTGTTTAACAATAAAGCGACATTAGTTAATAATCATTCACAATTAAAGAGGTTTAGTTTTAATCTATTATATTGTGACCACTAATTATTTAATGATGCTTGCAATATTGCTATTTTTTGGCGCCCATTGGTTTCTGTCTTTGTTTTTCCATTCCTTTTTCTTACATAGATATGCATCCCATAAAATGTATACAATTACCAAAAATTGGGAAAGATTTTTTTATTTAACAACTTGGTTTGTACAAGGATCTTCTTATTTAATTCCACGAGCATATGGGGTAATGCATCGCATGCACCATGTATATAGTGATACAGAAAAAGATCCGCATTCTCCTCATTTTTTTAAAGATGTATATCAGATGATGCGCAGTACTATACTGATTTTTAGGGGATATGTAACAGGGAAAAATTTACCTGAAGAACAGTTCACCAAAGATTATTTGCCTATTTGGGATAGGCTAGATAAGTTTGGTCATCATTGGTTTACTCGCTTAATTTTTATTGCAGGATATACTTCTTTCTATGTTTATTTTGCTCCCAATGCTTGGTGGTTTTTGTTATTGCCTATTCATTATTTAATGGGACCAATACAAGGAGCAGTAGTAAATTGGTGTGGACATAAATATGGTTATAGCAATTTTGAAAATGGCGATCATTCTAAAAATTCTTCACCTTGGGGAATATTGTTAATGGGCGAATTGTTTCAAAATAATCATCATTATGCAAAAGATGATGCCAATTTTGCAAAGAAATGGTTTGAGTTTGATCTTACTTTTTTTGTTATGAGAGGAATGAATCGATTACGAATTATTCGGTTAATTCCTTCTGAAATTCATAAAGAACATTCCCATTAATTTAATTTTACGCGTACTTTTAATCAGTCAAACAATAACTGATGGTACATACCACAAAAGGAGTTGTATTGCGTACAGTAAAGTATGGAGATACTAGCATTATAACTAGTATCTACACAGAACTATTTGGCATACAACAATACATTGTAAAAGGAGTACGACAAAGCACCAAAACTTCTGCTGGTAAAGCCAGTTATTTTCAGCCTTCTGCTATTTTAGAATTAGAAGTGCATCATAATGAAATGAAGAAGTTAAATTTTATTAAAGAGTTTCGCTGGGCGTATTTATATGAGCAAGTGTTGTTTGATGTTGTAAAAAATACAGTGGCAACTTATATCATTGAATTGTTACAACATAGTTTAAAACAGCCAGAAGCCAATCCAGAACTATTTTATTTGATAGAAGATACTTTGAAGCAACTCGATAAGGGTAATGCAACATTAACCGGAAATCTTCCCTTATATTTTACTTTGCATTTGGCAAGTGAACTAGGTTTTCAATTGCAAGGAGATTATTCTAATGCTACTCCATTTGTTGATTTGCAAGAAGGAATATTTGTAGCGGTTAAGCCAAATCATCCCTATTTTTTAGAAGAAAATTTAGCAAAAAAAACTGCTGAAATTTCCAATCTGCCATTTTACAGTGAGTTAGAAAATATTCAATTGAATCAACAAACGCGGAGGCAATTATTAGAAGCCTACCAATTGTATTTGTCTTTACATATTACCGATTTTGGCACGATGAAGAGTTATGCAATTTTACAGGAAGTGCTTGCTTAGGTAATGGCATTGGGCATTAGGCATTTGTTATCCTAACTCTATAAATGTTTTCAACACAAGGTGGACAATTCATTATTATTATTTTAAACTTAGGGTTTATTATTGTAATGATTTTGGTTGTAATTGTTCATTTTGGGCAACAACATTAAAAGGGAATCCCGTTAAAGTCGGGAACTATCCCCGTAGCTGTAAACTTCAATTAGAAGTTGTTTAATCTTCACGCCACTGTTTTAACAAACGGGAAGGCTTTAAACAATGAAGTAAGTCAGAAGACCTGCCAATAATCAAAAAAGTAACAGAGCTTTCGGGTGAAAGGCGTATGTACTGATAGTTAACGCCGCTCATTGGTCGGCTAAAATTTTCAGCACTATACATTTCATCCGCAGGTAAAAATTAAAAAAAATTTACTATGCAATTTGAGAATGAAGTTTTATTAAAAGAAAACAAGGATAGGTTTGTTATACTTCCTATCAACTATCCGAAAGTTTGGGAGCAATATAAAAAACACGAAGCTAGTTTTTGGACTGCCGAAGAAATTGACCTAAGTGGCGACCAAAAAGATTGGGAAAATCTGAATGATGGCGAGCGCCATTTTATCAGTCACATATTAGCATTTTTTGCAGCAAGTGATGGCATTGTAAATGAAAATCTTGCTGTAAACTTTATGAGTGAAGTACAGTTGCCAGAGGCAAGATGTTTTTATGGGTTTCAAATTATGATGGAAAACATACATAGTGAAACTTACGCTTTATTGATTGATACATATATTAAAAATCCAGCCGAAAAACACAAGCTCTTTCACGCTATAGACACTATACCGGCAGTAAAGAAAAAAGCAGAATGGGCTTTGCGTTGGATCAACAACGGAAATTTTGCTGAACGTCTTGTAGCATTTGCAGCAGTAGAAGGTATATTTTTTAGCGGTAGTTTTTGTTCCATTTTCTGGTTAAAGAAAAGAGGGTTGATGCCAGGACTTACTTTCAGTAATGAACTAATAAGCAGAGATGAAGGCTTGCATTGTGAATTCGCTTGTTTGCTTTATAGCATGCTGCAAAATAAATTAACCGAAGAACAAGTGCAAGGTATAATAAGCGATGCAGTGGTTATTGAAAAAGAATTTATTACAGAAGCTTTACCAGTAGGGCTAATAGGAATGAATGCCATTTTAATGCAACAGTATATTGAATTTGTAGCTGATCGTTGGCTGAGTGAATTAGGCTATTCAAAAATTTACAACGCTACCAATCCGTTTGATTTTATGGAAATGATTTCATTACAGGGCAAAACAAATTTCTTTGAAAAAAGAGTTGGTGATTATCAAAAAGCTGGAGTAATGAATAATAATGAAGTACAAGCATTTTCAACTGAAGAAGATTTTTAGGATTTATGATGTGTGAATTCTCATTACTTATATCAAAAACCCTTAATCAAAAAATACTAAATCATAAATCACAAATCGTATTATGTTTGTAATAAAAAGAAACGGTAAGAAAGAATCAGTAAAATTTGATAAGGTAACTGCAAGAATAGAAAAATTAAGTTATAGCCTTAGTCCGATAGTTAATGCAATAGATGTTGCAAAGAAAACTATTGAAGGAATCTTTGATGGTGTGCCAACTACTGAGTTAGATAACCTTGCTGCAGAAACAGCTGCATCACTAACAATTTCACATCCCGATTATGCAATTCTAGCATCACGAATAGCTGTAAGTAATTTGCATAAAAATACGGTGAAATCTTTCACAGCAACAATGCGAAAATTGCATCAATATACAGATAAAGCAACGGGTAAATTACTACCGTTAATAGCTGATGATGTAATGCAGATAATAGAGGAACATACAGATATTTTAGATAGTACAATTATTTACGATAGAGATTATGGGTTTGATTATTTCGGATTTAAAACATTGGAAAAATCATATCTGTTAAAGATTGATGGAAAAATTGCAGAACGTCCGCAACACATGTATATGAGAGTTGCAGTAGGCATTCATAAAAACAATATTGATGAAGCAATAAAAACGTATCATCTCATGAGTGAGCGATGGTTTACTCATGCTACCCCAACACTCTTTAATGCTGGTACACCAAAGCCACAAATGAGTAGTTGTTTTTTATTAACCATGAAGGAAGATAGCATTGATGGTATTTATGATACATTAAAACAAACGGCTAAAATTTCTCAAAGTGCTGGTGGAATTGGTTTAGCAATTCATAACATTAGGGCAACTGGTAGTTATATTGGCGGCACTAATGGTACTAGCAATGGTATTATTCCTATGCTTCGCGTATTTAATGATACTGCAAGATATGTTGATCAAGGTGGCGGCAAACGAAAAGGCGCATTTGCCATTTATTTAGAACCTTGGCATGCAGATGTATTCGGATTTTTAGATTTGAGAAAAAATCATGGTAAAGAAGAAATGAGGGCAAGAGATTTATTTTTTGCTTTATGGGTAAGCGATTTATTTATGAAACGTGTGGAAGCGAATGAAGATTGGAGTTTATTTTGTCCCAATGAAGCGCCTGGATTAAGTGATTGCTGGGGTGAAGCATTCGAAAAATTATATACACAATATGAAGTAGAAGGCAAGGCAAGAAAAACTATTAAAGCACAAGAGCTTTGGTTTAAGATATTAGAATCGCAAATTGAAACTGGCACGCCTTATTTACTATATAAAGATGCAGCTAATAGCAAGAGCAATCAACAAAATTTGGGCACTATCAAAAGCAGTAACCTTTGTACTGAAATTTTAGAATATACATCACCCGAAGAAGTAGCAGTTTGTAATTTAGCCTCATTGGCTTTGCCTCGTTTTATTATTGATGGAAAATTTAGCCATGAGAAATTATATGAAGTAGCCTATCAGGTTACTAAAAATTTAAATGCTGTTATTGATAACAATTATTATCCAATTGAAGAAGCCAGAACTTCTAATATTAAACATCGACCAATAGGAATAGGTATACAGGGATTAGCAGATGCATTTATTTTATTGCGATTACCTTTTGAAAGTGAACTGGCAAAAATGCTGAACAAAAATATTTTTGAAACCATCTATTTTGCTGCCATGACAGCTAGTAAAGATTTGGCAAAAGAATTTGGTGCATATCAAACATTTGCAGGCTCACCTGTATCAAAAGGAATATTTCAGTTTGATATGTGGGGCGTAACTCCAACTGACCGTTGGGATTGGACATTATTAAAAAAAGAAGTAAAACAATTTGGAGTTAGAAATTCCTTGCTTGTTGCTCCAATGCCAACAGCATCTACTTCGCAAATATTTGGCAACAACGAATGTTTTGAACCTTACACAAGTAATATTTATTCGAGAAGGGTATTAAGTGGCGAATTTATTATTGTAAACAAACATTTGCTTAAAGACCTTGTGCAGCTTGGTTTGTGGGATAATGCAATGAAGAATAAAATTGTAGCTGCAAATGGCTCTATTCAAAACATAGATGAAATACCTGCAGATATAAAAGAATTATATAAAACAGTTTGGGAAATAAAGCAACGAAATATTATTGATATGGCTGCCGACCGCGGGGCATTTATCTGTCAATCTCAATCATTGAATTTATTTGTAGATAATCCTACTACTTCAAAACTCACTTCAATGCACTTTTATGGTTGGAAAAAGGGGTTAAAAACGGGCATGTATTACTTGCGTACACAAGCAGCTACACAAGCAGTACAGTTTACAGTTGAGAAACAAGGAAGCAAAGAAATAGAGCCAATAATACCAAACGTAAACACTAATAATACTGAAGTTATCAATAACGTTGAGCCAACAGAAACTGTTGGGCCCACTTGTAGTATGGAAGATGGTTGCATAAGTTGTGGCTCTTAAAATAAAAACAGGGCAACACAATAACAACTGTTTGTATTAGCATATGGATAAACACGAAGAAAAATATTGCCCTAAATGTAACATCGCTTTCACCTGCAAGATGGGAGATATAGCCAACTGTCAATGCAACACAGTTAGTTTAAGTGAAGCAACCATCAATTTTTTAGCAAAAACAAATTTCGATTGTTTATGTAAAGATTGTCTTTTAAAAGTAAGTCAAGATATAAAAGCGGCAAGTGGCTATCAGTTTCCTACGCAGAAAGAGATGTTAATAGAAGGGCTACATTATTATAAAGAAAATAATTGTTGGGTATTTACTGAACTGTATCATTTATTAAGAGGCAATTGTTGCCAAAGTAGTTGTAGGCATTGTGTTTATGGGTTTAAAAATTAGAGGAGAAAATTATAATATCAATGCCATCAATTAATCTGTTAAATTAATCTCCTAACAATTGTATCGGAATTAATTGTAGTTGATGAACTTCCTTGCAATAAAATTACCCCAGGCTTTTTCCCCTTTTCAAAGCTTCCAATAGTATTGTCCATCTGTAATGCTTTGGCACCATTGAGTGTAGCCCATTGAAGTAATTCTTCTAATGGTATTGATGGAAAGTTTTTGGAGATGGTTTTTAGTTCGTCTAATATACTCAATGAATGATTGCTTGCTAAACTATCTGTTCCAATAATAATATTACTTTGGCATTTTCTCAATAAATCAATTGGGGGCAAACTATTTTCTATATATAAATTGGCATTGGGACATAAACAAAAAAACACTTCGTTGTCATTTGCTTTTGCAAATGAAATATCGTTTTCTGTTGTGTTGGTATTGTGGACCAATAATTTATTTTTTGCGCTAGTTAATTTTTGGAAATAAGATTGTAAACTACTTTTGCCTGTTGGAGTAAAATGAGTTTGGTCAATATTCATTGATTCATACATATCAATAAATTCTCCTGTACCTGTTTTGAACAATTCGTCTTCCGCTTTAGTTTCTTGATTATGAATGGTTAATGTATTGCCATCAAAATGCTGCATTAACATTTCCCATAATTCAGTAGAAACAGAATATGGTGCATGTGGAGTAAGGGAAGTTGTAGAATTTGGAATTTGACTTTTGTATTCATTAAAAATGTCAATCGATCGATGATACCTTTGCAGAGCAATTTCTGGTTTCCAACCACTTACTTCTATAAAATTATAATATGTTAATCTGTCTAATTTCTTTTGGCCAATAGTTAAAGTATTATTGCAGATATCGCCAACAGCAACAATTCCATTTGCAATCATTTCATCTTCTGCTTTTGCAATAGCAGTTATTATTTCATCATCCGGAAAGTGACGTTCATTTACAATTTTTAAAATAAAATTAGGCAAGCCTGTATTTTCAGGAATTAATCCTTTCATATGGCTCAACTCTAAATGGCAATGGGCATTTACAAAACCAGGAGAAATAATGCCTTGATAATGTTTAACATCATCGCCTGCATTTTCAATAGCAACTATATCAATAATAACACCTTTATCGTCTGTTATTAAAACAGACTGATCGGAACGCAATTCAGTTCCAGTAAAAATTTGATCGGCAGAAAATTTTAAGTAGCTCAAATTATTGTTATTTAATCAAACAGTGCATCCATTGTTAACTCACTTTGTACAATACCTTTTGAATATACATTTGGAACAACACCGTAAGTGGTAATCATAGTTATGAAAACAGTTTTCTTAGGTTTGACCTTAGCTATGAAAACAGTTTTCTTTTGTACTAATTCTTCCGAGTATTTCTTTGTGATGGCAAACTGACCTGTCGAAAATTTTATTTCACAAATATTGATGCAGTAGTCTTTACGATCTAATAGTAAGTCTATCTGTGCACCAGGCTGACCCTTTTTCGAAATAAATCTCCATACCGATTCTTCGGTATAGATTGAAGCGATTCCTAATGCGCTTTTAATCTGTGAAATATGTTTGAAGCAAACTGCTTCAAAAGCATACCCACTCCAGCTTTTCCAAGAGCTAGTTTCACTTAAACGCATCCATGTGCCAGCTCCTGCGGCCCGACTTTTTTCTATGTATTTCAGGTAGAAAATTGAATACTCATCAGTTAACCTGAATACAGTTTCTTTTAATTCTTTTTCAAATGGGATATAGGAATGAATAAATCCGGATTCTTCCAATTCTAATAAAATATTTGTTGTTGTTCCACCTGAACTTAATCCTGTTACTTCAATTATTTCATTTCGTGTCATTCCCTTGCTTTTTGCCGACAAAGCACGTACTACATTTATATGATGTGATGCATTATCAAATAAAGACGCATATAATTTATTAAATTCATCTTTAAGCTGACCATGTTTGGTGAAGCAGACTTGATCAATGATTTGTGTAGCACTTTGGCCAGGTTGAACAGCTTTAAGGTATTGTGGAATACCTCCCAACACCATGTAGAGTTGAAGAATCTGGTATCTGTCAAGATTTACTGAGCGACTTTTGAGATATGCTTCGGTTTCTGTTAATGTAAAGGGTATGAGCCGAATTCGGATGGATACTCTGTTGTGAAGTCCACCTCTATTGTTCACTACATTTTGTATCATCCATGATGCTGCAGAGCCACAAATCACCACCTTTAAATTGGGACAAGTACTTGCATAACTATTCCAAAAATGTTCAAAAGCTTTAAGAAATCCTGATTTGTGCGTATTGAGCCAGGGGAATTCGTCAAAAAAAACAACAACCTTCTTTTTTTTGACAATTGTATCAAGATAGCTTTCTAATAATTGGAAAGCGGCTATCCAGCTTTCGGGGATAGAGAGTTTTAATGAACTTCCCATGGCTTTTTGTAATGCAATGCTAAAGCCTTCTAGTTGTTCTTTTTTGTTAGCATTATGAACACCAGAAAACTCAAAGGCAAGCTGCTTTTCAAAAACCGATTTGATCAAAAATGTTTTACCTACTCGCCGGCGTCCATACATAGCAATAAGTTCTGCCCCAGCGTTAGATAAAGCGTTTTCAAGTATTTTCTTTTCTTCAGTTCTTCCTACTAGTTGCTCCATTTGAATGAGTTTTGGCCACTAATAATTTTATATTGATAGCCAAAAGTAGGTAAAATAAACTAAGTTTTGGCTATCAATAAATTTTTATTGCCAGCCAAAACTAATAAAATGAAGAATGATTACCATTTTATTTTAATATTATTTATCCATTTATACCTTCTGTTTGCAAATAGGCTGCATAGAGCTAATGCCCTTCTAAGCCTTGGGAATTTGGATCGGCCTGGGCAGCAATAGGAGTAGTAAACAATAGTTTCCATGTACCATATGCCAATTGGAGAATTTGGCCAGAACCTGCATTAGTAAGGTCTGTGGAAGAATGCATATTAAAAGAAGATTTTCAGGGAGCAATAGAACTTATAATAGGAAGGTAGAACCCAAGCCAAAAAATTACTCGATTTAATTTGTTAGAAATTAAAGAAAGACCTTCAAAAGACAAGTATGAAGATTAGTGTCATTTCAGTCCCCTTAAATATTTGATCGGCAGAAAATTTTAAGTAGCTCAAATTATTGTAGTTCGTATTCTTTGATAAGTGCTTCAGTTGGAATTTGTAGCAACTTACTAAACTTTCTGATCATCGTTAATGATAATGCTTGTTTATAATTGAGTACTTTACTAATAGTGCTTTTATCGCCATATTCTTTTGCAAGATCGGCCGCCTTATATCCAAAATCTTCCATCCTTATTTTAATGAATTCGATGGGGTCCAGTTCGGGAAGAGTAGACGTTTTGTTCTCATATGCACTAATTAAATATGCAAGCAATTCGGTTTCTTTATATGCAGAAGTTCCCTTTTTTGCATATTTTATTTCTTGATAGCGATTCATCGCTTTTTCATATTCAGCTTCATCCTCCAAAAAGTACCAATTATTCATAATATCATTTTTATATTGTTGATGGGTTTATTCTGTCATATTCAGTGTGGGAACCAATAAATCTAACTTCCACTATTTGTTGTTCAAATGAAATTTCACCTATTAATCTAAATTTATTATGTACTATTTCGAATCTTGCTCTTTTGTTTTGAAGAATTTTAGCATTTGGAAATGAATTCAAAACATCTAGTTTCTTCTTCCAAGTTGCATCCTCTGTAATTTTTTTCCACGTAGCTATACTTTTTCTAGTACTTGCGTGCTTAAGGCTAAACGTATCCAACAATCTTTGATTGATTACTATCATTTTTTTGCAAATGCAGATTAATTCCCTTGCAAACTACTTTTTGATAATATTCTATCCTACACGGTAACTACTTGATTTTCAAAGGTAAAAAACGGTTGGCAATCTGCCAACTTTTTCATTGTTTTATCCTTTTAATCGAAAATAACAAATTCAAAAAGCAAGTTCAGAATAAAAAAGATCAAAATAATTGTTGAAAATCAATTAGTTATGAATGGTGCTCTAAAAATAGTTGCCAATTTGTTTGGAATATCCATTGCATAATCGCACCTTCGCCCTCCCAAAAAATGGGAACATTCTTACCGGTGGGATAGCGCCGGTTTCATTAAAATAGAACATTATGAGTAAACTTCATTTCACCACCAAGCATGCCAATGAGGCTACCGTTCAACACAACTGGTATGTTGTTGATGGTGCTAATCAAACCGTCGGACGTATTGCATCTAAAATTGCCGCTGTGCTTCGCGGAAAAAACAAAGCTTATTATACACCTCACGTTGACTGTGGAGATTATATAATCTTAATTAATGCAGAAAAAGTTGTGTTTACCGGTAATAAGTTAGAAGACAAAATCTACTTAAACTACTCTGGTTATCCAGGTGGTAAAAAAGAAGAAGCTGCGATTGATTTAATCAGACGTCGCCCAGAAGTAATTATGGAAAGAGCGATAAAAGGTATGTTACCTAAAAATCGTTTGGGACGTAAAATGATTAAAAAATTATTTGTGTATGTTGGTACAAACCACACACACAGTGCACAACAACCAAAAGAACTTAAATTCTAAATCTTAAGCTTACATACAAATGGAAAAACAAAAAAATGCAGTTGGTCGTCGTAAAGAAGCCGTTACCCGTGTTTTCATCAGCAAGGGCGAAGGTAAGATCACTGTAAACGACAAAGATTATAAAGCATACTTCCCGTTGGTTTACTTACAAAATCAAGTGGAAGCTCCTTTAAAAACTGCCGATGTAGTTGGTAAATTCGATATCGTCATCAATGCACAAGGCGGTGGATTAAAAGGACAAGCTGAAGCAGCAAAGTTGGGTATTGCCCGCGCTTTGTTGGAAGTGAATCCTGAATTCCGTCCGGTACTAAAACTTGCTGGTCAACTTAAACGTGATCCACGTAGTGTTGAACGTAAGAAATTCGGTCATAAAAAAGCAAGAAAAAGCTTCCAGTTCAGTAAGCGTTAATACCACTTATTATTCATGGATAATAGTTCTTACCAAAGAACCACGAACAATATTTAAAACTTTATACAAATACAAAAAATGGAAAACAACACTTCACTACAACAGCAATTACTGGAGGCCGGCGTTCACTTTGGTCACCTTAAAAAGAAGTGGAATCCTAAGATGTTGCCTTACATCTTTGCTGAGAAAAAAGGTATTCATATTATCGACTTAAATAAAACAGTAGATTACTTACAAGAGTCTGCTGCTGCAATTAAACAAATTGCTAAAAGCGGTAAAAAAATAATGTTTGTTGCTACAAAAAAACAAGCAAAAGAAATAGTAACAGAATGTGCTAAGCGCGTTAATATGCCTTATGCTACTGAACGTTGGTTAGGTGGTATGTTAACTAACTTCAACACAGTTCGTAAGAGTGTAAAGAAAATGCAAAGCATCGAGAAAATGTTGAACGACGGTAGTGCCGAAAGCCTTACCAAAAAAGAGCGTTTAACGTTAACTCGTGATAAAGATAAAATGGAAAAAGTATTGGGCGGTATTGCTCAACTAGGTCGTTTACCGGCTGCTTTATTCTTGGTTGATATTGGTCATGAGCATATTGCTTTAGCAGAAGCTAAACGTTTAGGCATCACTACTTTCGGTATGGTAGATACCAATTGTGATCCTAATAAAGTAGACTTTGCTATTCCTGCAAATGACGATGCAACAAAATCAATTGCAATCATAACTAACTACATCATTGCTGCTATTGCTGAAGGTTTAACCGAACGCCAAGCTTCTAAAGATGAAGAAGAATCTGATGAAAGTGGAAACGAGAACGAAGCAAAAGCTAAACGTCTCGAAGCCGAAGCACAGTCAGAAGCTGGTAGAGGTGGTAGAAGAGGTGCAGGTGCTCCAACAGGTGCTCCAGCAGGCGGACCTCCAAAACGCAGAGTTCCAGGAAATCGTCGCCCAGCAGGTGGTGGTGGCGGAAGTAGATAATTTTTAATAAGAAAAGTATGTCAACAACAGCAACTATAACAGCAGCAGATATTAATAAATTGCGTCAGGCAACTGGAGCAGGAATGATGGATTGCAGAAAAGCTTTAACTGAAGCCAATGGCGATTTTGAAGCTGCAATCGATTGGTTACGTAAACAAGGTCAAAAAGTTGCCGCAAAACGCAGCGATAGAGAAGCAAAAGAAGGCGTAATTATTGCAAAAACTTCATCTGATAATAAAGTAGGATTCATCGTTTGTATTAGCTGTGAAACTGATTTCGTTTCTAAAAATACAGATTTTGTAGCTTTCGCAACTTCAATTGCAGATGCAGCAGTAGCTAACAATGTAAAAAGTGCAGAAGAACTAAATGAAGTGGTAATTAACGGAGCTAAAGTTGCCGATCTAATCAACGATAAATTATCATCTATCGGAGAAAAAATTGGTGTTGCTAAATTCGAAAGAATTGAAGCACCTTATGTTGCTTCTTATATTCATGGTGCAAACCGCATGGGTGTATTAGTAGGATTAACTACTGATGCTGCAGAAGCAGGTAAAGATGTTGCAATGCAAATTGCTGCAATGAACCCTTTAGCTGTAGATGCTAATAGCATTCCTGCTGCAACAATTGAAAGAGAAAGAACAATCATTATCGATACAATGAAAGAAGATCCGAAAATGGCAGGTAAGCCTGATGAAATGATTGCGAAAATTGCAGAAGGCAAATTAAATGCATTCTTTAAAGAGAATACTTTGTTGGCTCAGGCTTTTGTAAAAGATGGTGCTATTACCGTTGAAGCTTATTTGAAAAGCGCCGGTAATGTAACTATTACTGAGTTTAAAAGAGTAGCACTAGGATAAATTTTAACCGTCAACCTATTATAAAGCCGTTCGAGTAGAGCGGCTTTTTTTATGCTGACTTTTTTATTTCGTAATTTTACTCAACATTAGTATGCCACCACTTCAACTACATACAAGTAATAATTTAGACATCTACTCTGCATTAACTGAAACAGCGTTGAAACTTCCGTTGGTAAATAATGGAATAAGCGCGGGCTTCCCTTCTCCAGCACTTGATTTTGTAGACTTAACTATCGACCTGAACCAACATTTAATTAAACATCCATCCTCCACTTTTTATGGACTTGTAAAAGGCCAATCAATGAAAAATATAGGGATCAATGATGGTGACTTATTAGTGATAGATAAAAGTATTGAGCCTATTGATAACAAAATTGCAGTTTGTTATATTGACGGAGAGTTTACGTTGAAGCGAATTAAATTAGAAAAAAATCAATGTTGGCTTATTCCGGAAAATGAAAATTATCAGCCCATAAAAGTTACGGAAGAAAACGATTTTTTAATTTGGGGAATTGTAACTTACGTGATTAAATCTTTTTAGAAAATGTTTGGGCTTGTTGACTGTAATAATTTTTATGCCTCTTGCCAAAGAGTGTTTAGGCCCGACTTAATTGGTAAGCCTATTGTTGTTCTTTCTAACAATGATGGTTGTGTAATTGCACGCAGTAACGAAGCCAAAGAATTAGGTATTCCAATGGGTGCTGTAGCTTATCAATATGAAAATTTATTTATTCAAAATAAGGTCACTGTCTTTTCTGCCAACTTTGCTTTGTATGGCGATATGAGTCAACGAGTAATGAATATTTTGAGTGAGTATAGTGCCGATATGGAAATTTACAGCATTGATGAAGCCTTTTTAAAATTTGATGGATTCAAAAATTTCAACCTCCAAACTATTGGTGAAGAAATGCAGCGAAAAGTTACCAAAGGCACAGGCATCCCTATTAGCGTGGGCATTGCACCCACCAAGGCACTGGCCAAAGTTGCCAATCGGATTGCTAAAAAATTTCCCCAAAAAACAAAAAGTGTTTATATAATTGATAGTGAAGAAAAAAGAATTAAAGCGCTTAAGTGGTTAAAGGTTGAAGACATTTGGGGCATTGGAAGGCAACACAGTAAAAGGTTACAGGCCCTTGGTGTAAAAACAGCGTACGATTTTACGCAGCTCGATAATGATTTTGTAAGAAAACAATTTTCTATAGTTGGCTTAAGATTGCAACAAGATTTACAAGGTATTCCTACATTAGATTTAGAAGAAAGCGAAGCAAAAAAAACAATTGCAACTACGCGTTCTTTCGATAAAGATTATACAGAACTAAAACAGTTAGAAGAGCGTATTACAACCTTTGCTGTTAGCTGTGCCGAAAAATTACGCAAGCAACAATCTTGTTGTAATTCGTTAATGGTATTTATTCATACTAATAGGCATAGAAAAGAATTGCCGCAATACAGCAGAAATATTGTTGTACAATTACCTTATTCAACTAACTCAAGTATTGAGCTGGCAAAATTTGCTGTGCTAGCGCTAAAAAGAATTTTTAAAACTGGTTATGCCTATAAAAAAGCAGGCGTAATTATACAACACTTTACACCAGAAACAACTACACAAATAAATATTTTTGAAAACAGCGATAAACGCCACAAAGTAGTGATGAGTACGATGGACAAACTCAATACTATTTATGGAATGCAGAAAATTAAATTGGCATCACAAGACTTGCGAAAAGTTTGGAAAATGAAACAAGAAAAATTATCGCCCAACTATACAACTAAATTGTCGGACATTATAACCATAAAAGTGTAATGTGTTTTCATAATACTCACCACTGAGGCCAATGAATTAATGGCACAAATTCATATCTATTATTTATTTACTGGCACCACCCTAATTTTCCAGTTTTCTACATATTTTTTGGAGAAATGATCTTCGCTAGTTTCTAATAAAATTAAGCCTCCTGTTACAGTACAAAGCGCAATCCATAAATTTTCTAAGCTGGCTAAACCAATGCCGAGTGATGTATATCCAAGTAATTGAAGGGTAGTGCGCCCAATTTGTTTGCCTAAAGTAATCTTTCGTATACCAGTTAATTTTTCGAGCCTAATCTCTCTATTTGTTCCCATGCTCCTGTCTTTAAACTGAATACTTGAATCAGTAATTTCAGTAATTCGAGCTTTTACAAAAATGCGGGTATAGCCAGTATCTTTACTTTGGATAAATACGGTGGACGGACGATTTAATACCTGATCTGAAAGTTGATCGAAACTTAAAAACACCTTATCACCCAATACAATATTATTTACTTTATCTGTTCCTGGTAAATATTGTTCTATTTTGTAGGTTTGTCCAAAGCAAAAAGCAACAATTAAAAAAGTAGTAGCTGTAGTAAATAGTTTCTGAATCATTTTTAAAATTTAACATTTCAATTTACACTAAAAGTGTACGTAGCTATAGTAGTATTCCGAATAGGAATAAAAAAATCTCTAAATTAACAATCTGTTTTAAAAGCTGCCCTGCCTTATATTTGCAGTAAATCTTAAATAGACCATATGCTCCCTAAATTCAAACGCATCCTCCTCAAGCTGTCTGGAGAAGCCTTATTAGGCGATCAACGCAATGGCGATCCATTTAATCCCAAAATTATTGAGCAATATGCTCAGGATATTAAGCTGGTAACAGATTTAGGGGTTCAAGTGGCAATTGTAATTGGCGGCGGCAATATTTACAGAGGCATGAATGAGGCTGATAGTGGAATAGAAAGAGCCCACGGAGATTATATGGGAATGCTAGCAACTGTAATTAACGCGATGGCAATGCAAGCAATGTTAGAGAAAATTGGCGTTTATACTCGTTTGCAGAGTGCCATTAATATGGAGCAGGTAGCAGAACCCTACATCAGAAGAAAAGCCCTCCGTCACCTCGAAAAAGGGCGTGTAGTTATTTTTGGAGCTGGTACTGGTAACCCTTATTTTACTACTGATACTGCTGGTTCTTTAAGAGCCATTGAAATGAAGGCAGATGTTATATTAAAAGGCACAAGGGTTGATGGTGTGTATAGTGCCGATCCTGAAAAAGATCCTACTGCAACTAAATTCGATAAAATATCATTTCAAGATTGCATTAGCAAAAACTTGAAAGTAATGGATATGACTGCTTTTACACTTTGCATGGAGAACAAACTACCCATCATTGTTTTCGACATGAATTTACCGGGCAATTTATTGCAGGTAGTTCAAGGAGCCAATGTAGGAACGCTAGTAAGCTAGTGCCCCATTCATATAATTAATTTAGCTGATTATTAATCCTTGTGTAATTTTAAACAGCATGAGAGAGCTTTTTGTCATTTTATTATTTACGCTGCCAATCATTAAATCTGGTTTAGCTCAAGGTAATTTAACGTTACCTGATGCTGTATCAATTGCACTAAAGAATAGTTACAATATTCAATTAGCTAAGGACAATCTTGAAATTGCTAATATCAATAATCATATAGGAGTTGCAGGAGGATTGCCAATTGTAAATGCACAGATAGTAGATAATGAACAAATTATTAGTATCAATCAAAAATTCCCCGATCCAACAAGAAATCTTAAGCGAGACGGTGTAACTTCTAACATATTAAATGCTTCTGTTACTGGAAATATTTTATTGTTTAACGGATACAGAGTTAAAGCAACTAAAAGTAGGTTAGAAGAATTAGAAAGTCAAAACCAAGGATTACTAAATGCGCAAATTCAGAACACAATAGCAGCTGTAAACACTGGTTATTATAATGTTGTTCGGCATCAATACTTTTTAACGAGTATCAATCAGTCGATTGATGTTTCTAAGAAAAGATTGGATATCCTAAATAGTAGAAAAGAAGTAGGCTTGGCCAATAACGCCGATATCTTTCAAGCACAATTAGATTTAAATACCTTGATTCAATTGGCAGAATCACAACAACTAGTAATTAATCAAAGCAAAACCGATTTACTTAATTTAATATTTGTAAACCCCGATTCAACTATTTCCATCAATGATACGATCATCATAGATCGCACCATTAATATCAATCAAATAAAAACCCTATCACTTAAAAATCCACAATTGATAGCTGCAGAACAGCAAATTAAAATTAATCAGTTACTAGAAAGAGAAGTGGCCGCACTCCAATCTCCAACATTAAGAGCTACAGCAGGTTATAACTTAAATAATACAAGTAGTGCCGCAGGATTTATTTTATTGAATCAAAGTTCTGGGCCACAAGTTGGGTTAAACTTATCTATGCCCATCTATAATGGCACGATTAACAAACGACAATTAAAAGTTGCAGAAGTAAATACAAAAATCGCAAAAACGAATAGAGATAATTTTATTTTAGGTATTGAAACCGGTGTTGTTAAAACCTATCAATCCTATACAAGTACTTTGGCACAATTAAAAACTTCTAAAGAAAATTACGATCTCTCTATCAAATTATTGGATTTGGTAATGCAAAAATTTCAGTTAGGTGAGGGCACAATTATTGATGTTCGCGTTGCACAAAATAGTTTTGAAGTTGAATCGTTTAAACTTGCCAACATAGCATTTACAGCTAAAGTTGCAGAGATTGAGTTGAAGCGTTTGGCTAATTTATTACAGCCTTAAATAAATTGATTAACCGTTCTGTAAATATATTTTAATAGTGGATTACTCTATTCAATCAAAATTACCCAATGTTGGTACTACTATTTTTACTGTAATGAGTCAACTTGCTGTGGAGCATGGCGCAGTAAATCTTGGACAAGGATTTCCAGATTTTCCAATGAGTAGTGAATTAACTGCTTTGGTAAATAAAGCCATGCAAAATGGCAATAATCAATATGTGCATATGGCGGGCTTGCCAGTTTTAAGAGAAGCCCTTGCAACTAAAGCAGCAAAACTATGTAACGCATCTATCAATCCAAATACAGAAATAACAATTACCCCTGGTGGAACCTATGCAATATATACAGCACTCACAACTGTATTGCAACCCGGTGATGAAGTAATTGTTTTTGAACCAGCTTACGATAGTTATATACCAAATATTGAAATCAACGGCGCAAAAGCGGTAACCATTTCATTGCAATATCCTGATTATTCTATTCCATGGGATCAGGTTAAATTGGCGATCAATGCTAAAACAAGAATGATCATGATCAACTCGCCACATAACCCTACTGGCGCGGTTTTGAGTGAATATGATATGAAAGAACTATCTGTAATTGTTGAAGGAACTCAAATTATTATTTTAAGCGATGAAGTATATGAGCATTTAATTTTTGATGGAATTAAGCATCAAAGTATTTTAAATTATCCAGCGCTATTTTCAAGAAGTTTTGTTTGTTTCTCTTTCGGTAAAACCTATCATTGTACAGGATGGAAACTGGGTTATTGTATAGCTCCAGAAAAGTTAATGAACGAATTTAGAAAAGTGCATCAATTCAATTGCTTTACTTGCGATGCGCCAAAGCAATTTGCATTAGCAGAATATATTAAAAACGAATCGGCCTATTTAGAATTAGGAATGTTTATTCAGCAAAAAAGAGACTTTTTTAGAGAGTTGATGAAAGCCATACCATTTAAATGCATTCCCTCGCACGGCAGTTATTTTGAATGTTTTAGTTACGAAGGCTTTAGTGATGAAAGCGATAAAGAATTAGCAATTCGATTAACAAAAGAATATGGAATTGCCACAATTCCAGTTTCGGCATTTTATAAAAATGGAGAAGACAATAAAGTATTGCGCTTTTGTTTTGCTAAAAAAGAAGAAACATTAGAAAAAGCAGTAGCGAAGCTTCAATATTTATAAAGCTCGCTACTGCTCAATTTTTTTACCATTTACCATCACCATCTAAAAGGTTGCCTATTCCACCAAGAATACTTCCTTCTTCTCTACGAGATGTAGTGCCATATTGTAAAATCCTACCAGCCAATCTGCTAATAGGAAGTGTTTGAATCCAAACTGTACCCGGACCAGTTAACGATGCAAAAAATAATCCTTCACCACCAAATATGCTATTCTTAATTCCACCAACAAACTGAATATCATAATTTACTGAAGCAGTAAATCCTACAATACATCCGGTATCAACTTTTAATACTTCTCCCGGTAATAAATCTTTTTTTACAACATGACCACATGCATGCAGAAATGCCATACCATCGCCTTGTAAGCGTTCCATAATAAATCCTTCTCCTCCAAATAATCCTGTGCCTAATTTTCTTTGAAATTCAATCCCAATATTAACTCCTTTGGCGGCACATAAAAATGCATCTTTCTGGCAGATAATATTAGTGTTCAAACGCGATAAGTCTAAAGGAATAATTTTTCCAGGATATGGAGATGCAAAACTAACCCTGCGCTTACCCTTGTTGATATTAGTGAATGCAGTCATAAATAAATTTTCACCTACCAACACTCTTTTACCTGCATTAAATAGTTTTCCCAACAAACTAGTATCTTGTTGTTGACTTCCATCACCAAAAATTGTTTGCATGGTAATACCATCTTCCATCATCATAAATGCACCTGGTTCTGCAATAGCTGTTTCGTTGTAATCTAATTCAACTTCTACATATTGCATTTCTTCTCCAAAAATTCTGAAATCGATTTCGTGATTTTGCATAACTTATTTTTTTAATTGTCCCAGCCAAACTTTTTTTCCTTGTATTGCTCGTCCTAAATACATTACACCAACAAACGTAAAGAAGAACGGTCCTAAGAAACCAAATAATGCTACATATTTTGTACCATAAAAACGTTCCATTGGTCGTCTTAAACGCTCCGAAATAATATACATACTCGGTACCATAATTAGTGTAAGGAAGAAAGAGAATATCAACCCAAAAATAATAGTCCAACTCAAAGGTCCCCAGAAAACAACACTATCTCCACCCAAGAAAATCTTAGGATTCAGATGTTGGAAGAAAGATACAAAGTCGATATTAAAGCCAATAGCAAGTGGCAATAAACCTAGTATGGTTGCCAATGCAGTTAATAGTACAGGAATAATTCTAATTTTTCCTGCTTGAATTGCTGCTTCTCTGGTTTTATAACCTCTACCTCTTAACTCATCGGTAAATTCAATCAATAAAATACCATTCTTAATTACAATACCTGCTAATCCAACTATGCCTACACCCACCATGATGGTTGCCATAGACATGCCTGTAATGGCATAGCCCATAAATACACCGATGATTGAGAAAAATATTTCTGTTAAAACAATAAACGGTTTACTTAAACTATTGAACTGTAATACAAGTATCAAAAAGATAATAAGGAGTGCTGAAATCATCGCCATTCCTAAGAAAGATAATGTTTCGGCTTGTTGTTCGCTTTCTCCCGTTTGCTTAATAAATACATCTGCAGGTATTTGAGTTTTTACTTTAAAGTCCTCTATTTTTTTCTTTAACTCAGTATTAATTACTGGTGTTAAAGAAGGATCTGTAACATTCGACTGAATTTGAATGGTACGTTTTAAATTCTTTCTTTTAACACCACCAGTTGTATTGGTATAATCAACTGTTGCAACACTACTTAATGGAATTTGCTTAACAGCTCCAGAAACAAAATCCCTAAATACAATTCGCATATTCATTAAATCACCTATATTATTTCTTTTTAAATCTTGGTACCTTAATTGAATTTTATAATCGTCTTCACCATCTTTTAGTTTGCTCACTTCTTTTCCAAACACAGCAGTTCTTAGTTCCATTCCTATTTGAGCGGTACTTACTCCTTCTGCTAATGCTCTTTCCCTATCAATAATGATAGATATTTCAGGATTATTCAAATCTACATCCATTACTAAATTCTGAACGCCTTCAATGCGATTGGTATCTAAGTGATTTTGTAAATCATAAGCAACTTTTGCAATAGATTCGAAATTGTCTCCTGTAATTTCAATATTAACTGGAGGGTCAGTTGGTGGGCCAGCATCTTCTTGTCCAACTTCAATTGATGCCCCTGGTATGCCGGTCATTTCTTTTCTAATTGAATCAAGATATGGTGCACTGCTCTTACCATGCCTTTTTTCAAACTCCACAAATGATATTTGAATTCTTCCCAAATTAGATTGAGCACTTCTGTTATTATCTCGTGGATTGTTGGCACTTACTGCAACATTCGATATTACGCTTTCAACAATACTTCCTGGAGCGTCTGGTTTATTATCTCCTAAAATTTTATATACCCTGTTTTCTAATACCCTTACAACCGAATCTGTTTTAATAGCAGTTGTGCCAATTGGCATTTTTAAATAAACATAAACAAATTTTGGATCTCCACTAGGGAAAAACGGTTTTGGATTATTTCTCAAAACCAATAAGAAAAGGGAAATAGGAAATAACATAAATAAACCTACCATTAACCATCCTGGCCTTGTTCCCTTTAAAATCCAACGCAACAATGTTTCATACCTATTCATAAAATTAGGCAAAGCCTTCTCTTGGAAATAGTGAATAATGATGCGCAATACATAACGCTCAAGAATAATCAGTAGGTCTACAAAAATTAATAAATTTCCAAATCCATGCCAACCTGCTAAATTAAATAGTATACCAAATGCGGCAAATGCCCAAAACCACCATTTTTTAAATACTGCATTTTTTGGTTCTTCAAATTCTCTACCTTCTGGTTTCATAAAACTTACTGCAAAAACAGGGTTGATGAAAAAGGCAACAATTAAAGAAGCTGTTAATGTTAAGATCAACATGGTAGGCAAGTAAATCATAAACTTACCAATCAATCCTTTCCATAATAGCAGTGGGAAAAATGGTGCTAAAGTAGTTGCAGTTCCAGCTAATACCGGAATAAATACTTCTCCGGCAGCTTCTTTTGCAGATCGTTCAATTTTTACTTTACCATTGTTGTATATTCTATGGGTATTCTCAATAACTACAATGGCATCATCTACAATAATTCCTAAGCCAAATAGTAAAGCAAATAATACAATAAAATTCAGCGTAACACTAGATCCTACAATATAATCTGCAACTGGTAAGAAAAGAAACGAAACGAATACCGATAATGGTACACTTAATGCTACAAAGAAGGCATTAGTAACTCCCATAAAAAACATCAAAATGAGTAACACTAAAATAAAACCAATAATGATAGTATTAACCAATTCGTTAAATGAAGTTTTTGTTTGTTTACTCTGATCGCCAGTAATTACTACTTTTAAATCTTTTGGTAATTCCTGATTAGCCTGCATTTCTTCAACTATCTTTTTTACACCATCAGCAGTATTAATAAGATTTTCACCAGAACGTTTTACAATATTTAGAGTAACCACATTTAATCCCCCTAAACGAGCATAGCTATTTGTTTGCTTAATGGTATCAATTAATTGAGCAATATCTTTAAGGTAAATTGGTGAGCCAGAAATATTTTTAAGTATGATATTTTGCATATCATATGCACTAGTAAATTGGCCTTTAACTTTGATATTTCTTTTCATTGTACCAACTTCTATTAAGCCAGCGCTAATGTCGCGGTTTTCATAATTCACCGCATTTTCAATATCTCGGAAAGTAAGTTTTGCAGCTTCCATTTTTGCAGGATCTACATTAATCTGTATTTCCCTTTCCGGTGCTCCAATTATTTCTGCTCTACCTACTTCTTTCATCACTTCTATTCGATCTTGCATTTTATCTGCAAACTGCTTTAATTTTATACCATCAAAATTGCCGCTAATATTCACAAACATAATCGGTAGTTCACTAAAAGCAAACTCTTGCACATTAGGTTGACTGGTTAAATCATTTGGTAAATCTGTTTGAGCTTTATCTACTGCATCTTTTACTTTTTGCTTTGCAATTTCAGTTTTAATATCAGTATCAAATTCAATAACTATTAAACTAAAATCCTGCTGAGAGGTAGACTGTATCTTATTTACTTTAGCTCCACTAATAGCCTTCAATTGTTTTTCAATCGGCCTCGTAACTAAGTTTTCTATATCCTTAGGAGAATTGCCAAAATATACGGTGCTTATAGAAATAGTTGGTACCACAATATCTGGAAACTGTTCTCTTGGAAGCGTATTGAATTTATTTAATCCATACAATGAAATGATAATCGTAATAATATAAACAGCTGTTTTATTATCAACTGCCCAACTAGTAGGTTTAAATTCTTTGAATTTTTTTGCTACACCTTCTATAAAATTCATATATAATATTTAAGGAAAACAACACTGCTTTCTTATCAAAAAAAATTAGTTTTTTATAACGTTGAGTACTTGACCATCATATATATTTTGATAGCCTTCAGTAATTAACGACTCATTTTGAGTAAGACCCGATTTCACTTCAATCAATTGGCCATACATTTCTCCAACAATAATCGATTTTTTGCGTGCAATTAAATTATTGCCCTCTTGTGCAGCTATAAAAACGTATTTTCCTTTTGCATCTGTTTGAACAGTATTTACAGTAATAACAATTGCGTTTGTTGCTACATAGTCTTGAAATTTTAATTGTGCCAATTGATTAGGGCGTATTGCAGGATCATACGCAATTTTAACCTCAGCATCAAAGCTTCTATTATTGGCATTGATAGTTCGGCTGGTAGTTGCAACATAACCATCGATAGTTTTATTCATATCAGGAAAATTAATGATCACTTTAGACCCAACTTTTACTTTGCTACCGTAGCTTTCTGGTACTTGAGTAATTACTTTTAGCGCGGAATTACTTACTAATTTTATTTGTGGACTTGCACCAGCTAATCCAGCAAAAATTTCACCCACTCTTACATTCAAATCATCTACCACCCCAGTCACATCCGCATAAATATTACTAGATTTTAATTGTTCTTCTGCAACCTTAATCTGCTCTTCTCCTGCAGCTAATTGCTTTTCAAGCGATTGAACTGTATTTTTTGCAGAAATATATTGTACTTCCGAGCCTATACCTTCTTTCCATAAATTACCTTGGCGTTGATAAATATCTTTTGCAAAACTTAATTGTGTTTTTAAAGTTTCTAAGCTTTTTTGAGCAGCAATCACAGATTGTCTCATTACTGCATCATCTAACTTTAATAATAACTGTCCTTGTTTAACTTGGTCACCTTTTTTTACAAAAATGGCCCTTACTTGTCCTGGCCCCATGCGAGGTGATACATACGAAACATTATCAGAAGTAACGCTTCCTTGAAGATCTATATAATGTGAAAACGTTTGTGAAGAAATAGGTGTTATACCCACTAATTTTGCGCTACTCAAATTATTGCTTGCAGTATCTAGTTTATTAATCTCACTCTGCAAGGCAGTCATCTTATCTGTTATAAGCCCTTGCTCAGTTTTTAATTTTTCTAATGCAGCTTTTTTATCAGCTAATAAGTTTCCACTTTCTTTTTTCCCCCCACAGCTAGCTATTATTAGAGAAGTAGAAGAAATGATGAGTATTTTTTTTATTGTAAGCATGTTTCTAGTTTTTTATTTGTATGATTTTATAATTTACCTGTCGCATTTAAGTAATCTACTCTTGCAATAATTGCATCATATAATGAAGTGATATAGTTAGTTTGTGCAACTTTTAAGTCCGTATCAGCTGCATTTATTTCAGTATTTGAACCTGTTCCTATTTCATATTTTTTCTTTGTTTGAGCATATACTCTTTCTGCAAGATTCATATTGTTTTTCTGTGATGTTAAAACTGAAATTGATGTATTGTATTTTAACCTTGCTTGTTCAACTGAATTGTCGATCGATAATTTTAAGTTTTCTAATTGATTGTTGGTTTGTTCTAGTTCTATTTTTGCCTTTTTAATTCTTGCGTCTTTTGCAAACCCACTAAAAATTGGGATCGACATATTTACACCTACACTTGAAGCAGTAAACCAATCTCCTCTATTAAAAAAATCAAACTGATTGCGTTGAGCAATTTTGCTGTAATTCGCACCTAATGCTATTGTTGGTAAATAGCTTAATTGGTAACGTCTTACATTGAATTCATTTAATTGTTTTGCAAATCCTAAATATTGAAAATCTTTTCTATCTTGATATTGATATGGTTCATCTGCAGCAATCTCTACATTAATTTTATTATAATCTATTGTTTCAGTTAATACCAACGTATCTGTTGCTGGCATACCAATTAATGTTTTTAATCCAATATACCCTACTGAAATAGCATTAAGAGCTTTTAGTTTTTCGGTTTTAATATTATTCAGTTGAACTTCAATTTTATCGATGTCTAATTTTTCAACAAATCCGTTTTTATACAATGCTTTTGCATCATTATCTAATTTTTCTAAACGGGTGATATTAGCATCTAAAATTTCTATTTGGGTTTTACTTGCGACCAATTGATAGTAAATTTTGTACACATTGGTTTTTATCGAAACTTCTGTTACTTCAGCAGCACTTTTTTGAAAATTAATTGCGGCATCACGTGCTTGAAGTCCTATAAAAACTTGACCGTCGAATAATAGTTGTTGTAATGATACCCCCGCGCTAGCGTTCCATTTAGTGCCGAACTGTGCTTGAATAAAACCAAAATCGCCTGGCATTTTAATTGGGTTCCCATTTCCATCTTTTACACCTTCATTCACCAATACTTGATATGTTGCTGGTGAAATGAAATTGGGCAATGTAGTGACTGCAACATTCGGAAAATGTTGAGTGCCAATACCACCGGTAATAGTTGGTAATGCAGAAGCAGTAATTTCTCGATTGGTTTGAATTTGAGATTGAATATTCAGTAAAGCATTCTTTACTTGCACATTGTTTTTTTTGGCGTACTCAACAACTTGTAAAACAGTAAAGTCATACCGCTTGTTTATTTTTTGTGCTTGTAAAGAACTAACTATTAATACTACACCAAGTAATCCAATTAATTTGTAGTTGATGCTCATATACTATTATTTTTTCTTTGATTCTTGTATTTTGTTATTTGTTTCTGCCCTTTTGCTGTGCAAATACCATGTAGAAAATGTTCCATCATTTCTGTTTCAATCTGAAATAAAGTGTATTTATTGGGAGGGAATAACTCAGGATTAAATGCAATAAAAATACTTTCAATTCTAAATTTTGTTAAAATATCTGAATTGATATTGTTTCTATAAAATTCTTCTTTTATACCTTTTTCAATATTTTCTTTAATCAATTTATACAAGAATTTATTTTTATGATCATTCATTTTTTTGAACGCTTCAGGATAATATTTTTGCATTTCAAAAATAATCACAGGGTTCATTGTGCTCATCATTTCTTGCATCATATCTAAGGCCAAAAAAACTTCATGAACCGCGTTTTCAGCAATTAATCGATGATTTGCACATTCAACCACATCATTGTCTATCTCTCTTTGAACTACTGCATCAATTAAGGCGTCTTTATCGGTGTAAAACTGGTAAATCGTTTTTTTGCTCATGCCTAACTTCGTAGCAATATCATCCATGGTAACATTCTTCAGTCCGAAACGGAAGAACAGCTCCTGGGCTTTTTCTACAATTCTTTGCTCCATAATGTATTATTGGATCGCAAAACTACGGAAACTATTTACGTTACCAAAGTTTCCGCAGTTTATTTGCATTATTTTTTTGTTAAGGAGCTATTTCAAGGATGAGTGGCTAAATAGTTGCATATTGCGTATATATAAAGCCATTAATTGCTTTCTTTATGTCATTTCGCGCATTTTTAAGACGACTTCTCCAATACTTTTTTCAAGGCTTAATTGTCCTTGCTCCTATAGGTATTACCATTTGGGTAGTTATCAGTCTCTTTAATTTGGTAGATGGTATTTTGCCTAATATTATTCATTTCATTGCCCCGTCTTTAATAAAAAAAGACCTTGAAGGCAATCTTATAAAAATGCCTGGTCTTGGTTTTGTAGTAGTAGTTTCATTGGTATTAATAGTAGGATGGTTATCTTCTTTATTTGCTGTTGGTCGCTTAGTTGCTTTACTAGACACGGTTTTAGAGAAAACCCCCGGCATTAAATTCATCTATTCATCCGTTAAAGATTTTTTGGAAGCCTTTGCCGGTAACAAAAAGAAATTTGATAAGCCAGTTTTAGTAAATGTGGACTCACCAGATGTATGGCGAATTGGTTTTATTACCCAACTCAGTAGTTCCGATTTCGACTTAATTGCTCATGTTACCGTGTATGTCCCTCATTCTTATGCCATTTCTGGCATTACCTATATGGTTCCTAAAGAAAAAGTGAGGTTACTGAAAAATGTTAGCGCATCAGATGCAATGAAATACACAGTTTCAGGCGGCGTTACTCATATTCACGAGTAATTCTATTCTGCTTATTACCTTTGGGCTATGGTAATTGCGGTTAACGCTATTTTTTTACAAAATAATTTGTTGGAAGGGTATGGTCATTATGCCAATGAAATCCTTAAGCGAATAGTACAATTAAATCCCGAGCATCAGTTTATTTTTATTTTTGATAGGCCATTCAATAAGCAGTTCATTTTAGGAGAGAATGTTACAGCTATTCAAATAGCACCTGCTGCTAGGCACGTTCCTGCATTTATATATTGGTATAATATTAGTGCTGCATTGGCAATTAAAAAATACAAGCCCTCGATATGGATTCAGCCCTACGGTTTCTGTAGTTTAACAATTGCAATACCACAGCTATTGGTAGTACATGATTTAGCTTTTAAACAAGCCAAAAAAGAAATTTCTTGGCATCAACAATGGTTTTATCAATATTTCACCCCCAAATTTCTTAAAAAAGCTACCAATATTATTACTGTTTCCAATTATTCTAAACACGCTATTGAGGAGGCATATCCTTTTACTAAAAACCGTATAAAAGTTATACCAGGAGCGGCTCGAGAAGAATTTAAACCCATTAATTGGGATGAAAAACAACACATAAAAGAAGCTTATACTGATGGATTTGAATATTTTATTTGTGTTGGAGGGATTAGTCCCCGTAAAAATTTAATGAATGTTCTTAAAGCATTCTCCCTCTTTAAAAAATGGCACAAAAGCAATATGAAATTAGTTTTTGCAGGAAGATTAGCCTGGAATTATAATGAAATTCTCGAAAAATTAAAAACATATAAATACAAAGACGACGTGGTTTTAACTGGCTACTTGTCAGATGAATTACTCCAAAAACTAACTGCTGGCGCTTATGCAGCTATGTATATGTCTACTTACGAAGGTTTTGGCCTCCCAATTGTAGAAGCTATGCAAGCAGGGGTTCCTGTAATTGCTGGAAATAATTCAAGCATGCCAGAAGTTGGTGGTGATGCGGCTTTATATGCCGATTCGCTCGACCCCATTAAAATTGCCGAACAAATGCAATTGCTGTACAAAGACGAAAAATTGAGGGAAATCATCATTAAAAAAGGCCTAGAAAGAGTAAAAACTTACAATTGGGATCATACGGCTGCATTATTTTGGCAGGAAATAATAGCAACAGTTAACGTTTCGTAGTAATTTTGCAACCTCAAAATAAAAAAATGAAGCAATCTAATATTACAGTCGATATTATTTTAGATGAACAAAAAGTTCCTCAAAATATTAAGTGGTCAGCCTCAGATAGTACGGCAGATTTAAAGCAAGACGCAAGAGCAATGATGATGACTTTTTGGGATGCAGCAGATAAAAGCGCATTAAGAATAGATTTATGGACAAAAGATATGATGGTAGATGAAATGGCCGATTTTTTTTATCAAACATTAATGGGTATGTCCGATACTTTTTTACGTGCAACCCAAAATCAGGAGCTAACAGATGAAATGAAAATCTACGCCAAAGATTTTTATAAAAAATTTAGAGCAACTCAATTAACCAACACTAAATAATTTACCATGAGCTTAGAAGAAAAAGTAATGCAATTAATGAAAGAAGCAATGAAAGCCAAAGATGAAGCGCTTTTGAGAAGTGTTAGGGCTATTAAAGCAGAAATTATAAAAGCTAAAACTGAGCCTGGCGCAAACGGAGTAATTACCGAAGACGGTGAAATGAAACTCTTACAAAAAATGGTGAAGCAACGCAAAGACTCATTATCTATATTTCAGCAGCAAAACCGCGAAGACCTTGCCAAGAAAGAGATGGAAGAAATTGAAGTACTAGAAAAATTTCTGCCTGCACAGCTTTCTCAGGCCGAGTTAAAAACAGCAATCGCAGCTATTATCATTTCTGTTGGTGCTGTGTCTATTCAAGATTTAGGTAAAGTAATGGGGTCGGCTAGCAAACAATTGGCAGGTAAAGCAGATGGCAAAGCAATTGCAGAAGCAGTAAAAGCGTTATTGAATAAATAAACGAATTTCATGTTCATTGATATTTGCTTGCTAGCACTTATAGTACTTGCAATTTTTAAAGGAATAAAGCAAGGGCTAGTTGTTGCAGCATTTTCTTTTTTTGCTATCATAATCGGACTGGCAGCGGCTATTAAAATGAGTACCATAGTAGCAAAATGGTTATCTGAAACAATTAATATTCAAGCTGCTTGGCTACCCTTTTTGGCTTTTATATTGATAATGATTGCAATAGGTATTATAGTTAGAATATGTGCCACAGTTATTGAAACTACACTACAACTTTCTATGCTAGGATGGTTAAATAAACTGGGTGGAATATTATTATACTGTTGTATTTATGTTACCGTTTTTAGTATACTGGTATTTTATTTAGCCCAATTCCATCTGTTGAAACCACCTGTTATTGCTTCATCTAAAGCATACCCCTATATACAAAATTGGGGCCCATCAATTATTAATTTATTTGGAAAAGCAATTCCAATATTTAAAGGGATGTTTGAAGAGCTTACAAAATACTTTGATTCATTGAGCAAGAACTTGGCATAAGAAGTAGGTCCGTTCGGTAGATCTGCCTCCATTTGCCTTATTTTTAGTAATTTAGCAACAATTGTTTCAATAAGAGTGCATGAATTATACAATTAAACAAGTAGATAAATTCAAGTTTGTAGAGGAAGGTGAAGGAGAAGTCTTGCTTTTATTGCATGGATTATTTGGTGCAATGAGCAATTTCGAGCACTTGGTAGACCATTTTAGTAAGAAGTTTAAAGTAGTTGTGCCTATTCTTCCATTATTTGATTTGGATATTTTTCACACTTCTGTAGGTGGGTTAGAAAAATATGTTCAAAAATTTATTGAATCTCGAGGGTATAATAATATTCACTTATTGGGTAATTCCCTAGGAGGCCATGTAGCATTAGTGCATATTTTAAAACATCCTAGTCTTATTAAAACATTGATCTTAACAGGAAGTAGTGGTTTGTTTGAAAATGGTATGGGTGATAGTTATCCTAAAAGGGGCGACTATGAATATATCAAGAAAAAAACTGAGCTTACATTTTTCGACCCAGCAATGGCTACAAAAGAATTAGTAGATGAGGTATTTGAAATTACTGTTAGCAGGGTTAAAGTAATTAAAATTATCGCATTGGCTAAAAGCGCTATTCGCAATAATTTAGGAGAAGAATTAAATCAAATTAAACAACCTACTTTGTTAGTTTGGGGAGAAAATGATATCATTACACCTCCATTTGTGGGTAAAGAATTCAACAAATTAATACCTAATTCCGAATTGCATTTTATAAACAAATGTGGGCATGCTCCTATGATGGAAGTGCCAGAAGAATTTAACCAAATTTTAGATGGATTTTTACAAAAGCATTCAACTAAAACAGCTGCTAATTTGTAGATATAAAAACCTAACTCTGGTTTATGCTTGTATCTCAATTATTAAATACTGGTTTCCCGTCACTCAATATTGCTGATAAAGCATCTTTTGCACTGCAATTAATGGACAATTATGATGTACTGCACTTGCCAGTATTAAGTAATGATAAATTTGTAGGTACAGTAGCTAAAGACGATTTGATTGATGCAGATGAAACTGATACTCATTTATCCTCTACAGAAATACTTCAACAACTTTTTATAAAAAGTGAAGAGCATTTTCTTAACGCATTAAAGTTAATAGCTAATAATGAGTTGACTTTATTACCTGTAGTAAATGATCAAATGGAGCTGATGGGAGTGATTTTGGCAAAAGATTTATTTAAAACGGTCTCTTTGTTTTTGGGTATGGAAGAAAAAGGGGCAGTAATTGTTTTAGAAACCAACAAACAAAATTTTTCATTTGGAGAACTAAGTCGTTTAGTAGAAACGAATGATTCATATATAACACAATTGAATACTTATACCGAAGCAGGCACTGGGTTGCTGGTAATCACATTAAAAATTAATAAAATTGAAGTGTCGGATATTGTTGCCACTTTTCAGCGCTATGATTATGTAGTGCGTTATTTTTTTGGAGAAGAAGAGTATGCTAATGAGCTTAAAGAAAATTATCAGCATTTAATTGCTTATCTCAACATGTAAATTAATTCCATCGGATTAAAAAATTATTATGAAAGTTGCAATATATAGTAGAGGGTTAGATATTGAACAGGAAAATCCATTATTAATATTATTGGAAGAACTGGGCAAATATGATACCGAAATTTTACTTTTCAATACTTTAATGGAACAGTTTCATATTCCCGAACGCCTAACTAAAAAACTCATTTCTTTTAGCGGTTCCGATGATTTAGATGATTCAATTGATTGTTTAATTAGTTTGGGCGGCGATGGAACTATGCTTGATGCGGTTACACTAGTGAAAGAAAAAAGTATCCCTTTATTAGGAATTAATTTTGGAAGACTAGGCTTTTTAGCAAGCATCAGTAAAGAAGAACTAACCCATGCAGTTGATGCTTTAGTAAACCACACTTTTTTAATTGATAAAAGAACATTAATTCATCTTGATTCAAATATGCCTTTATTTACAAATGCACCATTTGCGTTAAATGAATTTGCAATTTATAAAAGAGATACTTCCCCAATGATAAAAATTCACACTTATATGAATGGTGAGTTTTTAAATACTTATTGGGCAGATGGATTAATTGTTGCAACGCCAACCGGCTCTACTGGGTATAATTTAAGTTGTAATGGACCCATTTTATTTCCAGATTCATCTAGCTTAGTTATTACCCCCGTTGCGCCTCATAATTTAAATGTTCGTTCAATAGTTATACCAGATAATAATGTTATTTCTTTTGAAGTTGAAGGAAGGGCAGACCAATTTATTTGTGCAATGGATGCAAGAAGAGAAATTGTTCCAAAAACAGTACAACTCGCCATTAGAAAAGAATTATTTGGAGTAAATCTTATACGGTTAAATGAAAATACTTTTCTGTCCACGCTGCGTACAAAGCTTACTTGGGGTCTTGATAAAAGAAATTAACATTTTTTGTTATAAAATTTGATGCTATTTTACATAGCAAAAAGCTAATATGGTTAAAAAAGCCAGTATTTTATTTTTCATAGTCTGTTCTTGGTTTACTACCAATGCACAGCTAATGGAAAGTTTTGTACATACTGGTGAACTTGGGATTGGCGTTGGGCTAGGGCATTATTTTGGTGATTTTAATCAAGATGTAAGAATCAATGCCCCTAAAATGGCTTTTGGTATATTTTATAGAAAACAAATTACTAACTACATTGGGGTTAGAGTTTCAGGAGAATATTCATTTTTAGGATATTCCGATATTTATGCTACCAATCCAGTTTCAAAAAAAAGAAACCTAAGTTTTAATACCAATATTTGGGAATTAAGTGTTTCGGGTGATTTTAATTTCTTTCGCTTCCAGCCTGGCTTTGAAGGATATAACTTTACACCATATATAGGCTTAGGGGTGGGTGTTTTTACCTATGATCCATATACTTTCTTAAATGGAGAAAAATTCTTGCTTAGACCTTTGGGTACAGAAGGGCAGGGAAGTTCTTTATACCCTAATTTAAACCCTTATGGTGCAACCGCCATGTGTGTTCCTTTTACTTTTGGCGTTAAATATGCTTTAAGTCCACGCACTAATTTCTTTGCAGAAGCAACATATAGGTTTACTAATACCGATTATTTGGATGATGTAAGCGGACTTTATGCGCCAGATGCCTTTACTCCTTTGCCCGACGGTTCCTTATCTCCAGCATTTTTATTGCAAGATCGGAGCTATGAAACTGGCTCATCTATTGGTACAAAAGGAAAACAAAGAGGTTCTAGCCTAAAAGCTGATGCGTTTTTAACCCTGAAAGCGGGTATTTCCTTTAATTTACAGACCTATCGCTGCCCAACAAATTAAATAGTCTTGTTTTAAGCGTATTTAAATCGGTAAAAACCATTGATTTTATTAATTTCGCAGCCTAAATAAAGCGCATGGTTCAAACAGAAGACCTTTTGCCAAAAATAAACAAGCAAAGACTACCTAGTCATATTGCCATTATTATGGATGGCAACGGACGTTGGGCTGAGGAAAAAGGGCAAGAACGTTTATATGGTCATTTTCATGGAGTTGAGAGTGTACGTGATATTGTAGAAGGCGCTGCTGAATTAGGTATTCAATACCTAACATTATATGCATTTAGTACAGAAAATTGGGATAGGCCACAACCTGAAGTTGATGGGCTGATGAGTTTATTGGTTGATACTATTAAAAAGGAAGTACCCATACTTAATAAGAACAATATCCGACTACATGTAATCGGAAACCTCGATCTGTTACCACCTTTTGCTGCAACTGAATTAGAAGAAGCCTTACAAATGACCCAGCAGAATACAGGCCTGAATCTTATAATGGCATTGAGTTACAGCAGTAGATGGGAGTTAGTTAATGCAGTAAAAAATATTGGTATCGACGTAAAAGCAGGTAAAATTGATCCGGTAACTATTAATGCCGAAATTTTGGAGCATTACCTTAGTACCAGCGAATTTCCTGATCCAGAACTGATGATTAGAACTAGTGGAGAGTACAGGATTAGCAATTTTTTATTATATCAATTGGCTTATGCTGAACTCTATTTTACCAACACGAGATGGCCCGATTTTAGGAAAGAAAACCTTTATGAAGCCATTCTAGATTATCAATCTAGGGAGCGGAGATTTGGTAAAACTGGCCAACAAATACAGGTTTAACAAACAGTTTTCATTATTCGGGTTAATTTGCCCACCAATTTACCAAATTAATTGCTAGAACTAACAGAAACGGGATGCAGAAAGTGTTTAAATTATTATTGTTCGCTTTGGTTGTTTTATTTTATACTCAAACAACTTTTGCGCAACAGACATCTAGCTCAGATACTTCTATAACTTCAATAGAAGCAGATCTGATTAATTTATTTAATCAGAAAACACAGAAGAAATATAAGGTTGCCAATATTAAAGTAACAGGCAATCGCTTTTTTGATGAAAATTTATTGATTTCAATTTCTAGTATAAGTATTGGTGATGAAATTGCTATTCCTGGTGGCGACAATTTCTCTAAAGCCATTACTAAACTATGGGCCCAGAATTATTTTAGCAATGTTGAAATTTATATTACCAGAGTTACAGGGAAAGAAATTGATTTAGAATTTGTAGTTACAGAGCGTCCACGATTGTCTAATTTTTATTTTACAGGAGTTCCTAAAGGGCAGTCCGACGATTTAAGAGGAAAAACAGGATTGGTTCCAAATAGAGTTGTTACCGAAAACATGAAAATTACTGCAACTGAAGTGATTAAGAAATTCTATGCAGAAAAAGGATACCGAGAAACAACTGTAAAAGTTGCAGAACGAAAAGACTCATCAATCGACAATACATTATCACTCAATTTTATAATTGATAAAGGCCCCAAAGTTAAAATTAGTAATATCAATCTTGGTAATACAACTCTTGAGGAAGGCAAACTAAAAAAACAGCTTAAAGGATCGAAAGAAAAATCTAGACTATCACTTTTCCCTAGCTATGATAGCGGAAAAATTGTTATTCCAATACATTATACATTTGATCAGTACATGAAAGAAAAAGGGTTTCTTACTTTTTCTAAAACAAAAAAAATACTTGATCCTTACGTAAGAGTTAAATTCTCCTCAGCTAAGTTCGACGAGAAAAAATACACAGAAGACAAAGAAAGCCTACTAGAATTTTACAATACATTAGGGTACAGAGATGCTGTGGTAGAAAACGATACTGTATATGCAACCGGTAATGGAAATTTGAATATCGATATTAAGATGAATGAAGGCCGCAGGTATTATTTTGGAAATATTATCTGGAGAGGAAATACCAAATATTCTGATTCGCTTTTATCACAAGTATTGGGTATTAGAAAAGGGGATATTTATAATCAAGAAATTTTAAATAAAAAATTAGGAAAATCTTCATCCCCCGATGGTGGCGATATCAGTGGATTATACCAAGATGATGGTTACTTGTTCTTTAGAACAGACCCTATAGAAACTGCTGTATATAATGATACAATAGATTTTGAAATAAGGGTAATTGAGGGTCCACAGGCTACTATTAAAAATGTGCGCATTACTGGCAACGACCGTACAAAAGAATATGTAATTAGAAGAGAATTAAGAACAATACCAGGTGAAAAATTCAGCAGACAATTATTGGTTCGTTCAGTGCGTGAGCTTGCACAATTGAATTATTTTAATCAGGAAAAAATTACTCCAAATCCTGTTCCAAATCAAGAAGATGGAACAGTAGATATTAATTATAGTGTAGAAGAAAAGTCGAGCGATCAGTTAGAGTTAAGTGCGGGTTGGGGTGGGCAAATTGGACTAACCGGAACATTGGGAGTTTCATTCAACAACTTTTCAGTAAGAAATATCTTTAATAAAAAAGCATGGGATCCATTGCCAATGGGAGATGGTCAAAAAGTAAGCTTACGTGTTCAAAGTAACGGTAAAGCTTTCCGTTCTTATAACTTCTCCTTTACAGAACCTTGGCTAGGTGGTAAAAAAAGAAATGCACTTACTTTTAGTATTTTCAATACCAAGTTCGGACAAACTTTTGATCCTATTACAGGAGCATTCAATCCTAATGTAGCAGATGAGCGATATATTTCTACAACAGGAGCAACTGTTAGTATTGCAAAACAATTAAAATGGCCTGACGATTATTTTTCTCTATCTATGGGTATAAACTATACTCGATATAAATTAAGCAACTATGCCATCGATCCGGTAAATCTTCCAGGACTAGACAATGGTTTTGTAAATAATTTGAACTTCAGAATCTCGCTTCAACGATCATCAATTGACCAGCCTACTTTTCCTAAATCGGGTTCTAACTTTTTAGCTAGTTTACAAGTAACTCCTCCCTATTCTTTAGTTAATAAAAATGTAAATCCCGCAGATAATCCATATAAATGGATTGAATACCACAAATGGCGCTTTAATGCAGAATGGTTTGTGCCATTAGGAAAACCACATGGAGAAGAGAAGAATAAACAGTTTGTAATGCGCTTTGCTGCAAAATTTGGTTTCCTGGGCAGGTTTAATACAGACTTACAAATTTCTCCTTTCGAGCGTTTTCAGGTGGGTGATGCAGGGTTAAGCAATCAGTTTGCATTATTAGGATTCGATATTATTGCACATAGAGGGTACCCTGTTTACGAAAACTCTAATCCTCGGATTAATCCAGATCAACAAAGAGCTAGCCAATATTTTACCATTTTTAACAAGTATACCATGGAAATGCGTTACCCGCTCAGTTTAAATCCGAGTAGTACCATTTTCGCATTGGCCTTTTTTGAGGCAGCCAATGGATGGTATTCTATGAAAGATTATAATCCATTTCAGCTAAGAAGGGCTGTGGGCGTGGGTATGCGATTCTTTTTACCGATGTTTGGATTGCTTGGATTTGATTATGGCATAGGATTGGATAGGTTTAATGGAAACAATACCATGAAGGATGCCGCTCGCTTTACCTTTATGTTAGGTTTTGAACCAGAATAATCAACCATTTAAAATGATTTTTATGCAAAAAACAATTTTTTTACTACTTATTACAGCTTGTTGTTCATTTAATGCTATAGCTCAACAACGCTATGCAATTATTGACACCAAATACATTTTGAGCAAGATTCCTGAGTACAAAGACGCAGACAAAAAGCTGCAACTTGTTGGCGAACAATGGCAAAAAGAAATTGATGATAAGCAAACCATTCTCGATAAAATGTATAAGAATTATGAGGCAGAGCAGTTTATGCTTACCGATGATTTAAAGAAGAAAAGAGAAGATGAGTTATTTGTGAGAGAAAAAGAGGTAAGAGAATTACAGAAAAAACGTTTTGGCTATGAAGGAGATTTGTTTAAAGAACGCCAAAAACTAGTTAAACCCATACAGGACAGGGTATATAATGCCATTCAAAAAATAGCAATTGCTCGATTTTATGATTTTGTACTGGATAAAAGTGAAGGAATTACCGTTATATTTGCCGACCCTAAACTCGACAAGAGCGACGAAGTACTTAGAGAAATGGGTATTAAAAATTAGTCAATAAATAAAAAACAATAAATTTCATTACAATGAAAAAAATTCTATTCGTGTGTGTGGCATTTGCAGTGGCTTTGCTTTTCACCAACAATGCTAGTGCTCAAAATACCAAAATCGGTTACTTTGATGAGCAAGCTGCTCTTTCTCTGTTTCCTGGAATCAGTAAAGTTGATACCCTAATGCAGAGTTTCCGTTTAGATTCTTTACAAGAAGAGTATAAATATTCAGTAGGCGATTTCCAACGCAGAGATAGCATCTTTAAAAAAGATTCTGCTACTATGCCTGCTAAAGCTAGAGAAATGGCTACAAAGGAATTACTTCAATTACGTTATAAATTGGTAAACTGGCAACAGTACCAAACACAAATGGAAGAAGGAAAGTATGAGCAATTAGTAAATCCATACAGACAGAGAATTGCAGAAGCATTGGCATCTATAGTTGCTGATCAAAAGTACACAATTGTTTTAAAGGCAGAATCTATTTCTCCTTATGTTCAACCCAATTTATTAGATAACCTCACAATTCGAGTAGCGCAGAAATTAAAACTGCCTTTACCTAAAGAAATTGAAGATGCTTGGAGAGAAGCTTCTGGTGGTGGTGCAGCTAAACCCGCGGTTAAACCAGCAGGGAAAGGATAATTAGAAATAAAAAAAATAATACGAAAAAGACCTGTCAATAATGGCGGGTCTTTTTTTGTGCGTTACCTTTAAGCTATGTCAAATAATAAAAACCCAATAGGAGTATTTGATAGTGGATATGGTGGACTAACCATTTTAAAAGATTTGGTAAATACATTGCCACAATATGACTATTTATACTTAGGCGATAATGCCAGAGCACCTTATGGCCCCCGATCTTTTGATACTGTTTATGAATACACATGGGAAGCCGTTCAATGGTTTTTTAATCAAGGATGCGAGTTGGTAATTTTAGCATGCAATACTGCTTCTGCAAAAGCACTACGAAATATTCAACAAAAAAATCTGCCAATTCTTTATCCAAACAAAAGAGTACTGGGGGTTATCAGACCAACAGCAGAAATAATTGGAAACTATTCATCATCAAATAATATTGGTGTTTTAGCTACTAATGGAACCGTAGAAAGCAAAAGCTATTTACTAGAAATTGCACATTTTTTTCCTAATATAAATGTTTATCAAGAAGCTTGTCCTATTTGGGTTTCTTTAGTAGAAAATAAAGAATACGACAAAGCTGGAGCAGATTATTTTATTCAGCAGCATGTTGACCGATTACTACAAAAATCTCCTCAGATTGATACAATTTTGCTTGCTTGCACCCATTATCCTTTATTACTGCCCAAAATTTTGCAATTTGTACAACCACGGGTGAAAATTATTTCACAAGGAGAAATTATAGCCAATAGCCTGAAGGAATACCTCGATCGGCACCCCGAGATAGCATCAAAATGTGCTCAAAATGGACAGATTCGATTCTGTACAACCGATTCAACCAATGACTTTGATGAAAATGGAGCAATTTTCTTCGGAAAATCCATTAAATCGGAGCATATTCTGTTGGGTCGTTAAGTTTTTTTTCCTAATTTTGCCGTCCTTTCACAAGCGGCAGTATGGTGACTGAAGCAATGAAAAGAAACTTTATTTTAGGGTTAGTAAAAAAATACATCAATGAAACGTACATTCCAACCACATAAGCGTCGTAGAAAAACCGTACACGGTTTCCGTAAACGTATGGAATCTGCAAATGGCCGTAAAGTATTGGCAAGCCGCAGAGCGAAAGGTCGCAAGAAACTATCTGTTTCTAGCGAAAAAGGATTAAAGTAAATTCCCATTCCCCTTATAAAGGAGATAAATAGTTATCAAAATATTGATAGCTATGCTGGGTTAAAAATAATAGCTCCGTCTTTATGGCGGGGCTTTTTTAATTTTGTATAGAATGAGCAAAGTGAACAGTTACCCAAAGCAAGAAAAACTCAAAAGCCGAAAAGCTTTAGATGAGCTATTTGCAAAAGGTAAATCGGTTACTGTTTTTCCAATTAAGGCTTTTTATACTCTTAATATAGCAGATGAAACTTTGTTCAATAAAACTGGGGTAAATGCAGGTGTAGGAGTAAGTTCAAGGATTTTTAAGAAAGCAGTTGAAAGAAATAGAGTGAAAAGATTATTGCGTGAGAATTACAGAACGCAAAAGCAAGAACTTGTTTCTACAATAGAGTCAAAGGAATTGCATTTAACCGTATTTTTTTTATTTATAGGAAAAGAACTGCCTGAATTGGTCAATTTAAAGGAGCCAATGAGGAGAGTGTTGGAGAAGTTGATAATCATTAGTCACCCTGAGCCTGTCGAAGGGCGGCATTAGACATTGGGCATTAGGCATTGGGCATTAGTCATTTCGACGACTACGCATGCGAAGGAGGAGAAATCTCATGACGAATATGCTGTTTTAAATTGATGAGATTTCTCTTCCACCTTCGGTGGCATTCGAAATGACGAATAGTTAAAGGATAAATAAAAATAATAAAAAAGAATGTGCGCGAACTGTACAATAGCAACTAAAAAAAATCAACAGTACTTTTCAATAGCTACTATATTGGGATATGCATTAATTCCATTCATTAAATTGTATCAATACTTTATTTCTCCAATACTTGGTCCGAAATGCAGATTTGTTCCTACCTGTTCACAATATGCAGAAGAGGCACTAAAAAAGTACGGACTTTTTAAAGGAGGATGGTTATTTATTAAACGCTTCAGCAAATGCAGGCCAGGCGGAGGTTCTGGCTGGGACCCAGTTCCTTAAGAACGAGTTACAAAGTTTATAGAGTGTATAAAGTTTATAGGGTATATAAAATTTAAATGTTTATGAAGCACAAAAGGCAATATATAATGTAAGTTTTTATTCTACTTTTAAACTTTATAAACATTTATAACTATTTACTAGCAACAGTTAATACTTGCAACTTCACAATCATTTCCCTAATTTCTTTAATGCTGTAAAAACGATAAATCTCAGGTTCTTTGCCATCTACCATTTCAGCAGTCCGCATTTGATGATACGGTCCAACAACCTCAGATAAATGGTTACTTGAAATTCTAATTGCCTGATTTGGAAGAATAAAATAATTACGATTAGCAGCAGAAATATTTTTTCTTTCTACCAATAATTTTAATGAATCTATTTTTTGTTTTAAAGATTCTTGTGTAATTACATTTTGAGCCAATGTAGCTTTCGTGTATTTTTGATAGCTCCCTATGATGGTATCGTTCTTTACATTAATAACGTACAATCCATTATCCAACATTTCTACAGTTGCTTCTCCTGCTGGAGTACTTAATTTAAAACTTACTTTTTTACTATCAATATTCAATAATTTTTCAACATGTCCAGTTCTCTCTTTTGCATGAATTGTACCAGCATTTAAATCAATATCTGCATCACCCTTACTCATTACTACAATTGTTTTATGCTCATCAGAACAAGAAACAAATAAAATTGACAAGCAAAGGAAAAAAATAAATTGTTTCATAATAGATTATTTAAAAAAAATCCCGCCTCAAAAAATTAAGGCAGGATAAAAGTACATTATAAATATTAATTTATTTAGCGGCGCTAAAACGTTCTGCAACTTTGTTCCAATTAACTACATTCCAAAATGCAGCTAAATAATCTGCTCTGCGATTTTGGTATTTTAAATAATAAGCATGCTCCCAAACATCTGCTCCTAAAATGGGCGCGCCTTTTACTTCTGCAACATCCATCAAAGGATTATCTTGGTTTGGAGTAGAAGAAACTTCTAGTTTGCCATCTTTTAGAATTAACCAAGCCCATCCACTTCCAAAACGAGTCATACCTGCGGCGGCAAATTTTTCTTTAAAAACATCCAATGAACCAAATGCGCTATCAATCGCATCTGCTAAATCACCTGAAGGTGCTCCACCAGCATCGGGTGCTAAACTTTCCCAAAAAAAACTATGGTTCCAATGTCCACCACCGTTGTTGCGAACAGCCGGACTAATTGTTCCTGCTACTTTCACTAATTCTTCTAACGATTTTCCTTCGTTGGGAGTTCCAGCAATTGCTTTATTTAAATTATCTATATAAGCTTGGTGATGCTTACCATGATGTATTTGCATGGTAGTAGTATCAATATGTGGCTCTAATGCTTCGTGTGCGTAAGGTAAAGCTGGTAGTGTAAATAACATAGAATTATGAATTATGAATTTGATAATGCAATTTAGTTAACTTAAATGAAAGAAATGTTACATGATTATTTTGTTTCTTATATCGAAAGAACGAATGCCCAATGCCCAATGCCTAATGCCCAATGCCCAATGCCTAATGCCCAATGCCTAATGCCCAATGCCCAATGCCCAATGCCCAATGCCCAATGCCCAATGTCCAATGTCCAATGCCCAATGCCTAATGCCCAATGCCCAATGCCCAATGCCCAATGCCCAATGCCCAATGCCCAATCCCCAATGCCCAATGCCCAATGCCTAATGCCTAATGCCCAATCCCCAATGCCTAATGCCCAATGCCTAATGCCTAATGCCCAATGTCCAATGCCTATTGCCCAATGCCCAATGCATAATGCCCAATGTCCAATGCCTAATGCCCAATGCCCAATGTCCAATGCCCAATGCATAATGCCTATCTTTTGGATCTAAAAAACGACTTCATTAAAAATGCACATTCTGCTTCCATAACCCCATTAACCAATTCTGCTTTGGGATGAAAGGGCCATTTATCTTGTGTAATATGCCTATACCCACTTTTTTCATCAGAAGCTCCATAAACAATGCGCCCGATCTTACCCCAAAAAATTGCACCACAGCACATAATGCAAGGTTCTACAGTTACATATAAAGTGGCATCAGGGAGGTATTTTGATCCTAAGGAACTATAAGCAGAAGTTAGCGCAATAATTTCTGCATGTGCAGTAGAATCATTTAATAATTCTACCTGATTATGTCCGCGTGCAATAATTTTATTATTCATCACAACAACCGCACCTACTGGAACTTCATCAGCATCATAAGCTGACTGTGCCTCTTTCAATGCCTGCTGCATGAAGTATTCATCATTCAACAGATGCATTACTATAATTTTTTAATCATGATATTTCTATACCAAACATTATCGCCGTGGTCTTGCAACGCAATGTGCCCACTAAATACTTTTCCAAAATCTGGTTTAGTTTTAAATTTGCTTCCGGCTATTAATGATTTCCAGTCTGCATCTCCGTAGGTTGTAGAAACTACATTTACTCCATTTAAAAAAAAATCGAGTTGACCATTATTGCTAATTATTTCTACTAAATTCCATTCGCCTACTTTATTTACTGCGCCTTCTTTTCCTTCAATTAAATCATACAAATTACCAGCACGATGCTTTTTTATTTTTCCATCAGAGTGTCCATCATTATCTAATACTTGCATTTCTGGACCAGTAAACCAAACATTATCATACTTTGTTGGATCGTCTTGCACATAAAAAATAATACCACTATTTCCGTTTTTAGAAATTTTCCATTCCAATTTCAAATGAAAATT
>Ga0209702_10001193_pt1 | contig 51250 bp, 35 predicted proteins | sample FRY01_FD_187210 | JGI IMG/M metagenome (GOLD analysis project Ga0209702, IMG submission 187210) | Freshwater microbial communities from Lake Fryxell liftoff mats and glacier meltwater in Antarctica - FRY-01 (SPAdes) (version 2) | ecosystem: Environmental > Aquatic > Freshwater > Ice > Glacier... | reverse complement strand
ACTGATGGTTGGACAGGGTGCGCTCCACTGAAAAAGACATATCCTCATTTAGAACAAAAATTATCCGATAAAGGGCAGAATTTTAAGATGCTACATATTCAAATCAGAAATTTCAAAAATTGGTTAAGAGGAGTACACTCATATTGCCATCAAAGCTATATAAATCAGTACATTCAAGAATATTTCTATAGGTTCAATCGCTTAAATTTCAGAACTACAATTCTCGAAAAGCTGTTAAAAAGAATGATCGCTCACACGCCAACCACTTATAAATCAATTAAATACAATGCGGCTTAAAGGGGTAACCCTATAAATTATTTACCATAATCTAGTGTTATGTTAAGTATACTATGACGTAGTAAAAAATGTGTCTATTTGTAAAAATCATTTTACAAATGACGCGCTGTACAATTAAATTGACAAAAACAGAAGTTGAAGAACTTCATGCAATAATCAATAAAGGTTCACATACATCTCAAACCTGCCGTACCGCCTATATTTTGTTGAATTGCGATGAAGGGAGATACTCAGAGAAAATAACTAATAAGCAAATCAGCAAAGTGTTAAAAGTTGGCCTGCGAACAATAGACAGGGTAAAAAAGAAATTCATTGACGAAGGTTTCGAAGCTTCTTTAGAGCGGCGAGCTACAAGTCGGATTTATGAGAGAAAATCTGATGGTGACGTAGAAGCTAAACTGGTGACTTTGTGTTGCAGTGAACCACCAAAAGGCTATTCAAAATGGTCGCTGCGATTATTAGCCAGTAAGATGGTAGAATTGAATTATGTAGAAAGCATCTCGCACGTAACAGTAAGGAGTGTTTTAAAAAAAACGAACTTAAACCTTAGAAAGTAAAAGTCTGGGTAATTCCTCCAGAGAAAAGCAGTGAGTTTGTAGCAAATATGGAGCACATGCTGGATGTTCACAAAAGACAACATAATCAATATTTTCAAGTGGTTTAAAAGGATGAATAACCTAAGCAGCTAATTCAGGAGGCACGTATTGGTCTGAAAATTAAACCCGGACATGAAGCAAAGGTTGACGATGAATATATGAGAAATGGAGTAGGTAATATTTTTTATTGACAGCGAACCATTGCAGGGCAAACACCTTGTAGAAGTTACAGAATTTAAGACTAAAAAGGAATGGGCATATTTTATAAAAAAAGTAACTGACAAGAAATAGCAAAATGCAAAGAAAATAACCTTGATAATGGACAATTTTAAACACATAGTGCTTCAGCATTTAATAAGGTCTTCGAGCCAAAAGAGGCGAAACGCTTGTGGGACAGATTTGAGTTTGTTTACACTCCCAAACATGGAAGCTGGCAGAATATGGCGGAAATAGAGCTTCATGTTCTAAAGGGTCAGTGTTTAGACCGCCACATTTCATGCATCAAAAAAATACAAGAGGAGGTTGAGGCATGGCAATCAAACAGAAATAGCAAAAACAGCAAAATCAATTGGCAGTTTACTAATAAAGAAACTAGAGTTAAATTGAAAAAATTATATCCGTCAATTCAGATTAAAGATAATACTAGATAGATTTTCAAAGATGATCAAATATGCTCCGTCAGTAGAAAACGCAGCAGAGATTACTCGAAATACATACCAAGTGGAACTTTTACTTCCTGAGTCCAAACACGCCAAAAATATTCTATTGAAATTGCATAAACGCTACCAAGTTCAGATCATCCAAACAGTCACAAAATTACCCTAGGTGACACAGCGCTGAAAAAAAGAAAGGCAATGAACGTTACGGAGATTCTATACAATAAGCTACAAAATCTTACTCGATCGCTTTGCGAATATGCAAATTGAGACTTAGTATTTGACGACGAATTTAATATGAGATTATTTTTTGCTTAAAGCCGAATGCACGTTGAAATATTCAATGCTTCATTTTATTTGCGAAAGTAGAAAACAAGAAAATGGCTGCCTTTTTCAAGACAGCCATTTTATAGAAAGGAAATCTATTATTTCTGAACTACAATCAATTGCGATTGAGCAGTTGAACCGTGACGTACACTTACGTTATAAGTGCCAGCGGCAAGATCAGCATTGAGGATAATACGGTTTCCACCGATTAAATCTGCAGCCTTAACTTCTTGTCCTTTTACAAGCTTACCATTCATGTCAAAAATACTGATAGTAACATTGCTCACACTAGGATCAATTGCTTGACTGAACTGAATATTGATTTGTCCTTCGAATACTGGATTCGGGAAAATGCTCCAAGTAGCAACTTCTTTTTCAGGAGTAGCAACTGGAGTTGGGTTTGAAGTTTGTCCTGAAGTCTGAGCGAATTCGCAAGTACCATTATTATAGGTAGCCTGAGCATTAAAGTTAAGAGCAGAACCATCAGTACAACCTAAAACTTGAGCGCTAGTTGTTACAAAGCTCAAATTACGTGCTTGCCATGCTTTGTTGTCAGTATCCCAACCTTGAAGATTGATAGAACCTGTTGCAACACCAGTAGTGGTAAGCTGTCCAATAAGAATAAGACCGTTGTTACCTTCTTTAGTTTGCGGGTGAGTAGGGAGAAGGAACCATGCTCCGTCAGTAATCACTAATGCGCCGCCGGCATCAAATCCGTCGAAATCAATACCAACTTCCCAAAGACTGTTACCATCGCCATTGTCTTTGCCAATTGTAAGCCAGCTATCGTATGCGATTTCAGGCGCAACGTTCACTGCTGCATTGTTAATATCCATAGCAGTGTTACCACCGTAAGGATTTTGATAGAAAGGCGCAGTTGACTCAATAAACATTCCTGTTTCGGGATCACCGAATACAGCATGTAAAGAATGATCTGCTGACGGGAGTTGTGCGTAAACACGGTAAGTGTTACCCTGTACAATTCCTTGATTATTAACTTGCTCAACTACGAGCTGTACATTTTGTGCCATTAATCCGAAACTGGCAAAAAACGATGCGAGTACTGCAACTTTTTTCATGGTTGTATAATTTGCTTATTTGGTTCTTAAAATGTCTTCTGACGGAAGAATCGATTATCTGTTTCGATTTCTCGCCGCTTTGTAAACTTAATCATTAATTCAGAGCTTAGCTCCGAAATCAGGATGAAAGTTAAGTTATTTTTTTCGACAAATCAAAGCTTTAACCAAACATTTTGAGTGTTCGTCTGATTCTATTGAGTTTTTGGCGGGATTTCGCCTGAATTCGGTAAAAACTATGCTTTGCTTAAATTAGAGGCCTGTAACAATAGCTTAACATGAGCAAGAAACTTGAGAATTACGTATTAGGGAAATGGATTGCCGGAGATGGTGAAGGCAGCCCTTTATATAATGCAATAGATGGATTAATATTGGCCCGGGCAAGTACAAAAGGGATCCCCTTTGCGGATGTCCTGGATTATGGCAGGAAGCATGGCGGCAATCCTTTAAGAAGAATGACATTTCATGAAAGAGGCCGAATGCTGAAAGCTTTGGCTATGTATCTCATGGAGAAAAAAGATCAGTTCTATGAATTGAGCTTTGCAACAGGTGCGACCCGCGCCGACAGTTGGGTAGATATAGAAGGCGGAATCGGGAATTTATTTGCTTATAGCAGTTTAAGACGACAATTTCCCGATAAGCCATTTTATGTGGATGGCGAAATGGTAAAACTATCTAAATCGGGTTCTTTCGTTGGGCATCATATAATGGTGCCTAAAGAAGGAATTGCTATACATATTAATGCATTCAACTTTCCGGTTTGGGGAATGTTGGAAAAAATTGCTGTTAATCTTTTAGCAGGTGTCCCTTGTTTGGTAAAACCAGCTACCATAACTTCATTCCTAACTGAAGCAGTTGTAAGAGAAATTATAGAATCCAAAATTCTACCTGAAGGCAGTCTTCAATTAATATGTGGTTCTGCAGATGGTCTTCTGGATCATGTGGACATACAAGATGTGGTAACCTTTACAGGATCTGCATCTACCGGAATGAAATTAAAAGCTCATCCTGCTATTATTTCTAATGCCGTTCCTTTTAATATGGAGGCCGATTCTCTCAATTCTGCCGTATTGGCTCCAAGCGCTGCACCCGGAAGTCCGGAATTCGACTTGTTTGTAAAGGAAGTTCGCAAAGAAATGACGTTAAAGTGTGGGCAACGCTGCACGGCAATCCGCAGAATTTTGGTGCATGAAAATTATACCGAAGATTTCATAAAAGCACTGAGTGTTCAACTTGCCAAAACCGTTATTGGCGATCCCCGCAGAGAAGAAGTGAGAATGGGTGCATTGGCAGGAAAAGCTCAGGTGTTAGAAGTTCAATCTAAACTTGATGCTTTACTATCGGCTTCAGAAATTGTTTATGGCGAAAAACAATCCAGCAATATTTTGGCCGATGATTCTTCAGCAGGAGCCTTTTTCTCCCCCGTTCTTTTGTTGAATTCTAATCCCCTCAACAGTCTTGCCACCCATGAAATTGAGGCCTTCGGACCAATTAGCACCGTAATTCCTTATCGAGATTTGGAACAAGCCATCGCTATCACCAAACTTGGAAAGGGAAGTCTTGTGAGCACTATTGCTACCTATAATGATAAGGAAGCGGAAGACTTTGTGATCAATGCTGCGGCTTATCATGGAAGGATTTTAGTATTGAATAGGGAATCTGCTCCGGAATCTACCGGTCATGGCTCACCTATGCCAATGTTGGTTCATGGTGGTCCGGGACGAGCTGGCGGCGGAGAAGAAATGGGTGGGAAACGCGGTGTGCTTCATTATTTGCAAAGGACTGCTATACAAGGTTCTCCTACCTCGCTGAGCAGTATTTTAGGGGTATATCAATATGGTGCTATACAACGTGAAGCAGAACCTCATTTATTCCGCCAACATTTTGAAGATTTAAAAATCGGCGATACGGTAACAACTCATAAACATACCGTAACAGAAGCGGATATTGCCAATTTTGCCAATGTGAGCGGCGATAATTTTTATGCTCATGTGGATGCCACTTCTTTAGAAGGCACCATTTTTGAGCGACGAGTAGCTCATGGATATTACGTTCTTTCTAAAGCCGCTGGAATGTTTGTAGATCCTCGAAAAGGTCCGGTATTGTTGAATTATGGCATCGAAGAATGCCGATTCACCAAGCCTGTTTATCCGGGAATGACTATCGGCGTTCGACTCACAGTGAGAGAAAAAATTGCACAAGAAAAGCGCAATGCAGACGATATTACCAAAGGTATCGTTAAATTTATGGTAGATGTGTATGATGAAACCGGCGAAACTGTTGCATTGGCAACTATTTTAACCATGGTAAAAATGCGTGACCAGAATTAAATAAGGATGGAGATCAAGTCATTTATAGTCAGTATTTACTTCTTTGCAAATGCAATTTTTGTTTCGGCACAAATTGCAGGTGATTATGAATTGAATATTGATGAAGCGAGAAATGATCTCTATGAGTTGAAAGAAACCATATTAGAAACGCATCAAAATCCCTTTACTTATTGCACTGAAGAAGAATTTGAAGAGGCATTTAATTTGGCAGATTCTGCATTGTATGATGATATTGGTATTTATCGATTTGCTTCCATTGCAGCGCAGTTTATGAATGTGCTCCGCGATTCACACACGGGTATAGATTATCAATATCTTATTGATGGGTATTTGAGTGAGGATGGGAGAATTCCTGGCTTGGACATTATTACATTAAATGACGGAATTTATGTTGTTCAGGATGTAGAAAACATTGTACCTGTGGGATCAAAATTGCTGAAGTTTAATCGTGTTCCAATTGAAGAAATGAGTGCGGCCGTTTATCGCGTTACACTAGCTGAAGGCAACGCCAGCATAGCAACTACCCGCTTGAAGGATGCTCTTTTTCCGGGAATTGCGCCTCTATTCTATGAAATGCTAGCCTGGAATTTAATCGAGTTTATGGCTCCTGGAGATAGTATGAGCACTGTAATTGGATACCCAGCCAAAACTCAAAAAGAATGGAGAAAATACAATAAAGAAAACAATGTTCAAGCTGCAGTAAAAAAGGACAACAACTTTGTTGATATCGATGGAGTTTATCAAGTTCAATTCATTGACAGCATGGACATGGCGGTTCTTTCAGTCGCAAGTTTTGCTTACAAAAGTGAGCATCATTTCAATAAATCAATGAAGCGAATATTTGAAATCATCAATGAACGATCAGTTTCTGAAGTAGTGGTTGACTTGCGTGAAAATCCAGGTGGGCGGGCTAATCGTGCAGAGAAATTATTGGCTTGTCTCAATGTTGAAAATGTAACCATGCCTTCCAATATCATTATGAAGCAAAGTACTGTTTCTAGAGATCGGATGAGCAGATCTACCAACAGATTGAGTCGCTTAATAATGAAGGTTTTTTTGCGCAATAATGAATCGGTGAAAAATTTTTTCAGAATGGAGAAATTGCCAATTGGTGCTGTTGATACGATTTATTATCACTATAAAAATCCGATTCCGAAATATGCATTTAAAGGTAAAACGGAATTGTGGATTAATGGCAGAAGCGCTTCGGCTAGTGTAATATTTGCTTCCGTTTTTCAAAAAAAAAAACGAGGAATTATTTTGGGAGAAAGTTGTTTGGGCCCACCAGAAGGCACATGGGGTAATCCGGCGCCTTATACTTTAAGTGAGACGTGGTTAGAGATTTCCCTTTCTACAGTTCGATTGAATACATTCAATAATTTCAATAATTCCGGTACGCCTGTATTGCCGGATCAGCCGGTTGAAATTGATCAGAACATTTTACAAAGTGGAATTGATCCGTATTTTTTAACTAAAAGAAAGTTGCAAAAGGCTGTAGCGAATCAATAAGTATTATAGCATCAAGCAAATTGGGTGCTTTTTGGCTTCATTGGAATGCTGAGTTGTCGTTGCTTTATCAAAGTAAAAACAAAAAAGCAGCCCAAAATCTAGCGCATATTGAAGTCATTCGGTTACTTTTTGAGATGAAAATTCGCGTTCTCAAATGAGTTAATCTCCTATTCCGGAATTAACGCAATTTAGCCTCAATCATAACATTAAATGCGAGTAATTTTTGCAACATTTGTGCATCTGAATTTTGAGTATGAAATACATTATTTTCCTTTTCAACTTTTTTCTTCTAGCTGAATTGCAAGCTCAACTGGCAGCAGGACCGATGTTAGGTCATACCGGCATGACTAATACCAGCATTTGGATACAAACCCAATCCGAAGAAGAGCTTGAATTAATATTGGATTCCCCTTCCATACCAGGCTACAGTCTGAGTATGATTGCAAAGGCAGAAGCACCAGAATTTACAGCACATTTCAATGTTGAAGGTTTAAAACCAGGCCGTAGCTATAACTACCGTATTGCTTCAAAGGCAAATGATTGGAGTACAGAAAAATTCGATTTCAAAACCCAAGTCCTGTGGCAATATCGAAGTGATCCACCGGAAATAAATATTGCACTCGGAAGCTGCACTTATATAAATGAAGAGGAATTTGATCGCCCGGGCAAACCTTATGGTGGAGATTATCAGATTTTTGAATCAATTGCTGCAATGAATCCTGATTTGATGTTGTGGTTAGGAGATAATACTTATTTGCGGGAACCTGATATGTTTTCCTATGAAGGAATGGTGCATCGTTATTCACACACCAGACAAAATGCCGAAATGCAAAGACTGTTGAGAGCTTGTCCAAATTATGCTATTTGGGATGATCACGATTATGGACCGAATGATTCAAACCGAAGTTTTATTTATAAAGATTGGTCATTAGAAGTATTTAAAGAATTTTGGGCTAATCCTACCTACGGATTGGAAGAAAATGGAGGCATCACTTCTTCTTTCAAATATGCTGATTTGGAATTTTTTATGCTTGATAATCGTTTTTTTAGAACGGATGCGAACATCAAAACAATGTCTCCAGAAATTTTGGGGGAATCTCAGCAGGATTGGCTAATCGAAGCACTTCAATGCAGTAAAGCGAAATTTAAATTTGTATTAGTCGGCGGACAATTTTTATCTGATTGCAAAGTGTACGAAAACCATGCACAATATGCAGAAGAGCGAACAAAGTTGATCAATCGTATGATCGCCGAAAATATTGCTGGGGTGATTTTTCTCAGCGGCGATAGACATAGCACTTCATTGAGCAAATTGAACATCAGTGAAGGAAAGTCTATTTTTGATCTCACTGTTTCACCACTCACCAGTACAACTTATGATCATAGCAAAGAAGAAAACACATTAAGAGTGGAAGGTTCAGCTATATCTGAGCGCAATTTTGGGCTCATCCACGTGAGCGGAAAAGAAAAGGAACGCACTATTGAAATCAAAATCTACTCTGCTGATGCCGCATTGTTATGGGAGTATAAAATTGCGGAATCAGAGCTTTATTGATGAGTAAACTCAATTTTTAAACTGACGACGCTCATAAATGGATTCGTTGTTTTATCTATATTTATATAAATGACCGTGTATGGATACCGTGAACGACCTTCATCACAGAGAGCATCAGGAATGGCTGAGTTTAATTCACTTTTATGAAGATGAGCTCAAGATTTTTAGATCCGAATTATTAAGAGTTGCCGATAAACACCCCAATTTGCCTTCCATTGAAGGGCAAGTGCTAGAGTATAAATCTTTCTTTAATCGCAAAGAAGACAGACTTGACAAGTTGAAGTTTGGTATTTCACAACACGAACTTAGTCTGAGTCATTCTGCTCATTTTAGTCATAAATCCTCCGAATCACATCACGAAATTCGGGATGTGATTGAAAGTTTCAAGTCCGATTTTGAGCAACTGAAGATATCGTTCAGGCGTTTTGCGTCACACAATGACTAGGTTTATTCTGGTTTTACTTGAAGATTGCTTTATCCAGAGAGTATTTTCCTGATCCGGCAATAATTACTCCTAGTCCTAGGAGCATATAAACCAAAGCCAATTCGCGATCTTTAAATGGATCACCATTATGTATAACGAAGGCTGCAATAAACATCGTTATTGTGAATGGAATAGCAGCGAGCCTGCTCAAAAAACCAAGAGCTATGCACAATGCACATAGTACTTCGGCAAATACGGTGAGCCCCAAAGATGCACTGTTACCAATTCCCAGAGGATCAGGAAAATCGGCAGCTTTCTCTGCAAAACCGGCAAGTTTATTCCAACCGTGAAACAGTAACATTGGAACTCCGGAGGCTAATCTTAGGATTAAAGCTAAGAAATCTGCGCCCGCCACTTTGGTGCTAAAGAAATTCTTCATTTCACAGTTCGTTTAAATTTATTAAAACGAAGGTAGAATTTTGAAGCGAAAAAAAAATCTTATGGACGAAGCTTATCGCACAAAAAATGAACATGATGATCTTAATTAATTTCGGGAACTTCTATCATATTGGGAGCTTTCTTGAAATAGACCTCCTTAAATTAATCAATTACCTTTACTTCTCTTACAATTGGCAAATTATAATTATATTGACTCATGAATCCATACCAAAGACATAAAACCGAAGACGCACACCGCTATGTAGGCGTTTGGAAATCTGAGATAGCTTTTATCCGCGATGAAGTGAGTTTTTTTCAGGAATTGCTAGACAAATACTTTGTGGCCATGAGTGGAGGCGACCAAATGAATAATCTCGCTGAGATGATAATGGAGCTGAATACACTAAGCTCCAATGATTTAAAATGGCTTACAGAACGTTTAATTGTTTTAGACAATGCCATAAATAAAAATTCAGATTGGCCTGATGATCATGACGCAACGCGCGACAGATATGCCGAATGTGGCAAAAGAATGGATGATTTAATGGTTCAGTTTAAACAATTGAAGTCTAGAATTTTCCAGGTAGTTGGTTCTGTAATTAAAAGAGATTGATCATGAATAAACCATTTATAAAGTATAGCATTCTAGCCATTAGTGCTGTCGTTTTTGCACTAAGTTGTGGTTCAGGAAGCACAGAACAATTGGGAAACCCAAACACAGAATTCACTCGAACTATTGATCCACAATGGACTGCATTTTGGAATCAGGGGCTTGCAGAAGTCAGCTCGTACACTTTGAATCAGGCCAGATATGGCGAGATTCATCAAGGAGATGCTGTATTGATTTTTGTTACTGAGCCTTTTAGTCTTTCGAAGCAAGTAAAACTAGATGAAGCAAATTCCGATTCGAAGGATTATTGCGAAGTTTTTAAAATGAATGCAATACGGCATTTTCCGACTGGTATCTATGACTATTCTGTGATGGAATCTGTATTTACTCCGGTTAAAAGCGAGAAAGCAGGCGGCACACTTAAGGCAACTTGCAGTGTTCAGGATTGGTGCGGACAAGTGTTTAGTCAATTGAATTTAAAAAATGATCGCTATCGGTTCAGACAATTCTCATACTTCGAAACAGAATCTGATGAAGATCAAATTTTAGAAAAAGCAATTTTGGAGGATGAAGTATGGACACTATTACGATTGAATCCAGAATTGCTTCCTCAAGGAGTATTGAACATGATTCCATCCTTACATTTTTTGCGTTTTATGCACCTGGAAGCAGTCCCGTATCCGGCAATAGCAAAGAATGAAGTATTGACAGACTTTAGTGTCTATACTATCAGCTATTCAAAGCCTAAGCGTGAATTAAAAATTTATTATAATTCTGCATTTCCTTATGAAATTCAAGGCTGGGACGAAACATATTTGGATGGATTTGGAGCTGATTCAAAAATGCTTACGAGCACTGCCAAACTAAAGCATAGTATGATGACTGATTATTGGGACAAGCATGGCATTTCAGACAGTACCTTTAGGAAAGAATTGATGTTGGATTGATCATTTTTAGTGAACAAATACACACTGTAATAGTTAATTATTATATATTTATTATTTATATTAATATAATCAATTATTAATAAATGAGAAAAGTGGGAATTCTTCTTTTTTTAGTGTTCGGATTGATAGTAGATGCTTTATCGCAAGATCTTGTTTTTGGAACTAACAATTATGTTGAATATCAGATAGGAACCCTACCTGTTGTAATATCTGTTCCGCATGGGGGCAATCTCAACCCTATGAGCATTCCAGACAGAACATGCAATGACCCTGTTTATGCCACTGATGCATTTACCATTGAAACAGCGATGGCTATAAATCAATCTATTTTTGAAGCTACAGGCTGTTATCCACACATCATTATTTCGCATTTGAAACGATCGAAACTAGATTGTAATCGGAATTTGGAGGACGGAGCATGTGGGAATGAAGAAGCAATTATAGCTTGGGAAGAATTTCATAATTTTATAGAAACAGCACAAAATACTGCCAATGGAGAATTTCAAGATAAGATTTTCTTTGTCGATTTACATGGGCATGGCAACCCAATTCAAAGGATTGAACTAGGTTATTTGCTGTATGATGATGAGTTGGAACTTTCTGACAATACGTTGAATACCGCACAATACTTGAATTACAGTTCTATCAGGAACTTGGCTTTAAATAACTTTAATAATTTAAGTCATTCTCAACTCTTACGCGGCTCACAAGCTTTGGGGACATTATTAGGGAACAGCGGCTATCCTTCTGTTCCTAGCGAGCAAATACCATATCCTGGTACTGCTACCAATTACTTCAGCGGAGGGTATATAACAGCAAACCACACCTGTTATGCACCTGGCGTAATAAGCAATGGCTTGCAAATGGAATTGAATTATTCAGGTATCAGAGACAGTGAAATAAATAGAAGTGCATTTTCTTTTAACTTTTCAAGTGCTATACTAGAATTTTTGAATGTCCATTTTAATTTAGATCTAAGTGAATGTTCATCCAATTTTATTGATGAAGGTAATAAATATGATGTTTTAGTTTATCCAAATCCTTTGCAATCAGACAAGCTATTTGTTCACATTAACTCTGTAAAAACTGCCAATTACAAGGTTTTGAATCTTTTTGGACAAGTAGTTTTGGATGGGTACATAACCGATATTAACACGGGTATTTCTTGTCATAATTTGAAAAGCGGTGTTTATATAATTCATCTTTCCGATGCCAATGATCAAATGATTGCTAGTTCCAGATTTGTAGTTGAATAGTTAGTGGCCAGTCTATGCAACAATATACCGGTAGAAAAACGACCTCAAGGAAGAAGGAATAAAAATTATGGAGGGAAAACAATAGATGCCATGAGCAATATAAAATTATTTGAAGAAAAACAGGTTCGTAGCCATTGGGATGCAACAGAATAATAATGCTACTTTTCTACCATAGATGCAGTAGAAGTATTAACTAAAATTACGAACCCAAAAGATTATTGGTTTAAGATGAAAGTATTGCTGAAGATTGAAGATGGCCTTGATCTTTCGATAATTTGCCGACAGTTGAAACTGAAAGCAACCGTTGGTAAATGAGAGATACCGATGGTAAAATGCGAGTTACTGATGTAGCCGACACCGAATAGCTTTTTAGATTAATTCAAAGCGTTTCATCGCCCAAAGCAGAACATTTTAAACTGTGGTTAGCAAAGGCAGCATCTGATAGATTAGATGAAATGCAAGACCCTGAATTGAGTATTGATGGCGCTTTGTAAAATTAAATGAACTTGAGCTATTCCGAAAACTCGATTAATAAACGGTTTAAAAGCATTGAAATAAGAAAAGAGTTAACCAATGAATAGAAAAAGCGAAGGTTAAAAGAAGGGCAGCAATTTGCAGCGCTTACCGATATTATTACCAAAGCATGTAGTGATAAATCCACTAAGGAATACGTTACCTAATCTACGTATAATATAGTTCAAAACATTTTATATGAACGATTGGTAAATGCTGTTAGAGTGGCTGTTATAGACCAATGGAGTAATACGGAATTGGAGTAATACGGAATTGGAGTAATCCAGATACCTATGCGGCATAAAATGCTAAAGTGTTTGAAAAAAGAAAACCTACGTGATAATCTGACAAATACGGAGTTGATTCTGAATATGCTTGCAGAAGCTTGTACCAAAGATATTTCGGCAGTAACCAATCCTGAAACGTTTGAGGAAAATAAAAATGTAGCATAGCAAGGCGGCAATGTTGCCAAAGTAGATATGAAAGAATTGGAAGCCAAAACAGGAAAAAAAGTAGTAACAGCACTGAATACAAAAGATGCGCAGAAAGCATTGCCACAACAAGAAAGTAATACTACACAAAAGGGCAAAAAAGATAATAAATGAAAGCAAACGAATTACAGATAAGCAACTTTTTACAAGCAACGAATATGCCATTTGTAATTCCTGTATATCAACGAAATTATGATTGGACGCAACGGAATGTAAAGATCTAATAAATTATACCTGAGGGAATCGAAATCGCAAATTCTTACAGCTATTTAAACCGATCTAATCCTTTGCTTTCATTCGACAATATTTCTCTATGGCCAATCTCCAAAAATTAGGGCGCTCCTGAAGCTTGCAATGAACATGGGTAGAAGACTTAGAGAATTTGGGCATTGATACACATAAAAAAAGGCCATCAATTTTCGTGACCGCCTCTTTTCAATTATTCAAAAAGAATTATATCATTTTCCCAACAGGGATTCTACTGCTTTTTCGAGTTGTTGATCTCTTCCTTTGCTCACTACGCCAGGATCATTGGCTACTTTGATGTCGGGCTCCAATTGCTTGTTTTCGAGGTAATCCCCATCAACATCAAGCATTCCTACTTGGGGAATTCCAAACCAACATCCATTTTGAAGACCTTCCCACCACACCGCGGTGCCGGTTCCGGGTACAGGCATTCCGATCAGTTTGCCAATTCCAAGTGCCCTGTAGGTATAAGGAAACATGTGAGCATCGGAATAATTACTTTCACTCATAACAACAGCAGAAGGTTTGCGCCATTTGAATTGTGGCTCCTTCCCGAGGTATTGATCTCGAGGCATAAACGTAATGTAATCTTTACCAGACAAGAAGGTGGCCAGATCATCATGCAACCATCCACCACCATTAAATCTGGTATCAACAATTAAGGCTTCTTTGTTTGCATTTTTGCCAAGAGCATCATCATAAACCTTGCGATAACTACCGTCATTCATTCCTCTCACATGCACATATCCCACTTTTCCACCAGATTTTTCTTCCACGATTTTTCTGCAATTTTCAACCCATCTTTTGTATCGCAATTCTCCTTCTTCGCCTAAAGATATTGGCTTAACAACTTCTTCCCAACGTTCGGAATTCTTAGGATTAAGTAGCGAAAGCAGCATATTATGACCGGCTTTTCTATTCAGTAATTGAATATAGTTTATGCCATTAGTAATTGTTATTCCATCCATTTTTTCGATGACGATTCCTGCGGCAATTTTTGAATTATTTTTTAGTACCGGGCTCTTAACCATTACTTCTGAAATCAGCAATCCGTTTCCGTTGAATGATTCATCATAAAACAATCCCAAAGAAGCAGTTTGATCACCATTTGGATCAATATGTCGGTAGCCTGCTCCAGTATGCGATGCGTTTAACTCACCCAGCATTTCACTCATGGCATCTGCGAAGTCGAAATTGTTATTGATATGAGGTAATAGTTTGCGGTACTCTTCCTTGTAAAAAGTCCAATCAACCTTGTGCAAATCTTTAACATAGAACTTTTTCAAAACTTGTCTCCAGATGTGTTCAAAGAGATACTCCCGCTCAGCACTTTCATTGAGCACCATCTCCCCTTTTACTGCTACAGGCTTCATTTCACCTTTTTCAATATCAACAGATGTAACAGCATCTCCTGCAAGAATGTACAAAAATTTACCTTCTTTGTCCGGGTAAATTCCACCTCCGCCTTGTCCGAGTTTGGCTAAAATTTTTGTTTCGCGTGTTCTCAGATTTGTTTGCCAGAGATCATATCCTTTTTCAAATGAACAGAGATAAAATAGCTTCGAACCATCATTCGAAACATGCGCATCTGCCAAATCAGAAGAGTGAATAGTCAATCGACGGATTCTATCATCCAGTCCAGAAAGTTGAATTATTATAGGTTTAATTTCTTCCTCCTTTTTATCCTTGTCATCCCCTTTCTTTTTGGTATCCTTCTTTTCCGCCTCCGCTTTTTTCTTCTCCTCTTCTTCTTTAGTTCGTTTTTCTTTCAGAATTTCAAACTCTTCCTCCGACAATAGGAATTCGTCATAAGCTTCCTGAGTGAAGAATGCAGCATATACATCGCTCTCTCCACCCCAACTGCCATGATTTTTTTGTCCGTCTTTAGAAGAAAACCAAATCATCATCTTGCCTTCCATCATCCATCGAGATCCATAGGCACCATAGCCGCTTTTACTTAAATTTTCAATCTTTCCTTTTCCATCAGAAGATACCAATCCAATTTGATCAATCCATTGATTATCCGGTAAATAATTAACCAAAAACCACTTTCCATCGGGTGACCATTCATAAAACTGATCACCATCAGAATACGAATAATTAAGATTTCCTGGAACAATTTCTCTAACTGCCTTGGTTTGAAGATTCACAACCTTCAGCGCTGTACGCTCCTCCAGAAATGCAACTTCTTTTCCATCAGGTGAAAAAGTAGCTTGAAATGTTTCAGCAGGAATTTCGAGCACTGCTTCCTCTTTCAGAATGGTTGAATTGAAGAAAAATGTTTCTTCCTTTCTAATTAGACTGCTTGTGTAGAGATTCCAACTCCCATTGCGCTCTGAAGAGTACAGTAAACTTTTTCCATCAGGACTAAAATCCAAATTACGCTCTTGCTCAGGAGTATTGGTAATTCTTTTGGTAGTTCCTTCTTTGATGCTCGACACAAACACTTCACCTCTATGAATAAAGGCAATTTCCTTTCCATTTGGTGAAACATCCATATCAGAAACCCCAGAAACAGGGATAGTTTTAATAGGGTTGTAACGAAGATCCGAAGCAATTCTAATGTTTACTTTTCCGGGCTTCCCTCCTTCCATCAGCGTATAAATTTCGCCATGTAATGAATAGCAAATCAATCCATTGTCACTTAATGACAAATTTCGCACCGGATGGGCGGTATGTGAAGTAATTGCAAAGCTCTGTTTTGAATTCAGATCGTACTTAAAAACATTAAACGAACCATTCTTTTCTGATAAATAGTAAAGTGATTTTTCACCCGGCGCAAAAACTGGATTTCTATCTTCTCCTTCAAAATTAGTGAGCATTTCAAAAGACTGGCTAGCTACATTATAAAGCCAAAGATCTCGTGCTACAGAAGATGTATGATGTTTCCTGAGATCATCTTCATAGCCTTTTTGGTCGTGAAATACGATTAAAGTTCCATCCGCATTATACTTAGCGTCCAAGGCAGGAGTGGTTAGAATTTGCTTAACTCTACCTCCTTTTACATGAACTTCATATAATTCAGGAAGAACACCAGAAGGAAATTGTTGATTAGTTGCCAAATCTAATCGAGAAGAAGAAAAAATGACCTTAGATCCATCTCCACTGAAATCGGAAGGAGCGTCATCGGCACTGTGGAAAGTCAATCGTTCGGCTACACCACCTGTGGATGGCATAATGAATACATCCATATTACCGAAACGATTAGAAGCAAATGCGATACTCTTCCCGTCAGGCGACCAAACCGGAGCGTAATCATAAGCTTCATGAAGGGTAAGTGGAACGGCGTCGCCGCCGGAACTGGAAACTTTAAAAATATCACCCATATAAGAAAACGCGATTTGTTTTCCATCAGGCGAAACAGCAGGAAACCTCATCCACAAGGGATTTGACTGAGATTTAGCTTGTAAAATTCCTGCAAAGAGCAGCAAGATTAAAATCGAAGTTCTCATAGCAGGGATTATTGATGCGTCGAAATTAAGCATGCTAAGCTTATATTTCTGTTAAAGTTTACAAATAAGCCACAAATCAATCTGTAACAGAGTATCCTAAACTTAGCATGAAATACGCATTTCATGGCTAATAGCGCTTCAGATCGTGTAAAACCAAGCAAGTCGAAGCCAAAGATCGTGACGTTGAGCGTTTTCAAGAAGCTGATCTGCGCGATAGTCGAGCCCGGTTTCAACTTTACTTCTATCGCTGAACATTTTTCCGAAAGAAATGACAATTCGATTTTCAAGACCGTGATTTTTTCCCCTGAAGCCATATAATACTTCATCTGCGATCAGGCAGTAAGTTTCTCCAGGGTCAATGGATTGGCCATTTAGAGGCAATTCCAGCGTAGGCCGATATCTGAAGCGAAAGAGGCTTGCCTGATCCTTTATCCAGGTTTGGTCTGTTCGAAAACGATGCAAAATGCGATAGGAAGACTTTTTCTGTGTAAATCCTGCTTGTTGTATACTCCTTTGTGAATCCGGCCCAGCTTCAGCAAAACGGTATTGATAACCAGCGCTTATTTCCCAAAATGGATTCAATTTATATGCTCCAAACAATTGAATATCGGTGCGCAGGTAGGAATAAGAAAATGGCTCATCCGTTGTTGAGCTAAAGATGCGCTGCATGGATTCCACTTTTGTGGTTAGTTTCACGCGATCAGAAACTTTATGAGTGATAGTAATTTCAGGAAGAATCCCAGATTCGAAATCTGATGATTGAGCTTGAAGCAAATCAGTACAAATAAGCAAAATGAATAGTCCTAAAAAGCGCATTAATAGCTCAAATTATCGTGAGATTTCTGGACTATTTTCCGAAGATTCAGCAGAATACCTTTAGCATCAAACTGCGCTTCCCAGAGTTCATTTTCTTTGTCATTTTTCCCATGAAACTCAATTTCATAATATTCCACAAAGTCAAAATTGTTTCTATCAATGGAAGCTATAGCACTTTCCATATCTTGATAAATTTGTGCCTGAACCTTAACGATTTTGTGTTTAGAATAACTTGCAATTAAATACGAATCAATTTGCTCCATCGTTTGCTTAGGAAGATCATTACACTTCAGCGTTAATTCCATATCTTCAAAAACACCCAACTGTGAAAATTCAGCGCTGAATTTCCGCTTGTTTCTTTTGAATTTAGCTTCGTAAGATTGCTTGCCTGAACTTTGCTCAACATACCATTTCACTTTGGTAATATTGGGGAAATTGGTTTGGAGCCAATTCTTAGCTGGATCTGGCACTTCGGAAGCTTTGACACTTTGCTCCTGCTCTGATTTTATATCACTTTGTGCAAGAAGTAATGAAGATGTAAAAATGAGCAATATAGTTTGTAACGCTCTTGCTAAAATGAATGTATATCTTGCTGATGACACATTACAAAAGTACGACGGAATTTTAGAATAATTGAAAGTGCAAAAGACTTTAGGAGCGATGATTTTTTACAACAAAAAGCCGAATCTTTCGATCCGGCCATTTTGTTCATTCTAAGTGCAATAGGATTTTATGGCATAATTAAAACAAGTTCTGCCAACCGCAAGCCAGCTCCTTCGAGTTTGAAGACATAGGTTCCGCTTGCCAATCTTCCTTTAGGAACAATGAGCACATAATCCGTTTCTCCTTCAGCATTTCCAGAGAATATTATTTCGAGCAAATTACCATTGATATCATAAATGCCAATCTGGATTTGCATAGAATCGGGAAGGCGGAAAGTGAGTTGATAAAAACCTGCGGGGTTCACCCACACATCAAACTCACCTTCCTCCGAAGTATCGGGATACAACAGGAATGGCGCAGGGAAGCTATTGCTCACTGTGATTACCTGTGTATGTGTTGTTGTATTTCCTGCGCAATCTGTTACGGTCCAAGTGCGAATAATGTTTTGTTCCGGACAACAATTGTTTTCTGTCATCACATCACCCATTCCAGTTACAAAAGCACCGTTAAGTTGACCACTGTAATCAAACCATCCGGATAATCCGAAGGCATCATTGCGATTATTGGCACCCCATCCGATTTGTATTCCGTAATAGTAGTTAGAAGGCGCATGTGTTAATTCAAGAACCGATCCTTCAAATTCTCCAAATCCAACGAGTTTGCTTTCAAAATTGACAATCTCATAATAGATCCAGTCCTGATGGAATGCTTCGCCAAAGCCCATATCATCTTTGTAAGAGCGACCTAAAGCCGACCATGCATCCCAGTTCATTCTGCTTTCAAGATGAATATCGATGATGAATCCTTGATTTGCGTTATCAGGATTATACACCATTCCTCCAATATGAGCTGTGCCATTTGCAGGATTTTCAGTGAGGTATCCTCCCTCTTCTCCGAAAACATACATGGTACTGAAACCATATAAGTTTGGTAACCAAATAGCCACATCACCCGCAGGACTTATTGATGTTCCAAGATTGCAAACATTATCCTGAGCGCCAATCATCTCAATGGTTTCCGAGAATGTAACAGGCAATTCACCTTGACAATCATCCCAAGCTGTAACAATTGGAAGTTCAGGGATTTCGTTGCAAGAAACCGTAATATCTTCTGGAACTCCAATCAATTCAGGCAATGAATGATCTACGATATGAATAACCTGAGAAACTGTACTTGTATTTCCGCATTGGTCAGATGCCGTCCAGATTCTCAAAATTGTTTGTTCATTAGGACAATCGCCATCCAACACTACTTCTTGCATTTCCATTTCCGGTTGTGCATCACAATTGTCAGAAACAAAAATCAATTCGAAATTTGGCAGATCAGAACACTCTACAAACAACTCTTCAGCAATTTGAGCAAGCTGTGGAGCTTCATTATCGCTCACTGTTATTGTTTGCACGTGAGCAGCCACATTACCACAAAGATCTGCTGCCGTAAAAGTTCGAATTATCTGATAAGTGCAATCTTCGGTATTAGTCCACTCCTCTTCCATCATCACTGAAATTCCGGTGAAACAATTATCAGTTGCATTAGGGAATTGAGGGGCAGGAATATTATCACAATTCACTGTTACATCAGCAGGTAAATTTGTCATCACTGGCATTTCCTGATCATTTACCAAAATAGTTTGTGAAGCAGAACTTGTATTTCCACAGCCATCTGTAGCGTACCAAGTGCGCACAATGCTATAAGGACAATTTCCGGGAATGATGATTTCTTCCATCCAAACTACTGCGTTATTGCAATTATCTGTTGCAGTAACTATTGCCGCTGCTGGAATCTGATCACAAGTTGCTTGGGTATTGGCAGGCACACCTTGCATCACAGGAGCAACATTATCAATTCTATTCACCTGCTGTATGCGAGTTTGGGTATTTCCACATGCATCTGTTGCAGTCCAAATTCGAGTTAGAATTTCAATGCATCCCTGATCCTCAATAAATTGAACGTAATTGAGATTTACATTTACACTGCAATTATCGGAAACTGTTGGTTGCTGAGGTGCAGGCCAATTTTGCCCACACGGAATAGTAATATTAGGTAATTCAGAAATTACGGGTGCATAATTATCATTTACATAAACTAAATGAGTAATGGAAGCCGCATTTCCGCAAGCATCTTCTGCGGTCCAGGTTCTTTGCAAATAATAGCTACACCCGGCGCCAAACTGTTGCTCATTAAATTCGATATTCAATACTTCGGAGCAAGCGTCAATAACCTGAACATTGGCAGGTGCAGGTACGTTAGCACAATCTACATACAGATTAGAAGGTACACCAATGAATTGTGGAGCACTTTGGTCGATCACATGGATCAATTGAGTAGCAGTAGCAGAGTTTCCACATACATCTACTGCTGTGTAAGTTCTAAGAATATCATATTCACATCCCTCGCCAAGAATTTGATCATTATGTGAAACATTTATTGTAGCTGAACAATCATCAAAAGCGGGAGGATATGGAATATAATTGAGATCAGCGCATTCCACAGAAATATCTTCCGGAGCATAAGCAAATACTGGTGGAGCTTCATCGGTAACATGAATGGATTGACTTACAATACTTGTATTTCCGCAGTCATCAGAAGCTATCCAAGTGCGCACAATAATGTATTCACAACCGGTACCTACAATGCTTTCATTCATATTAACGGCAACTTGATCGTCGCAATTGTCGGAAACTTCAGGTTCCGGCATTTCTGGAATGCTATTGCAGGTTGCATTAGTACTCTCTGGAACGCCCACAATTAACGGTGGTTCCGTATCTTGAACGTAAATATGCTGAGATACAAAAGCAGTATTTCCACAATCATCAATTGCAATCCAAGTGCGCACAAGATGTGGACATCCACCACCTATGCTTGATTCATTAAATGATACACTTACAGATCCACAATTATCGCTTGCAGTAAGCATGATCGGTGCAGGAATATTTCCGCATTCCGGATAGATAGTTTGAGGATTTTGATTGAAAACAGGAGGCGAAATATCCACTACGCTAATTTCCTGAACAGCCATTGAAGTGTTTCCACAGGCATCCGTTGCGGTCCATACACGCACTAGTGTGTATTCACTTGCACAATCGCCAGGTAATATATTCTCAGCATAAGCAAGAGTTGCTGCACTGCAATCATCCTCTACAAATGGATTTGGAATTGCAGGTAATTGATCATTGCAATTCACCGTTGAACCAGCAGGTACACCCAAGATAATAGGAGCTGAAACATCGCCAATATAAATGGTTTGAAGTGCTTCGGCTGCATTTCCGCAAGCATCTAGTGCAGTCCAAGTGCGAGTGATGGTAGTTCCGCAATCATCGGAAGTAACTATTTCACCAAGCGTTAAAACAACATCCGAACAAGCATCTAAAGCAATTGCATCTTCAAGGAAAGGGTTACTACCGCAGGCCAATTCGTAAGAAGGAGGAACGCTCGTAAACACAGGCGCTTGATTATCAATAATGCTGATTATTTGAGTGTGCGATGACTGATTTCCACAGGCATCTGTGGCCGTCCATGTTCGTGTAATGATCGTTTCGCAAGCAGTATTTTCAGTATTCTCAGCGAAAGAAATATTAACATTCATCATACAATCATCAGACACCACAACATCAACTAGAGGAATCTCATCATTACAACTTAAAGTGACATTCTGCGGAGCATTCACAAAAAGCGGAGCTGATGTATCGCTCAAATTGAGTGTTTGTGCTGCAACACTTGCATTCCCACAATTATCCGTGGCAGTCCAAGTACGAACCATAATCAAGGAACAACCTGCACCACCAACCTCTTCATTGTACAACACTTGCACATCAAGATCACAGTTATCGATTGCAGTTACCAATGAAGGATCAGAAATTTCATTACAAGCAATAGAGGCATTTGCAGGAACATTCAATAATACAGGAGCTTCATCATCAATTAAGGTGATTGTTTGAACCATTATTGAAGTATTTCCACATGCATCCGTTGCAGTAAACGTGCGAACAATCTGAGCACAAGATCCTTCTATTGACTGAACAGTTTCGGTATAGCTTAAACTTGCTTCGCTGCAAATATCCTGAATGGCAGGTAATACCAGCTCAGGAAGCTCATCACAGGCAATGCTATAATCAATAAGTTCATCAATAAAAACTGGAGCAGCGTTATCAGTTATTTCTACAACTTGAACAAATACAGATTGATTGCCACAAGCATCTGTAGCAGTCCATATTCTTGTATATGTTTCTCCACATATATTTATATTTATTTCCTCATTATATGAAACATTAGGAGTAGCATCGCAATTATCAGAAACAATTGCTTCCTGAAAAACAAGTCCTTCAGTACAACCGAGCTGAATAAATTCATCAAGACCAGAAATAACCGGAGCCTGATTATCCACAACAGCTATTGATTGTTGAGCGTTTACGGTATTTCCACAATTATCTGTAATACTAAATGTTCTTAGAATGAGATACTCACAACCTTCACCTAAAATTTCATCGTCATAAGTGATGAGAAGATCGGCATCGCAATTATCTGAAGCTTCCGGTAGATTCGAAGGCAATTCATCCGAACAAGAAATAGTAATATTTTGAGGTATTGATGTTAATACAGGATCTACCTCATCAATAACAGATACAAATTGGGTAAATGTACTTTGATTACCACATTGATCCGTAGCAGTCCAAACATACTGGAAGCTTGTATTGCATCCGCCGGAATATTCCGATTGTTCTAGACTGAGCTCAACCAGTTCTGAAAAACATTCATCAATCACCGTAATTTCAGGTTCAGGAATATCATCACAAGAAACAGTGATTTGAACGGGTACATCGGCAAAAACAGGTGCTTCGTTATCGGTAATCCAAATGGTAGCAAGACCTGTTGAAGAATTTCCACATGCGTCTGTAGCTGTTATTTCAGCTGTTAAAAGCAGGAAACAATCAAATCCCATTTGACAATCGAGAAATCCATTATTCTGAGTTCCATCCACAAAGTTTTCGTTAATTCCGCTCAATGCATCGGTTAAAATACTAGCTGAATATTCATTTGCGCAACCACCAATGGTTTCATTAGCCATTTGAAGTATTTCAGCAACATTAGAACCTGTAAAATCACCTTGCAAAATTTCGAGTAATTCGATTCCAAAGTCAGAAGTCCCAAAATTCGGATCATTGGCATCAAATGCAGCAGACAAAGTGAGTGCTACTAAATGCGACGCCATAGTATTGGAGTAATTCTGCCCTGGATTTACCAATGAACCAGCAGGCAAAACAGCAGGGGTTCCACCGGATGGTAAGAAATCAGTAACAGCTTGAGCATTTGTTAGAGTTAGAGTATTGTTACATCCAATTGTAAGTCCGTTAGGGAACACCTCACTGAAATGGGCATGCAAATATGTGCCTGGATTATTTCCGTTTGGCGAAGCTCCCCAACCTCCCGGAGTTTGAGTTCTATACATACCCGGAGCACAAGGTTCAGTAGAAGTCCAGGTAGAATCTACAATCGTAATTTCGAGGATTGGATTTTCATCACAATTATCCGTTACAGCGAAAATGAAAGCATCAGAAGAAAGATCGCAGTTTTCGAGAAGAATGGATACTACGCTAATTTGAGGAGCATCGTTATCTGCAACAAAAATGCTTTGCTCGCAAACAATTTCATCGCCATTACTATTTGTAGCAACCCAAGTACGCAAGATAGTATAAGGACAATCCGTTGAAGTGATTTCATCTGTATAAGTCAGTTCAAAATCATCTGAGCAACCGAGAATAGGACTTCCGGTAACTAATGGATCAGTGCCTTCTTCACAATTTACGGTAACATCTACAGCGCAATCCAAGACCGGCATTTCGATGCAATTTCCTTCTAGATTTGTATCACATTGACCGGAGAAATTCTGACCATTTACTTGTCCATTGCAGAAATACCAGCACGACATACCAGGCTCCAAATTTTGATCATTTGCTCCAACTCCGAGTTGGAAACCGTAGTAATAATCGGAGGGTTTATGAGTAAGAGTAAGCAGTGATCCTTCCAATGAACCGAGACCAATAAGAGTACTTTCTTTGGTAGGATCAACGATCAAATAGTCCCAGGTTTGATACAGGTTTCCAACAATACCTGCCGTTCCTTTCCAGCTTCTTCCGAGAGCAGACCATTGTGTCCAATTCATTCGATCACTCAACCATACATCAAGGTAAAATCCGGCGGCATCATCTTGCATATTCACTAATGGCCCATAGAGATGCGCAGTGCCATCATCAAAGGTTTCGAAATGTCCGCCTTCATCAGTAAATCTGAAATCGAGATGCATATTATTAGGCAAGTTCGGAAGCCACAGTACACGACGATTTATACCAAATCCATCTACGAAGCACGATTCATCGCAGGTTTCATCAGACACCGATCCATTAGAATTTGCTCCTGCATTATAATTTTGAGCAACTTCTTGAGCACTGAGTGCTCTGGAATAAACTGCGGCGAGGTGGATATCTCCTAACCAAGGTCGATCAGCATCCACTTCATTACCAATACAAACTTTGTAATCTTGGTTCCAGTTCGCTACAGTTCCTGTTCGAGTGGCAGAATTAACCACAACACCATTGAGATATAGTTTTTCTTGTCCGTTCGATGCATCCCATGTATATAGGAGGTGTTGCAATTGTCCATTTACTGAAGCACTAGCCGTTTGGAAATTCGGCATTCCATTGTTGTCAGCTCCAGTAGTACGCAAACGGGCTACATAACGATTTCCATTTTGCCCGAGCATGAAATTCCTATTAGAAGAACCAAAAGAATAGGTGAAAATTCTGGCAGGACCACTTTGATCAATCTGATCAGATTTTACCCATGCTTCCATTGTGATGCCCGTTCCATTGCTCAGTTCGGTTTTAAGCTTTGAAGCATTATTAACCGAATTAATACTTGTGGCCGAGTTGATACTCAATCCACCATTAGGCAACCATGTTGTTGCCGATGGATTTTCGTTGGCAAGAATAATAGGAACTCCATTGCCACTATGGTCCACTATAATATCGCCGGCACCTTCACTGAAGAGGAATGCCGCAACCACACCGTCATTAACGCGTTGAGCGAAAACAAAGACAGTTTGGAATGTAAGAATAAGTAATAGGGTGGTCTTGGGGAAATGTAGATTTGGCTTCATAGACCATGCGGTTTTAGGTTTTCGCAAGTCCGCCGAAAGAATTTAATAGAAGTCATATCTTAATACGCAGTAGGCCGAGGATGGTTACTATAAATGAAATATAATCGACCAACGCGGCAAATTATAGATGAATGAAGGGAATTACCCCAGCAAAATACTCAAACTACAACGAATTTCTTTTTGCCATTTCCCAATACTTGTCCAATTCATCCAATTTCATGTCGCTCATAACTTTGTTTTCATTGTTTAGGGCTTCTTCCATGAATTGAAAACGTTTGATGAATTTTCGGTTGGTTTTTTCCAGGGCATCTTCGGGGTTTATGCCTTTGAAACGGGCGTAGTTGATCAAAGAAAAGAGCACATCGCCAAATTCATCTTCCATTTTGTCTGAATTTTGATCTGCTTCGAATTTGAATTCATCCAATTCCTCTTGCACTTTTTCCCAAACTTGGGATTCATGTTCCCAATCAAAACCAACGCCTCGGGCCTTATCTTGAATTCTTGTGGCCTTTACAAGAGAAGGAAGACTTTTGGGAACTCCTGAAAGCACTGATTTATTTCCTTCTTTGAGTTTGAGTTTTTCCCAATTGGCTTTCACTTCTTCTTCATCCTTAACCTTAACATCACCATAAATATGAGGGTGACGATGGATGAGTTTTTCGCATACCGAATTCAGTGAATCTGCAATATCGAAGGCCCCGGATTCTGATCCAATTTTAGCATAAAAAACCAGATGTAGCATGATATCTCCAATCTCCTTTTTCACTTCTTGAAGATCGCCTTCAAGAATGGCATCACCTAATTCATAAACTTCTTCAATGGTGAGGTGGCGCAAACTTTCCAAAGTTTGTTTCTTATCCCAAGGACATTGGGCGCGGAGTTCATCCATTATAGTTAATAAGCGGGCAAATGCTTCGAGTTTCTTTTCCATGGAACGAAGGTAAGAAACAGGAACAGAGAAATAGGGGTTTTGAACCATTCCAAATTTGTTTCTTTTTCCACTAAAGTTGAAAATTTATAAGCAAGCAATTTCAAAACGAAAAATGGCATGCGTTTCAGAAACATTGATGAAGATAATCGTATTTTTGGCTTGTGATCCGTATAATTTTCTTGATGATGGCTATTTTGCCTTTGTTTTCAAGGGCACAGACTAATTTATCTGTGGCATCGAATTATGGCTGGGTAATGCCACATCGAAAGGAAATGCATAGGATTGTACAAGGGCATTCTTATGGATTTAATATACAGGTAACCAAGCAAGTACAAGACGAAAAAGAATGGCACAAGCTCTATTTAATGCCCGAACTTGGCGGTAATTTTTCCTATTTGAATTTGGGAAATGATGCAGAATTAGGATCTGCTTATGGGTTTTTCATTCAGATGCGCTTACCCTTTTCTGTTCATCAAAAATGGAATCATGCACTTAATCTGGGAAGCGGAGTAGGATATGTGAGCAAGGCATTTGATGTTGAAAATAATCGTTTTAACACTGCTATAGGATCGAAAATTAATGCGGGCATATTCTTTGAATATAACTACAGAAGATGGTTAAGTGATAGATTACAATTAGATCTAGGCTTCCGAATGACTCACTATTCCAATGGAGCCTATCAAATTCCCAATTTGGGTTTAAACATGCCCGGATTGTGCATTGGACTCAGTTATGATGCTTCTAAAAAGGACCGCAGAATTGTTAAAACGCCTCCCAAGTATAAGTTGATGGAGCGAAAAAGCAATGAAACTCAGATAGTGATAATTGGTGCCGTGCGCGAAAGCTTTCCGGCTACTGGGCCTAAGTACGGAGTGTTTGGACTTGGAATAACGGAGAATTTGCGATTTTCAGACAGAAGTTCATTCGTTACAGGATTTGAGTTCTTTTATAATGCCTCACTGGGTAAACAATTAAGAGAGTTTAAGGGCATTGAACCTGAAGCAAAGGATTTAAATAGTTTTGGTTTATCCGCAGGTTACATGATGCATTTTGGCGATATGATTCTATTATTTCAAATGGGCCATTATATTGCGGATGAACATAAAATAAATGGACCATGGTTTCATCGTATTGGATGGCGACAAAAAATTCATGGGCATTTAATGGCAACAATTAACTTAAAGTCTCATTTCGCAAGAGCTGATTATTTTGAATTTGGATTGGGATGGAATTTATAAATAAATATAATTATATCATTTTGTTATTCTTATCAATAGGAATGATTTCCTGTAATGATGAAGATAGTCCTGATTGTTTCAAGAAAGCTGGTGATAATGTATCAATTACAAGGGAAACAGGTGAATTTTTCGGAATTCAGTATTTAGAATTTATTAAAACAACTATTGTACAAGATACGGTTTGTTTCCTAGAAATTAAGGGCCCTGAAAATATATTAAATAAAATAAGTACTAAAAACGAAAATGGTATTTTACTCATTGAGAATTTGAATACTTGTGATTTTGTGAGGAATATGAGCCGAAGACCTCATTTATACATTCATGTATGTAATTTAAGGGAATTATACATCCATGACGGTGCTGGAGATATAGATACAGAGGGCGTTCTGAGGGGTGATTCCTTGTTTGTTGAATGTAAACATGGCAATGGACCGGTAAGTTTAAATCTGGATTACCGAGTTGGAGTATTTCAGTTTCATACCGGTGCATGCGATCTGCAATTATCAGGAAATGTAGATAAAGCTGAACTTTACAACAATGGCTATGGCAGAATGGATGCTGGTGGATTAATAGCTAAATCGGTATTTCTGAATAATAGTTCAATCAATGATGTTTATGTTTACGCCGATGAATATTTGTACGTAGGAATTTATGGTTCAGGCGATGTTTACTATAGAGGTATGGTTCAAAGTGTAGATTTAACCCGAACAGGCTCTGGGACTTTGATCAACATTGAATGAGAGATTAAAAAATGGAAGCGACTATCTATACTCTCATCCAGAGCTTAGAGATAGCATCACTAAAGGAGCAAAAAAGAAAACTATAAGCTTAAAACAGCAATCAATTTAGCGTACAAGTCAATGCCGCAAAAAGAAGTAGAATTCAATTTTAGGTTTAAGCAGTTTCTGTCGATTTCCCAAAGAATTTGACGATAAAGTAAAGCAGCACTATTCCAAGAATCATCATTAACCAGCCAGGCATACCTAAAGCAGCAGGAATAGTCCCTACCAAAATTGCAACAAGTCCTACCGTTAAAGCATAAGGCATTTGAGTTCTAACGTGATCAATATGATTACAAGAAGTAGATAATGAACTCAGAATTGTAGTATCAGAAATAGGTGAGCAATGATCGCCTAAAACAGCGCCTGCAAGAACAGTCGAGACGGTATTATAGAAAATAATCATGGTATCTGGATTGTCCATTCCTGAATTTACACAGACAGTATAAGAGAGAGGAAGGACAAGCGGATACAAAATGGCCATCGTTCCCCAAGAAGTTCCAGTTGAAAAAGACACCAAAGCAGCTAATAAAAATGTAAGCGCAGGAATAGCCCAAGGAGCCACATCATCAGCAATAGACTGTTGAAGGAAATCAGCAGTGTGAAGTAATCCGGTGATGTCCGCTAAAGTCCATGCCAGTATTAAAATCAAAATGGCATGCATCATAAATTTGAATCCATTAATAATGGATTGCATTGTTTTAGTTAATGGCATGATTTTGAATCCAACAGTCATGGAGATTGCGATAAAAATCGCTCCGAGTGAAGCCCATAACAGCGCTACATAGGAATTCGCATTACCAATTGTAGTCGATAATTTACGTGTAAATCCTAATTCATTATCCGCCCAAACTTCTGCATCATACCCCGTTACCAATAATCCAATTATTGCTCCAATTATTACGGTTAATATAGGTACAATTGCAAAAGCACTTTTTTGAGGAGTACCAGGTGCGGGTTCAAACGCTTCCATTTCCTCTGCAATACCTTGATCTGATTCAATCAAATGAGCGCTTACTTTGCCAGTAGTTCTAGCTCTTCTTTCTGCAATTAACATCGGACCAAAGTCTTTTTTCTGAAGAATCAGAAATAGCATAAAAGCAATAGTGAATATTGGATAAAATGCATATTGCAAGGAGCCAAGAAAAACCGCATAAGGTCCTTCGTTAATGCTATAACCTGCGGCGTTCAGTTTTGCAATACCATCGCCAATATATCCTAGCTCTGCACCAATCCAGGTTGTTACAAACGCAATGGCAGCTATAGGAGCGGCAGTGCTATCCACCAAATAACTCAGCTTTTCTCGAGATACTTTCCAGCGATCGGTTAGCGGGCGCATGGTATTTCCCACTACTAATGTATTTGCATAGTCGTCAAAGAATATTAAAATACCTAAAAGCCAAGTAGTAAACTGAGCATTTTTGGCTGAATTAGCGAATTTCGAAATACGGTTAACAACGCCCATCATTCCACCATTTTTGGAGACTAAGGCCACAACGCCTCCAATAACGGTAGTGAATAGAATCACGGATAGCCTATCTGAGTTAGTGATAGCATCTAAAATATAAGTATCGATCAATTTGAAAAATGCTCTTCCAACACCGGAAAGACCATCCGCATAAAAGCCTATCACCGCAGCTCCACTGAATATTCCCAACAATAATGCGGTAAGTACTTCCTTAAAAATTAAGGCCAAAAGAATTGCAATAAACGGAGGTATTATGCTCAACCATAGCGGAATAGGATCTATTGTTTTGCTAACAGTATTTTCATTCACTGTTATTTGTACTTGGGATTCTTTATCAATTTCAATTTCGAAATCGCTTAGACGTCCATCCCAATCAATACGTTTAAGTTCAGTGCCAATAGTTATATCCACCGGAGTTGAAAAATTTCTGGGCAATTCGGTTCCATCAGGAAAAGAAATGGAAACAACAGAAGGCACCTGCGAAATCATGAATTCAGGAAATTCAATCACAACTTCCGGCAAATCCACAGGATCAGGAAGCAAAGTAGTTAAATGAGATAATACTGATTCCGTGCCTGCGCGCGCTGCACTGTCAATCGCTGCATTAGATCCGGATTGTGCATAATTGCTGCATGGAATCAGAACTGAAACTATAAACAAAAAGCCAAAAAGGCGGGTTAACAATGCATTCATACTGCTAATAAATTGCTCAAATATAAGAGAATGAAAGTCCTTGAATCAGCTTACATGGACTTATATTTGCATTTCTAAGAATACATGGCGAAAAAAACTAAAAATAAAGAGCTTGCAATTGATGAAAATGAAGGTCTCATAGAGGTTTTCGGTGCAAGAGAACATAATTTGAAAGGCATTGATGTTGCCATTCCCCGAAATAAACTGATCGTAATAACAGGCTTGAGCGGAAGTGGGAAATCATCATTAGCCTTCGATACTATATATGCTGAGGGTCAGCGAAGGTATATCGAGACCTTTTCAGCTTATGCCCGACAGTTTTTGGGCGGAATGGAACGTCCTGACGTTGACCAAATTACGGGATTAAGCCCAGTGATCAGCATCGAACAAAAAACGATTTCTCGAAATCCAAGATCTACCGTTGGAACCATTACTGAGGTTTACGACTTTATGCGATTGCTCTTTGCCCGCGCGGGTGATGCTTATTCTTATGCCACGGGTGAAGCAATGGTAAGATACACTGATGACCAGATCACTGAACTAATTCAAAAAGATTACAAAGGCAAGAAGGTCCTACTTTTAGCTCCTTTGGTGAGGGGCAGAAAGGGCCACTATCGCGAATTATTTGAGCAGATTTTAAAGCAAGGTTATCTCAGAGCGAGAGTGGATGGAACAGTGGTTGAGCTAAAGCCGGGCTATAAAGTTGACCGTTATAAAGTACATGATATTGAAGTTGTTATAGATCGACTTGCCGTTGGGACAGACAGTGCCAAACGAATTCTTGAATCGGTTAAAACCGCATTAAAGCAAGGAAAAGGCAGCTTGATAGCCATGGATTTCGACTCCGAAAAAGTTCGTCATTTCAGCAGACATCTCATGTGCTCGAGTACCGGAATATCATATCCAGAAGCTGAACCCAATTTATTCTCCTTCAATTCGCCATATGGCGCTTGTGCGCATTGCAACGGACTTGGAGAGGTTGCCGAAATGGACATGAACAAAGTGATTCCTGATAAGTCGAAAAGCATATCCAAAGGTGCAATTGCTCCTTTAGGCGATTTAAAAGCCAATTGGTTTTTACCTCAAATTGAAAAATTGCTCCAGAAACATGGCCATGATCTGAAGACTCCTATTATTGAAATGGAGGAACAAGTGATTAGCGAAATACTTTATGGTTCTGATGAAATTTTACAAACATCAGGCACTGCAGGAGTCTCATCAAGCACATTCAAGTTTGAAGGTGTAATGACTTTTATTGAACGTCATTCACAGGAAAATCCTTCACCTGCTGTTAGAGTCTGGGCTGAGAGTTTTATGAATAAAGTTCCCTGCCCTACTTGCAATGGCAGCCGTTTGAGAAAAGAAAGTTTGTTTTTCCGTATGGCCGAGAAAAACATTTCGGAATTGGCCAGCATGGATATTAAGAAATTACATGCCTGGTTCGATGGAATTGAAAAGAAATTATCGGCTAAGCAACTGAGAATTGCCACTGAAATTTTGAAAGAAATTAAAGGGCGATTAGGATTTTTATTGGATGTTGGGTTGGAATATCTCAGCTTGAATAGAAGCGCTAAAACCCTTTCCGGTGGTGAGGCACAAAGAATAAGATTGGCAACACAAATTGGCTCTCAATTGGTGGGCGTTTTGTACATTTTGGATGAACCAAGCATTGGACTTCATCAACGCGATAATGCGCGATTGATCAAAAGTTTGAAACAACTCAGAGATGCTGGAAATACAGTTCTGGTTGTAGAACACGATAAGGATATGATGCTTGCCAGCGATCATTTGATTGATATAGGTCCTGGAGCCGGTGTTAATGGCGGTAAAATTGTTGCCCAAGGTCCGCCGGAAGCTCATTATGCAGCAGATTCCGTTACGTCCCAATACCTCAAGGGCATTAGGAAAATTGAAATTCCAAGCAAGCGAAGAGTAGGCAATCGTAAGTCATTAATACTCACAGGAGCCAAAGGACATAATTTGCACGGTGTAAAACTGAAACTTCCATTAGCAAAATTCATTTGCATCACGGGTGTGAGTGGTTCTGGAAAATCATCTTTGATAAGCCATACATTGTATCCACTTCTTCATAATCACTTTAATGGAACTGCCAGAAAAGTGTTGGATTATGGAAAAATTCAAGGACTTGAACATTTAGATAAAGTGATCGAAATTGATCAGAGTCCGATTGGCAGAACACCACGATCAAATCCTGCAACATACACCGGAATTTTTGCTGAAATAAGGGATCTTTTTGCCATGTTACCGGAAGCCAAAATTAGGGGTTACAAATCGGGAAGATTCTCGTTTAACGTGAGTGGAGGTCGATGTGAAACCTGCAAGGGTGGAGGATTACGGACAATAGAAATGAATTTCCTTCCGGATGTTTATGTGAATTGCGATACCTGTATGGGTAAGCGATACAATCGAGAAACACTTGAAGTGAAGTACAAAGGAAAATCGATTTCCGATGTTTTGAATATGACCATTGAACAGGCTTTGGATTTCTTCGATGGAATTCCAAAAATGAAGCGGATTCTTCAGACCTTACATGATGTAGGACTTGGTTATATAACACTAGGGCAGCAGAGTACAACATTGTCGGGTGGAGAGGCACAAAGGGTGAAATTGGCTTCTGAGTTATCCAAAAGAAGCACCGGAAATACTTTTTACATTTTAGATGAACCTACCACAGGACTTCATTTTCAGGATGTTTCGATGCTAATTGATGTTTTAAATCGACTGACTGATCAAGGCAATACAGTGTTAGTGATAGAACATAATATGGACATCATTAAAGTGGCGGATTACATTGTGGATTTAGGTCCGGAGGGTGGTGATGGTGGCGGTATGATTATCGCTGAAGGCACACCTGAAGAAGTGTCAAAAGTGAAGTCGAGTTACACTGCGAGCTTCCTCAAAACAGAATTGCTCAACTGATTTGAATGAAAATCTGATTAAAACGTTGTACCTTTAACCTTGGTTTTTAATTTTCTAAAAGCCAAAATTGATAAGATAGAATTTGATGATGAAAGACGCTAGAATCGGCTTCAAGCAAAGAACCTGGAACGAAGTTAAATCAAATGACAGTTGGTCTATTTTTAAGATCATGGCTGAATTTGTGGAAGGTTATGATCGATTACAAAAGATAAAACCCTGTGTTTCGATCTTTGGATCAGCAAGAACAAAGCCTGATAACAAATATTACAAATTGGCTGAAGACATTGCCATAGAGCTCACAAAAAAAGGCTACGGTGTAATTACAGGTGGGGGTCCGGGCATAATGGAAGCCGGAAATAAAGGGGCAAAACTAGGTGGTGGAACTTCCGTTGGATTAAATATTGATTTGCCTTTTGAGCAACACTCGAATCCTTATATTGATCACGATAAAAGCATCGACTTTGATTATTTCTTTGTGCGTAAAGTGATGTTTGTAAAATACAGTCAGGGATTTGTTGTAATGCCGGGTGGATTTGGAACCCTTGATGAGATGTTTGAAGCACTAACGCTTATACAAACTCATAAGATTGGCCGCTTTCCTGTAGTGCTCGTAGGTACTGCATTTTGGGGAGGAATGGTAGATTGGATAAGAACCGTAATTCTCGAACAAGAAAACAATATTTCGGCACAGGATATGGAACTTTTTTCAGTGGTAGACACTGCTGAAGAAGCTGTAAATGAAATTGATAAATTTTACAGTCATTATCTATTGAAACCTAATTTCTAATTTAATTGTAACTTTAGTGCTGCATTGATAGTCTCAAAATAAACAATTTATACCAATTCCTATGAAAAAGCTCTTTACCCTGCTTGTTATTATAAGCCTATTTACAAATGCCAATGCGCAATTTCCTTACTACTTATATGTGTTGGATGAGACTTACACTCCTTTAACAAATCCAATTGCTCTCACTACGGAAACTTGGGATGATCCGGTGATCAATGTGCCTATTGGATTTGATTTTAGCTTTTTGAACACCACCACCAATAATCTTTGGATCAGTGGTTTGGGAGCCATGATGAGTATAAATCCTATTGAAAATGAGCCTTTTGACATATTAATGGTTTACCAAAGTGATATTATTGATATCGGTTATAGTGAAGGTACTATGATGTCTCCGATTTCCTACAAAATAAGTGGTGAACCCGGTAATAGAATTTGTAAAATCGAATGGAAAAATGTTGGATTCTATAATGAAGTAGAAGAATTTGGAACCTCGTTAAACACGGTCAGTTTTCAGTGTTGGTTCTTTGAAGGTAGCAATGATATAGATGTTAGATTTGGCCCAAATTCAATAAAGCAAGATGATATTGCACATGATGGAATTGGCCCTTGGATAGGATTAATTGATGGATTTATGCAAGTTTCTCAAACATTCAATCATTTGTATGCTTTACAGGGTTCACCTGATGCCCCAACCGTTATTGATTGGACTGATTTCCCTATGAATATGGAAGAATTCGTATTTTTAAATGAAGATCCAACTAACGGCACTGTTTACCGCTTCACTTCAGAACCGATGAGTATAGCTGAACCAGAAGTATTAATTCCGAATCAGTTTCAGCTTTATCCTCTGCCAGCCAGCGATATTATTAACTTGAAATTCAGTAGCAGAACCAATACGCTCAATGAAATTTCCATTTATAATCTCACTGGTGATATTGTAAAAACACTTAGCAGTAATCTCTCTGAAATTCGCATGGACGTTAGCAATTTAAGCCAAGGAGTTTACATTGTTAGAGTGAGCAATGAGCTAGGCGATTACAGCAAAAAGTTGATAAAGGATTAATTCGTATTTCGTAATCTGAATAGGATTCCTGAGCTTTTTAGACGCGATGTTTTGCATCATAAAATGGACCTAATCCATCTGTGGATATCTTTTTTCTAGAGAAAGAGTCAAGTATTTGTTCAATAATCTATAGTTGTGTTGCTATCTTTAGTGTTGGCGGAATTTTGTTAGAAAGCAAACAATATTAACGTCGTCAATTGACTCAAATTTAAGAAGGGAAAATGGCAAAGAACAGCACCATCAGTATAAAAGGGATTGAAGCAGTCATCATCAATTAAAATGAAAATGACTTTATCTCCAATACAGATATTGCAAGACACAAAGACAGTTTGCTTACTGACTGCCTAATTCAAAACTAGATGAGAAACAGGAACACGATTGAATTGTTGGGTTTTTGGGAGATTCTCTGCAACCCTGGTTTTAAGCCCATCGAATTCGAGGGGTTTAGAAAAAAAGGCGGGACTCAATAGCTTCGTGATAACACCCAAAAGATGGATTGAATCTAACGAATGCTAAAGGAATAATATCAAAGTACGCTCGATATGGTGGCCCTTTTGCTCATTAAGACATAACACTATAATTTGCATCTTGGATTTCTATAGAGTTCAAATTGTTTTTAATCAAAGAATTCCAAGGTCTCAAAGATGATGAAAACGATTGCCTAAAATTAAGTTGGAATCGGCAGCGTACTTTAGCAAAAGTGAACTACTACATTCATACTGATGCCATTAAAGAAAATCTAATACCAAATCTACATATAATATAGTCCAAAACATTTTATATGAAAGATTGGTTAATGACGTTAAAGCAGCCTTTATAGATCAATGGAGTAATACGGAATTGGACTATTACCTATACCTATACGGTATTACATCATCAACTAGAAGCTGCAGCACTTGCTTTTAAGCGCTTATTTATGATATGTGGAATTGCTTGCTGGCTGCCATAATATTGTTTGCTCATATTTCTATTGACAGAGCGCTTGGCTATGGTTTAAAATATAATGACCGCTTTAAAAATACACACTTGGGCCTTACAGGCAAAAAGTAAATTCCTATTACCCTTTTAAACACCAATAAAGTTAATCCTTGCTCGTTCAAACATTTCACGATTCGTTTAAAAGCTCAGTCCGAATAGTTCAGAATTAATGCAACAAAAAAAATCGCCCCTCTCAGAGCGATTTTCAGTCTAATTTCAATCTATTCTCAGCGATTTACCTTCATAAATATGGAGGATTGCTGTTCGGTAGCAGAAATAACTTTAATGGTATAAGCGCCTGCTGATAAGTCATCCACATTTAATATAACAATAGTAGAATTATCAATTAATTCCTTACAAGTCCTTCCTTGATTATCAATAATACTAATTGTTCTAGTTTCAGCAGAGTTGAAACTTAAATTAATCAAGTCTATTGCAGGATTTGGATAAATATTTATTCTGGAAATACCGTTTGAATTTTCGGCAATAGCAACATTTGGTTCAGTTCCAATCGTAAAACTACCCATTCCTTCAAAAGCATAATTAGCTTCCCAAACTCCATTTCCTAAATCATTTAATGGGATGAAGTCATAGTCCATTCCGGCAACAAACTCAACAGCATTACTTATAATAAGTCCAGGATTGCTAATACCTACAAGTGCATTATCAGTATCGTAAAAGCGCAATTGAACGGCACCCGGATTACCAGTTGCTTCAAATCCCCACTGGGTTAAAACACGTGGACTTAAAACCGGAGAAAGCTCATCCACCCATGACAATGCCATTCCATTTTCTGCAATCATCAGGTATTCATGATCATCCAAATCCGTTGGTGCTGATATTCTGAATTTGCTCAGTCCTTTAGCATCAGCATGGAAATCAAATGCTGATTCACGGCCTATACCCACTAATTCAAAACGATATAATGTATCAATATGGAATTTATCCAATGCCACTTGATCCACTAAATACCGTGCTCCCAAATAATTATGAACGATGGTACGATGTGATTCAAACATGCGTTTTTTGTACATAAAAGTTTCAGCCATCATTCCACGTCCATAACGATCGTCAAAATCACGACCAAAGCGAATTTCTATTTCATCTTCATCAGCGCGGTCAACATTTCTTTGTCTCCATTCAACTTCTCCATCTACAAGGCTTGCGATATGTTGATTTACACCATTATCATAATAAACCATTCCATAAATATGAGGCAGCCCGTGCACCCCAGAGTACATGTTTCCTCCCATGTATTCGTCATCATTATTATCATAAATAACCGCCGAGAAATTTTGGCTTTCTTTCCATGGATGAAGAATAAAGCCGTTGTTTTCTCTTGCCGATGCAAACCAACCGTGATCGTTAAATGCAGTACTATCAGATTGCATTACAGCAAATGCAGCCATGTCTCTTCCAATAGAAACATTGCTAGCCTCTAAATATTGAGAAATGCCATCGTATTGAATAGCAGGTAATCCGGCAATTCCATTTTCACCAATTCTATAAAGCGGTTCCTCACCGGCATTCTGCACAATGGCGCCATTTGAATTACCTGAAATATCATCAATCCAACCAGCAAGACTTAGATCAGATTGAGCAGGAATTCCATTGAAATTATTGTAAACTTCTTTATCCGCGCGCAACCACAATGACATTTGATCCATAGTACCAACTCCTCCCGGCCCTTCCCAACCAAAAGGTTCAGGTATAGCTGTATAAACCAACCTTAAAGTATCTGAAGCGAAATTGTAGAGCGAAAATTCATCAATAACCACGCTATCCGGAACATGAATTTTAATTTCTCCGAAGTTCAAAGGCTCTAATGATAAAGTAAAGGCAACAGGTCCTCCTGAAATAGAATTTATGGTTGCATTCTCTATATAAATATCCGCAATTTCAAGTCCATCAACAGGCACACCAGCGAGATTTTTATAGAATAACAATTGCACTTCCATCGGTTCAAAAGACTCTACCTCTCCAGTAACTGAAACGATAGATGCAACTGCGGGAAAATGATGCGTTTCGCTATCGTATAAATCTGATTCCCAAACGCCTCTTCCATAGGTAGCCGCGCGTATTCTGCTATCTGTAATTCCGGTACCGTAGTAAATATCGAGCTCTGTAACACGTGAACTAGCTGGAAATCCTTCACTAAAAGAAATCCAGTCTGCCATGGCATTATCTTTATAGAAAATGCCCATATCTGTGCCGATATATAATCCGCCATCGCTATACAAATCATAAACGATGCTGCTTATTTGAATCTCAGGTAAAGTGCCGCTTATGTCGGTCCAGCTGAGTCCCCGATCATTGCTTTGATAAACATTCTTATTAAATGCAATCCAAACAATACTACTGTCAGTTGGATGAGATTCGATATCATTTACAGGGACACTAAACCAAGGTAAATTGTTTGAAAAATCTTCCCATACTACTTCATCAGCAGGCGCGAGAATATTGCTGCATCTAAAAAATTTGCGAGAACCTTCTGAAGCAAATAAAAGATTGGTATCTGCTCTGGAATGTTCAACACAAGTCATATTGTTGGTATTGTTGGCTCCAAGGTTCCACGAAATTCGATCCCAAACAATATCATCTCTTTCATCAATTTTAATATTTCTGCTTCGCCATACATTTTTTAATCCAACGAACATAGTATTTTCATCATGTGAGGAAAGTGTAAAAGGAGTTACCCAGGCACCTTGTTCATCGATATTCAATTCTTCAAATCCACAAATTTGTTGGTTTGTAAAGTTCGGGCCTGTTCGATATATATTTCCATAATAGATGGAACCATAACGCCATTCTTCATCCGTTGGATCATACATACATTCAAATCCATCGCCCCCACCCACATCAGTCCATTGTGCGCCTGTGTACTCCATGGTTCCATTATCCTGAAAACCTGAAAGCACTTTATAAGAAGTGTGCATAGACTGACCCATTTTATAAATCTGTCCGGTTACGATTCCATTCGAAATATCATTCCATTCTTCATTATTGATGTATTGATACATTCCACCATCATTAGCGAGATACAAATCGTGGTTATAAGGAGAAACGGCACAATGGTGTTGATCTACGTGCAAATATTCGTTATTAATATCGAGCCATGTAGCACCGCCATCCAGAGATTTCTTCATTCGAACACCACCTACATAAACTATATTTTCATTGTCATAGTCAGCTGCAATGCAGAGGTCGTACCAAGCTTGTCCACCTGAGCCGCTGCCATCTGCCGACCAACCCATTATATTTGGCTCATCCGACATTTCTTCAAAATTCAATCCTGAATCTGTTGAGCGAAAGAAGCCTTTAAATTCGTAAGTGGTAGTTGAAAGCACATAAACAATCTCGGGATTTGCGGGAGTAACGGTTATTACAAAACGCGTTCCCGGCTGAATGCCTTCGTTGATATACTCCCAAGAGAGACCATTGTCGGCACTTCGATAAAATCTGCCTTGACCGGAAGCGTATACGATAGCAGGATCGCCAGGTTTGAAGTCGAGATCTTTATAACTAACTGTATTGGTAGAAACTTCTGTCCATGTTAATCCGGCATCGGATGATCTAAACAGCCCTGCATTGGTTCCGATAATTATAACCTCAGGATTAATTGGATCTACTAGAATATCATTTACTGTTTTATTCTCAATTCCTGCATTAGCAAAAGTCCAGCTCAATCCGGCATCTAAAGATTTCATAAGGCCCATTCCCGGAGCATCTCCTGCGTCACGATCGCCAGTTCCTATGTACACTACATCTGGATTTACTGTATTAAATGCTATACATGACACACCCAAAGTTGGAAGGTCATCAGTATTGCATTCCCAATTTTCACCACCGTTATAAGTTCTCCACAATCCACCGGCTGGAGCTCCTGCAAAAATGGTGGAAGCATCAGTTGGATGAAAAGCAACAAAATTCATACGGCCAACACCCGGAATATTATCCCTGGTTGTAATTCCGTCGATAATAGGACCTAATTGCAACCAATTTCCGGCCATAGAACGACCTTCATTAAAAGCATTAAGATCATTCCATGCTCTTATTACATCCGGCCCTTGAGGAATGAGGCCATCCGACTGAATCCTATTTTGCATCAACCATTCCCAGCGTTTAAAAGGCTTCCATCCACATCCCGGTGTAATTTCTTTGTTCAGCCAATCAGCTTCAAATTGCTGTTGAATTTCAAAAAAGTTTGTTTCGGGATTTTTCATTTCTACACTCCAGTCTGGGGTAATGACTTGTGCAGCAGTACTAAGGGACAGGAGCAGAATTCCTGCTATTAGGAAATTAAACTTCATGATATGATTCAGGTTTGAATGCTAAAAATACGGCTTGTTTTCTAAACACTTATAACAGGAAAGCTCATTCTTAGTTCAGCATTGGAATGCTTAAAAACAAAAACCGGCTCTTTTAGGACCCGGTCTTGCGTAAGCTGTGATTAATAATAAGAAGGAAATTAGATTCCGTTAATACAAGAATCGGATTCCGAAAGCGAAGGTAAGAATTTGAAATAAATAAAGCAAATTTCTGTTGTGGCTATGATATAATTTCCCATCGATCATACGATTTTGCCATTGGTCAAAATAAAAACAATTATTGGCAATCTTTATTTAATTTCGGGCATACACTTGATTCAGCTACATTATTATGATCATCAGAACTGCAACAATTATGGCGATAACACTCGGTGTTTTCGCTATGCCAATAGAAATTTCGGCTCAGTCAAAAAAGAAAAAGAAAGACAAAACCGAAGAACAGGCAGCTAAACCGGAATCCGAAAAGCAATACGATGACATCATTAAAAAGTGCAAGCTTTCGGAAGGACTATTCAATATTTACCGCGATACAGTGAGTGGTAAATCGTATCTCGAAGTAAAAGAAGATCAACTCGGAAAAGAGTTCATTTATTTCAGTTTGATCTCAAATGGAGTAGTTGAAAGTGGCTTTTTTAGAGGAAGTTATAGGGGTTCTAAAATCATCAGTTTTACCAAGCATTTCGAGAAAATCGAAATCAATAGCGTGAATACTACTTACTATTTTGATGAGAATAATGCCTTGAGCAAAGCTGCTAATGCAAATATTGATCATCCGCTTTTGAGTAGTTTGAAAATTGAAGGTAGAAAAGAAGGGAAAATACTGATTGATGGTGATGGAGTATTCCTTTCTGAAGATTTCCAAATGATCAAACCGCCTTCTGATCCTCGCGGTCCAGGAAGTTTGTTGGGAAGTTTGAGCAAGGATAAAACCAAATTGCTTGAAGTAAAAAACTATCCAATGAATACGGATGTCAGGGTTTCTTATGTGTACGACAACAAAAATCCATCAAGAGGTGGATCACCAGCAATGCCTGATCCAAGAGTTGTTACTGTAGAATATCAGCATAGTTTAATTGAAGTTCCAAATAATGATTTTGTACCGAGGAATGACGATCCAAGAGTAGGATATTTCATGACCGATGTAAATGACATGACCTCTTTCAGTCCGACTCCCTATCGCGACATGATACATCGTTGGCATTTGGTGAAGAAAAACCCTTCTGCAGCCATGTCAGAGCCGGTTGAGCCTATTACATGGTGGATTGAAAATTCTACTCCCATGGAACTTCGTCCAATAATAAAAGAAGGCGTTGAAAGATGGAATATCGCTTTCGAAAAGGCTGGATTTATTAATGCCGTGGTGGTTAATGAACAACCCGATGATGCAGATTGGGATGCTGGTGATATACGTTATAATGTTTTGCGCTGGACTTCATCTCCTCAGCCTCCTTTTGGCGGTTATGGACCAAGTTTTGTTAACCCAAGAACTGGTCAGATTCTCGGTGCTGATATTATGCTAGAATTTAGTTCTATTACCAACAGACTCATTAGAGCAGAACTCTTTGGAAGTGCCGCATTAATTAGTGATGCCGATTTCGAAGAAATGGAATTAGCAGGCGATCATTCTACTTGCGAACATACCGCAATGCTTCAGCGAAATCTGATGATGGGAATGCACACCTTGAGAGCGTGGAATATGGATAAAGCATCGCAGGAAACCATTATCAAACAATTTCTGCAAAGACTCGTACTTCATGAAGTAGGCCATACTCTTGGACTCATGCATAATATGCGTGCCAGTTCGGTGCACAGTCCAGAGCAACTCAAACAAAAATCGGTAGTTGAAAAACTTGGTCTTTGCAATTCAGTAATGGAATATCCTGCAATTCACTTACCTGATGAAAGCATGGATCATGAAACCTATTTCGATGCATGGCCAAGAAGTTATGATATGTGGGCGATAGAATTTGGCTATACTCCTTCCCTTCCTGATATGAGCTCTGAGAATAAACGGATGGAGCAATTGTTAAATAAATCGACTGATCCTATGCTAGTTTTCGGTAATGACGCTGATGATATGCGATCTTCAGGTAGAGGTATTGATCCTGACATTAATATTTATGACCTGTCTAATGATCCTGTAGCTTATGGTATAGAACGCATGGAAAAAGTACGTGCTACTTTGCCAAAAATCAAATCGGCCTACAGTGTAAATGGTTATAGCTATCACGAACTTCGAAATGCCTTTTTGGTGCTTACGGGAGAATACGGAATACAGGCTAGAATTATGACCCGACAAATTGCAGGAGTTCATATTGATCGGTCATTTGCCGGTCAAACTAGCACTAGCAAACCATTTACTCCTGTGGAGGAAGCTAAGCAAAAAGCGGCAATGAAAGCACTGGAGAAATATGTGTTTGCACCTGATGCATTTGATGTGCCTACTGACATTTTGAATTATTTGCAAATGCAACGAAGAGGGTTTGAGCATTTTGGCAGCGGCGAAGATCCAAAAATCCATGACCGCGTTACAACTATTCAAAACGAATGTTTGAATCACTTGTTACATCCGGCAGTTTTGAAAAGAATTACCGATTCACAGTTGTATGGAAACACCTATGATCTGGCTGAATACATGACGGATCTAAGCAATGCTATTTTCAGTGCTGATCTAAAATCAAAAGTGAATACTTATCGTCAGAACTTACAGATTGATTACACTAAGCGATTAACAACTGTATTTGCTCCAAAATCGGAATATGATAATATTAGTCAATCAATGGCATTATTTGAATTAAATAGAATTAAGTCGATGATGAAAGCAGGTGTAAGCACTGATACCCTTACTAAGGCTCATCGTGAGTATGTTGTAAGTATTGTGGATAATGCAATGGAAAAGCATTAAATAAAGAATATTTAAAAATATTAAGCCCTGTGTTCAGATATTAAACATGGGGCTTTTTTTTTGACTTTTACAACATCACAAAGCGCGCAAATCAGCAGACAAGTCCACTGAATATTTTAGATTTCCATGCTGATAATTACTGGTATTCTTTTGCATTTTTCCGACCGCAATACGCTCAATTTTTGCCAAAATCCTAATTTATCAAAAAACCATAACCCTAAAGCGCGGCTCCCTGAGCTTGTCGAATGGAATTCTGCCAAATACTCCAATTATCCCCTTACATGCTTTACTTTTGATGCTTATGGATAAGTCAAAAGAAATCATTCAAGTTTTGAGGGCAAGCATTGGTAAGTACCGATCTAGTTCCGCTCCATTCAGAATTGATTGTTTAAACAGACTTGAAAAGTGCATTATCTCACGTAAAGATGAAATTGTAGCGGCATTGAAAAGCGATTTTCAAAAGCCTGAATTGGAAACTCTTTACACGGATATTTATGTGGTGCTGAATGAGATTCGATATGCCAAAAGAAATCTTAAAAAATGGATGCGGCCAAATCGAGCTCCTTTTAGGATTGCTACTATAGGATCTCAATTTTACAGCTATCCAGAATCCAAAGGACTAGTTCTCATCATTTCTCCTTGGAACTACCCTTTTAATTTGAGTTTGATTCCGCTAGTTAATGTTATTGCTGCTGGAAATACTGCCATTTTGAAGCCCAGCGAATTTAGCGCTGCTTCTGCAAAATTGATCAAAAGTATAGTAGAGGACGTTTTTGCTTCTGATCATGTTGCTGTGGTGAATGGAGGTGCTGATGTAGGCCAAACACTCCTTAAAGAACAATACAACCATATCATTTTTACTGGGAGTCAAGGTGTTGCTCGCATTGTAATGGAAAAAGCTTCACTCTTTTGCACTCCTGTTACTCTTGAATTAGGGGGTAAAAACCCACTGATTATTGCCGAAGATGCTAATCTTAAAATGACCGCAGAGCGTGTTGTTTGGGGCAAATGGATGAACGCAGGTCAAACTTGTTTGGGTGTTGATTACGCCATGGTACATGAAAATGTGGCAGAGGAATTTCAATCTGAATTGCTAAAAGCCATGGAATCTAGCTTTACCGAACTCTATCCAAAATCTAAAAACGAAGATTTAGCTTGTATAATCCATCAAAAAGCGTTTGATCAGCAAATAACATGGTTGGATGAAGCCATTACTAGCGGAGCCCGGGTAATTGCCGGAAATTATCGCGATAAAAACCTGCGATACATCTCTCCTACCGTTTTGCGAAATGTACCATTGACTTCGGCTCTCATGCAACATGAGATTTTCGGACCGATCCTCCCTATCCTAACTTTCAAGAATAAAGAGCAGGCTTTGGAATTGGCCAATGCACACGGGAATCCTCTATGCGCTTACGTTTTCAGTTGTTCCCGCGAATTTCAATCTTATATGTTGCGAAATCTCAGCAGCGGATCTTTTGGCATCAATGATCTGATAGCTCAATTTTATCATCCTGCCTTGCCTTTTGGAGGAATTAACCAAAGTGGAATAGGCAAAACACACGGCAAATGGGGGTTTGATGAATTCAGTCATCATAAAGCCGTAATTCGAAATCGTTTTTCATTTAACTGGATTAAACTTGTTAGTGCTCCATATTCGGATTTTAAAAAGAAAATCGCCAATATTGTAATCCGTTGGCTCTAAAACGTTTCAACTGATAGTCCAAACTTATTTCCCGCAGAAGCTCGCTCCTTCAAGGTACGATGCCTACCTAGCCGCCGGTTGGTTCAGGGGTTCGATTATGCTTTACAAGATGGATTTGCTTTGTGTAGAAGACGATTTGTTCTCGGTAGTCAACATACGATTGAATCTTGAGCAATATCAGTTCAAGAAACGGATGTCGAAATTGCTGCGAAAAAATGATGAGCGATTTACGGTTATTGTCGGTCCTGCGAAAATTGATCAAGCTCGCGAACGACTGTATGAATTACAGAGACCAAAATTCAAAGGTTTTATTCATAGTACACTGAATGATTATCTGCATTCAGGTTTTTATAGAACTGTTTTTGATACTTGGGAAATTGCCGTTTACGACAATCAAACGCTAGCCTCAGTGAGTTTTTTCGATCTTGGCGAGAATAGCGTTGCTAGTTTACTCGGACTCATCGATCCGAATTACAAAAAGTATAGTTTGGGCATTTATACTATGCTCTACGAGCTACAACATTCCATTAACATCTGTAAGAAATGGTATTATCCTGGCTATATTCTCGACAAGACATCATCTTTCAGCTATAAACTTCGATTGGGCGATTTTGAATTTTATAACAGCAATCGTCGTTGGAGTAAAATGAACAATTACAATGCTGAGCACTCCGTTGCATTTAATGTAAAATCAAAAATAGCCGAACTGCAAAAGGCTTTTGAAAAAAAGAAATTGAATTTCGATTATAGGCTCTATCCTTATTTCAGCATGGGATATATGTACACTTTTCAGGTGAAATTTGTGCCTTATCCTATCTTACTGCATTCTAGATTATTCACAAGTAAGGGAGTATTATTTGCTTCGTATGATTTGGAGAAAAATCAATTTGCAGTATTCTATGCCAATCAGGCGGAAGACTACAGCCAATTGGTGAGTATGGAAATGAGTGAGGAATATGCTAATCCCATTTATCTGAATGATCTTTTGCAAATAGATGCTGAGTTGAACTATTTCGCCAATGCTTCTGATGCTGCGGGATTTGTGCGCAAAAAATTAAAGGAATGATCGGGGATATTGCCCTTACATCCATCTCTTGGAATTCATTTTTTTCTTCCGATATGCCTGTCTCAATAGGAACAAAAAGTATATAAGCTTAATTCTTCTCTAAATAATTCTCCGGCACTCTAAAAAATTCATTCTCTGAATTATAGGTCAATGCCGTAATCCACCATCTGCCTTCAAATCGAACTAGTTGAATACTATTAATTCCCCTTCGAATGGGCGGACCATCCTTTTTGGTTTTGAACTCATAAGTCGAAAAAACCTGAGCTAATCCATAAAACTCATCCGTTTTTCTAGATAATTCATACTCATAAAAATCGTTGATCTCGAAAAATGGACTAGCATTTTCGGTGTATTCTCGCACACTGTTGAGGCTGAATTGAATCATACCATTATCGTCCGGATTCAAATTACTGATGTGCGCATAAGGATGAAATAGATTTCTGAACCTCGACCAATCCCTCTCCTGTCCTGCCGGTCCTGAAATGCAGTCATACATGGCTGCAATAGTATTTTCAATCGATTTGGTGTCTTCTGAATAATCCTGTGCAAAGAGCTGAACATTATTAAATAAAAACACGAGTATAATAATGCAAAGTGTTTTCATGATTCTTAATTTTTGTGATTAGATTCTAAAACCTGAGCTCCAAATCAATTTAAAGGTTAAAGTTAAGCGGAATATTCTTATGAGAATAATGGATATCAAACAACATTCAAATAATCATCCTCTCTTATTGACCAGACTGTTTATCCCTGATCCTTTCTGCAGATTCCATTTTGATTAAACCGAGAATGATAAGCTCAGCAGTTGCCGGATTAGTTGCAAGGGGAATATTTTTTCTATTGCAAGATCTTAAAAACTCGATAACGTCTTGCTCATAATCCTGCACAATTTCAGGATCGCGGAAAAAAAATGCCATGTCTATTTCACCTGCTTCAACCAATTGCTTCAACTCCCGATACCCTCCTTCCTTACCGGCACTTAAATGCTCAATGCTTACTTTAAAATGTTCCTGTTCCACAAAATCGGCAGTAAGACCCGTCGCAACTAGCGTCCGTCCCCAAAGCCAATTTTCGCGTTCACGTAAAAAAGAAACCAGCAAAGGTTTCATCCTGTCTTGTGCAACAACTGCAATTTTCTTCATCATTGATTCTCCATTTGTGGTAATCTGAACCTCACATGATATTCTACTAATTTGTCAATGGGTTTGCGAATTACTCTTCCCAATTGAACATTCATTTCTATACAAACTTCTTCGAGTATATCTTTAAAAAGGTAGGAAACTGAACCTACAAAATGCGTTTTAACACTTTTGTATTCCGCAAAACAAGTTACGTGAATATCGATAAATTCACGCAATCCTTCTCTTATCCAATTACGCACGTGTTCATGACTTGAATGCTTCACAATAAACTCCATAAACGAAGCCAGATAAACATTTGCATTGGGTTCTTTGTAAATTCTCCTAATGAATTCATCTTTACTAAGATGATATTCTTTTTCAAAAGCTTCTGCCATTTCTTTTGGAAGTTTTTTGTAGAAATATTCTCTTATCAACCGTTTTCCGAAATAGGATCCCGATGCTTCATCACCCAAAATATAGGCTAAAGAAGGTACTTCTTCTCTCAACGAATTTCCATCAAAAAAACAGGAATTCGAACCTGTTCCCAAAATACATGAAATACAAGGTTCACCGTCATAACAGGAGTATGCAGCTCCTAATAAATCATGATCCACATGAACATCTGCATTCACAAAAACTTGTCGTAATCCTTGAGCAATCACTTCATTCAAAGCCTGAGTAGAACAGCCGGCTCCGTAAAAAAATATCAGATTAATTTCAGAGGCATACTGAATTACTTGAGGGATTTTTTGAAGTTCATTTCGGATCAAATCGCTTGAGTGAAAGTAGGGATTAAAGCCCATAGAATTAAAAGTATCAATCTGATTTCCAGACCTTTCTATCAACACCCAGTCACATTTGGTAGACCCACTATCAGCAATTAATATCATTTAAGCAGCAATTATAAGGTCAGCCTATTTTGAGAACTAGTTCTGCAACCCGCTCTGAATATCCTCTTTCATTATCGTACCAAGCACACACTTTTGCCAAACGTCCGTTTGCCGAAGTGAGTTGGCTGTCAAAGATACAGGAATGGGTATTTCCCACAATATCTATTGAAACAATAGGGTCTTCAGTATATTGAATAATCCCTTTCATCGCACCTTCCGAAGCTTCCTTCATTGCATTATTTATTTCTTCTGCAGTTACATCTCTGTTGAGAATTACCGTGAGATCCGTAATGCTTCCATCGGGAACTGGAACCCGCATCGCATACCCATCTAGTTTTCCTTTCAGTTCGGGAATTACCAATCCAACAGATTTGGCAGCTCCGGTTGTAGTAGGAATCATAGATAATGCCGCAGCTCTGGCTCGCCTTAAATCTTTATGTGGTGCATCCTGCAATCGCTGATCAGCAGTATAGGCATGAATAGTAGTCATGAATCCTTTTTCGATTCCGAACTTTTCATGCAGGACTTTTGCCATCGGAGCGAGGCAATTTGTAGTACATGAAGCATTAGAAACAACCGTTTCATTACCGGTCAAAATATCATCGTTTACACCAAGTACAATGGTAGTTGCAGCTCCGGAAGCAGGAGCAGTCATAACCACTTTTTTAGCACCGGCCTGAATATGTAGTGCACATTCATCAACAGAATTAAATCGTCCAGTGGCTTCAACTACAACATCTACATTCAATGCTTTCCATGGCAGTAATTCCGGCTTAGCTGAAGCATAAACTTTCACGTGTATTCCATCAACTATTAATTCATCTGCATTATGAGAAACTTGTCCATCATAGCGACCGTGAACTGAATCGTATTTGAGCAAATGAGCCAAGGTAGCAACGTCTGTTAAGTCATTTACAGCAACTATCTTCACATCTTTTCGCTTAATTAGGGAGCGAAAAACCAGACGACCAATTCGTCCGAAACCATTAATTGCAACATTCATAAGAATAAAATATTAATTTGTTAAAGATCATTATATCGAGAGGATTTTCGCAATTCTTATTTCCGCTTCATTAGGAACAGCTTTACGAGTAAAAGTTTCCTTCAAAGGAGTGAAGGTTTCCATGTCATTTACTATTCCAATCATTACATCGTTTTTGCCTTGGAGAAGTCCTTCAACTGCTGCAACGCCCATTCTGCTGGCTAAAACTCGATCGAGATGCGAAGGACTACCGCCACGTTGAATATGGCCCAAGACCGTAACTTTTGTTTCAAAATGCGAGTATTTTTCATTCACCTTTTTGGCTACTTCATAAGCTCCACCATTTGCAACACCTTCAGCCACAATCACAATGCTACTTGTTTTGGCACTTTCAGCACCCCGATCCAAAATGCTAACTAATTCGTCTATACTCATTTCCTTTTCGGGAAGCATAATGGCGATTGCTCCCGTTGCGATACCTGCGCTTAGTGCAATAAAACCAGCATCTCTACCCATTACTTCCACAAAAAATAATCGATTATGACTATTGGCGGTATCTCTAATTTTATCTACTGCCTCAATCACCGTATTGCAAGCTGTATCATAGCCAATAGTGTAATCAGAGCCGTAAAGATCATTGTCGATGGTACCGGGAATACCCATTACTGGCATTCCGAATTCCTCCTGAAAGATATGTGCCCCGGTAAAAGTACCGTTTCCTCCGATGGTAATGAGTGCATCAACTCCTTCCTTTTGAAGATTATCGAATGCTTTTTGTCGGCCTTCTTTGGTCATAAATCCCTTTGACCGGGCTGATTTGAGCACCGTACCACCTAGTGCGATAATTTTACTTACGCTTCTCACTTCAAAATGCTTAAAATCCCCATCTATAAGTCCATCAAATCCTCGGTAAATCCCTGTACACTTGATATTATTGTAAACACAAGCTCTAACCACTGCTCTAATGGCAGCATTCATTCCTGGGGAATCACCTCCTGACGTAAGCACTGCGATATTGGTCATTTTTGATGTCATTTCTTAACGTGTATCTTTAACACAAAGCTTTTTCAGATAATTTAGTGTAAAAATTACACACTATTACCTCATTGCCCGTATAAAGCTATAAATTTGATTTCATTTGAAGCATAAAATATGGAAAAGCGAAAAATTGCGGATATCAATATTTCTGTAGAATGTGTTGTTTTTGGGTATGATAATAATCGGCTAAAGGTACTGCTTATTGAGCAAAAACCACCGCCTAACGGGCAACTCAGTATTGATTCATTGCAAGCTTCAATCCCGGGAGATTTGATGCTTGCATCTGAAAGCATAGATCAATGTTTGCACAGAATACTGAAAGAATACCTTGGTGCTGCTCCGGAATTTCTTAAGCAGTTTCATGTTTTTGCTAATCCTTCCAGAATGAAAGGCTTGATAGATAAAGACTGGCATCGGCAGTTCAGATCTCATCATGATAAACCTGTAATTGCTTTGACTTGGTACGCCCTAGTCCAAATGAATAATTTTAATCCCGAAATAGAGTCTGTAGGTGCTAAAGCTATTTGGCTAGATATTGCTAAAGTGGAGGATTTAGTGCTCGATCATAATTTGATTCTCAAAAAAGCTATATCAGAATTGCGAGAAGATTTGCTTCATTACGACATAGGTCTGGAGATTTTGCCTGATAAATTTACGCTTTCGCAATTGCAAAATCTTTATGAAATTATTGCCGATGAGCAATTAGATAAACGCAATTTTAGAAAGATGATAAAAAAAATGGACAATCTTATTGCTTTGAACGAAAAGCAGCAAGGTGTTTTGCATAAACCTGCTCAATTATTCAGGTATAATAAAGTTAAGAAAGAATTGATGTAAGGAGAATATTAATTATTACTCATCTCACTATCATCAAACTTCCATTCTGAAGCACCTCTTCTGCATCACAAACATGCTTAAAGCGGATGGTATAGAAATAAGTTCCTGCTTCTAATTGCTCTCCTTGTATTAGTCCATCCCAACGG
>Ga0209702_10001192_pt1 | contig 51275 bp, 41 predicted proteins | sample FRY01_FD_187210 | JGI IMG/M metagenome (GOLD analysis project Ga0209702, IMG submission 187210) | Freshwater microbial communities from Lake Fryxell liftoff mats and glacier meltwater in Antarctica - FRY-01 (SPAdes) (version 2) | ecosystem: Environmental > Aquatic > Freshwater > Ice > Glacier... | reverse complement strand
CTGGCGTTTGGCTTCCTCCATCTTGCCGCGTTGATCGTTACGGGCGCGCTCTTCGGCCTGGCGTTTGGCTTCCTCCATCTTGCCGCGTTGATCGTCACGGGCGCGCTCTTCGGCCTGGCGCTTGGCTTCCTCCGCCTTGCCGCGCTGATCGTCACGGGCGCGCTCTTCGGCCTGGCGCTTGGCTTCCTCCGCCTTGCCGCGCTGATCGTCACGGGCGCGCTCTTCGGCCTGGCGTTTTTCTGGATCCGATTGTTGGCGGCGGTCTCTAGCGACCTTTTCCTCCGCGGCGATTTCTTCGGCTTCGGCGCGACGGCGTTCCATGTCGGCCTTGTCGTTGTCGCCCTTGCGGGGGTCTCTCTCGCCACGGTCCCTAGCGACTTTTTCCTGTTCGCGGCGTTCGGCGATGGCCCGCTCTTCGGCTTCGCGCTGCCGTTTGTCCATGCCCTTAAGGCGTTCCTCCTCGGCCCGGCGGCGGTCCTTCTCGGCCTCCTTTGTTACTTTCTCCTCGGACTCACGGCGATCGGCGAGAACCTTGCGCTGGGAATCGCGGAGGCGTTCCTCGTGTTTCGCTCGCTCTTCCTGGGCGCGTTCGCGTTCCTTGTAGATGCGCTTTTCCTCCTCGGCGAGGGCCTCCTCGGCCTTGCGTTGTCGCTTGAGGGCATCCTTGGCTTCCTCGGTGCGGGCGGACTCGATGGCTTCGCGTTGGCGGCGGGCACGGTCGTCATCATAGTGGCGGCGGGCCTCATCGGAGACGTGGCGGCCGTCGCGGTCGACGGCGACGTGGCCGAAGTCCCCTTTCACGCGGGGAGGGCGGATGGCGGGGTTCCAGCGTGCTCCGACGCGGGGGGCGTAGACCTCGTAGTCGTCGTTGCGATACCGGCCGCGGCTGTGATCGTCATAGAGGACGGGGCGCTCGCGGCGGGAGAGTTTGCAGTGGGGAGCCTGACGGCCGGTGTGGCGGAAGAGCCAGTCGCGGTCGGGGCCATGGCTGTGGACGTGGCCGCGTTCGGTTTTGATGAGGGTGATGTTGATGCTGCCGATGAAGATGGTGGTGACGCGGGTGCGGGGGACGCAGCGGTTGTACACCGGCTCGTAGAAGGTGATGACGGGAACGAAGTTGTACCAGGTCGGGGCGATGCCGTAGTCGGCATCGACGCTGTCGTCGTAGTAGTAGTCGTCCTGGTAGAGGGTTTCGGGGGGAAGGGGGGCCCAGCCGACGTGGTCGTTGTCCTGGCGCCAGGAAACCCAGGCGGGGGCCCAGTCTTCGCCGGGGATCCAGATCCAGCCGCGGTCTTGGAGGAGGGCCCAGCGGCCGTAGTGGTAGGTGGCCCAGCCGAAGGGTTCGTCGGAGATCCAGGTGAAGCCTTCCTCGGAGTCGACCCAGCGGCCGCGGGTGTAGGGACGCCAGGCGGGGTCGTAGCCGATGAGAGTGGGCTGCCAGACGTAGCCGTATTCGGCGGTCTGGAACCATTCGCCGAAGCGGGCCAACTCGACGTAAAAGACGCTGAAGTCCTTGGACTCGAGGATTTCCGGGGCGATTTGTTCGACGGGTTCGGCGATGGGTTCGGCGTAGGTGAGGCCGATCTCGAGGGGAGGTTCGTCGGAGGGGGGACCGACCACCACGGCACGGGCCGGTTCGTCGGGGACGGGTTCGTCGGGGACGATCTTAGGCATTTCCCCGGTGGGGGCGGGGATCACCTCGGAGGCGGGATCGCCGACGATAGCGGTCTGGGGATCCGGGGCGGGTTCGTCCTGCTTGAGGACCACTTTTTCGCGGCAGCCGGAGGCGAAGAGGGCGAGGATGGATGCGCCGAGGGAGAGATAGAGTTTCATGGTGTGGTGGGGATGGAGGGTTCGAGCCACTTCATACTGGACCGTGAGACGAATGGGCGCGAGTGATTATTCAGTCGATCCGAGGGGGGGGGAAGAGCAGGTGCTTCCGAAATTCGGACTATCAGGATGCGCGGAGGGAAGAGATTTGAAAGTGGATCGACAGTGGCGCATTGTTAGCCTTCCTTTTCCCCCCGATGACACTGCACCGAATAGGACTTCTGGGCTCCATGGCCTGCGCGTTGGGCGTGGGGGCTTGTGCGCCGCTCGTGCCGTACACGCTGGAGGAGCCGGAGAGCGGAACGCCCAGTGTGCGGGGGGAGCGGGTGCTGGATGAATGGTATGATGACCATGGGCCGGGGGAGGTGACGGTGCGGATTAATTTGGGGGCGCAGCGGGCCTACTATCAGCGGGGCGGACGGGCGATTGGTTGGTCGTATGTGGCGACGGGGATCGAAGGTCGGAAGACGCCGCGGGGGACGTTCAGGATCATGGAGAAGATCGTGGACAAGGAGTCGAACCGTTATGGGTGGATCGAGGACTACTATGGCAACGTGGTGGACGACGACGCGAGTCCGGGGGACTACATGCCGCCGGAGACGCGTTATGTGCCGGCCCCGATGCCGTATTGGCAGCGCTTGACGTCCTACGGGATCGGGATGCATGCGGGGATCATTCCGGAGCCGGGGGAGCCGGCCTCGCATGGGTGCATTCGGTTGCCAAAGCCGTTGGCGCCGATTTTGTTTGAGGTGACGAAGGAGGGGACCCGGGTAACGATTGAGTGAGGGGGGCCTGCGGCCCGGTGATTTGTGATTGTTGGCATCAGCTTGGCAGGGAACTTGTTTGGGGTTTGGATTGGGAGCCGGGGGGCGGTTGGTGGATCGGCGGCTGCCGTCACCCTGTCAGGGTGAGATCCTGTTGCGGGGGAAGTCCATGGTTGAAACCATGGGCTTTGCGCCATGTCCCCTGTAGGGACGAGGAGGAATGCGGTCCTCCTCTGATTAGTCTGGGAAACTGTCAGTCTATCGGCTCAGTCCTTGATGGGTTCGATCCAGATGTTGCGGAAGCGGACGGGGTTGCCGTGGTCTTGGAGTTCGATGGGTCCCGTGTCGCCGTGTTTGCTGTAAGGGCCGACGGCGTGGGGGCCCTGCCAGTTGGTGCCGCCGGAGAGTTCGACGTTGTCCTGAATGACGATGCCGTTGTGGACGACGTGAAATTTGGCTTTGCGGGTGACCGTGCCGGCGTCGTCGAAGAGGGGGCGGTGAAAGGTGATGTCGTAGGTCTGCCACTCACCGGGAGGGCGGCAAGCATTGACGAGGGGGACGGAGCGTCCATAGAGGGCGCCGCACTGGCCATCGGGATAGGTGGAGTTCTCGTAGGAGTCGAGGACCTGCACTTCATAGATGCCCATGAGGAAGACGCCGCTGTTGCCGCGGCCTTGGCCGTCGCCTTGCACTTTGGCGGGAGTGGCGAACTCGATGTGCAGTTTGCAGGAGCCAAAGTGTTCCTTGCTGGAGACATAACCGGCCCCCCGTTGGGACTCCATGGCTCCGTCGACCAGCTTCCAGGGGTTCTCCTTCTTGCCGTTCTTGGCGATCCAGTTGGCCATGGAGGCTTCCGTGCCGTCAAAGAGGATGGTGGCGGTGGCCGGGGCCTTGGCGGCCTCGGCATCGTAGGGCTTGGGAGTCACGACTTTCGGTGGAGGTTGTTTGGCCGGGTCGGTCTCGTGGACCTTCACGCCGTCGATGAGCATGAATTTCTCCCGTTTCCCGTTTTCCTCACGGACCTCGTTGGTGATTTCGGGTTCGGCCCCGAGGGGGAGGGCGAGGAGGGCGGCAAGGGAAAGGGTGATGGAGCGGTTCATGGCCCATGGATACTGCGAAACGGTGCGCATTTTGCAAGGTTCTTCGAGTCGTCTGACGAACTCCGGTATCAGCAGGCTCCGCTTATCGAGACGGTCGATAATGAGATCGCTCATGCAGGGGGAGGGCGGGGGGGGCCGTCAGCCCGGCAGGGGGAGGGTCGTTATTGGGGGGCATTGCATGGTTGGGACGAAGGGTTTTGTGGCTGGACTCCTTCCGGGACAATTCAAACAAGATGATGGAGTTTGCCCTCGTGCAGGCGTATGATGATGGGGAACATCGGCGGAAGAACATGACTAGTTACGAAGCGCTCGACTCAGCAGGAAAGATAGTGGCCTTCATCGCCAACCTGGTTGTGCTGCGTGTCTGCTTGTCGGGTTATGGCCGAACAAAACTCAGGCCGTTGTTTCTCCTTGCCGTCTCTTCGGGCGTCGCGGTGTTCTCGCTGCTGATTGATGTCACGCTCCTGGGGAATGCCCGATCCGAGGAGACCTATGCGTTCCTTTGGGGTGGCACGATGGTTCTATGGATGGTCGACCTGGCGCTCTATGCGTGGGGGGGTGTCGGGGCTGGTGCGGCATTTGCTCAAGGGACGGCCGCGCGCAGAAGGAGAGGACGGGAACGGGTAGGGTTGTTTGTGGGCGACGGGGTCGAAGCGTGGTCGGGAGGGTGGAGAGAGGGCCCCGTTTTTGGGCAGGCGAATTGTGGAGCGAGAGGGGTGGCTTGGGAGGGAGGCGGGTTCAGGGGTAGGTGATGTCGTCCGAAGTGCTGATGCCGGTGAGGAAGCCGAGGAAGAGGCTGAGCAGGCCGAGGACGAGACTGGCGATGGCGAGGCCGGGAGTGCGTTGGACTTGCGGCGCGGGAGGACCGGGTGGTGGAGTGTGCATGAAGTTTTTGGCCACAAGGGGAGAGGTGCGAAGCGTTCTCCGTGGTGAAGGGAAGAACGAGCAAACGCAATTTGTAGATGAAGGAAGATCCAAAGACAAGGGCGCAGAGTGGGAGAGTCAATGGATTTTCCCTGCTGGAGATGGTGGTGGTGTTGGGGATCATTGCCTTGATCTTGGGGGCGGCGATCACTTACTCCAAAGGGATCGGGGATGCTGCGCGGTACACGGCGACGGAAGCGAAGATCAAGGAGTGCGTGGCAAAGTTGGAGGCGTATCGATTGGGGGCGGGGAGTTATCCGACGACGGCGCAGGGATTGAAAGCACTGGTGGTGAAGCCGGAGACGGGGCCGGTGCCAAGGCGGTGGAGCAAGCAGATGTCGTCGGTGCCGAAGGATCCGTGGGAAGCGGAGTTGGTCTATCGGAATCCGGGGAAGCGGGATGCCTCGACCTATGAGATTGTTTCGATGGGGGAGGATGGGTTGTTGGACACGGAGGATGATGTGAGTAGCCAGGCGGAGGATTAGGAAGTCGGCGGGGGAAAATTTGAACCGCGAAGGGACGCGAATTGGGGAAATCGGGGAGTGTGGGGAGTTGAATGAGGCCCGCTATTCTTACTGGTCGGACCGGGAGCCCGAGGCGGCCCTGAGTGTGCGGATCGATCTGAGTGAGCAGACCGCCAGCTTTTACCGTGCCGGGGTCAAGGTGGGGCAGTCCCGCGTGGCCACCGGGAAGGCCGGGCATTCGACGCCGACCGGTTCGTTCACCATCCTGGAGAAGGTCGCCAACAAGCGTTCCAATCTCTACGGGATGATCTTTGATGCCCAAGGCAACGTGGTGGTCTCGGATGCGGACACGCGGATTCACCGGGTGCCGTCGGGTGGCCGCTACATTGGAGCGCCGATGACCTATTGGATGCGGTTGACGGGCTATGGGATCGGCATGCACATCGGGGCGATTCCGAATCCCGGTAGCCCGGCCTCGCACGGATGTGTGCGGATGCCTGAGGAGATGGCGCGGACCTTGTTTGAGAAGGCGCCGGTGGGGACTCGGGTGACGATCATGCGGTGAGGCGGCGGAGCCACCTGCGGATCTGTTATCGGGTGAGGGATGGCGGGATTGCGGTCGGGGGATGATGAGAGGGTGGTGGAACAGGGCTGGATCGGGGCAGGCATGGTGGGTAGTCTCGCGGCGCATGGATTTTGACCCGACTTGTTTGCCCTACCTGCATGGGGGGCCGTTGGGACGGGTGGGGTTCAAGGTTGCGCCGGAGGATTTCGTGGTGGAGGAGGTGCTGGGGTTTGAGCCGTCGGGGGTGGGGGAGCATTGTTTGCTGTGGGTGGAGAAGCGGGATTTGGACAGCAATGTGGTGGTGACGAGGCTGGCGGATGCGTTGGGGATTCGGCGGCGGTTGGTGAGTCATTGCGGGTTGAAGGATCGGCAGGCGGTGACGCGGCAGTGGTTCAGCGTGCATCTGCCGGGGGGGGAGTCGCCGGAGGCGGGGGGGATGGAATCGGAGGGGCTGCGGGTGTTGCGGGTGACGCGCAACACGCGGAAGCTGCGGCGGGGGACGCATGAGGGGAACCGCTTCACGATTCGCCTGCGGAAGCCGGAGTTCGGGGAGGCGGCGGGGCGGGAGAGGTGGGAGTCCATTGTGCGCCGGGGGGTGCCGAATGTGTTCGGGTCGCAGCGGTTTGGGTACGGGGGGCGCAATGTGGAGAAGGCGCTGGGGATGTTTCGGGGGACCTATGTGACGCGGGACCGGCTTTTGCGGGGGCTGTTGTTGTCGGCGGCGCGGAGTTGTTTATTCAACGCGGTGGTGGTGGAACGGATGGCCCGGGGAGATTGGGATGCGCCGCTGGAGGGGGAGGTGTTCGGGTTTGCGGGCAATCGGTCGCTGATCCTGCCGGAGAAGCGGCGGGGGGATGAGGAGGGGCGGCTTGGGCGGGGGGAGGTGGAGATCACCGCGCCGCTGTGGGGGGCGGGGGAGTTGCTGAGTGTGGGGGCGGTGGCGGCGCTGGAGCGGGAGGTGGCGGGGCGGTTTGCGGAGCTGGCAAGGGGCTTGGAGGAGGCGGGGCTGAAGCAGGAGCGCAGGGTGATGCGGGTGCGGCCGAGGAAGGGGACGATGACGATGGAGGGTGGCGATCTGGTGTTGGAGTTCGAGTTGCCGAAGGGGGCGTATGCGACGGGGGTGGTGCGGGAGTTGGGGAGTTGGGGAGACTTGGAAGCCGGAGAGCCCGGAACCCGGAGGGGGTGAGGGAGACCGGAGTGCGGAGGGTCGGCCCGGGTGGGGGAGAAAAGTGGGCAAGCGCTGGAGATGACGACTCGAAGGCCCAAGCGGGTGACGATGATTGTCCGGAAGGCCACCAACCCCGCCCCGCCCGTCAAGCCGGCCCCCTCCCGGGCGGAGTCGAGCCTCCGCACTCCGGGGGGGCGTCGGCGGGGGTTACTTGAGCTTGGTCGAGGGGATCAGGTGGTTGAAGGGCTCGGCACCGACGCGTTTGGCCCAGGTGTCCCAGGCGTAGGCGAGTTCCTTGACGAGATCGGGGTGTTTATCGGCGAGGTTGGTTTGCTCGGAGCGATCGTCCTTCAGGTTGAAGAGTTCCCAGGTGACCTTGTCGGGCTGGCGTTTGCCCCAGACGAGTTTCCAATCGCCTTGGCGCAGCCCGCGGGCTCCCTGGTGTTCGAAGGGAAGGAAGCGTTCGGGGAGAGAGCGGCCGGTGGCGGTGGGGAGGAGGGAAATGCCGGACATGGGCTGGACGGCCGTGCCCTCGCGCTGTTCGGGATACTTCGCGCCGGTGGCCTCACAGACGGTGGGGAGGAGGTCCATGATGTGGGTGGGGTCGGGGACGATGTTGGAGAGTAGTTCCTTGGTCTCCTTGTCGCGGAAGTATTTTGGCCAGTGCAGGATGAGGGGGCTGGCGATGCCGCCTTCATGGCAGAAGTGTTTGTACATGTTGAGGGGGGTGTTGCCGAGGTTGGCCCAGGCGGAGCCGTAGGAATGGTGGGTGTCGGCCTGGCCCATGCCGTCGAGGGCTTCGCCGGTGTGGAGGGTGGTGAGGCCGAGGCGGGAGGTGCCATCGAAGCCGAAGGGACCCCACTCGTAGCAGGCGCCGTTGTCGCTGGTGAAGAGGATGAGGGTGTTGTCGAGCTCGCCGTTCTTCTCAAGGTCGGCGAGGATGCGGCCCACGCCGAGGTCGACGTGTTCGACCATGGCGGCGAAGGTGGCCATGCGCCGGGCGAGGTCCTCGCGGCGGTCGGCGGGGAGGGAATCCCAGGCGGGGTTGGACTGGCCGGGGAAGCCGTTGGCGATGGCTTCCTCATCGACGGGAACCTCGGAGAGCGGGGGGAGTTTGGCGTCGGGGGGGACGAGGCCGACTTTCTTTTGGCGTTCGAAACGTTCGGTGCGGAGGACGTCCCAGCCCTTGCGGTAGGTGGGCATGTGGCGGTCGATGGAATCCTTGGGGGCCTGGACGGGGAAGTGGGGGGAGGAGTGGGCGAGGTAGAGGAGCCACGGCGGAGCCGAGTGATTGGCTATTGGAGGATTGTTATTGGGGGAGAGGGTGCGGGCTTGTTTGAGGAACTCGAGGGCGTAATCGGTGAAGACGTCGGTGACGTAAAAGTGGTTGGGGGGGTAGGTGAGTTCGGGTTTGGCGGAGGCGGGGAGGCGGACATACCTGGCGGGGTCCCATTGGTTTTCGGAATGGGCGAGGAAGTTCTTGTAGCCGAAGTAGTTTTGAAAGCCGCGCGCGATGGGTCCGGGAATGCCCATGTGCCACTTGCCGACCATCCAGGTGGAGTAGCCGGAAGCGCCGAGGACTTCGGCCATGGTGGCGGTGTCGGGAAGGAGGTGGCCGGTGTAGGCCGCGGTCTGGCCGGGGCGGGGTTTGGCATTGGCGAAGGATCCGATGCCGGCCTCGTGCGGGTGCAGGCCGGTCATGAGGGCGGCGCGGGAGGGGCAGCAGCGGGCCGAGTTGTAGAAGGCGGAGTAGCGCAGTCCGCCGGAGGCGAGGCGGTCGATGTTGGGCGTGGGGATCTCGCCGCCGAAACAACCGAGGTCGGAGTAGCCAAGGTCGTCGGCCAGGATGACGAGGACGTTGGGGCGGCGTTCCGCCGCAGAGGCCAGAGCCGAGAAACCAGAGAGCAGAAGGGAGAAGAGGATGGGGAAGTGGTGCATGGGAGGATGTCGGTGTGAGGGAATGTGCGTGAGCGGGAGGAGTGTTGCAGGGGAAAGCGGGCGGGGCAAGGGGGAGTGGGGAGCGGGAGGAACACCACGAGATCGGTTCAAGCCGTAAGTCATCGTTTACCGTGCCGCTCCGGGGTGCTCTTCCAGAAGACGATGAGATCCGGTGATGGGACCACCGGCTACCGTGCCAGGTCCCTCCGGGACGGGCATGGGACCTCCGGGACGGGCGGATGGCCTTTCACCGTTTGGGGGGTGGGGAGGGAAGGGCCGTCAACCGCGGAGGCGGGTGATTTCCGCGGTGAGGTTGGCGCGGGATATTTGTTCGAAGCGGGTTTGGAAATCGGTGGTTTGGAAGAGAGGGTTGCGGTCGAGGAGGGGGAGGGCCTCGTTCATGCGTTGGCGGAGGTATTTGGTGTCGGGGAGCCAGTCAAACTCCTGGCGGAGGGCGTTGGAGAAGTGGTGGAACTGGTCGGGGGTGGAGCCGAGCCAGGCGAGGTGGAGGTCGGCGAAGAGGTCGCCGTGCTCGATGGCGGGGCTGGGGAGGGGGTCGGTGCTGCGGATGAGGTCGTAGATGACGGCGGTGTGTTTGTCGGCGACGTCGATGGCGGAGAGGAGGTCGGTGGCGAGGCGGGCGGATTGGAGTTCGTTGTTTTCGCCGCAAGGGTCGTGGATGATGTGGTGGAAGTAGAGGGCGAGGCGGAGGTGGGGGGTGTCGTGGGAGGTGGTGGCGAGGAGATCGAGGCGGAAGGCGAGGTAGGGGAGGGTGTGGAAGTGGCGGTGGGGTTCCGCGTGACGGGACTCGAGGGCCTGCCAGGTGTCGCCGTCCGGGTCCTTGGCCTGGAGGAGGGCAAGGGTTTGGATGAAGTGTTTGGGGAGGTCGAGCATCAAGGGGAGGGCGCGAGGAGCCGCTGTTTAGCGGAGTGCTTCGAAAAGGGCCAGCAGAACCGCCCCCGGCGAGGGGGGTGATTCTCCTCAAAAGTTAACAAAAGGGGCGGAGATGCCACTTGAGTTTGAGGAGGAGGCATGGAGGATGAGGGCATGAAACGCAGCCCGATACTATCAGTGGTGATCGTTCTTGCGCTCGGGGTGCTTTCCCTTGGTTTCACGGGATGTGAGGACAAGGAGGCGCAGGCGGAGGTGGCGCGGTTGGAGGACGAGCTGGCCGCCATGCGGCAGGAGATCACGCGGGAGCGGACCCGGGCCGAGGCGGCGAACGAGCAGATGCAGGAGGTGCGCAAGGAGTTGAACGCGCTGAAGATCGAGCGGCGGACGGTGGACAACCGCCTGCGCATTGCGGAGCGGGCAGTGGAGCAGTATAAGAAGCGGGAGGAGTCCGCGAAGACGGCCAAGGAGCGGGAGCCGAGTCGGAAGGAGAAGCTGGATGCAGGGAAGGAAGCGGCCGGGGGGAATCTGGGGGCGTTGGTGGAGATCAAGGGCGACGTGAATGCCGGGAAGGGCTTTGTGGTGGAGGCGGACGAGAAGACCTGGATCTATTTCTCGCCGACGATCCTAGTTGGGAATTCGAAGTTGGAGGTCACGCGGGGGGAGGGTGGCAAGCTGGAGAAATTCGGGGCCTTTGAGCTGGCGAAGGATGCGGGGTTGGCGCGTCTGGAGGTGCAGGACGAGGTGGCGACGAAGATGAGCGTGGGCGATGCCTCCACCCTGGGTAGTGGCGCGGCGGTGTTTGGAATCACGGAGGATGGGAGTTTGTCGGAGGGGCGCTTCTACGGGGCGGAGGGGACGACCTTTAAGGCGGACTCGCGCTTGGCGCAGAACCCGCTGGGGACGCCGGTCTTTCACGGGGAGACGGGGGCCTTGATCGGGGTGCTCCTGGAATCGGGGACGGTGGAGCGCGAATTGTGGCCGCAACAGTGGCGGGTGAGCACGGTGGGAAGCCAGGAGGTGTGTCGGCTGGATCGGACCATCGCGTGGGAGACTTCGTCGATCGGCGGATTTCTGGACGAGTCGAAGGCCATCGAGGAAGCGGATCGCCTGACGCGTTTGGTGACGGCCTTTGCGACGGTGCGGCCCTCGGAGGGAGGCTTGAGTTTTGACGGCGCGGTGGGCGGTGGGGTGCTGACGGCGAGGGAGGTATTGGCGGACTTCAAGGATCAGTCTGCGGTGCGTTCGCTGATGGATTTGGACGTTTGGTTGAAGGAGAAGGGGCCGCGGGCTTCGGAGAAGGACCGGGAGAAGAAGATCCAGAGAGTCTATGAGGATATGGTGCGCATTTCGAAGGGGAACACGGCGACCCTTGAGGCGAAGAAATTCTCGGCCTACTTTGCGGCGTCGGCGGCCAAGTCGCTGGAATGGCGCAAGGCGGCGGAGGAGAAGTTGGCTGCAATTGTGAAGGGGCTGGAGGAGTAGGGGAGGGGGTGAAGCGCATGCGTCTCCCGATCTTGATTTGCGGTGTGGCCCTGCTGGGGTCTTCCGTCTTTGGCGAGCCAACGCCGCGTCACTACAAGCTGGAGGCGAGGGCGAGTGACTTGGATTCGCGTTGCAAGTCGCATCCGGAAATCGGCTTTGTGCTGCGGGATGGGAAGGGGAAGCCGGCGGACAAGCAGCAGGCCAGCGTGGACACGCGGGTGGTGCCGCGGGGGGAGTTGGTGATTTGGTTGATGGGGGGCAACGACGGGCTGTTTGAGGAGCTGAACAAGCTGGGGCTGCACGTCATCGCGCCGGCCTATGCCCGGCAGTGGTTTGGGATTTGCTGTCAGGAGGATCCGGTGGGGGAGCAGTGTCGGGGAAATGTTCGGTTGGAGGCGGCGACGGGGGAGGATTTCAGCGAGGAGGTGGAGATTCCGAAGGCGGACGGGATGATGGAGCGGTCCTATCGTTTCGTGAAATGGCTGGCGAAGGAGAATCCGGAGGGGGGGTGGGGGCAGTTTCTGGATGCGCGGGGCAAGACGTTGCGGTGGGAGAAGGTGACTATGTCGGGCATCTCGCATGGATCGACCACGGCGGCGCGGTTTGCGAAGCACCAGAAGGTGGGACGGGTGGTGGCGTTCTCGGGGCCGCGGGATCAGTATCAGCTGTGGCAGTCGCTGCCCTCGGCGACGCCGGAGAACCGTTATTTCGGGTTCACGCATGTGTTGGACAGTGGTTGGGTGGGGGATCACTACTGCCGGTCCTGGGAGATGCTGGGGATGTTGGAGTTTGGACCGATCGTGAATGTGGAGAAGGCCGGGCCGCCGTATGGGAACACGCGGCGGCTGGTGACGGATTTCGATGTGGGGGGCGATGCGAACCGGGCGCATGGCGCGGTGGTGCCGGGCAAGGGAGCGAAGAAGGACAAGGACGGCGGCTACGGGCACGCGGAGGTGTGGCGGTATTTGTTTACGTGCCCGGTGGGGGAGGTGGGTAGGCCGGTGCCGCACGATGAATCGTGCACGATGGATCAGCGGAAGCTTTGAGAATGAGGGGGTTGGGATAAGCGGGGGGTAGCGCGGGGGGAGGGGCAGGGCGATTGGGCTTGAGCTGGGGGGGCAAAACCTTCAAATTCCCGTAGTTCCGCAGACCACTGTTATGAACCGATCCGGCTTCCTGCTTCATTCTGGTTTCGCGCTCCTCGGAGCACTGTTGTTTTCCAACTGTGCCACGACGGCACCGTCGACGCCGTCACCGGTGGTGGCACCGGGGCCGAAGGTGGTCGCGGTGGAGCGCGGGGAGGCCTCCTGGTATTCCGTGAAGACGAACGGTGGCACGCAGACGGCGAGTGGCCAGAGGTTGCAGGATGACGAAGCGACCGCAGCGCACAAGACGCTGCCGCTGGGGACGAAGGTGCGGGTCACCAATTTGGACAACGGCTTGCAGGAGGTGGTGACCATCACGGATCGCGGGCCCTACATCCGGGGTCGGACAATCGACGTGACTATTGGGGCGGCGGAGCGCCTGGATTTTGTGCGCCGGGGAGTGGCGCGGGTGAGGGTGGAGGTGCTCGCGGAGGACGAGGGGCCAGTGGGGTTGGAGAGTTGAATCAGCTGGCGGGCGGGAGGCGGTCGCGGATGGACTCAAGGTCGGGGTCGGCGAGGGCGGTTTGGAGGAGGTTGAGGTCGAGATGGAAGGCGCGTTGGATGGTGGCGAGGGCGGTGGAGCCTTCGCCGAGGAGGGCCTCGTAGCAGGCGAGATTGTAGTAGAAGAGGCCGGACTGTTCGAGTTCGTCGGGGCCATCGAGGAGGACGCATCGGGCGTCCTCGATCTTGCCGACTTCGCGGAGGACGTAGGCGTATTGAATGAAGTATTGGGGTTCCTCCGGGTCGAGGCCGCAGAGGGCTTCTCCGTAGGGGAGGGCATCGTCCCAGCGTTTTTGGGCGATGAAGATGCTGAGTTTCATCGCGCTGACCGGCAGGCGGTTTTCCGGATTGGCGTCGGCGGTCTTCAACTCGTCCAGGGCGTCCTCGTACATTTCGAGTTCGAAGTAGCCCTCAGCGGCGAGGAGGTTGAGATCGGGGGTCATGGGAGGGAGCGTTGGGGGGAGCGTTTCACAGGGCGGGTTGGGGAGCAATGTCGATTCGGGGGAGATCGGCTATGGCGATCGCCGTGCCTGCCTGCCGGAAGCACAGTGGGCGGGTGGGGCGTTCGGCGGGGGCGCCGTCCTTCGCGGAAGCGGCCGTCGCCCTGGCGGTGCGGGCGCACTTGCGCCATGTGCACACCGGGTATGACCGGTTGCTCATGGAAGGTTGGGAGCGCGATGAGGTCCGGGCGGAAATCGCGGGGGCCTTGCAGGAGGCCGCGGCGCGCCGGAGGGTGGAGCCGCGCTTTACCGGGCGCTGCGCTCGATGGCCTGGCCGCCCTTCTGGATGTCTTCGCCGAGGCCGGTGACCGTGTGGCAGGAGCTGAAGAGGAGGGCGGAGCCGAGGGAAAGAAGGGCGAGAAGGATGGTGGTCTTCGTCATGGAGGAAGATTTGCGCCGGGGGGAGGACTTGTCACGCGAATTATGGGGTGCCGGGCCACGGTCGATCCTGTGGAGGTTCGGTGGCGGCGGGGGAGGGGACGGGGCGGCTTTGGATGCGGCGGGAAGGGGCTCGGCGGTTGGGAGGGCCCGGTTTCGAGAAAATGCGGTGGGCTAAGCCATTGCAAAGGGGGGCGGGGAACGCAGACTGGGGACCGGGAGGAGGAGATGTCGATGAGCAAGGAAACCGGCCAGAGAAGCAAGCTGGGGCAGTTGGCCGCGACGGCGATCTGCGGGAACGACATCACCTCCTCGTGCCTCTATGTCTCGGCGCTGGCGATTGTGTATGCCGGGCGGTGGGGGCCGGTGGCACTGCTTCTGGTGGCAGCGGTGCTGTATCTGTTCCGTTCGATCTACAGCGAGGTGGTGGGGGCGCTGCCGCTGAACGGGGGGGCCTATAATGCGTTGCTCAACACGACGAGTAAGTTCCGCGCCTCGGTGGCGGCCTGCCTGACGATTCTTTCCTACATGGCCACCGCGGTCATCTCCGCCAGCGAGGCCACGCACTATGCGCACGAGGTGCTGCCTGGTATTCCGGTGATGGGGGCGACGGTCAGCCCGTAGGTTGCAGGCTGTGCGATGACGTCGTCGAGAAAGGAGAACGCGTCCGGTTGGTGGATGGTGAGACCGGGGTGCTGACCGACGAGGTTCGAGGCGGCGATTTTGAGGGCGGCATTGAACTCGATGACCCTCTGGCGGATGAAGGTCTTGGAGGAAGCGCCGAAATAGGCATATTGCGGCACCGCGCCGATATCGACCGCAGCGGGCAGGACGATGGTGCGGACACCCTTGTTGTAGAGTGTGGTGATGGCCGTTTCGTGATCGGAGACGGCTTGGTTGATGAATGCGGTCCAGAGGGGGAGGTCGCTGTCGTCGTAGGGGGGAGGGCTCTCTCCGCTGTTCAGGTAGCCGACCAGATCGGCATCGTTGGTCCAGACGATGAAGAGGGCCGTGGCCACATCGGGTGGGGCGCTGAAGGCGTTGACGTTGGTGATGAGATCGCTGCTGTCGTGACCGAAGTAGGATTGGTTGTTTGCCTCGATATAGGGGAGTCCCTGCCAAGTCGCGAGGACCTCGATCCAGACACGCCCATTGCAGAAGCGTTGGCTGCCACCTGTTTGGTAGTAGGGCAGACCACTACTCCTGTTGCCGTTGGTGGTGCAAACGCCGTCCCCGAAGGCATGGAGGGAGGTGAACGGCCCGGCGGGGGACGGAGCGGAGGAGAGCAGCCAGACGAGGCACAGGGCGAGTGTCGGACGGAGGGCGCGGATGGTATCTTGGAATTCCATGAAGCCAATTAATCCTGATTATAAGGATTTTGCGGGGATCTGCAATATTTTGAGTCTCCCGTTGTTCCACGGACTTGATTAAGATTAATGAACTTGTTGCCTTGATGCCCCTGCGGAATGCTGGGGGAGATCGGACGACAGTGCAGCAATCACGGAGCCATTTGAGTCAGTGGAGCGTTCTCGTCCTGGCGTTGATGCCAGGGGCGCTGTGGGGGAATGGGTTTCGCTTGGTGAGTCAGGATGCTTTTGCGGCGGCGCGGGGAGAGGCCTTTGCGGCGACGGCGGACAACCCATCCGCGATTTACTACAACCCGGCGGGACTGACCCAGCTGGCGGGGCAGCAGTTGCGGGTGGGCAGTTACAGCCTCTATTTTGATCCGACCTTCCGGCCTCCGGCGGGGGCGGTGAATGCCGGGACGAGCTATGACATTGATCGGAAGTTCGCGGTGGCGCCGCAGTTGTTCTATTCGTATGGCTTCGAGGATCGGCCGGTGACGCTGGGTCTGGGGATTTATGCGCCGCATGGGGCGGCGGTGGAGTGGCCGCAGGACACCGGGTTTCGCTCGGTGGCCACCTCTGGGGAGTTGACCTATTTGCGGATCAATCCGGTGGTGGCGGTGGAGTTGCGGCCCGGGTTGTCGGTGGCGGGAGGGGTGATGATCGACTATGGGGACCTTTCGTTGGAGCAGGGGTTGCTGCGCAATGCGCTGCCGGTTGCGAACAAGTTTCGTTTCGAGGGAGACGACCTCAGCGTGGGATTCAACCTCGGCGTGCTGTGGGAGGTGAACGAGTGCTGGACGCTGGGGGCGACCCTGCGGAGTGGGACGACGATGGATTTCGAGGGTGAGACGCGGGTTGAGCAGCAGCCATTCATTCAGGGAACGAAGCTGGATGCCTCGGCGAAGTTTGAGTTTCCGCTGACTGCGGTGGTGGGCGTGTCGTATCGTCCGAATGCGGAGTGGAACTTTGAGATCAATGCGGACTACACGAACTGGAGCAGTCTCGGGACGGTGCTCATCAAGCAGGACGGTGCGCCGCCCTTTCCGGTGCAGCAGGACATTCCGGTGGCCCTGGAGTGGAAGGACAGTTGGCTCTTGAAGTTCGGGGTGACCCGTTATTTCGGGGAGGGTTGGCACGTGAGTGGGGGCTACGTCTTCAACGAGAACTCCGTGCCGACCGAGTTTTACGCGCCGGTGGTGGCGGATTTGGACCGGCACATTGCCAGTGTCGGGGTGGGGCGGGAGAGGGGCGATTTCAGCTGGGAGGTGACCTATCAGTTCGGTTACGGAGCGGATCGCGAGGTGCGTGGCAGCACGCCGGGGTCCACGCCGGGGTTGTTTCAGAATCAGAGTGCGGACGGGACCTATGATTTTGTGAGTCATGCGTTGCTGGTGTCGGCGGGCTGGCGGTTTTGAGGGGGCGTGAGATTTCACGTGCAGCGGGAGGGTGGCGGCACTAGCGTGGCGGACCATGAAAGCTGGTCTCACCATCCTTGCCGTTCTGTTTCCCGTTCTGGCCCCTGCGGAGGAAACCGCGAAGGAGTCGATTTCATTGTTCAACGGGAAGGATCTTGCGGGGTGGCACACCGACATTCCGGCGGCAGACAAGAACAAGGAAGTGGAGCCAAGTTTTGTGGTGCGCGACGGCGTGCTGGTGAGTCTCGGGAGACCGAACGGACATCTCATCACCGACAAGAAGTATTCCAACTACAAGCTGGTGGCGGAGTATCGTTTTCCGGGCAAGCCGGGGAACTGCGGGATTTTGGTGCATGCCTCGAGGCCCCGGGCGCTCTATGGGATGTTTCCGGCCTCCATCGAGGTGCAGATGAACTCCGGGCACGCCGGGGATTTCTGGTGCATTCAGGAGAACATCGTGGTGCCGGAGATGGAGACGCGGCGTCCCCGGGGCAAGAACCAGGAGTGGGGTGGCACGGAGAAGGATGCGCGGCGCATTCTCAACCTCACCGACGATTCCGAGAAGCCGTTGGGGGAATGGAACACGATGGAGATCGTCTGCAAGGGCGGGGAGGTCATCGTGCACCTCAACGGGGATCTCGTGAACCATGGGACGGAGTGCACGGTGACGGAGGGGCGGATTGCGGTGCAGGCGGAGGGGGCGGAGGTGGAGTTCCGGAAGCTGGAGCTGAGCCCTCTGGCGGGGGAGGGGCCGGAAAAATGATCGGAGCTAAGCTTTTTATACTTAGGCGGCTGAGAGAACCCGGGGGCAGGGGTAGTATTGGATCGGCTGGCGGCGCAAATTGGCCCGCTGGAACCATCAGACACCCATGAAAAAGACACTTGTTTCCATCATTATGAGCGCCTGTCTCTTCGGAGTCGGCTCGGCCACCCCGCGGGAGCAGGGCAAGGACAAGGCCCCGGCCACCAAGAATGCCGAACCGGTCGCCCGGAAAGAGGCGGACGGGGAGAAGAAGCCGGCCGCTGCGGCGGAGGCCCACAAGAAGGCCGCTGATGCAGCCGCCCACAAGAAGGCGGAAAAAGCTAAGAAGGCCGCTCGTGCCGCGGACCACAAGAAGGCGGAGGAAGCCAAGAAGGCCGCTCATGCCGCGGCCCACCAGAAGGGGGAGGAGGCCAAGAAGGCCGCTGCTGCGGCGGCCCAGAAGAAGGCCGACGATGAGAAGCGGGGCAAGGACCTGTATGCCCTGAAGAAGGAACTGGCCGAGAAGCGGCAGCGTGCCGACGGGGAGCGCCAGAAGGCGGCCGAGGTGTTGAAGGCGGCCGAGCAGAAGGTCGCGGCGGTTGATGGCGAGCTCAAGAAGGTCGCGCAGGAGCAGGAAATTCGTGACGCTGCGGAGCGCAGGGATTCCGAGGCCGCCCGGGCGAAAAGGACCCGCGACGAGGAATGGAAGGAAAGGGAGATGCTCAGCAAGATGGGGAGGGATCTCGACGCCCTGAACCGGAGCCTCGAAAGCGTGACCAAGCAGTTGGAAGGCCTGCGCGGACAGGAGTGCCAGAAGAAGGTGGAGAAGAAGTAGGTCCCACGAACAATTGAATCGGGAACGGCTGTCTACGGGCAGCCGTTTCTGTTTGGCGGGGAACTTTGGATGGACGCGGTTGGGGGGCTGTGCTTGATGGCGACCGTCCTTCCAGCCGCGCCGACCCAAGCGTCGGGGTGACCGTTCGATGAGCACGACACAACGCGATCCCACCCACCTTGTGGTCGAAGGCTTGAATGGGCAGGGGTGGGCCTGTGTCCCGGAGTTTCTCGGCCGGGAGGAATGCCTGGCCCTGGCTGGGGACGGGCTGGCGAGGTGGGAGGAGGGGGATTTTCGCAAGGCGGGCGTGGGGCGCGGGGAGAACAAGGTGATCCGCGAGGACATCCGCCGGGACCATGTGTGCTGGCTGGAGCCGGAGTCGATGAGTGCGGCGGAGGGGCGGTATTTGGAACGTCTGGAGGAGGTGCGGCGGGCCATCAACGGACGCCTCTTCCTCGGCCTCTTCGGATTCGAGGGGCACTTCGCGGTGTATCAGCCCGGGGCGTTCTACAAGCCGCATCTGGACCGTCATCGGGAGACGATGGACCGGGTGGTGACGGTGATTTTGTATTTGAACGACGGCTGGGAGGAGGCGCACGGCGGGCAGTTGAAGCTGTGGACGACGCCGGGCGACAAGGAAGGGGCGTCGGTGATCGTGGAGCCGCGCTTGGGGACGCTGGTGGCGTTCATGGCGGGGGACCATTGGCATGAGGTGTTGCCGGCAGAGGAGACGCGGATGAGCATCACCGGTTGGTTCCGGGTGCGGGAGGGGTGAGAGCGGCGGGGGTCAGGGAGCGAACTTCGGATCGGTGAGGGTGTGGAGGAAGGCGACGAGGGCGGCCTGGTCGGCAGGGGTGAAGGCGAAGCCCTTCGCGGGGAATCCGGCGGGGACTTGAAGATCGCGGGGATGACCGAGTTAGGTGGCGCTCAAGAATGCGAGCAAGGATGCGATCAAAAGAGCCAACGCTCATTCACGCCGCCGCGGACCGGGGCAGGATGCGCTTGCGTTCCCACCACAGGAGGACGACGGCGGAGAAGGCGAGGAGGGCGCCGAAGAACTCGCGGGTGAGTTCGACGCGCGGGTCGTCGCCCGCCATGCTCTCCTGCATCATCGTGAAGGGGCGGTCGCCGAAGAGGTTCTCCCAGAGGCCGGGAGCGCTGCGGCCCATTTCGATGAGGCAGGACAGTCCGGCCACGATGAGGAGCCAACGCGGGAAGGGCCGGAAGAGGACCACCAGGAAGAGGACCGCGATGAGGCCGTAGAAGAGCAGCCACTGCGCGGCGTCGAGGCTGGAAGGATGGTAGTAGATCTTCGGATCAATGTCGTTGCGCTGCACCCACGAGAAGGTGGCGAAGAGGAGGAAGCCGAGCACGTTGAGGATCCTGAGAGGAAGGGGAAGAGCCATCTGGCGCAATACTACGCGGAGGAACCGGGAAAACCTCGGCGATTTTTTCTGAAAACCGGTCGTTTCCTGCGGTGGGTTGGCCCGGCGGGCCGCCGCGAGCCCAGAGGAGGCCGCGATCAGGGCGTGTTCTTCACGACCTCCAGGAAGGAGTTGTCGGCCTGGGTCGATGCCGGGCAGCCGTCGCCTTTGCCTGGTGTGCCGCTGCCATCCGGCACGAGGCAGACCAAGAGGGTGCGGTCCGGTCCCTCGCCGGAATCGAGAACCTACTCGCTGCCCTTGGCCTTGCGCTCGGCTTCGAGTTCGGCTTCGAGTTCGGCTTCGAAGGCGATTTCTTCCTCGGTCATGAGACTGAGTCTGGCCTGCTCCTTGGCTTCCTCGGCCAGCCGTTCGGCTTCCTCGGCTGCGGCGAGTTCGGCGGTTTCCTTGGCGGCGACCGCCTCGGACTTGGCGGCCTCGCGAGCCATGCGCTTGTCGAACTTCTTCTGCTCCCGTTCCCGGCGCTTGTAGTCTTTGCTTGGTGTGACGGCCATGGGTCGGTCCTGGTTAGGGTCCATCCAAGGGACAGCGGCGTCTGTCCCGGTTCGGAGGAGACCGGAGGCATACAGGCCCCCCGGAGTTCGAATCAACATAAAATAAAGGGAAATGACCGACTTCGGCCCGGCATCCCCGTTTCATCGGGGGTTCCCCGCCCCGGGAAAAGTTCAACCCCCGCCGCGATTTGCGGCCATCCGACGGCGAGCTGCCCACCACCAGCAGGGGGCCCCGGCTGCGGTGCCGGAGGAGGGGGGGAGAACGGCGATGAGCGAAAGCCTGAAGCCCTCGAGAACTACTCAAGACCGCGAGCCGGGATTCTGTGCCTCATCTTGGTTCGCTTAGCCGATTGTCGTTGTTGCGTAGCCTGTTGAGAAACTCCACGACTGCCATTCGATCTCCTTCATCGACCAAGTAAAAGTACTTCTGATCGTTCCGAATGGGGGTATCGAAGCAGGTGTCGGGAAAGGGCTCGTCCTTGAGCGGGAAGTGCCACCATACCTCGTGGGGAGGGCTGAAGTCCTGCCTGATCCCCGACTGGCTCATCGGCCCGTTCCGCGCAAGCTTCCACTCCAACGCTCGCATTTATTTATTTGATCCGGAGTGAAAGAAGCCCCGGCCATGGGAGGTAGCAGAATCTTCCATACCCATGCAGCAAATTCCAGATACCGAATCAGTCACCCCGGCCTTCGCCGCCGTTCCGCTCGACGACCAGGCTGCGGCAGCCCTGTTGGTTGAGAGCTACCAGAAGATTGTTGCCGAGATGGGCAAGTTCATCGTCGGCCAGAACGAGGTCATCGAACAATTGATCATCGCGGTCCTGGCGGGCGGCCACTGCCTGCTGGAAGGGGTTCCCGGCCTGGCGAAGACCGCCATGATCCGCACCCTTTCGCAAACCCTCGCATTGTCGTTCCGCCGGATCCAGTTTACCCCCGACCTGATGCCCAGCGACATCACCGGCACGGACATCATCCAGGAGGATCCGGAGACGGGACGGCGCTCGTTCGTGTTTCAATCCGGCCCGGTGTTCACCCAGATGCTGCTGGCGGACGAGATCAACCGCACCCCGCCCAAGACACAGGCCGCGTTGCTCGAGGCGATGCAGGAAAAGACGGTCACCGTGGGTGGGCACACCCTGTCCCTCGACCAGCCGTTCTTTGTGCTGGCGACGCAGAACCCGATCGAGCAGGAAGGCACCTATCCGCTCCCCGAGGCGCAGCGCGACCGCTTCATCTTCCTGGTGAAGGTGGAATACCCGAGCCGCGAGGAGGAGCGCCAGATCGTGGCCCGGACCACCGGCACCTTCGAGGTGAAGATCGATCCGGTGCTGAGCGGGGAGCAGATCATGGCTCTCCAGAAGACCGTGCGCAAGGTGCCGGTCCCGGACCATGTGACGGATTTCATCCTTGATCTGGTGCGCTTCACGCGCCCGGACGAGCCCGGGGCACCGGACTTTGTCAAGGAGCTCGTGGCCTGGGGGGCCGGTCCTCGGGCGTGCCAGAACCTCGTGCTGGCTGGGAAGGTCCGCGCCGTGTTGCGCGGGCGTTTCCATGTGACCATTGATGACGTCGAAGCGCTGGCCCGGCCGATCATGCGGCACCGGATCGTCCCCACTTTCAACGCCGAGGCCGATGGCGTCACGGTGGACGAGATCGTCACCCGGATCCTCAAGATGGTCCCGCGCGGTGAGGCGGCCCGCTCGTTGTAAGTCCGCAACCGTGCGATGGCCTGCAGTGGCATGTTCCCGCACAATCTTGAAGCGCTCCCCAACAGACCAGCAACTAGCCTATGGCCCACGTCAGCGACTTTCTCAAGCCCTCCGATCTCCAGCGTATCTCCAACCTCCAGGTGCTTGCCCGCCAGGTGGTTGAGGGCTTCACGAGCGGGTTCCACCGTTCGCCCCACAAGGGCTACAGCGTGCAGTTCAAACAGCACCGGCAATACGTTCCAGGTGACGAGATCCGGCACCTTGACTGGAGTGTTTTTGGCCGGACCGACCGCTACTATATTCGCGAATACGAGGAAGAGACAAACCTCCGCGCGACGCTCATTCTGGATCGCAGCGGCTCGATGAACTACGCGGGCACTTCCGCGGGCGGGGTGACCAAGTATGAATACGCCACCAAGCTTGCCGCCTGTCTGGCCTACATGATGGTGCAACAGGCGGATGGCGTGGGGCTCACCACCTTTGACACCGCAATCCGCAGCCACATCCCGCCACGGTCCAGGGCGAGCCACCTGCGGGTCATCTTTGATGAGTTGGAAAATGGGCGGCCCGGCGGGGAGACTGACCTGGGCGACGTGTTCCACGAGCTTGAGGCCAAGCTGCACCGCCGCGGGCTGCTGATCATCATCTCGGATTGCTTTGGGGAGACCGCGAGTTTTCTCAAGGCCCTGGCGCATTTCCGCCACGCCCGGCACGAGATTCTCGTTTTCCAGATCTGGGACCGGGATGAACTGGAGTTTCCCTTCAAGAGCTGGACCCAGTTCGACTGTCTGGAGCAGGCGGGGGCGAAGCATCTTCTCGACCCGGCCATGCTGCGCCAGACCTACCTGGAGAATCTGGCCGCCTTCCGCGACGGTCTCGTCCGCGGTTGCCGCCGGCACAACATCGACCTGGTGCCCTTCTGCACGGATGAGCCGTATGCCAACGCGCTGGCCGCCTACATGACCCGGAGACTCGGACGCCGATGAATTTTCTCAACCTGGTCATGGTGGGTGGGGTGGCGGCGGCCGCGATTCCGATCATCATCCACCTGTTTCACAAGAGCCGCTTCAAGGTGGTGAACTGGGGGGCGATGCACCTCCTTGCGGCGGTGGTGCGGACCAATCAGAAGCGGATCAAGATCGAGCAATTGATCCTCTTGGCGATCCGTTGCGCTATTCCCATCCTGCTTGCGTTGATGATGGCGCGTCCGATGTGGCAGGGGGCGGCGGGATTGCGTGGGGACCAGCCCACCTCCACGGTGGTGCTGCTGGACAACAGCTATTCGATGGCGGCGGGGCGCGCCGGGACCAGCAACTTCAGTCTTGCCCGGGACGAAACGCAGCGCCTGTTGGGAGGACTCCCGCGCGGTTCGGAAGCGTACGTGTTCCTCATGGGTGAAGGGGCGGGATTGCTCGACGAGAGCACCCGCGACCTCTCCCGGGTGACCGAGGCACTCGACAAGAAGGGCGCGGGATACGGGGTGGCGCGGGTGCCGGCGGCTCTCGATTTTGTGGCCGGAACAGTGGGCAACATGACGGAGGGCCCGCGTCAGGTGGTGGTGCTCACCGACTTCCAGCGCCTGAGTTTCCCGGTCACGGAAGACGAACTCCTTGGCCGGGCCCTGGAGCGGCTGAAGGCCCTTCCGTTCCCGCCCGGCATCACCCTGTGGGATGTCGGCCCGGAGGTGACCGAAAACGTCGCGGTGGAGTCGATTGAATTTTCCAAGCTGATGGTCGGAGTCGGCCAGAAGATCCAGATCCGCGCGAACCTCCGCAACTACGGAGAAACGGCCCGCTCCGATCTGCGCGTGACGATGAAGATCGACGGTCGGGCCGCGGCACCTTCGCAGGTGGCGCTGGGAGCCAAGGCTGGAGGCCAGATCCTGTTCACGCACGTCTTCGACACACCCGGCTCGCACGTGGTGGAGATCGAGACGGAAGGCGACGAACTCAAGGCCGACAACAGCTTCCTCGCCAGCATCACGGTGCGGGACCGGCTTGCCGTGTTGCTCGTGGATGGCGCGCCGGGCACCACCCCCGATGACCTGAAAGGCGAAACCGGATTCGCGCAGATTGCGCTTTCCCCCTTTTCCGCAGGCAAAGTGGAGCAGGCCGATCTGATCCAGGCGACGGTGGTGCCGGTGGAGGCGCTCACGGCCGCCCAGATCGGCGAGGCGGCGGTGGTGGTACTTGCCAATGTCGCCGCGCTGGGCGACGGGCAGCTTGCGGCCCTTGAGTTGTTCGTGCAACAAGGCGGCGGGTTGCTGGTCTTCACGGGGGACCGCACCGACCCCGCCTGGTGGAACGGCGCGTTCGGCAGTCTCGCTCCGCTGCCGATGGGATCACTTGCCGAAGATTTGCCGGAAGGCGCACCAGCCATGGGGATCGCCAGCCAGCGTTTCGACCATCCCGCCCTCGGAATTTTCAATGACCCGGCCAACGGGAACCTGTCCGACGTGGCCATCAAGTCGTGGTTCCGCCTCAAACAACCTGAGCAGAACACCGGTCCGGGGGACGCCGTGATTCTTGCCCGGCTCGATAGCGGCGATCCCTTTCTGGTGGAGAAATCGAGCGGCGAGGGACGCGTCATCGCCTGTGCCACGGCCCTCGACTCGGACTGGAGCAACTTCCCGGCCCGGCCGTCCTATCTGCCCTTCGTCCAACGGCTTTGCGTGTATCTGGCTTCCAACATCTATCCGCCCCGCAACCTGCAGGTGGGAGAGCAACTGGTTGGATTCCTGCCGGCCGAGAGTGCCGGAGGAATCGCGAAACTCACCCTGCCGGATGCCAGCACGGTGGAACTCGCGGTGGCCGGGAAGGGCGAACGCGGAGTGGTTGAATATGCGCAGACCCGGAGCCCCGGTCTCTACACTCTCCAGACGCCGGGGGGTGGGGACCCGATTCATTTCGTGGTGAACGCCGATCGCGGCGAGTCGGACCTCGCCAAGCTGACCGACTCGGAAATCGAGGCGCTTGCCGAGGCCCATGGCCTGCAACTCGTGCGCAGCGCGGCAGATTTCAAGGCGCTCGACAAGGTTCGGCGCTACGGCCACGAGCTGTGGAAGTGGTTGCTGCTTGCGCTCCTCGGGCTGCTCTTTGTGGAGCTGTTTCTGCAACAAAAATTTGCGAGAGGAAGGAGGAAGGCATGAAGAACGAAACCGTTACCACCACCCTGCAGTGGCTCGGCGACTGGCCGTGGTATACCGGCGTGGGGGCCGCAACGGCCTGCGCCCTTCTGGCGTGGCGGCTCTATCGCCGCGATGTCGGCGGGATGCGCCCGATCTTCCGTTTCCTCCTGCCGATGCTGCGCGCCCTCGCCGTGTTTCTGATCGTGGTGCTGGTCGGCGGGCCGGTTCTGCACCACCGCAGGGTGATCGGTGAACTCCCCCGTCTCATCGTGCTGCTCGACGGATCGGAGAGCATGCAGCTTGCCGACCCCGGCATGGACGCGGGGCGCAAGGTCCGGATTCTCGAGCGCCTCGGCGAGCTCGACCCCGGCACGGTGACCCTCGACCCATCCCTGGAGTCCGCCGCCTTGGAAGACGACCCAAATCCGGTGGTGAGGAACGCCCTCGCGCAATTCGACGCGCTGCCCCGCTGGGAACGGGTCCAGGCGCTCCTGTTGGAGGGCAAGTCCGGGCAGGGTTTGCTGGCCAATCTGGCCGGAAACTTCGATCTGCAGCTCGCGACTCTCGACAATGACGAGGTCAACCCGATCTGGAGGTCGGGCTCCCCCGACGCCCCTCTCCCGGCTTCCCTGCCAAAGCCAGAGGGCAGCCGGACCAACCTTACCAGCGGCCTCGAGTTCTGCGCGGGCGGTGTCCGGAGTGCCGGGGAAGGCGCCGTCATCCTCATCACCGATGGACGGCAGAACGCGGGGGATCCGCCCCTCGACACCGCAAAGATCCTGGCGGGCCGGAGCATGCCGGTCTTCACGCTCGGCATCGGCGGTGCCGTCGCGCCCAGCGACCTCGCGATCCTCCGCACCAGCGTGCCCGACAGCGTCTTTCACGAGGACGTCGCCCGCGGCGAAATCATCCTCAAGGAGGAGGTCGCGGCCGGCCTGCCGGTCACTCTCACCGTGAAGGACGGCGACAAGGTCGTTTGGGAAAAGCAGATCACCACCGAGGGAAAATCCGCCCGCGTCGTGCCCTTTGAAATCCCGGTCAAGGAGCTCGCCGACGCGCGCATCAAGGACCTGCCCCGGAACGTCGAGATCCTCGGCGTGCCGATCGATCTCACCGTCCATGTCACCCCGCTCGAGGGCGAACGTGAACTCACCAACAATGGCGGCTCAATCCGCTTCCGCGCCGTCACCCAGAAACGGAAAATCCTGCTCGTGGACGGGCGCCCCCGCTGGGAAACGCGCTACCTGAAAAATCTCTTCCAGCGCGATGAAAAATGGCAGGTCAACACCGTCATCGCCGGTTTACGGACCGACACGGGTTTTCTCCGCGGAGACCGGGAAGGAAGTTTTCCGGCCGACAAGGCCGAGCTCGATTCGTATGACCTCATCATCTTTGGCGAGGTTCCCAAAGCCCTTCTCAAGCCCGAGGAGATCCGGTGGCTGGCGGACTTCGTGGGCAAGCGCGGCGGCGCGGTGATCTTCATCGACGGCACCCGCGGGCACCTGCGCGATTACGCCGACACGCCCCTCGGCCCGCTCCTGCCCGTGGAATATACCGATGCCCGACCTTCCGTCGGTCTGCGATCGCTCGTGCTCACCGGACGGGCTGGGGATCTGGCCCCCTTCTCGCTCGGTGGGGACCTGGCCGCCAACGCCGAGATCTGGTCGAAACTGCCGGTCCCCCACTCGGTTGTCGGGGTCCGGGCACTGCCGGGTGCGGAAGTGTTGATCGAGGGCGAGACGGCGGGCGGGCGCGTGCCCCTCGCCATGCTGCGGCCGTTCGGGTCCGGTCAGGTCTATTACCATGCCTTCGACGACTCGTGGCGCTGGCGCCGCGAGGTGGCCGACACCTACCACGTCAAATTCTGGAACCAGATCGCCGGATTCATCGCGGAAGAGCCGTTCTCCGCCCGCGACCAGAACGTCTCGCTCGACGCCGGGAAACTCACCTACGAACCCGGCGAACAGGCGGCCATCCGGGTCCGCCTGCGCAGCGGGGAAGGGAAGACGGTGACGGACGCCATCGTGGCCGCGATCCTCTCCCGCGACGGCAAGCGCGTCGCCACCATCCCGCTCACGCCCGACGAGGGCGGACTCTACCGCGGGAGGACCGCCGCCCTCGATCCCGGCAGCTACGAGGTCACGATCGAGAGCGCTGTCGTGCCCGAGGGACGCATTCAGGTGCGCGCCGGGTTCAAGGTGGAGGCCGACCAGAACATCGAACGCACGCGGCTCAGCATCGACGAGGACCTCCTCCGTCAGATTTCGCTGACCAGCGGCGGCCGGTATTTCCGCGAGGAGGACGCCAACCGGATCGTGCCGTTTCTGGAGCCCCTGACCGCGGGAAAGATCCGGGAAAGTGAGACCGCCCTCCTGGAAAGCCGGGGCTGGTTTGCCCTCCTCATCCTGCTGCTCACCGCCGAATGGCTCATCCGCAAACGGGTCGGCATGCTTTGACCCGTCGCGATTTCCATGCCAAATACCATTGACCCATGAGTTCCCATCTCGATCCCGTCATTCCGGAAAAGCTCCAGGCCTTTGCGCGCCGCCGCCGGCGCCTCATCCTGCTGCGCGGAGGGCTTGCGGCACTCGCGACACTCGTTTCGGCCATGATCCTGGTGGCCGCGCTGGATTACTGGTTTCCCCTCCTTCCCGACGGGGTGCGTTGGGCGCTCAGCGGCACGGCCTACGGGGCGGTGCTCGTGGTGGTGTGGCGGAAGTGCCTCCGACCGCTGTGGCATGCGCCGAACGAGCGTGAGTTGGCGCGCCTCGTGGAGCACGCCGAGCCCGGGCTCCGGGAGGACCTGCTCTCCGCGGTCGAGTTGGGACGCAACGAGGCCGAAATTTTCGACTCTGAACAGTTCCGCGCCCTCCTGCAATCCGACGTCTCGGCACGCATGCAGGATCTCAAGATCGAGTCGCTCCTGCCAGTCCGGCTCATCAGGCGCTCCATCAGCATCGCCGCAGTCATCGGTTTCGTCGTCGTGGCATTCATGCTGCTGAGCGACTTCCGCTTCGGCACCCTGTTCCTGCGCGCCCTGATGCCCGGGTCGGACCTGGAACGGGCCTCTGCCACGAAGATCGTCATCATCAAGCCGAAAGCCGGTGACATGACCGTGCCACAGGGCGACCTGGTGCGGCTGGAAATCGAACTGCAAGGCACGCTCGCGGCCACCGCCAGGCTGGAATCGGACAGCGCCACCGCCGGCCGCATGGTGGAGGAGATGCTTCCGCTGGGGGACAACCGGTTCGCCGCCACCATCCAGGTGGGTCGCGAAAGTGTCCGCTACCGTGTGCAGGCGGGCGACGCCCTCACCCGCCGCTACGAGTTGACCGCCATCGCCCGCCCGCACGAGATCGCCTTTGAGAAGACCTTCCACTTTCCGGCCTACTCCCAGATTCCGCCCGAAACGGTGCGGGAGGATCACGGCGATCTCACCGCCTTGGAGGGCACCGAGGTGGAATTGGTGGTCACCACGAACCAGACCGTGGCGGCAGGCGAGGTGCGGATCGACCGTGGCTTGAAGCCGATTGCGATTCCCCTTGCGAAGCTCCCCGACGGCCGCCTGGGTGCCCGCGTCCCACTCACCGGGTCCGGGACCTATCGCCTCCATCTCATCGCCGCCGGAACGGGATTCGAGAACAAGTTCAGCCCGGAATACGAGTTGCGGGCGGTGCCGGACCTGCTCCCCATCGCCGAAATCGAGGAACCGGACATGGACCTTGTCGTGCCGGCGGACGAGTTGGTGCAGCTCTCCGGCCACGCGAGCGACGACATCGGCATCGCGAAGATCGTGCAAATGGTGCAGGTGAACGAAGAGCCGTGGAAGGTGATCGATCTGGCGTCGGCCGAGGCCCGGCCCGGCGACCGCTCCGCCCCCTACTTCGCGCGGGTGCATCGCGAATGGGATCTCTCCGAGGAAGGAGTGAAGGCGGGCAGCGTGATCACCAGCAAGCTCGTCGCCACCGATTTCAAGGGCAGCACCAACGAGTCGCGCCCGCTCCACATCATCATCGTCGCCGCGGGCGCTGAAATGAACCGCCTCGCCGGCCTGGCGAGTCGCAAGGCCCTCAACGAATCGATCAAGGCCCTCGACCTGTCCGCGGCCGCCTTGGAGGGGGCGGCCCACCTCGCGAGTCTCTCGTTCGAGCAACCCGACGCGGCCGGCCGCAGGGAGGCACTCGCGGCCTGTGCGGCAGCCAGCATGGATTATCGGGGCAAACTTTCCCTAGCCTGGATGGCCCTCGACACCCCGCTCCGCAACGCCCCGGCCAACCACGAAAGTTCTGATCTGGCCCTCTTGGGCCGGCTCCTGGGCCGGCTCAACAGCGGGGAGGCGCAGCCGCTCGACGAGCTTCTTGGATTGCTCGATCAGGATCCCGCCATGCCCGCTGCCCGCGGACTCGTGCAGGAGATTCACGAGGGCGCGGCCCGCATCCGGACCCTCACCGAACTGGCGCGGGAGTTCTATCAGTTCGGCCTCGCCGCGGAACAGATCGACGTGACCACCGAACAAATCATGGTGCTGGGTGCCGAGCAGCGCCGCACCCGGGTGCTGGCCGAACGCATTCCGGCGGATTGGACGAAGGTGGGCGGCCGGCTGCGTGCCGTGATGAATGTCAGCAGAAACATGGACAACCTGCTGGAAGCCCTCAAGGCCGAAGGCGGTCCCCTCGCCGTCCGAGCCGAAGGCCTCCTGAACAGCGGGTTCTTCGAAGAGGGCCGCGAACGGCTGGAAGGGGAGTTGGATGCCGGGCCGACGGAGGAAAGGTGGCCGGGACTGATCGGGGATCTCACCCGCCAGCTCGCAAAACTTCAGGGAAATTGCATCGGCACCAGGGAACGCCTCGCGGAGGCCGCCAGGGACGCGATCGTCGCCAAAGGCAAGACCCCCGCCGCGGACAAGGATACTCCCGCCGGGCTCATCGCCAGCATGCACCAGCACTTCCTCGAAGAAGTGGGGCCGACTTGGATGTCCCCCGCCAGCCTGCCCCGGGAGCAGGCCCGTATCGCGAAATTCGGGGGTCTCTCCCCCGAGATCCGCCGCCTCTTGAACGAGGCCAGATGGAACGGCGCGGCGGACCTTTTGAAAGCCCACGCCGATCTGGAAGAGGTGCGCGCGGCGGCTGATACCGCCTTTGTGGGCGACCTGCGGCGGGCCACCGTTGCACTGCAATCGACCCTCACCCTCTATCCTGGCGCAGGAACGGATGAGGCCGCCGACCGCCTTGAAGTGGTGGATCAAAGCCTCCGTATTCTGGAGGCGGGCCACAACCTGCAGGAGATGCTGGATGGCGTCACCGGGCTCACCTGGCTGGAACGCTGGGAGCAGCGGATGCCGCACGGAAAAACCGTTGCGCCCCGCGACTGGGGCTGGATCGGGACCCGCCTGCGCATGGCCCCGGACCAACTCAAGGGGCTGGACCTGCGGGATGGCGAGGCCCGCAAGGCGGTGGGGTCAGCCGCAGAGCTTCTGGCCGGGGTGCCCCTCAGCGAGCCCTTCCTCGCGATGGCCGCGGAGATGACCGAACGGAGGAAGTCCGGTCACCGCCCGCGAAACACGCAGGGCCCTCTGAACCTGCTGGCCGGTCGGATCAAGGCCGCCCTCGCGATCCTGGAGCAGCCGATGCAAACCGCGCGGACCAGGCTCGCCGCACTCACCCCGCAGATCAGCGAACTCGCCCTCGCCCTGGCCCGGGAGGAAGCGGAGTTGAAGAGGGAATCACTTCGGCTGGCCGGCCAGATCGACACCAATCAACCCACCGAAAACCAGGACAGCGCCCGGCCGCAACTGGCCCGCCAGGAACAGATCAATGTGCGGATCGAAACGCTCAAGGATCTCATCCGCGCCGATGCCAACACCCAAGACATCCTGCAGAAGGACCAGCGCGAACGCATGCGCGACGCCGATGACGCGATCGCCACGCTCAAGGACCCTCCCCCTGCCGCGGCCCAGGCGCTGTCGGATGTGGTGGGAGGACTGCAAACCACCCGGCAGCAGGCCGACCTCGACCTCGCCGTCGAGCAGGAGCAGAACGTGGTGGACGCCCTGAACCGGATCGCCAACCACTACGAGGCCCTCGAGCAGGGCACGGACCCGGCCGAGACCCGCCTCGCCCTCCGGGAGGCCGAAGTGGAGGCCGGGATCAGGGAGCAACTCGACGAACAATACGCCAGGGCTGAAATGCTGGCTCAAATGGCGGCCCAAAGTCCCGAGGATCTCCTCAGGGAATTGGAGGAGAAGCTTCCCCTGAATCCGGAGATGCAGAAGGAGCTCGAGCAGATTTCCCGGACCGCCCTGGAGGTTGCGCGGGAAGAACTGGACCGCGCCGTGAAGGCCGAGGGGTCGGTCGTCGGGAGGGTCAATGTGCAGACTGCCAAGGATCTGGACCCCAAATCCAAGGTGACCACCCTCGAAGCCGCAACACTCGCCGCCATCCATGCGCAGGAAGCCAGCGCGGCCGCCGAGTCCGCCCGGGAGGCGGCGGAACAGGCCGCCAACGAACCCGCCCTCGCCAAGGCCCGCGAGGCCGCCGGGGATGCCGCGGCGGCGTTGGCCGCGGCGAAGCAACTCTTGGCGGCGGCCGAGGCGCTGACAAATGGCCGGAACGCTGAAGCGGTGCAGACCGCTTCGGATGCGGTGCGCGAGCGGGGCAGCGAGGTGGCCCAGCACTCGAATCGCGCCCGGGGCGGCGCCAAGCCGACGGCCGCGATTGCCCTAAAGGAGGCGGAGAAGGGCGGACCCCAACAAGCAGGCAACCAACAGGCCGCACAACAAGCCACCCGCTCCGCCGAAGAATCCGCCCTCGCCATTGAGGCCGCCAACCAGGCCTGGGAGGCCGCCCGGGTGGCCGCCGAAAATGCCCAGGCCATGGCCATGATCCCACAAGAGGCACCAATCAATCCGAATCTCGCCCTGGCCACCCTGGCCCATCAGCCGGTCGAACCCAATGCCAGCGAGGCGGCGGCCGATGTGGCCCGGGCCAGCCGCCACGAGAAGCGGCTGTACAACTGGGAGGTCAGCCGGACCCTCGCCGAGCTCGCCGTCCAGATCGACCACACCGTCCACACCGAGGTGGCGGCTGCGGACGCCGCCCTGCGGCAGTCCCAACGACCCGGCGAGGCCCAGTCCCCGGCGCAAAAATCACTCGATGCCCTCCTCGCGCACGCCGAGGCCCTCAAGGAGGCCAGCGAAGCGAGCCCCCCCTCCTCGCCTCCGCCAAGCCCCTCCGGCGATCCTTCCGACACACCCACCCCCGCCGAACAAGAGCAGATGGCCCGGGCCCTGGATGAACTCGACCAACAACTCAATGCAGGTGAATCCGACATGGCCGGGGAGTCCCCGGCGGAGGGTGAGGCTCCCGGTTCTTCGGGGCCTCCCGGTCCGCCAAGCCCCATGGAGGGCATGGCCCAGGCCGCCATGGCCTCGATGCGTCAGGGCCGTTCCTCCCTCCCGTCACCCCTGCCCGGCGCCCCGACTCCCGGTGATCCGATGGAAAAATCGGAGGGCGGAGCCGATTTTGCAGCGGCTGCCCCGGCACCGGACGCGCCGCCGGAATTGCAGGCGATGAAAAAGGGCGATTGGGGCAGGTTGCCGAAAAAACTCGCCGAACAACTCTCCAAAGGCCAAGCCGAGTCCATCCCGGGCGACTACCGCGAGGCGGTCGAAACCTACTACCGGGTCGTTGCCGAGAAGTCCAGAAATCCATGAATACGATTCCCATCACGCCCGGCCCGATCCGTCTCACCCGCACGCGGCGGATCCGGCGCGCCTGCGGATTTTCGCTGGCCCTCGCCTTCGCATCCGCAACGGTGCAGGCCGACCCCGGAGTCAATGCCGCGCTGGAGTCGGCAGGCCGTTACCTGCTTTCCGAACAGGCCCTGGATGGAAGTATCGGGCAGAAGTATCCGATGGCCAACACCTCCCTGGCGGTCCTGGCCCTGGCGGCGTGCGGACACCAGCCGGGCGATGCGACAGCCGCGGGCCAGGGGATGAGCAAGGCGATCAACTACGTGCTTCTGCCCGCAAACCAGACCGCCGACGGCTACTTCGGGAAGGTGGACAACTCCCGGATGTATGGCCACGGCATCACCACCCTGATGCTCGCCGAAATGTTGGGAATGGGTGCCGACGGCAAACAGGATGCCGCCATCCGCACAAAATGCACGCTGGGGGTCGTATTGATCCTGCGGGCGCAGAGCATCCGGAAGGACCCGCGCAATGCCGGGGGCTGGCGTTATGAGCCGGCGAGCTCGGACTCGGACCTGTCGGCCACCGTGTGGCAGACGATGGCGCTGCGCGCCGCACAAAATGCGGGGGTCGACGTGCCGCGCGAGGCGATCGACAAGGTGGTGGGATACATGAAGGGACTCTACAAGCCCTTCGGCGAGAACGGCGGTCCCGGAACCCCCGGTGGCTTCGGATATTCCGGTCCCGGCCACGAGCTTTCCACCACCGCGGAGGGATTGCTCGCGATGCAGGTCTGCGGCCAGTATCAGGCCAAGGAGACCCTCGGAGCGGCCGACCTTCTCCTCCAGCAGGAACCAAAGAAGGAGGCGAAATGGTTTTATTACACCGTTTACTACTACGCGCAGGGTATGTACCAGCGCGGCGGCAGGCACGCGGGCGCGGCCCGGCGGGTGGTCCCCGCACTGCTCCTGCCCCTGCAGTCACGCGAAGGCTGGTTTCCGGGTGCCGGAGGCAACGAGGCGGATGCCGCGGGCCTGACCTACACCACCTCGCTGGCCGTCCTCAGCCTCGCCGTGACCAACCACTTCCTGCCGATCTATCAACGATAGCGGCAACTTCCTGGTCACCGGGTTGGTTGTCTGGGAGATAGCCAGGGAGATAGCCAGGGCTTGGTCGCCCTGCTTCATTGCCCATTCCACGGCCGTTGACTTGGACCCATAAAACCATATAAATACCTTTATGAAGACCACCTTGGACCTCCCTGACGCCCTCTTTCGGGAAGTCAAAGCCACTGCGGCCAGGCGCGGGATGCTTATGAAGCAATTCATCACCGAGGCCCTCCAGGAGAAACTCGCCGCCCAGCACCCCAGCCCGGATCCCAAGCCGTGGATGAAATTCTCCGGCTGCATGGCCAACGACCCGGAGATGCGAATAGAACTGAAACGCATCGAAGAATTGGTCGAAGAGGAATTCGGCCAGGTGGATGAGGCGGAGTGGCAATGATTCTGGATACCAACGCTCTCTTCGCGTGGTGGGACGGGAATGGTGCCCTTGACCCTATCCTCGAATCACTGGAGCAAATTTGTGTGCCCGTCCCGGCCTTGGCCGAATTCAGATTCGGAGTCCTCCAGTCAACAAAGCGCGAACTCATGGAGAGCCGGATGGAACAGGCCCTCCTGACCACCCGAATTCTTCCCGCCGATGACACCACCACCGGTCACTACGCAGCCATCCGCCTTGAATTGAAACGCAAAGGCAACCCCATCCCCATGAACGACCTCTGGATCTCCGCCATCGCCCGACAACACCGACTCCCCATCCTCTCTCGCGACACCCACTTCGACGCCGTGCACGGCATCAAACGCATCTCCTGGTAGCCTGCTCCCGCCAGCACGGATTGTTCTTGGCAGCGGTTGTTTTCGAGCCACTTCGGACGGAGTCAGGAGTCTGTAAGGACCAGAGTGCGGCCACCGCAGAGGGGACTTTCTTCGGGCTGTTAATTGGGACGTTGGTCGAAGTCTTCAGTGGCTGAGGACTTCGCTGCCGGGGCGGTGAGGGAGCGGGTGGGCGGCAAGGAGCGGTGTGCTCCGGGCACCGTTTAAAAGGACTGAGCGGAGCGATCTGAAAAATGTGGAAAGGCGGGGGGAGCAGGCGTTGAGTCTGGAGGATCAGGGAGGTTTGGGTTGAGGGTAAGCGCAAGGGGGGTGGGAGACGGTAGGGGGCTTCACGAGAGCTGCACGAGGACTGGTCAGTAAATGAGTTCTCAAGCAATTTACTGGCAATGCCCGGCGCATGGACGGTGGCAACGACCGCGTGATCGAGCAACTTGACAGGAAATGCCATTTCAATTACCATGTCCCCATGTCGATTACCATTGATCAGGCGGGGCGTATCGTCATCCCGAAGGCCATTCGCGATGAGCTTCACCTCGTTTCCGGGACCGAGCTTGAAGTGGACACCTCTGGAACCGAGATCCGCCTCCGCGTGGCCGACCTCGAACCCAGCTTGATTCAAAAGCGGGGCCTCCTGGTGCATCACGGCACCAAACAATCTGACTTGGACATCTCCGACTTTCTTCACAACGAAAGAGAAAAGCGCGCCACCTCCATCACGCCGTCCCCTTCCAAATGAAGGCTTATTTTGACACCTCCGTCCTGGTTGCCGTCGTAGTCGATCAACTGCCCCAACATGAGCGAGCGCTCGACGTCTTCGCCAACTTTTGCGAAAGCAAGCACGAAGCATTCTGCAGCACCCATTGCCTCGCCGAGTGCTACTCCACCCTCACCGCCCTGCCCCTCGCACGCCGAATTCAACCGCACGAAGCCTGGCAAATCATCGAGGAAACCTTCACCAGGAACCTCACTGTCCTCGCTCTCAACCGCACCCTCTATCTCAAGACCCTCAAACGCGCCAGCCAACTCGGCCTTCGCAGCGGCGTCATCTACGATGCCCTTCACCTGGCTTGCGCCGAACACTCCAAATGCGACCAACTCTACACCTTCAACCTTCGTGATTTCAAGAAGCTCAATCCAGAAAGCCTGAGTCTGGTATCTCCGTAGGCCATGACCAGATCCCGCTCTACACGCGTGATCATGATTGTCACCGGTGTCACGAGATCCCTCTTGGTGGCCATTGGGGCGCACCCTGCCAAGAACATCCGGACCCAGACCAATTCCCAGACTAACAATAGAGAAAGCCGTTCAGCGCCCCGGCCCTCCTTGGTTTCCCCGGTCCGGTCATGTCGAAAGCTCGCTACCTCGCCCCCTGGCATCAGCCCGATCTGACTGAGACTCAGAAGACCTGCCCCTCTATACCGCCCCTCTATACCCCGCGGTCCCGGCCCGGAGCGGCACTCTGGAGGTTGGCCGACTTCGGGACCTTCGAGGTTGGACCTTCGTCCTTCAAGCTCGTAGAGTATGTCCGCATGTTTGTGGCACTCGACAAAGATTCGGGGAAGCGCGTGACGAGTATCGCGGCGGAATGGGCGGAGCGTATGGAGGTGTTGCGGGAGCGGGTCCGGGGTGGGCTTCTGGTGTGTCCGGGGTGTGGGCAGCCACTGTGGTTCCGGGTCGGGAAGAAGCTGCGGCCACATTTCGCGCACCGTCAGTCGGGAGACTGCCCGCTGGCGCACGACTCGAACGAGGTGCGGGAGGCGAAGGCGCTTCTCTACGGGTGGCTGGAGACGAAGTATCCCGGCGGCGTGGAGCTGGATGCTGATTTCTGGATCGCGGGGAACAAGTATTCGGCGGATCTGGAGGTGGTGGACGGGGACGGGCGGCGCTTCGCGTATTGGGTCTTCGATCGCGCGAAGCGGAACCGGGACCGCTTGTTTGAGGCCGGGGAGCTGCGGGGGGTGATCCATCAGGTGATCCACACCGAATCGACGCACAATGAAGGGGACGGAAGCCGGATCCACCTGACGGCCTCGCAGCGGGAGTTTGCCACGGTGTCGGGCTACGATGCCTTCGAATACCCGGCCCTCGGGCATCTGCACTTTCTCGATTCGCGCGATGGGACGCTGCGCATCTACCGGGGGCTGTCTTGTGTACATTCACCGGCCAGCCACGCGTGGGAGGATTTGCGAACGGAAGAGCTGCGGTCGGCGCTGGTCTCACCGAAGTCGGGCGAGATCGTGGTGGCGGCCGATGTCGAGGCGCGGGAGGTGTTTCGGGAGGAACGGGAGCGGGGGCATCGACACCGGACTCGCAAACAGAAGAAGCGCAACCGCGGGGCGGCGACCAGGAAGGACCCGGAGGAGAAGAAGGAGCACGAGCGGAAACGGCCGTCGCAGATCGAGATTCCGGTCCGTCCGGCACTGGAACCGCGGCCCTTTGTGGATTCGCCGCAGGGCGATCCGCCGCCGCGCAAGGAACCGTTGATCAACCAACCGCTCTGCTGCAAGGATTGCGGGACCATCACCACCGACTGGAGCCAAGGCTCGCCGGGATTAGGAACCTGCGTGTGCCGAGACTGCACCATGAAGCGCTTCGCGAAGCTGAGGAGCCGGTGAGGAGGCCGCCTATTTAGCCTTCGAGGAGAAAGACGGCTTGGCAGCCAAGGAGTTTCAGGACCTCAAGGGCAAGCTGGTCTTCTACCACTGCCTCTCCCGCGTCCCCCCAAACCTCCCGCCTCCGGAGCCCAACAACGAACGGATCTTCACAGGTCAGTAAGTGAGTTTGCCCCAAACGAAGGGACGGGGGTTGCAAGGTCCTTCCTTATTATTAGTGCGGGAAATCCTCCTAGAATCCTCCTAGAATCCTCCTAGGAAATCCTCCTATCCATCAACCGCTGGTCTTCGCCTCCCCCCAGGTCACTCAGCATCAAATCATGCAAAACGGGCATTGCGTCCACGAATTACATGCATTAGGGTGCTGGAATGATTCAGCGTGAAGCCGAGAAGGAGTTTCGAATCCTGCTGGGGGAATACCCGGTGGTGACCGTGCTGGGTCCTCGCCAATCGGGGAAGACGACCTTGGTTCAGAAGTGTTTGCCCGATTACACCTATGTCTCGCTCGAAGATCCGGATACGAGAGAGTTGGCGACCTCCGACCCCCGTGCGTTTCTAAAACGATATGAGAATCGGGTCATTTTCGATGAGATCCAGCGGGCTCCAGAGATCTTGAATTATCTGCAGGGAATCGTGGATGAGAGCAATGAGGCGGGTCAATTTGTTCTAACCGGTTCTCACCAGTTAGACCTCCGGGTCGGAGTGACTCAATCGCTGGCGGGACGCACCGCGATTCTCACTCTCTATCCCTTGACCCTTTCCGAATTGGCAGGGGCAGGATTTCACTTCGAATCGTTTGAGGAAACCTTGTTTCAGGGAACTCTTCCCCGGGTGTATGATCGGGGCCTGCGACCGGGGCAGATGTATGGGAACTACTTGCAGACCTACGTGGAGCGCGATGTGCGGCAGATTATCAATCTCAAGGATGCATCACTCTTTCAGAAATTCCTGACGCTATTGGCGGGACGGGTCGGACAGCTGGTGGATTTCACGTCCCTCGGAAATGACGTTGGGGTGAACCGGACGACGATCCGCGACTGGATTTCGATCCTGGAAGCGTCCTTCATTATTTACCGGCTTCCACCCTACTTTGAAAACTTTGGGAAACGAGTCATCAAGTCGCCCAAGTTCTATTTCATTGAGTCCGGGTTGCTTTGCTATTTGTTGGGGATTGAGAAAGCGTCCCAAGTGACCAGAGACCCTTTGGTGGGGGGCCTCTTTGAAAATTTAGTCGTGATCGAAGCGCTCAAAGCGAGGGCGAATCAAGGCAAGGTTCCGAACCTCTATTTTTTCCGCGACAGCAATGGAAATGAAATCGACCTGCTTCAGGGAATGACTCGTGAGCTGACCGGGATCGAGATCAAATCGGCTGCGACCTACAATCGGGCCTTTAAGAAGGGCTTGATCCAATTTGATCAAAAGACTCATTCCTTGGCCCGCAAGTTCATCGTCTACAACGGCCAAGAAATGGATGTTGGCGATGGCATTCAGGCGATCGATTACCGAAAGGTTGGCAGTATTTTTGGTCAAGATGAAAGGGGTCAGTCTTAATTTTCTGACATTGCGAATTCCCACCCGAATCCTTCCAATCGACACAACCTTCCAGCCGGTCAAGGTGACGCCGCCGCCCGGCCACCGTGTACTGACTGCTAGGAATTTGCTTTTGGCGGGAGGACCTTGAAGCCGCCCTTGGACCGGAGCTGCGGGGGGAGAAAGGGGTTGCGGGGGAAAGAGGGGCTGAGATGGTGGTTTGGTTCGACGGTTGTCGGGATTTCGGCAGGAAAAGTCCCCGGTCCACGCCGTATTTTGCTGGTCGGTTGAGCCGGTGCGCACATTGTCTGACAACGTGAAATTCGCCACCTCCCAATCGGTAGAGGTGCGCGCGACGGCAATCTGGAGTCCGGGTGGTTTTGCGCTGACTTTTTCAACGGGACGGGTAGCTTCGAGGGACTTCACTAACAAAAGCACACCATTTTCGTGCTCATTCGTTTAATAGAAAATATTTCCCCGCTGCACAAGCGACCTGGAGCTTCCACCTTAAACTGTTCCTGATCACGCTGCTAGGAATTTGCTTTTGGAGGGAGGCCCCTGGAGCAGCCGTGGGGCCGGACCGGAGGGCGGGGAAATGGGGGTTGCGGGGGAAAAGGGGCGAATGCGGTGGTTCGGTGTGGCGGTGAGCGGTGTGTTGGCCTGAAAAATCCCCCATCCGCGAGACTACTTCCCGGACAAACTATAAAGAAGGCCTTTCGCCCCCCCCCGTCCGGAGGCGAACCCTGATCCGGTCATTCCTAAAGCTCGCTACCCCGCCCCTGGCATCAGCCTGATCTGATGGAGGTCGCGGCGGCGGCGCTTGAGTCAGCGGAGGACGGCGAGGGGTTGACCGCCCGGGAATTTCAAGTATACTTGGAAATATACTTGCATCGGGAATCCTCGGGGGTAATCTGACAGAAATGGCGCAGCTCACCATCTACTTGGATGCCGAATCGCACCGCCTCGTGGATGAAGCGGCGAGCCGGGAAGGGGCTTCGCTGTCCAGTTGGGCCCGGGTGCACTTGGTGGCTGCGGCCCAGGCGAAGGGCTGGCCCGACCGCTTCTTCAAGCTCTTTGGCTCCATCTCGGACGACAGTTTCGAAGAGCCCGAGGAATTGGTATGGAAGGACGACGCTGCCCGCATTGAGTTGTGATTTACTGCCTCGACACAAACGTGATTGTCCGCGCTCTTCGCGGAATGGGTGAAACCATCAGGGAACGCATGATCGCGGAGGGTCCCGAGCGGATCGTCGTTCCGGAGATGGTCCGGGCCGAACTGCTCACTGGCGCTCGTGTGAGCAATAGTCCAAGTGAGAACCGTGTCGCGGTAGAGCAATTTTTGGCAGCCTTCAACTTATTGCCCTTCGATCACGATGCTGCCGAGCACTACGCGGACATCCGGGCGGCGCTCAAAGCCGGTGGTAGTTTGATCGGTCCGAACGCTCTCCTCATTGCTGCCACGGCACGGTCGGTGGGGGCGATTGTTGCGACTGGCAACCTGGGCGAGTTCGAGCGGGTTCCGGGACTGCGGTGCGAAGATTGGTAGGGGGATTCTCTTCCTCCCCACCTGAAGAGCCCACAATCAAGCAGAGCACGCCTGACTTTGATCGTTCCTGGGGCTATGGTTCCGCCAGCACTGCCGATCATGCCCGCCACGCCCGACCCTCCGAAACCAAGCCCCCCCGTCGCCGACGGATCCTGAAAGGGATCGGGAGAACCATCCTTGGTCTCATCGTCCTCCTCATCGCTGGTCTTTTCTTTCTTCCGCAAATCGCCACCAGACTTCTGGATCGGTTTGCGGAGGACCTCGAGCTCGCCCAGTTCGAGGTCGAGGTGGTCGAAGTGACTTGGAACAAGGCCACCCTCAAGGACCTCTCCGCCGCCGATGCCGGCTGGCAGGCCCGGGCCGACTCGATCCTCGTGCACTACTCGCCGTGGGATCTGTTTCGCGGACAAATCCAGCAAGCCAAGCTCACCGGCCTCCGCATTGATCTCCTCAAGGCGGGTCCGGAAGCCGGCACTCCCGGCAGCGACCCCCTCGCCACAAACCCGCCAACCCTCGACAAAACCGATGACCCGGGCAAAGCCAAGTTTGCCTGGCTCCAGTCGCTGAAAAATGCTCTGGAAAAATGCGAACAGGTGACCGCGCCAAACACACAACTCCGCATTTCTCTCGACCAGACCCAGCTCCACAAATCCTTCGACCTCACCCTCCGGCAGGACGCATCAGGGACTCCCCAATTCACTCTGGAGAACGAGAGCAATGGCGAGTTCCTCGCCGTCCTTCTCAAGCGTGCCTCATCAGGCTCAATCCTGTCGGTCCAAGCAAGCCTCCCCGATCCCGAGCCATGGCTCACCACGGCGGAATTGTTTCTGGATGCCAAGGAACCGTGGCTCCCCGCGGAGCTGGCTCTCGGCCCCCTCAAGAGCGACATCGTCCTCAACATTTCCGACACCGTGGACCGCATCGAACTCTCCGGAACGATGACCGGCCTGCGCTACACCGACGAAGAATCGGGACTCGAGGCAAGTTCCTCGCTCACCGCCTTCGAGGGAACCATCCGTCCCAGCGGTCCGTCCCAGATCGAACTCCGCGGCGACCTCTCCACCTGCGCGCTGACCTTCGAGGCCCTCCCTGGCGGACCGTTGAACCTCACCGCGCAGGCCCTGCCCACCTGGTCCGCGACGCTCGCCTGGGGAGAGCATCCTTTCAGCTACGTCGGCACCTTGCAGCACCTCGCCTTGCGCGGAACGGACGACAGCCGACCGCTTCTCGTCGAAAGCCAGCAGATCGCCTTCTCCAACCGGGACGCCCTCTTTCGAAGCGATGGGACCCTCAATCTCAACGGCCTCGAACATCCCTTCGACTTCATCCTTCTGCCCGAAACCAGTGCCCCGAATGCCCATCTCGCTCTCGGTCCGGTCACCCTCACCGCGACGCACCCCTTGTTCCCCCCCTCCCCGGAGTTTCCTGAAATTTCCGGAACCTTCGAAGCCACTGCGGCGCTCCGCCTTGCCCCGGCAGAGGCCCTCACGGGAACCATCATCCTCCAAGTAACAAACGCCTCCAGCCACCTCCCGGAAGGCCTTGGCACGGTCGGCCCGATTTCAGGAAGGGCGCAACTCACTCTGTCGGGCGACGAGGCCTCCCCAACGTTCGGTTTCGAGGGTAGCCTGCAGACCCTGACCCTGAACACCCAAAGCTCTCTCGGTTTCCCGCTCGCCCACATCGCAGCTCCCCCAGCCTCCTTGAGACTCAGTGGGGAATTCATCCCTGACCAGCCCCACTTCAAGGCGGAGATCAAGGGGCTCACCCTGCAAGGGGAAAACAAGGGGCAGCAGGTCGCCTTCTCCATCCAATCCTTGGAAGTCGAATCGCGAGGCCCCAAACTACAGGCCAAAGCCTCCACCCACTTCGGCACCACTCCGATGGTCTTCGACTACGCCCACGAACGAAAGGAACTCCCCAACGACGCCTGGCAACTCCATGGCCATCTGGAACTCTCTCCCACCCGCATCGAGGTGCCCCTCACCAACCTCGGAGCCTTCTCGGAGGCCCTCGAAGGCCTCACCTTCCGTGGGGCCATCGATTCCCGCTTCGAATTTGAGACAAGCAGCGCACAACCCTTCCGCGGAAGCCTCCAGTTCGGGCTCACCGACGGCGCGGTCGAACTCAAAGACACCCTGACTCTTTCGGCACTCGAGGCACGGGGAGCGTTGGAGATCAACCCCAAGGCCGCCGCTCCGCTCTCCTGGGACCTTGATGGCAATTTCGCCCGCTTGGATCTCGATGCCTCGGCAGGGGCAGGCTTCCCGATCAGCTATGACGGATCCCTCGATGAGTTCCCGGCAAGTTTCGCCTTCACCGGAACAGTCGGAGAGGACACGAGCGCCGAAGGGGCCATCTCAAAGCTCGGTCTCACCGCCGAACAACACGGCGAAACGCTCACCTTCGAAGACAGCTCCCTCACCGTCCGCTTCGCCGATCGGACCCTCGAGGCCGAAGGAACCACCACCCTCGCCGGCAACAAGGTGCCCTTCAAGTATCGGCACACCACCCAGGATCACCCGGGCAAGCCGCCCATCACGACCGGCGAACTTCAGATCCCCGTGACCAACTTGAGCGAACCCATCACCGGCCTCGGCACCTTTTCCCCAAGCGTCGCAGGGATGAGCTTCTCCGGTCAAGTGGGAGCCACCCTCGCCTTTCAAACCGGCCCCGAGACAGACTTCGGCGGCTCTCTGGATTTCGCGCTTGCGGACGGCTCCCTCACCCTGCCGGACGAGGGCCCAGCCCTCAGCGGAGTCGAAGTCCAATTCCATACTCCCGATCTGAAATCGCTCCACACCCTCAAGCCGGAAGCCTTCTCCGTTGAGAGCATCAGCTACGGAGACCTCGCCTTCACCAAGCTCCGCGGCCGCTATCGGATCCAACCCGATGGAGGTCTCGAGCTGGCCGGCTTTCAATCCAACTTCCTCGGCGGCAGCCTCAGCGCCGACCCCTTCACCTATCCGGCGGATGACAAGGACTTCCGCCTCGACCTCCGCTTCACCGGCCTCAACCTCGGAACCCTCACCACCCTCTTTCCCGCCTTCGATGGGCGACTCGATGGGACCATCGACGGGCACCTCCCCGTGGTTCGCAAAAACGGGAACTACCTCCCCGAGCGGGGCTCCATCAACCTGAGCCCGAAAAGTGCGGCTCGGCTCCGCTACAACGCCGACTCCCTCTCCACCCCGGAGAAAGCCATCGTCGCAGCCGAGAATACTGATCGCGCCACGGTTTACGCCCTCATCGCAGGGAAGACCAAGACCAGCGCCTCCGTCGTCGGCCAGCAACGGGCCAAACAGATCAGAGAATCCGCCGCCTCCGGCACCTGGGTCCAACAACCCGACGGTTCGTGGGAAAAGGCCTAGTGGGGAGGGTGGGGGAATTGGGAGAGGGGGGTGAAGGGAGGGCGGGTGGTTTCTCGCACCCTTACAGGGCGCGGCGGGGGTGAGGGGTTGGGGACCCAGGGCGGCGCGACGAGTCGCTTGCCCTGGGCTGTGGTGTCTCGGCCCTTCAGGCCTGGGATGTGCCGCTGCGGGAGGAGGCACCTGGGATGTGCCGCTGCGGGTCTCCGTTCCGCTCCGGATCTTGACTCCGCCAAGCCGGGCTTTCTCGGTGAGCTCATCCACGCGGAGGCCACCATGGTTTGAGAGTGACAAGCAAGGGAGCCCGGGTTGAGGCCTTTCCTTCGATTCGCTTTCCGACTTGGAATCTGATGATTGGAATGTATTTGGAAATTGGTCAGTGGAAATTCAACTCTGTATCCGGGTCACCCCGTCAGATTGTTAAGGTCCGATCCATGCCGAACACTGTTGGTTACAAACCCGCTCTCCTCAGTCGAAGAGGTTGAGTTGGGGGGCGTTGGATTGTGGGAAGGTGGTGTCCTCTTTGGCCGTTTTGCGTTTGCGGGTCGGTTGGGACTCGGGGCGGGCGGCGTTGTTTTCGAGGTGGCTGAGGATTTCCTTGGCGCGGTCGATGATGGGTTTGGGGAGGCCGGCGAGTTTGGCGACTTGGATGCCGTAGGATTTGTCGGCGGGGCCGGGGAGGATTTTGCGGAGGAAGATGATGTCGTCGTTCCATTCACGGACGGCGACGTTATGGTTTTCGACGGCGGGCTTGGTGTTGGCGAGGTCGCAGAGTTCGTGGTAGTGGGTGGCGAAGAGGGTGCGGGACTGGATGGTGTCGTGGAGGTATTCGGCGACGGACCAGGCGATGGAGAGGCCGTCGAAGGTGGCCGTGCCGCGGCCGATTTCATCGAGGATGACGAGGGAGCGGTCGGTGGCGTTGTTGATGATGAGGGCCGTCTCGTTCATCTCGACCATGAAGGTGGACTGGCCTTTGGAGAGGTCGTCGGAGGCACCGACGCGGCAGAAGATGCGGTCGACGAGGCCGATGTGGGCGGATTCGGCGGGGACGTAGGCGCCGATCTGGGCCATGAGGGTGATGAGGGCGACTTGGCGGATGTAGGTGGATTTGCCGGCCATGTTGGGTCCGGTGAGGATGACGAGGCGGGAGGTTTCGGGGTCGAGGAGGGTGTCGTTGGGGACGAATTTCTCGTCGACCATGGTTTGCTCGAGGACGGGGTGGCGGCCGTTGACGATGTTGAGGTGGCGGGATTCGTCGAGGGCGGGGCGGGAGTGCTGGTAGCGTTGGGCGGTTTCGGCGAGGCCGAGGAGGACGTCGAGGGTGGCGAGGGCGTCGGCGGTTTGTTGGAGGGCGTCGAGTTGCGCGGCGACCGCTTCGCGGAGTTTGACGAACTCCTCGTATTCGAGCTTCTTGGAGCGTTCCTCGGCGCCGAGGACCTTGTTTTCGACCTCCTTGAGTCCGGGCGTGATGTAGCGCTCGGCGTTGGACATGGTTTGCTTGCGCTGGTAGTCGTCGGGGACTTTGGCGAGGTTGGATTTGGTGATTTCGATGAAGTAGCCGAAGACGTTGTTGAACTTGATCTTGAGGGAATCGATGCCGCTGCGTTTGCGTTCGGAGGCCTGGAGGTCGGCGATCCAGCGTTTGCCGTCGCGGGAGGCGTTGCGGAGTTCGTCGAGTTCGGGGGAGTAGCCGTCGCGGATGATGCCGCCGTCCTTGGGGGAGGCGGGTGGTTCGTCGGAGAGGGCCTGGGCGAAGAGGGTGACGAGGGTGGGGAATTCCTGGATTTGGGTGAGGAGGGTGGAGTGGAGAGAAGAGGGGCTTGCGACCGGGACGGTCACGCCACTGTTGGGGGGGGAGACGATTTGGGGGGAGGGGCTTGCGACCGGGACGGTCATGCCACTGTTTGGGAGGGAGGAGAGGTCGGCGCGGAGGGGGGGGATTTGGGTGAGGGAGGTGGAGAGGGCGAGGAGGTCGCGGGGGTTGCCGGAGCCTTGGGAGAGGCGGCCGGTGCAGCGCTCGATGTCGCGGATGTTTTTGAGGGCCTCGCGGCATTTGGAGAGGAGGAAGGGCTCGGCGAGGAAGGAGGCGATGAGGTCCTGGCGGGAAAGGAGTTCGGGGAGGTTGGAGGTGGGGTGGAGGATCCAGTCGCGGAGTTTGCGGGCTCCCATGGGTGTGGCGGTGCGGTCGAGGGCGCCGAGAAGGGTGTGTTGGCGGCCGGAGCGGGAGTCGACGAGGTCGAGGTTTTGCTGCGAGGCGGCATCGACGGCGACCTGCTCGCCGAAGTTGCGGACGGAGAGGGTGCGGAGGTGGTCGCAGGAGCGGCGGAGTTGGAAGGAGAGGTAGTGGAGGATGCCGCCGGCGGCGGAGATGGCGGGGTGCATGCCGGCGCAGCCAAAGCCGTCGAGGGACTGGACCTTGAAGTGCTCGCGGAGGGTGTGGTTGGCCTGGTCGAGGAGGAAGGCGTAGCCGTCGTAGGGGAGGGCGCCGCGGAGGTTGCCGAGCTGCTGGAGCTGTTCGTCGGAGATGAGGAGTTCGGAGGGGGAGAGGCGGGCGAGTTCGTCCTCCAGTTGCTGGCGGTCGGGGAACTCGGCGACGGTGAACTCGCCGGTGGAGTGGTCGGCGCAGGCGAGGCCCCAGGTCTTTTTGTGCTGGAAGACGGCGGCGAGGTAGTTGTGGCGGGAGTCGTCGAGGAGGTTTAGGTCGTCGATGGTGCCGGCGGAGAGGATCTGGGTGATTTCGCGGTCGACCAGTTGGCCGGGGACGGGGATGGAGGTTTGCTCGCCGAGGGCGACGCGTTTGCCGGCTTTGATGAGCTTGGCGATGTAGCCCTGCGCGGCGTGGTGGGGGACGCCGCACATGGGGACGGTGTGGCGTTTGGTGAGGGCGACGTTGAGGATGCCGGCGGCGATCTTGGCGTCCTCGAAGAACATTTCGTAGAAGTCGCCGAGGCGGTAGAGGAGGAGGACGTCGTCGGGGAGGGAGCGGCGCAGTTTTTGATACTGCGCCATCATGGGAGTGAGTTTTCCGTCCTTGCCCGTGGCCATCTGGGGGGAGCTTGAACGAGGGAGGGATCTAGGGGAATGCGGAAGTTGGAGTGCGGAATGCGGAATGGGGAATGGGGAATGGGGGAGGGGGAGGGGGAGGGGGAGGAACACTCAATGTCGAACACTCAATGTCCAATTTCCAAGGGGGGAAAGGGGGAATTGGGCGGGGTTCTGGTGGGAAGCGGGGTTGGTGCAGCGCGCTGTCTTTGCAGGCTGGGGAGCCTGCGGAACCGTTCGCCGACGGGGAAGCCTGTGCCACGCCGGCGGGAAGCCTGTGGAGGCCGACGCTAGGTTTTGGCCACCATTTGGATGGCTTCGGGGTAGAGGCGGTGTTCCTCGATTTGGATGCGGGCGTGGAGGGAGGCGGGGGTGTCGGAGGGAAGGAGGGGGACGCGGGCCTGGGCGATGATGGGGCCGGTGTCCATGCCGTCGTCGACGAGGTGGACGGTGCAGCCGCTCTCGGTGGCCCCGTCGGCGACGGCCTGTTCCCAGGCGTGGAGGCCGGGGTAGGCAGGGAGGAGGGAGGGGTGGATGTTGAGGATGCGCCGGGGGAAGGCCTCGAGGAGGGGGCGTTTGACGAGGCGCATGAAACCGGCGAGGCAGATGATTTCGGCCCCGGCGGCCTGGAGGGCGGCGGCGGTTTCCTGCTGGGCCTCGGTGGGGAATTTTTGGGCGAAGCCGCGACAGTCGATGAGGGCGGTGGGGAGGCCGGCGTCCCTGGCGCGCTGGAGGATGAAGGCGTCGGCGTTGTCGGAGAGGACGAGGACGATTTCCGCGTCGAGGCGGCCCTCGCGGATGGCGTCGAGAATGGCTTGCATGTTGGAACCGGAGCCGGAACCGAGAACGCCGAGGCGGAGCATGGGGGGAGTGAACAGGGAGAAGGGGGGATGGGGAAGGCGGAATGCGGAAGGCGGAATGCGGAAGGAGAAGAGGGAGGAACACTGAATGTCCAATTTCCAAGGGGAAGAGAGGATGGGGGGATCCGGGGTCGCCTTGGGGCGACGCCGGGACAGGTGGGCAACCGCCGCCACGATTTGGGGAGCGGGCTTGCGCCCCAGTCTTCGCCGGAGGCTACGCCCGGGCATGCGGGACCCATCCTTCGCCTGCCGCTACGGAGGGCAGGCTGGTCACGGCGCTGAGAGGGGGAGACGGCTGGGCGGTTCCGACCTCGTTGGGACACGTGGGAAACTGCCGACACGAATTGGGGAGAAGGCGTGCGACCGGGACGGTCACGCCACGAATTGGGGAGAAGGCGTGCGACCGGGACGGTCACGCCACGAATTGGGGAGAAGGCGTGCGACCGGGACGGTCACGCCACGAATTGGGGAGAAGGCGTGCGACCGGGACGGTCACGCCACGGGGGATCTGGGGCTGTGCCGGGACAGGAGAAGGGCAGGGAGGCTTGAAAGGGCTGTTGGGGGAGTGTTTGGCTTGCGGTGGGGTGGGTCCACCCGCATAGTCCGCCTGACATGATCCGTATACCCTTATTGTATGCATGCGCATTTCTGGGCCTCCTGCTGAGCGCCTGCCAGACGGTTGATAGCCGGGCGGCGGGCGGTGGAGCCTACGATGATTCGCACCTGGCCCGCCGTCTCGACTCGAATAATCCGGATGTTGGCGATGCCAAGGATCATCCGCGGGCGGAGACCTACGAGCAGTGGCGCGAACAGGAGTAATCATCCCGCTTTTCGTCCATGCATGATCCCCGGATTGACGAGTTGGCCCGCCAGTTGGTGCGGTATTCCACCGCGCTGAAAAAAGGCGAGCGGGTGCTGATTGATCTGGCCGATGTGCCGGAAGCGATGGGCGTGGCGCTTATTCGCGAAGCACGGGCTCGGGGCGCGGAGCCATTTTTGCGGGTCAGTTCGAATCGGTTGAATCGGGAGATGCTGTTCGGGGCGACGGAGCCGCAGTATCGGACCATTGCGAAGCATCAACTCGCGGAGATGAAGGACATGGACGCCTACATCGCGCTGCGGGGGAGCCATAATATCACGGAATTCAGTGATGTGCCGGGCAAGAACATGGCTCTGGCGACGGGGGAGATGCGCAAAGTGATGGACCACCGGGTGCGCAAGACCAAGTGGTGTGTGCTGCGCTGGCCGCATCCCTCGATGGCGCAGATGGCGGGGATGAGCACGGAGGCTTTTGAGGATTTCTACTTCCGGGTCTGTTTGCTGGACTACAAGGCGCTGCTGCCGGCGATGAATACTCTGAAGCGGTTGATGGACAAGACCGACAAGGTGCATCTGCAGGGGCCGGGGACGGATTTGCGTTTTTCGATCAAGGGGATTCCGGCGATCACCTCTGGCGGGAATTACAACATTCCGGACGGGGAGGTGTTCACCTCGCCGGTGAAGGATTCGGTGGAGGGGGTGGTGCGCTACAATGCGCCGAGCATTTATCAGGGGATCGCCTTTGACGGGATCGAGCTGGAGTTCTCGAAGGGCAAGATCGTGAGGGCGGAGGCGGCCGGGGGGAAGACGAAGGCGCTGAATCGGATTTTGGATAGTGACGCGGGGGCGCGCTACGTGGGGGAGTTTGCGATCGGCTTCAATCCGGAGGTGCGGGAACCGATGCGGGACATTTTGTTCGATGAGAAGATCGCGGGGTCGTTTCACTTCACGCCGGGTCAGGCGTATGAGGACGCGGACAATGGGAATCGGTCGCAGGTGCACTGGGACCTGGTGAGCATCCAGCGCTCCGATTGGGGCGGCGGGGAGATGTGGTTTGATGGGAAGCTGGTGCGGAAGAACGGGAAGTTTTTGGCGAAGAATCTGGTGAAGCTGAATCCGTAGGGGAGATGGCTGGGACGAGTGGGTGGACTCTTTTCCTCCGCGCTGTCAGGCCAGCCACCGCCGGGCGGTTTCTACCCTTGGAAATAGTTCGGAAAGCTGAAACATTGTGGGGCATATGAAATGCTGGTGTGTGGGATTGTGGCTGGGGCTGGTGCTGGGGGCCTCCGGACAGTCGTATGGGCCGAGCCAAGAGGTGGTGCCGATGGCACCGAAGGAGTTTCGGGGGGCGTGGGTGGCCTGCGTCTATAACATCGACTGGCCGAGCCAGCAGGGGCTGAGCAGCAGTCGGCAGCAGGGGGAGTTGGTGGCGATCCTGGACCGGATGGCGGCGCTGAACATGAATGCGGTGATCTTTCAGGTCCGGCCGCATGCCGATGCGGTGTATCAGTCCGCGCTGGAGCCGTGGAGTCCCTGGCTGGCGGGGACGATGGGGAAGTCGCCGGGGTATGATCCGCTGGCGTTCTGTGTTCAGGAGGCGCATCGGCGGGGGATCGAGGTGCATGCGTGGTTCAATCCGTTCCGGGCGCTGTCCAACGCGGGCATGCCGGTGAGTGCGAACCACATCACGCGGACGCATCCGGCGCTGATCCGGAATTTCAAGAACTACAAGTGGATGGATCCCTCCGAGTCGGCGGCACGGCAGCGGGCCATGGCGGTGATGTTGGATGTGGTGAAGCGTTATGATGTGGATGGAGTGCACATTGACGACTATTTTTATCCGTATCCGGATGTAAAGGACGGGCGGGCTTCGCCGCAGTTTCCGGACGGGAAGTCCTCGGCGCAGCGGCGGGCGGCGGTGGATGGGTTTGTGAAGGAGATGTATCAGGGGGTGAAGAAGGCGAAGCGGTGGGTGCGAGTGGGGATCAGCCCCTTCGGGATCTGGCGGCCGGGGGTGCCGGGGGGGACGACGGCGGGGGTGGATGCGTATGAGCATCTGGCGGCGGATTCGCGGAAGTGGCTGGCGGAGGGGTGGTGCGATTATCTGTCGCCGCAGCTCTACTGGCGGATCAAGGGGCCGCAGAGCTACACCTCGTTGTTGGCGTGGTGGCGGGGGCAGGGGAGTCGTCCGGTGTGGCCGGGGATTGCGACGGCGCGGATCAATTCCAGCGAGGATCCGGGGCGGCCGGCGAGCGAGATTTTGAATCAGGTGGAATATTCGCGGACGATCGGGAAGAACTATGTGGGGCATGTGCACTGGAGTGCGAAGGCCTTGATGCAGAACAAGGGGGGAATCAGCACGAGTTTGCGGGAGGAGAAGTATCAGGAGCCGGCCTTGGTGCCGCCGATGCCGTGGTTGAGCAAGGCGGTGCCGGGGACGCCGTCGCTGGCGGCGGAGCGGAGCAGCGAGGGAGTGGGGGTGCGGTGGAGCAAGGTATCGGGTGCGGCGAAGTATGCGGTGCAGGCGCGGTATGGGCGGACCTGGCGTCTGGTGAAGGTGGTGCCGGCGGGGAATGGATCGCTGACTCTGTCCGGAGCGCCGGATGCGATCGCGGTGAGTGCGGTGGATCGGTTTGGGAATACGGGTCGGGCGGCGGTGGTGGGGAGGCGGTGAGAGCTGCTCCCTGGTTATTGGTTGTTCGGGGGATGTGGGAGGGAATGGGGGGTGGTGTGGGTGAGGCGTTGGTGAGAACCGGGGCGGGTGCGGTATGCGATGAGCTGGATTGATGGAGGGGAGGCGAGGAAGGGGTTGTCGGAGGATGATTGGGAGGGAGAGTCTGGGCGGCAGGTTGGTGACGGCGGGGGGTGGGGGAAGGGAGGGGAGAGAGGTGGAACCGCCGACGCCTCGCAGAGGCGCCGCTACGCGGAGAGGAGATTCGGCGGGGCTGTTAGAGGAGGATCGATTTTTGTTGATTGGGGCGGGGCGCTGAGTCATGGGGATTGGCGTGACGGGCTTGCCGCGTGTTGAGCCAATGAAAGATGACACCGGGGCGGTTAGGTCGTTGTGCCAACATTCATGACACTTTGGACTTGGTTGGTTTTTCCTCTTTTTTCTTTGATTTGGCAAGGTTTCGACTCGATTTGAGG
>Ga0209702_10001190_pt1 | contig 51311 bp, 41 predicted proteins | sample FRY01_FD_187210 | JGI IMG/M metagenome (GOLD analysis project Ga0209702, IMG submission 187210) | Freshwater microbial communities from Lake Fryxell liftoff mats and glacier meltwater in Antarctica - FRY-01 (SPAdes) (version 2) | ecosystem: Environmental > Aquatic > Freshwater > Ice > Glacier... | reverse complement strand
GTCTGAGCCCTGAGTTTGAGCAGCGACTCGCTCATAATGCGGCTGCCACGGGTTCCTTTGAGAAAGCGGCCGAACTCTCCAGGCGCTGGGGCTCCGGGATCAGCGATGATGCCATTCACGCGCTCGTTTTACCGGCTCGAAGACAGGGCGGCCAACGCTTCGGGACGCGGTATGCTCATCGAAAAAAAAGTCCTCGCCGTGCCTCCGGATACCGATGTCGTCGATCTCGGGGCCACACCCTTGAGGATCTCGCCACCAATCCAGCCGATGCGGTCGTCAACCGGGAAGTCAACTACTTCAAAAACCACCGCAACCACCTCAATTACGCCGACTTGGCCGCCCGCAATGCCCCCATTGGATCGGGTTCCATGGAATCAACCTGCAGTCAGTTTCAAGACCGATTGAAACGTCGCGGCCAGTTTTGGTCCCCAAGCGGTCTGGCTCATATGCTCGCAGTCGACGTCGCCTTCAAAAACGACACCCTCCACTTCTTTTAGAACTGATTTTGCAACTTTCGGAGATGCGCCCCCGCTCCGGCAGCCGAGAGCGAATTGCTGGACGTGCATGAGGCCCTGGATCAGTTTGCCGCGCATCATGCCCAGAAGGCGGAGTTGGTGAAACTGCGCTACTTCGCCGGGCTGACGCTGGCGGAGGCTGCGGAGGTGCTGGGGATCAGCCGGCCGACGGCGGAGCGGCACTGGGCTTTTTCCCGGGTATGGCTTTTCCGGGAGATCAACCGGCAAAAAGAAAAGCAGGGCTGAACCCCCGAAGTGGCAAAGGAGGCCCGCCTACGAAAGGGCTGATCACGGGAATGGATTCCTGCCGGCCTCCCGGGTCTCCCCGGATCCTGCTATGGTTTGGGGAGATCAAGCCGCCGCGGTGGGCACGGGGGCGGACAAGGGGGGCTCGCTTGGGATTGACGGGAGGAAGGTGCCGCTGGATCACCGCGCCCCGCGATCGCCGCCGCCCCCTCCGGGCGGCCGGAGCCAGCCGGCACGAAAAGCGGATTCCGGGACGCTTGCCTCCCGGCACGGGTCGACGACCCTGGCGGCATGGATTTCGACTTCGAAGGAGCCCACGCCGCGCGCGCCTATTCAATCCTCGCCTCGCTGGTGCTGCCGCGTCCCATCGCCCTGGTGACCACGCTGGGACCGGACGGGGTGCTCAATGCCGCGCCGTTCAGTTTTTTCAACCTGCTCGGCGCCGACCCGCCGATCGTGGCCCTGGCACCCGGCGACCGCGAGGACGGCACCCCCAAGGACACCGCGCGCAACATCCGGCTAACCCGTGAATTTGTGGTCAATCTGGTCGATGAGCCGATGGCTGAAGCCATGAATGCCTGCGCGGCCAGCCTGCCCTACGGCGAGAGCGAACTGGTCCCAGCCGGCCTGACCCCCGCGCCCTCGGTCGCGCTCAAAACTCCGCGCCTCGCCGAGGCGCCGGCCAGCCTGGAGTGTCGCGAGTGGGGAACCCTGCAGATCGGAGGAAACCGCGTCGTCATCGGCCTGGTCCTCCGGGCGCATGTCCGGGATGAGCATGTCGACCCCGTGACCCTGCGGGTCCGGCACGATGCCTTTTTCCCGATCGGCCGGCTGGCCAGCCCCGACTGGTATTGCCGCACCGGCGACCGCTTCGAGATGCGCCGGCCCCGCTGACGCGTGTGGCCGCCCGGACTCGCCGCGCAGACGGGGGTGGAAAGCCGGCGGATTCCTGCCAAGGTTTCGGTTTCGATCTTCCCCCACCGTGATCCCGATCCATGACCGCCACCATTCCGACCAACCACACCGATCCGATCAACGCCCAAATCCTTGCCGTCTCCGAGGACCGGTTGCAGGGATTTCACCGCGAACCCTTTCAGGAAATCGCCCGGCTGTCCGGGCTGGAACTTGACACCGTGCTCGAGCGGATCCGGGCCATGCTCGAGGCCGGAGTCATCCGCCGAGTGCGGCAAACGCTCAATTCCACCAAACTGGCCCACGGCGCGCTGGTGGCGTGGAAGGTGGACGCGGCCCGGCTCGACGAGACCTTCGATTTTATGTTCCGCGAGGACCCGTTCAGCGGTCACGTGGTCACGCGGTCGACCGATCGCGAGGTGAGCGGCTCGAACTACAAATTGTGGACCACGCTGAAGGTGCCGCTCGGCGAATCGCTCGAGCACCACGCCGAGGTGCTGAAGCGGCTGACCGGAGCTCAGGACTACCTGCTGCTGCCCGCCAAAGGCATCTTCGCCTTGGGCGTCGGGCACGTGCGGCGCAAGGTGATCGAGCCCGGCGACCGCGCCGAGGAGCCGGCGCACATGATCCACACCGATGCTGTCGACCTCTCCCCGCGCGAATGGGAGGTGGTCCTAGCCTTGAAAGAAGAACTGACCCCGCACGAAATCGGCCCCGATGTCTGGTCGGCCCGCGCCGAACAGGCAGGAGTGAGCCGCGCCGAGTTCGAGGACATCGCCAAGAACCTTCAGGCCAAAAAGCTGCTCGGCCGCTTCTCGACCTTCCTTGAACACGTCAAGCCGTCGGCCACCGGCGAACGCGTCACCCGCTTCAACGGGCTGTTCCATTGGGCCGTGCCCCCGGGGCAGGAGGTCAAAGCCGGCGGCGAAGTCGGCCGCCACACCTGCATGACCCACTGCTACTGGCGCGAGGGCGGCCCGCGCTTCGCCAACGTCAACATCATGGGCGTCATCCACGGGCAGGAACGGGACCGCGTGCTCGCCCACAAGGCCGCCATCGACGCCCACCTCGCCGAAGAAGGCATCGACGTGCTTTACACCAACGTTTTCTGGGGCGGCCGGAGCGAAATCAAACCCAGCGAGATCTCACCAAAAATCTATCGCGCCTGGCACGCCGCCAGGGCGTGACGCTCGTCCCGCGCGCCCCCAGACCCTGCCCACGCCCCTTCCTCGAACGCCCCCCGCCCCCCGCCGGACCCGGCCCGGGACAAAAACCCGTGGCCCGGAAACCGGCTTTTGCTACGCGAAGACGAAATACTTATTGCAAATTACAATAACTTCCATATACAGCAGGTAAGCGCCTGTGATTCACTCCGACAGGCATGGTTTTTTCATCCCTGTTTTGTCCTATGAGGAATTCGTTGTCTGCGTGGGGCCAGCCGGCTCAGGTGTGGCGGTCGGTTCGAATCATCGCCGGGGTGGTGGCGGCCTGCGGGCTGGCCGGCCCGTCGGCGGCCCAGTCCTCGTGGACCCTGCGGGACTCGGCGGCCGAGGATGCGCTGAACGCGGTGGTGCATGACGGGACGCGGTTTGTGGCGGTGGGCGAGGCCGGGGCGCTCGCCACCTCGGTGGACGGCACGTTGTGGACCGCGGCACCCCCGGGTACCATCGGCGGGTCGATGCGCGGGCTGCTGCACACCGGCACACACTTTGTGGCCTGCGGCCAGAGCGATTTTCTTTTTGGCACGATCCTGACCTCGGCGGACGCGGTGACCTGGACGCCGGCCACCGTGGCTTCCTCCTCCGGGGCCATCCTGACCGGCCTGGCCACCAACGGCACGGGCCTCTACGTGGTCTGCGGATCCGGGGGGCGGCTGTACCAGACTCGGAACCCGGCCACCTGGCCCGCCTACGCGAGCCTGCCGGGCACGCCCCTGCTGCAGGCGGTGGCCTATGGCGGAGGGTGGTTCGTGACCGTGGGCGAAGGCGGCACCCTGGCCCGCTCCCGCCACGGCGTGGACTGGACCGTCCTGCCCACCGGCACCGCGGAATTCCTTTCCGGCATCACCTACGGCAACGGCCGCTGGGTCGCGGTGGGCTCGGGCGGCACCATCCTCGCCTCGACCGATCTCGCCACCTGGACCCCGCGCTCCACGGTCACGACCAAATACCTCTTCAGCGTCAGCTACGAGGCCGGCCAGTACATTGCCACCGGTGCCGATGGCACCATCCTGACCTCGCCCGACGGACTGGCCTGGACGGTGCGCCCCACCAGCCTGAACGCCGAGCGACTGGCCGGAGTGGTGGAAGGCGGGGACCAGTTGGTGGCGGTGGGAGAACTTGCGTTCGAGACGGGAAAAGCGGCCGCCATCACCGCCGTGGCGGAGCGGCCGCCCGGATTTCGCTGGGGTGCGGCCACGGCCGTGGCCCTGGAAGCCGACGGTGCCTTCACGCTCACGCTGAGCCGCACCGGCTCTGCCAGCGGTGCCGCCGAGGTGCAGTATTTCCTGCTGTCAGGCACCGCCGTGGTGGGCGTGGACCTGCCCGACTCCAGCCCGGTGATCACCTTTGCCGATGGGGAAACATCCCGCACCATTTCCATCCCGCTGACGACCGACCAGGAGTTCGAAGGCGAAGAAACCTTCCTGGTGGAGCTGCGCACCATCACCCCGGGCTGGGCCGCCCTGCGTCCGGCCACCGTGTCGGTGAGTTTGCGGGATGCGCAGGATTCCGACAACGACGGGCTGTTCGATGCTTGGGAACAACTGCACTTCCTGGGGCTCGGGGAAACGGGCGCGGCCGATCCGGACGGCGACGGAAACTCGAACCTTGTGGAATACACCGATGGGAGCGTGCCCACCGACGTCAACTCCGCGCTTTACTTCCTGAACCTCGCGAGCACCGGCCAGGGCACGCTCGCCAGCCAGCCACCTGCGGCCAAACACCCGCGAGGCAGCGAAGTCAGCGTGGTGGCCGCCCCCGCGGACGGATGGGTCGTGCGCGCGTGGTCCGGCTCCGGCACCGGGACCGGCCTGACCCGGAGCGTGACCATGACCGGGGATCTCAACCTCTCCGCCGACTTTATCCTCTCGCTGGGGGGCGCGCTGGACGCACCCGCCCCGGGGTGGGTCGCCACCGGACCGGGCCAACCCTGGTTCGGCCAGACCCTGGTCAGCCACGACACCGTGGATGCCGCCCAGTCCGGCCCGGTTCCGGCCAGCAGCTCCACCACCCTGACCGCCGCCCTCGTCGGACCAGCCACCGTCTCGTTTTGGTGGCGCGCCTCCTGTCGCGCCAACAGCGATTTTCTCCGGGTGCTCGTCGACGGCGAGGAAAAGGCCTTTCGCACCGGGGCGGCCGACTGGGAGTTAGCCACCCTGGACATTCCCGCCGGGGATCACACCCTGGCCTGGACCTATGCGCGCGGACCTCAAGGCCCGATCGGCCAGGACGCCGGCTGGGTCGACCAGGTGACCATCACCACCAGCGGCTACGCGGCCTGGCTGGTCACGGCGTTTTCCCCGCAAGACCTGGCCCAGCCCGCCATCAGCGGTCCCACCGCCGATCCCGACCTCGACGGCGTGCCCAATCTCGCCGAATTCGCCTTTGGCACCCCGCCGCAAAGCTTCTCCGCCACCCATCCCGGCCTGCCCAAGGTGGAAATCGCCGGCACGGCGTCGGGCCCGCGCCGGTCCCTGGTCTTCACGCGCTCGCTCGTCCGCGCCGGCCAGGTCATCTACCAGGGAAACTGGTCCGCCGACCTCAAGACCTGGACGACCTACGGCACCGAGGAGATCCTCTCCACCGTCGACGGGATCCAAACGGTGCGCATTGTCGACCCCCAAGCGCCCGCCGAGGCACCCCGGCGGCTGTACCGCGTGCAGGTCACCAGCATCACCCGCTAGGCCCGGGAGCGCCTCGCGATCCCGCTTTCCCGCCGGGCCCGGGCGATGGACTCAGCGCAGCGCGCGCTGCAGCTCGCGCTGAAAGACGATGACATCCGCCTCCGGCGGCTGGTAGGTTCGGTCGACCCCGGACAGGCCAAGCTGCCCTGCCTGGTCGAGATACCAGGCGGCGGTCACCCCGTCGGTGAAGGTGACCTTGCCGCTGACCATGGTGCCGGGCAGGGTGACGACATCCACCGTCACCCGCACCTGCGCGGTGCCTCCGGGAGGCATCTCCCCGGGCCGATCACCCTCGTCCAACGGCCAGTCCTCCGCCGACTCCCCGGGCTCCGGAGCCATCCCCTCCGCCTCCCCGCCCAGCAGATCCGTGGCCGCAGGCACCTCGGCCGCGTCATCGTCCTCGTCGGCCGCCGGCTTGAGCGTCAAACCCAGGTCCGAGAGCAAAAACCGGGTGTCCATGAAGGTGAGGGTGACACCCAGCTCGTTTTTGAGGCGATCCTGGATTTCATTCAAGGTGGCGCCGGCGTCCACCCAGGTGGCGACGGATTGTTTTTGCTCGGTGGTGAGTTTCATGATGTTTGGAGGAACAAGTACTCCGGGATGGGGACGCTTGCAACGCGCGGTCCGGAGAGAGACGTCCCGGCGCTTGCATTCGACCTCATCCCCGGCCAGGACAGGGAATGGATGATCGACAACGCGTGGCCGCGGTCTGCTGGCGGCCGGGTCCGGCGGAGGAGCCGGAATTCCTGCTCGTGCGCACCGTCGCTGGCGATCGCTGGACCTTTCCCAAAGGAGGGCTGGAACCGGAGGACGCCACGCCGGGGGAGGGGGCGAAACGCGAGGCCCGCGAGGAGGCCGGCGTCGAGGGCGTGGCGGCCCGCGCGCCCCTGCGCGCCTACATCCATGTCGCCCAGCTGGCCAGCGGCCGATCCCGCGATCAGCTGGTCGAGGCCTGGCTGGTGCGGGTGACCGGGACCGCGGGCGAGCCGGAGCCGGGGCGCCAGCCCTCGTGGTTCGCCGCGTCGGCCGCGGCCCGGGCCCTGGCCGAAAACCAGTCCGGGCCGGCCGCGGTGGCGGAATTGCATGACGTCCTGGCCGAGGCCGTGCGCGTCATTGCCGCCGCCGGCGGGTGATTACGACGACGCGGAGGACGGAAGGCCGGGGCCGGCCGGGGCCGCGGCCGCCGGCAGTTCCGCGAGCACGAGCGCGGCTTGGTGAGGCACCAGCACCCGCCCCTGCTGGGGATGACCATCGCCGCCGAAGCCGGGGATCCATGATCCGGCGGGCAGGTCCAATGCGCAGTCGGTGTCCGGCGAGGCGTTGAAAACGACCAGCGCGCGCCGCCACGCCTCCCCGGTCAAACCCTCGCCGTTGATCTCCAGGACAATGGTGTCCCACCAGGCGTGCGGGTGGAGGACACAGCGCGCGGCGACCTCCGCCGCGGTGCGCAGTCGGAAGAGCGGATGCGCCTTGCGCAGGGCGATGAGATCCCGGACATGCTCGAAAAGCGCCCGAAACTGCGCCTTGCGCCGCCAGTCGATCTTGTTGACCGCATCCGACGACTGATAGCTGTTGGCATCGCCGCCCTTGGTGCGCAAAAATTCATCGCCGCCGTGCAGGAATGGCACCCCCTGGGCCAGCAGCAGCGCGGCATACCCAAGCTTCGCCATGCGCTCGCGCGCCTCATCGTCGGCCTCCGGCCGCGACACCACCAGCTTGTCGTAGAGGCACAGGTTGTCGTGGCAGGTGAGATATTGAATCACTTGGACCGGATGCGGTGCCCAGGACGGCTGGCCGAGCAGGCCGGCCTTGACTCCGTCACAGTTCCAGCCGCGCTGAATGAACCCGGGCCCGGGCCCCTCCGGAGAGCCTTTCACCGCGTTGCGGAAATCATCGTTGAAGGCCCCGTACCCCGTGCCCGCCAGCGCCGCCTTGTCCATCGGCTCGCCCTCCATCGCCGTGGATGCCGCGGTCCAGGGCTCGCCATACAGCAGCAGGTCCGGCCGCAGGGCGCGCAGCTCGGCCTCGGCCTGCACCATGGTCTCGCGATCGAGCAGCGCCATCAGGTCGAACCGGAAGCCGTCCACCCCGTATTCGCGGACCCAGAATTTCAGACACTCGATGATGAACCGCCGCCCTTGCTCGGACTCGGAACGGAAGTCATTGCCGCAGCCCGAGCCATTGGAACGCGACCCATCCGGCCTGTGCCGCACATAATAATTGGGTGCCACGGCATCGAAGCTGGCCGTGCGCCCGAAGTGGTTGGGCACGATGTCGAGGATGACGCCCAGCCCGCGGAGATGCAGGCTCTGGATGAGTTGCTTGAGCTCGCGCACGCGCACCTCGGTCATCGGGTCGGTCGCGAACATGCCTTCGGGCGAAAAAAAGGCCGCAGTCATGTACCCCCAGAAATAACAATGCTGAAGGACATCGCTGTCGAAGTCCTGCACCGGCATCAATTGCACATGGGTCACGCCCAGTTCGACCAGATGGTCCACCGCCGTGGCCACATCGGCCTGCCCGGGCAGGGTGGTGCCCGCCTCGCACCATCCCAGATACCCGCCGCGGCGGGCCACGCCGGAGGAGGAGGAGATGGTCAGGTCCCGCACGTGCAGCTCGCAGATCACCGCGTCGGTCGGCGCGGCCAGCGCCGGTCCGGTCCGGCCGCGGTCCCAGCCGGGCGGGTGGGTCGCCTCCAGCCTGGTCAGGCGGGCGCGGCGGGCCGAATCCACCGTGTTGACCGCCCACGGATCGACCGCCTCCGCCCGCTCGTCATGGTCGAGCCCGGCAAAACGCAGGGTGTAGAATTTCCCCTCCCACGAGCCCGTCAGCGTCAGCTCCCACATGCCGCTGCCCAGATGTACCAGCGGCACCTCAAAACGCCCGGCCGGACCGGTGGCCTCGTCGTAAAAGACCACCCAGGCCACGGTGGCCGAAGGCGCGAAAACGCGCACTCCCAGCCCCTGCAACGTCAGATGAACCCCGAAGCGCCGGGAAGGAAACGGTGTATGCATCAAACTGCGTGGACGCTGGGACATGGCGGGGCGAGGCAAAGATTCCACTCCGCCCCCTGAGCAGGCATCGTGCCGCATCGCGGGCGTTTGGCCCCCGGCCGCGGATTTGCCTCCCGCCCGCGCCGAGTCCCGGGCCGCCCGGCCGCCGCCCCCGCACCTCCGCGCCTGGCGGCCCCCGGGCGGCCCTCGGCACGCCCCCGCGCCCCCGAGGAAAGAACGCTCGGAGCCGGCGAACAGGGATTTACGAAAAATGGTTTGCGCAGCCGGAGGGCCGGCCGTAGATTCCCGGCTCGCCATGCCTCAGAAACCAGGAGCATCCAAGACCAAGAAATCAGTTTCCAAGCGCTTCAAAGTGACTGGAACCGGAAAACTCTTGCGTCGCAAACAAGGCCGTCGGCACTTGCTGATCAAGAAAAACTCCAAACGCAAGCGCCGCCTGGCGCAGGCCACTACGGTGGCTGCGGTTGACGTTCCACGGATCAAAGCGTGCATGCCGTTCGCGTAAGCGAACGACTCCCCGCATGGGGATGACGGATCCCACCCCAACGATCACGCCGCCTGACCGGGCCTCAAGACCTGGTCTGACGAACGAATGAGACGGTTGATCATTTACCCACCAACAATTCGTTCACCCGGATAAAGACCCATGCCTCGTGCTACTAACGGCCCCGCCAGCCGCCAACGGCGGAAACGCGTTCTCAAGAAAGCCAAAGGTTTTCGCGGGGCGCGCAGCAAGCTGTTCCGCTACGCTAAAGACGCGATCTACAAAGCCCAATACTGGGCCTATCGTGACCGCAAGACCCGCGCCCGCAACTTCCGCAGCCTGTGGATTCAGCGGATCGGCGCGGCCACTCGCGCCAACGGACTGAACTACAACCGCTTCATTGAAGGGCTGCACGCCGCCGGCATCGCCCTCGACCGCAAAGTGCTCGCCGACATGGCGGTCAACGACCCGGTCGCCTTCGCCGGACTCGTCGAGCAGGCCAAAACGGCCTTCGAAGCCAAGTCCGCCCAAGCCGCCACGGCCACGGCTTAAGGCGGTTCCCCTTCCCCTTCTCCGCGCTACGCACCGTCCCCGGACGGTGCGTTTGCATGTCCAGGCATCGATTTTCCCTTCCCCGGGCAGCCGGCATGGCGGAGGGTGCGGGCATGACGACACCGCCCCCCTTTGTGGTTTTCAGTGCTGACCATCTGGCAGTGCTGGGGTTGGTGGTGGCGGCGACCGGCTGGATGGTCGTGGCGGCGCGGGCGGGGTGGTGGCCCCGGCTGGTGCGCGGGCAGGAATGGGTGCTGGTGGCGCTGCTGGTGCTGAGCTGGCCGGCCGACTGGCTGGCGGCCCGGGCCATGAATTTCATGACCTGGGAGCAGGTGCTGCCACTCCATTTGTGCGATCTCGCGTCCTTCACCGGAGCAGCGGCGCTGATCTGGCGCCATCGTTTTGCCGCGGAGCTCACCTATTTTTGGGCGATGGCGGGCACGCTCAACGGTCTGATCACGCCCTCCCTGCAATTCGCCTTCCCCCATCCTGCCTTCCTCTCGTTCTTCATGCTGCACGGGGCGGTGGTGGCCACTGCGGCCTACCTGATCGCCGGCCGGCGCCTCTGGCCCCGCCCCGGCGCGGTCTGGCGGGTCTTCGGGGCCAGCCTGGTGTATCTGGTCCTGATCGCCGGCCTGAACGCCCTGCTCGGCACCAATTTCGCCTTCCTCTGCCGCAAGCCGGACACCGCCAGCATCATGGATGCCCTTGGCACCTGGCCGTGGTATGTCGGCGTGCTCGTCCCGCTGACGCTCGTCTTCTATTCCATCCTCTATCTCCCGTTCTGGCTGGCGCGCCGTGTGGGCCTCGGCGACGATGGCCCCAGCCGCCGGGATCGCTGAGCGCCGCCCACCCCCCGGCGGCCCGACCCCGCGCCTTCCGACCGACATGAACCGCGCCTCACTGCCTCGGCTGCTCGATGCGGCGATTGCCTTCTGGCTGATCATCACGCTGGCCACCCTCCTCTACGGGCACGCGGGGGGAGGCCGCTTCGGGTTGAGCCTGACCGACAGTTACATCACGGAGTACATCAAACAGGCACCACACTGGCCATGGCTGGTGGTCTCCGCCTTTTCCTTCGCCGTCCTGCTCTCGCTGCTCGCGGTTGCCTTTTTGCTCCGCACCGGAAAATCTTCCTTCATCACCGTGGGCTGCCTGCTGCTGACAGCGACTTCCATGGCCAATTTTTTTGCCGCGTTCGCTCCTGTTCGCCGGGTCGAACAGCCGCCACCGCTGCGTCATGAATGGTGGACGCCCACCTGGTGGTTCACCTCCAGGACATCGCGGACGCCGTATGAACACGGCCTGGCCGACGCCTATGCGGACGTTCATTACCGCGCCACCCGCCTGGTGGTGGTCTGCGGCGTCGGTGCCGTACTCGCGCTCGCGCTCGGCTTTTTCGGACAGCCCGGAGGCCGGAATTTCGCCTGGCTCTCGCTGGCCGCAGGGCTGGGCATGGCCGTGTTTTTTTTGATGGGGGATCACCTTGAGACCCACCGCGGACTCTGGCAGCGCCTCGGATTCGCCATCATGTATGGATGGATGTGGGCCGCCCACCGGAAATGCCGCAGCCTCTCCCTCCGTCCTGCCACGGACAGCCGCCGGGAAAACCATAACCCCCGGCCCCGGTGACCCACCTCCTGCCACCCCACCAACACAAAATGCTCCGATGAAACAAAAACCCAGCACCCCCAAAACCGCCCCCCCAAAAAACCGGAACTACCGACCGGGAGGCATCCCTCCCGCCGGTTCCCGAAAAGCCCCTCTCAGAACGCTTCCATGACGCAGAAGCCCTCCAATGCCCGGGGCGAGCACCCCACGGCGGGGCGCAAAGAAATCCGGGAGATCACCCACCGCGTCATGGGATCGCGCCAGTCCCAGCGGCCCGCGGAGCGGCACGACCAGCCGCGGAAAAAGCGTTAGGGCCACAGAAACAGAATCGCGGCCCCGCCCATGAGCGCGGCCGCCAGGCCGGTGAGGGCGGGACGGATGAAATGCCGGGTGCCCAACGCGGCCACCAGGCCCATCTTGAAGACGACGTTGGCCAGGCCGCCGAGGAGGATCATGCGCCAGGCGGTGGCGGCCTCCAAGTGGGCCGTGCTGACCAGGCGCGAGGAGGAGAGCGTGATGGCGTCCACGTCGGTGAGCCCGGAGAGGGCCGCGGCCACGTACAGTCCGGAATTGCCAAAGTGCTGGCGGGCGGCGGCCACCACCACCAGCACGACCGCATACAGCAGCCCGAACATCACGGCGCTTTTCAGTTCCGAGGGCGGCTGGTCCTCTGCGGTGAAGGTGCCGGATTTCCGCGAAAATCGATGCGCCACCGCGCCGATCAGCCCCATCCAGACCACCATGGCGAGCAGGGGCGGAAGCATTTCGCGGAGGTGCGCGGGGGCGGCCACGCCGACCTCGAGCACGACCCGGATGAAGACAATGGCCGAGGCGATCAGGGTGATGGCGGCGAGGCTGAGGCCGCAGGATCCGGCCGCACGGCTGCGACGGGCCAGGCTCGCAGTGGTGGCCGTGCTCGAGATCAGCCCCCCGAGGATGCCCGCCATCGCCGCACCCTTGGCTCCGCCCAAAAATTTGCCCGCCAGATAGGCCGCGAGGCTGATGCCCACGATGAGCACGACCATCAGCCAGATGGAAAAGGGATTGAGCACCCCGAGGTACCCCATGCCCCGGTTCGGCAGCACGGGCAGAATGACCAGGGCGGCCAGCACCAGCCGGGCAATCTCCCGCAGATCCTGCTCGCCAATCCGGCGCACCATCTGATGCAGCGGCTTTTTGCTTTGCAGCAGCACCATGACCGTGCCGGCAATGATGACCGCGAGCAGCCGGTGCCCCAGCACCGTGATGATGCCGACGGCAAACATCACCAGCATCGCCATCTCGGTCGTCAGGCCGGAATCAGGCTCCTTCGATTTCCACTCGGCCAGATTGCCGGCGACCACGATGCCCGCAAAAGCCACCAGCGAGGCCGCCACCACCCAGCCGCCGTAAATGATCCCCAGCAGGCCGCTGAGCGCGCCGAAAAGGGTGAGCAGGCCAAAGGTGCGGATGCCGGCAACCCGGTTTTGCACCCATTCGCGCTGCAATCCAACCAGCAGCCCCAGAGCGAGCGTGGTGCCGAAAGATTTCACCAACTCCATGGTCTCGGGAAGCGCGGCAGGCATGGGCGGATGGAGAAGCGGGGCTCTGGCCGCATCACAGCGGCCCGGAGGAGGGGGAAAGCAAACAATCAAGGCAGGCCAATGCCGGCCCGCCCGCCGCAAGATGGCACCCCGTCGGGCGGATGCCATGGCTTTGTGGCCGAGCACCGGCGCGGCCGGTCACAGCCGCCGCACCATGCGAAAATGCGGCCCCACCGTCGGGATGTCGAATTCTCCACCGATGGTCCGCCAGCCGTGTCGCTGGTGAACACCGCCGCCTCGCGCGGCCGGCCTGGCCGCAGCACGGGATGGCGCACGCCCAGCGTTTCCTCAGCGGAGATGGAACGAATCATCGCCCCCCCTCCCCGCCCGACAAACCCGCCCCTGGCAAACGCGTTCGGCGGCCGCAAGCGGGGCAGACATCGGGAAAGCCCCGACTTTCCACGCGGCGGCACGGCGACGACCCGTCGCCGAATCTCACGGCCGTCGCCGCCGCGATGGACGGCGCAACTCTCAGCTTTTCTCCATTTCCCCCTACCGATTTTCCTTATTGAATCGTCAGCGAAAACTGACTATTCTGTCACTAGTCCAGCGGTTCTGGCCGTTTTCGACTCACCCTGCATGATCGAACTTGTCACCAAAGGAGGACCGCTGATCTGGCTTTTGCTGGCCTGCAGCTTGGTGGCTCTCGGGATTTTTGCCGAGCGCTTTTTCCACCTCCACCGCTCGGTCATTGACGTGGCCGAGCTGCTGCAGGGCGTTTCCAACCTGCTGCAGAAGCGAAATTTCTCCGAAGCCCTGCACGAGGTGGCGGGCACCCCGGGTCCGGTGGCGCGCGTGGTCAAGGCCGCCCTGGTGCGCCACGACATGAGCCGGTCCGACCTCAAGGAGATCGTGCAGGAGGCGGGCCAGCTGGAGGTGCCCAAGCTGGAGCGCTACCTGGCGGTGCTGCTCAGCATCGTCTACGTGGCACCCTTGATCGGGCTGCTGGCGACCGTGCTCGGCCTGACCGACACCTTTATCAAGCTGGAGGGGGGCAACGGTTTTGCCACCCCGGCGGAACTCTCCAACGGCGTCTACCAAGCGCTGCTCGGCAGCGCGGTGGGACTGGCGGTGGCCATCCCGGCCTATCTTTTTTTCGCATACCTCGCCGCCTTCGTCAAAACCCTGATGCACGACATGGAGCGGGGAGGCATCGAAATCGTGAACATCCTGACCGATCAGCGCGAAGCCGCCGCCGCCGCCACGGCGGAAATCGCCGCCAATTCGCGCATCATCGCCTTCGACAAGGACGCCGGAACCGGCTCCAAGCGGGGACGTTAAGGCCCGCAAGCCGGCCGCCGGAATCGACCAGGCAAGATTCGCACGACAAATCCCCTCGAGTGGAGATACGGTGGCCCCGGAATCTCCCCCTGCGGAACAACGCGGGACGGCCGCGCCCCGCTTCGTCCATTCAGCCCTCGTCCTTGAAACTAGAGTCCCAGCTTCAGCTTTCGCCGCGCCTGATGCATCTGGTGCCCTTTCTCGGCGTGGTCATGCTGCTCCTGACCTTCTTCCTGCTGGGCTCCAGCATGGTCCTGCAGTCCGGGGTGCGGGTGCGCCCGCCCACCTCCACCTCCCTGCTGGAGCCGATGCCACGGGCCCAGATCATCACCCTTTCGGCGGGACGGCAGCCCCAGATTTTCCTGAACGACCGGCCGGTCTCGCTGGTCGCGCTCAAGGAGGCGCTGGCCGCACCACCGCGCGGCCGGAGCCGTCAGGTGCTGGTGCGCGCCGATGAACTGGCCGCCCACGGCCTGGTGGTGCGCGTCTGCCAGCTCGCCCTGGATGCCGGTTACGAGGTGGTCCAGGCGACCACTCCCCCGGGTACCGGAGGGCCCGCCGCGCCATGACCCCCGCCCCCCCGCCCGCCCTGATCTTCGACTGGCGGCACCGACCGCGCACTTGGCTCAAACTCAGCTTCTTTCTGATCCTCGCCCTGGCTGGGCACCTCGCGGGCTTCCTGCTCTTCAGCGTGCGCACCCCGCCACCCGCCCGCGCCATGCCCGTGCCCGCCAGCATCGCTCTGGCTCCGGTGCCGGCCGCTGACCCGGCGGCCGCGGCCGGCCACGCCGCCATGGCCGGCCTGGCCTCCCCCGCCGAAAGCGCCGATTTGGACCTGCCCGAACAAACCCCGCCGGAACCGCACGTGCCCAGCTATGCCGATCATGTGATGGCGCGCCAGCCCTGGCCCGGCCGCCCCGAACCCGCCGCCTGGCCCGAGATCAGCGGGGTCTCGCAGCCGGCGCTGCCTCCCACCGCCCCGCCCGCGGCCCGGCCGCCCGCCCCCGCCGGGGTTCCCGACGCTCCGCCCCGATGATTCAGACCAGCCTGTCCACGCTGCTCTCCCATTACCTGTGGGCTCTGCTTCTGCTCGTCAGCGTCATCTGGCTGACCGGCGAATGGAGCCGCCGCCGCCGCTGGCGCCGGGAACGGCGGCACGACGTCATCTGCCGCCTCTGCAACGAGATCTTCCGCGACGCTTCCGGCGAAAAACTCGTCACCTGCCCGAACTGCGCCGCCCTCAATGAACGCCGCCAGCCGCGCGAGCTTTGACTCCTCCGCCGGCCGCCTTCATCCCGCGGCCTGCTCCTTCACATTTTGACAAGTCCGGGAGGCTGTGCCTAGGAAAACAGATGAGCAGCGAACGCCGTGTCGTCATCACAGGAATTGGAGTCGTCTCCCCACTGGGAAACGACCTCGCCACCTTTTGGGATAATCTTGTCCATGGCCGCAGCGGCATCCGCCGCATCTCCCACATGGACCCCGCCCCCTTCGACTGCCAGATCGCCGGCGAGGTGACATTTGAACCGAAGGAGTATTTCAACGATTTCAAGGACGCGCGCCGCGCCGACCGCTACGCGCAGCTCGCCATGGCTGGATCCAAGCTGGCCGTCAAGGACGCCGGCCTGAGCGCCGACGCCGTGGACCCGGCCCGGGTCGGGATCATGATCGGCAGCGGGATCGGCGGCCTGGGCACCTTCGAGGATCAGCATACCGCCCTGCTCCAGAAGGGCGTGTCGCGGGTCAGCCCGTTCACCATCCCGATGATGATCAGCAACATCGGGAGCGGGATGATCTCGATCGACCTCGGCTTCAAGGGGCCGAACATGGTCATCGTGACCGCCTGCGCGACCAGCAACCACAACATCGGAGAGGCGTGGCGCATCATCAAATTTGGCGACGCCGACGCCATGCTCGCCGGCGGCTCCGAGGCCAGCATCCGCCCGATGGGACTGGCCGGGTTTTCCAACATGCGGGCGCTCTCCACCCGTAACGACGCGCCGGAACAGGCCAGCCGCCCGTTTGACCGCGACCGCGACGGCTTCGTCATGGGCGAGGGTGCCGGGGTGGTCGTCCTCGAGGAGCTCGAACACGCGAAAAAACGCGGTGCTCACATCTATTGCGAACTCGCCGGCTACGGCTGCTCCGCCGACGCCTACCACCTTTCCGCCCCCTCCCCCGACGGCTCGGGGCCAGCCGCCGCCATGGCCATCTCCCTGCGGCACGCCCGGCTCGACCCCACCGACATCGACTACCTCAACGCCCACGCCACCTCGACCGGACTGGGCGACATCTCGGAGACCAACTCGATCAAAAAGGCGTTTGGCGCCTACGCCAAAAACGGCCTGCTCATCTCGTCCACCAAATCCATGACCGGCCACCTCCTCGGCGCGGCCGGCGGCGTGGAACTGGCCGCCAGCATCCTGGCGATGCAGCATAGCGTGGCCCCTCCGACCATCAACCTCGCCAACCCGGATCCCGAGTGCGACCTGGACTACATCCCGAATGTCGCCCGGGAGGCGAAAATCGACGCCGCCATGAGCAACAGCTTCGGTTTCGGCGGACACAATGCCACCCTGGTGGTGAAAAAATTCGTGGACTGAGCCCGGTCCGGCCAACGCCATTCATGCCATGACTCCTCAAGACCGCCTCCTCGCCGCCCTCACCGCCCACGGCTGCCAGACCGGCACGCTGCATGTTCTCGACGAAGCCGGCGGCCAGTTGAAACTCACGGCCCAGATCGGGCTGCCCCCGCATGTCGCCGAAATCGTGGCCGTGGTGCCCGTCGGCAAGGGCATGGCCGGACTGGCCGCCGAACGCTGCGAACCGGTGCAGACGTGCAACCTCCAGACTGACACCACCGGCGACATCCGCCCCGGGGCCAAGGCCGTTCCGGTGCAGGCGAGCATCGCTGTGCCGATGATGCTCGACGGCCGGTTGCGCGGCGTGCTCGGGTTCGCCAAAGCCGAGTACCACGAATGGACTCCAGGCGAGCTGGCCGCCCTCGCCGCCACCGCCACCGAGGTGGCGGAACAGCTCGGGTAACCACGCGCCGGCCGGCGCCGCCCTCACCGGGCCGGCCTCGGCCCATTTTTCTCGTCCCGCTCAGGGCACCACGGCCCCGATGCGGTAGAACCGCACCGGAGGCACGCCGTCGGTCGGGTCGCTGACGGTGGTCGCCGAGCCCTCGGCGGTGACGGTCAGCAGGGTGAACCAGGCCCCCTCGGCAAGGTCGTTGCTCGCCTGCAGCTCATACCTGTTCCCGGCCACGCTGGGGAAGGACAACTGCTGGGGCCCGAGCACGGTCAGACGCGCGGAGGAGTCCGCGTCCGCGGGATCGGTGCCGAAGAGGGCTTCGGCCGCATCGGTCAGGCCGTCGCCGTCGCTGTCGACCGCCGGGACCGGGCCGTCGGTGCCCGGGCTCCCTCCCGGGGCGGCGCTCGCGCGCCAGTTCAACCCGCTCGCATAATCGCCGTCAGTGCTGATGATTTCCAGGCTCGGGCCGCCACCGCGGGGCGAGAGCGGCCACGGTTCGACTACGCCATAGGCAAAATCATGGATCGCGTTCCCGTCGGCATCGAGCATCATGATCGCTTCGCCCGCATTGTTGAGCGCGCCGCCCGGCCACTCGGCCACGACCTGCGGGCCGTTGCCGTAGCGGGCGCGAAAGGCGGCGAGATTGCCCGCCAGGACCACCCGCTGGTTGGCCGGAATCGTCACGTCCGGCAGCACCAGCTCGTCAAAAGGCGCGCCTTGAGCAAACCGCACCCCTCGCAGCGAGACCGGACCGGTGCCGGTGTTCTGAAGCTCAATCCACTCCGCGGTGTCCGGAGCCTTCGGGGCATACATCATCTCGGTGATGCGCAGGCTGCCGAGCTGGCTGTTGAGGTTGGTCGGATCGACCACCAGCGCGTAGTCGAAGGCAAACCGCACGTTCTCGGCCGTGGAGGTTGACGCGAACGGCCCGCCGCGGACCAAGGTGCTGCCCGCGGGCAGCACCTGCGCGACCACCGTGGACCACTCCCCGTCGACCCGGCGTTCAAAATGCAGGGTGTTTCCCGACCGGCGGAGGCGCAGGGTGGCCTCGGTGCCGGTAAACGGCACCGCCGCGCCCAGGTTGGCAAACGCCCCGCCCGTCGAGCGCTTGACCCTCCAGCTGATGCCGCCCTCGACCCCAAAAGCGGTCCTCACCGTGACGCCGTCCTCGACAGTTTCGACCATGATGCCGGCGAAGGCGGCGCCGGTGCGCTTGCTGTCGTAGGCGAACTTGCTCGTCAACACCGCATCGGCCGCGGCGGGCAGGGCGCGCCACAGCGCCGGGAACGCCGGGGACGCATAGGCCAGTGGATGGGCGGCATCGTCGAGCACCTGCAGCAGCAACTGGCCGGGCACGTCCTCGAGCGAATACCACGCGGAGGGCGAATGGCTGTCGCGCAGCTCGAGCGCCTGCGGCATCCACGCCGGCCCCAGCCTCGTCCCGCCGAACGAGTCGAAGTCGGCCGCGTTAAAGATGGTGATCTCCCGCGTGATCGAAGCCTGCTGCGCGGCGGCATCAGTGGCGGCCACGGTGAAGGCGTACAGCCCCGGCACCGTGAAGACGGCGGTCCGCCGGGTCGCGGCGGGAGCCGCAACCGAGATTCCGGCGGTCGGCAGATGGGACCAGTCAAGGTTCAGCGCGGCACCCTCGGGATCGAAGCTCTGGGCGGCATCGAGAGTCACCGTCTCGCCGAGCCCGGCGTTCCAGGAACCGGGATCGGCGGTCAGTCGCATCACCGGGGCGGCATTTCCGGTTTTGGTGAAGGTGTAGGTCACGGGAGCCCCCGTCTCGGCTCCGCCTGCGTCCCGCATGCGGAGGGTGAAGGTATTCTGCCCTTCGCGCAGCACCAAGCCCGCCAGCGTCCAGACCCGCTGGTTGGTCCAGGTCAGCACCGCTTCAGGCTGGCCATCCACCGCCACCGTGCTCGCCGCCGCCGGGGCGGTGCCGGTCAGGTTCAGCGTGGCGGCCGCCGTGGTGCCGGACGGCGTGGTCACCGCAAAAGGCGCGCTCGCCGCGTTGCCGGCGCCGCCGGTGCCGACCGAGGCATCGATCTCCTGCCGGATGCGGGCCTCCCGGTTGGTGAACCAGCCCTGATAAAAGCCGGTGTTGACCGACCACGCCGACGAGGCTGCCTCCTCGGCGCTCAGCCAGGCCAGCGTGCGGCCCGCACGATCGCCCGTGGTCAGCCGCAGCATCTCGTTCAGGTAATAGTTGAGCGTCCGCCGCGCCCAGGGCTGGCTGATGTACGTGCTCCAGCCCGCCAGCCCGCCCACGACGGATCCGCCCGCATTTTGAAAGGCCAGATCGCTGTCCCAATGCAGGAACATGAACTTGCCGTCGGTCGGTCGGCGGTAGAAAAATCCGTTCTTCCCGCGGTCGAGGGTCAGCGAGTCCCAATCCTGGATGTAGCCGCGCACCGCCGCCATCATCGGCACCAAGTCAGGCTCGAGCATGCGGTTGACGACCTCCCGGTAGGTCGCGGCCGGATACGACGGCGCGTTGGTGACGGTGCGGAAAAAGTCGATGAGCGGGCCGTAGTCGTATTCGGCCTCGCGGGACCGGGCCATCCACTCGGTGTGATAGCGGAGGGCCAGGTTTGTGTTTTTGTAGCTCCAGTCGGCGTTGCGCTGGTTGCGATTCCAGTCGTCGGCGAACCACCACTCGTCATCGCTGCGGAACAGCTGGCCGTTGCCGCCGTCGGGATAGACGCGGGCCACCATCTCGCCGTCCACCGGCTCGGTGTCCTCGCGGATGGCCAGGCCGTCGGCGTTGACCACGTGGTAGATGTATTCGTTCTCGTTGACCGGGTGGCCGAGCACGTAGAGCCAGTAGCGGGTGATCCGGTTGTGGTGGCGGCTGCCGCCCTCGGCATCGTTGTCGAACGTGCTCTTTTCGCGGCCCCGGAACAAGCGGTCGCGCGGCATCTTCCATTTGCCCCGGCTCAGCTCCGCGCCGCCGCTGCGGGTCCACGGGCTGCCGCTCTTGCGGATCTCGGCGTTGTAGTACACGTCGGTCTCGTTGTGGATGAAGGTGGCATTGATGTAGTGATTCGAGAGCCGCGGATACCGGTAGCCGTATTTTTCGGATGGCGCGTCGCCGCCGGTGTTGAAAATTCCCCGGTCGTAGCTGGCGACCACGAACCGCTGGCGGCGCAGCCGGTCGTCCAGCGTGCGGTTGTCCACGACCCAGAGGGCGGGCAGCGCCACGCCGCCGCGCGGGGCCACGCCCACGCCCCCGCTAGCCGCCGTGGCCCGGACATAAAACTGCACGACCCGGCTGTTGACCTGATGACTGCCGATCGTGGCGGTGAACAGGCCGTCGTTCGCCGCCGCGTCCCCGCCGGTGCCGTCATCGACCATGGGCGTGGCCGTCCAGGGAGCGGCGTTGTCGGCGTCATCGGGGCGGTGGACCACCTCGACGGCGGCCAGCGCCTGCACGCTCGCCACCCGCGCCGTCACCATGACCGGGTCCGTCGGTTTCGGCACCGCGGGGCTGTGCAGCACCGAATCGACCTGCGGTTCCGGGCCGGCCGCCAGGCGCGAGTTGACCGCTCCCGCAGTCCCCAGGGCATTGGGCACCGGCAGCAGCAGGGGCGCGCCGAAGCTGTGGTCCCACGTCTGCACCACCAGCCGGTTCTTGCCGGAAACCCAGCGCGCCTCAAAGGTCAGGGTGTAGGTCCGGCCCTGGGTCAGACCGCTCACGTCGATCTCGGCGCGGTTGGGACGGTTGTCGCCATGCCCGTCGGCGATGAGATGGAGCTCGCCATTTTCCATCCGGCTGGAGGCGTGGGTGCCCTGGCAGAGCCAGCCGGCGACGCCGGTGCCGTTGGCCGAAATCACCGCGCCGCCGCCCGGCAGCAGGTTGGTGCCCGGGGCCGTGCTCGCCGCCAGGCTGAGGTTGCGCAGGGCCACGTGGCTGTCGCCGACGAGAAACAGGTGGAGTTCCTTGTGATCGGTGGTTCCGCTGATGGTGCTGAGCTGCGACCAGGTGCCGGTGATCGAGTGGGTCTGCCAGCCGCTTTTGGCGGACTCGTCGCTGGCCCGCCACGCGGAGGGGCGGCTGTTGTCCATGTCCGGATGCACCAGCTCCAGCGAGCTGCCCTGCCCCGCGGCCAGGGTCGGCCAGTCGCCGCCGACCGCGTAATCCACCTCGTCCGCCAGGTTGCCCGATTCATCGAGCAGGCGGAGCAGATCGCCGCGGTTGCCCAGCCTGCCGGCCCAGGGGCCGACCGCGGCCGCGCCGGCATAGACGGACTGCAGAGAGGCCGGGTCGCTCCCGACCACGAGATGACCGCCGGCGGGAATGGTGGTGCCGGGGGGAAAATCATAATCGACGCCGCCCCGGAGTTTCCAGCCGGCCAGGCTCGCCGGACTCGCCCCGCGGTTGTACAGCTCGATGAACTCTCCGTTCTGATGACCGGACGGCGGATCGGGCATGATCTCATTGATGATGATGTCGGTCCGCAGCGGCGGGTTGTTGGCGGCATTGCGCGTGGGTGCGGTCGCGGCATTCCACCACGGGCGCTCTGGCACGTTCTCCCAGCTTGGTTTGACCGCCACGGAGGGCGGCCAGACGGCCTGGAGCGAATCGCGCCCCGGCACCCGCTCCAACTCGGCCACCCCGAGCACGGAGTTTCCGCCATCGATGAGCCAGAGCGTCAGGTCGCCGTCAGCGTCGGCCGGGAAGGCACAATCCCAGCTGGCGAATCCGCGGCCCGCCACCGGCCCGCTGAGCGGGATCTTGTCGGAGAAATCGGATCGGGAGGCCAGAAACAGCCCCTCGGCCGCCGCGGCGGTGCCGTCGGTATTCTCCAGCTCCACCCAGTCCACCTGGCCGGCCGCATTGAAGTGCGCTTCGCTGAGCCGCAGGGAAAAGGCGGCGTCGATGGCCGCGCCGTTGGCTGCGCCGGGCGTGGGCCGGGCAAACAGAAACCAGCTGGTGCCGCCAGCGGGGTTGCGCCCGAGCGAGCGTCCGTCGGCCGGGATGGCCGCGCTGAGCGCATTGAGCGCCGTGGTGCCGTCGGGCGAGGTCAGGTAGACCTCTGTGGTGGCTGCGGACGCCAGTCCCGACTCCGCAAAACCGACGGTGGCGTAGCCGTTCGCGGGCACCAGCAGGGCGGCGGTGATCCGGTGTTTCGTCAGGTTGCCCGGGGTGTCACTGAGGAAATGGTCCTGGAGCGAGACCGGGGTCCCGGTGGTGTTGTAAAATTCGACAAACCCCTCACCGGCCGCCCCCGGCCGCACCTCGTTGATGACCAGCCCCGGCTGGGTGCCAATCTTCAGGCGCGCGCCGAAGACCAGGTCGCTACTGGTCAGATTGGTCTGATGCACCTCGGCCGCGAGCATGTTCACTCCGTTGACCAGGCCGGTGGCCGGTCCGGTCAGGGCGTTCTGCTCTTCAGCGGCATCCCCAACGGTCCGACTGGCACCGTCATTCCAGGCCCCAGGCGTGTGGCCGACCGCGCCGAGCAGCTGGCCGTTCAGGTAATACACCACCCCATCGTCAATGACCTGATCCATCGCCATGGTCGCGCCCACCGGGCTGCCGGCGAACGTGAAGGACTTCCGAAAAAGGAAAACCATGCTCTCGCCGGCGCTGCCCGTGGCCGTCTGCATGCCCGGAGCCGGCATCGCCGCCGTCTCGAATCCCAGCAGTCCCGGCCCGCTGGCCCACCCCGCATCGTCGAAACCCAATCCCCGCCATGAGGAGCCGGGATCGCTGGTCGGAATCTGCCATTTCCAGGTGGCTCCGTAGTCGAACATCACCGCCGAAGCCCCGACCCCGACCTCCGGACTGCCGCCGGGAAACGACGTGATCGCGCCGAACTCGGAGAATCCCGGCGTGCCGCCGCCATACCGGCTGGCCCGCCAGTTGCGGAACGAGTCGATCTCGTTGTTCTCGTTCCGCAAGACCAGCGAGTGCCCGGCCCCATCCGGTGCTTTCGGCCAGTTGCCGCCTGGTTTGTAATCGAGCGAACAGACAAGCACCCCATTCTTGTCCTCCAGCACAATCTCCTCACCCGCATTGGAGAGCGCCCCGGTCCACGGCCCGAAAATCCGCACCGCCGCCGGAATGGCCGGATACGCCGCCCGGGTGGCCGCCTCGCCCAGAGCGCTGATCACAATCCTCTCTTGCGCCTGCAGAATGTGCGCCTGCGGGCTGCCGGCCGCAAAGTCGGGAAAGGTAAAATCCACGCCGCGGGCAAAGCGCCAGTGCGCCACGTCGAGCGGCGTCTGACTGATGTTCCACAACTCGATGAACTCCGGCCGGCTTCCCGCGGGATGATACATCACCTCGCTGAACACGACCTGCTCGGCCCACAAGGGAACGGCAGTAAACCCGGCCAGGAACGCCAGGACGCCCACCAGCCGGGAGGAAAGCACAGCAGGAAGCACGAGGGGGTGTCGCATCATCGGCTGATCGTACCTGAAAGCGGCAGAATTGTCACATTTTCAGCAACAAAAGCAGCGCGCCCATGGCAGCGGGAGCCCGCCTTGATCATCACCGTCGGCCGCGTCCCGGTGCGCGCCATCGCCCTAAAAAAGGACTTGGAGGGGGAAGCCCAGGGCTCCGGCAAAAAGCACGGCCGACTGGCTCTTGATCGCCGTTCTGTAACGGGGAAACCAGGACCGCGGGTGCCCCCCCTTCAGACGGCACCAGCCGCCGCCCGGTGCGCCACCACCGCCGCCGCAATGCTGTTGACGTCGCGCAGAATCCCCCGGGCCGCCTCCGCATCCGAGATTTTCAGCCCAAAACGCTTGTCCAGCGCCACCACGAGCTGCAGCGCATCCACCGAATCCAACCCGAGGCCCGTCGGCGCAAACAACGCCGCCTCATCGGCAATTTCATCCGCGGCCTGCTGGAGCATCAGCTCCTCGACCATCGCTTCCTTGATCTCCCGCTTGAGCACGGCCTCGGCATCATCAGACATCAGGAACGATAATGAAGGCAGGCTCCCGGGCGTCAACCCCCGGCCACGGCCGAGGACGAATCACCGCCGCCGCTCCCCTGCTGAAACGTGCCGCGGCCGGCGCGGCCCGGCCAGATTGATCTGATTGGCCATTTCCCGCTGCTTGCGGAATTTTCTCCCGGCATGCCAGTGCTGGATAAATGCCGTCAGCACCCCCCCAAACACCAAGGCCGCAAAGCCCAGGATCACCCAGGACATAAAATCGAGGTCCATGCCCCCGCCTCCGCCGGACGCTTTATCGCGGGCGTTTTGCGGCATGAACGCAATCAGTGAACCCAGGGAATAAGGCAACGATGAAAGGATCATGGGATAAAGAGGTGGTGGTGACTGGAAAAAAGTGTGGGAAACCGAAGACGACCCGACTCGGGGCCCGGCTTCCGCCGCTTTTGCCCCCGCCGGGAATCGAACCCAGATTTAAGGTTTAGGAAACCTCCGTTCTATCCGTTGAACTACAGGGGCGGTTGTTTATCAGCGTCTTGCGTCTTGAGAAGGAATGGCTGGAGCCGGCATTGGCTACGGGGCGGGTCCTTCTGCTCCGCCGAGCCCAATCCCTATCACATCCGGCGAGCAAATTCCAGCCGCTTTCGTGCCAGCCTCGGCGCGCGGGGGCCGGCTTCCGCTGGGAGCGGGCCAAAAAAATGAACGTCTTCAAGTTGGAAAGAGAAGGCTCCCCTAAGGAGCTCTCTTCCACGGCACCCGGCATGCCGATGTGGCGGACGACGAGCGTGCCGTGCTGATCGCATATCGGACCTGGGCCTCTCGACGCGAAGATTAATCAATTACGATCCGTCTGGGCCACCGCCCCCCTCCAATGCCCGTGCTGCGGCGGCACCCTCCGTCCCGTCGAATCCATCAGCCGCCCGGAATCCGTCGAATTCTTCCTCCGACTCCACGGACTCTGGGAGGGTCTCGTGAACCTCCCTCCACCTCCGGATCCCCCATTCGACATCGACCCCTTCGAGCCGATCGATTCCCCATGGCCCGCCATTCGCGAATGGATCCCCGCCGACGATACCGATCCACAGGCTTCCTGGATTTCCGAGCTCCCAGATCCCCTCTGGACTCCCACGGAAATCCAACTCGATGAAAAACGCATCCTGGTCCTCGATCCAAACTAACGCCCCTGGGCGCAAATAAGCTTTCCGCCACCGCCGGATTTCGCGGGAAGGAGGAGCGACGCAACTTCATCGTTGAGTCTTACCTGCCGAATCTTCGTCCTCAAGCCGAATCCGGCTGTGGCGGCTGGCTGTTTTGATCACTGAAGGCGAGGAAGTCGCCCAAATGGTGAAGAAGGATAGCTTCGAGAATCGGGCGCTTCAGCTCGTGGTACGAATGGACTGCAATGTTGCGGAAACCGACCATGTTCTTCATGGCCTTCGCTGAGTCTTCAGAAAGAAGTCCCGCCCCAGCCAGCAGATCAAAGGCGTCGCGGCTGGTCTGGGGAACGCCAATGCGCGCTCTTGCGACCCGGTGCATCGCGAGATCAATGCTGGCTTCGCAGGCACGGAGCAGATTGAGGGTGATCGCGTCTTGGAGTGTCAAGTTATCCAGTCGCGATGGGTCGCCTTGGAAGTCCTCCGCAATGCGAGCCAAGCAGCGCCGGATAATGGCTGCCTTGTTGAGGGTGACGTCGTCGATCATCGAAGGTTCGCAAGAACGGGTTGGCGCTCTTCATTAAGCCGGGCGTAGTCCGACAAGGTGCGCATCTCGAACTCCTGAAGGAGCGCTGGGGAAGCAGAGGCAAGCAGGGTCCCGGTGCGGATCACCTCCTTCGCCATCACAGTGGAGGCGGAATTCAGGTCGACGAGATCAACTTCGCGGCACAGTGCATTCGCAAGGGATTGGGACAGTTCGAAGAGCGTCAGCGGTTCGACCGGCTGCGTGAGCAGCACGGCGAGGTCGAGGTCGCTGTCGGCCCGCTGCTGCTCAGTGCCGAAGGAACCGAAGAGGTAAATCGCCGCTGGACGGAGCGGTTCCAGAAGGGACAGGATCTTGTCCTGGCTCGCGGGTTCGATCCTTTCGGTCCGATGCATGTGCGCAGCTTACGTGACGGCGCTGGGGCTGCCAAGCTCGTCTGACAGGAAATTGGGTGGGGCCGGCAGGCGACGGCGGGGCGGGCATCTTCAGCGGGCTCGCAGTCGGTAGAACCTCCGGGATTCCGATGAGAGGAAATCGGTGGCTTTCACCAGCCCGGTCTCATCGGCGCGCACCAGGAGATAGGGACTCCACCAACATTCCGCGGGCGAATCCGGAGTCGGAGGCGGTAAATCCCAAGATATTGGCATCGATCGGGTGAACCAGACCCCTTCCCACCCCCTCCTCACATGACCCGCGCACCCGTTCCCAACGCCGGCCCCTCAAAGCAAATTCCATAAGAGAAAAATATGGGTGTCTTCGATTGCACGGAACCAGCCCTACTCTGAAAAGGTTGCACTTGAGTTCCTTACTTTTTGCGCTCACATTTTAGTAATGCGAGCAACCCTTACTTCCAAAGGACAGATCACCATTCCTGTTAATGTCCGCAATCGGCTTCACCTCAAGCCGGGCGATGTGCTTGAGTTCGATGAAACGGCCCCCTTTCTCAAAGCCACCAAAACCATTCCCCCCCAAGCCTGGGAACACTTTGGAAAGGGGTGGGAAGACCCTTGGCCATATCAGGCGCGGGCATCGTGCAAATTACCCGGAAAATTGAATTTGGAATTTGAATTCTGGATTACACCTGACACTCGCGGCCACCCGCTCAAAGCAAACTGCTGGAACAACGCAAAATCCCGTTGCCCAAGAAACCTTGGCACGGCGGGCAGGAGAAGTAGGCTCAAGCTCATTGAAAATTCACCATGAACCGCGCCTTCACCCCACTTCAGCCTCAACCCGTCCCCAACGCCGGCCCCTCAAAGCAATTTCTGATCAGGAATCGAACCTGCATCCCCGGCTTCGCGGACCGTGGCTGAAACCTCTGGCCATGAGCCCGCCGCGTTCAGGCCGGCCTGGTCTTCAGCAGGCGGTCGGGTTCGCGAGCGAAGCCCTCGACGACGAGGCGGTCGGGGTAAACGGCGACCTCAGCCCAGCAGTTTTCCATGGTATCCACCATGCCTTTGAAGTTGAGAAAGTGGATCCCACCGTTTTCGCCGTAGTTGCCGGCATGGTTGTGGCCGTTCATCCAAGCTGTGACCACATCGCGGTGGGCGTCGAGCAGGCTGAGGACCTCGGCGGTGTCCCAGAGGTTGTGTTTGTCCGCGGGAAAAGTCGGCCAGTGGCAGAAGAGGAGGACGCGTTCTCCGGCGGCGCGCGCGGCGGCCAGTTCGGTGGCCAGCCAGGCGCGCTGGGGGGTGCCCAGGCCGCCATTCCAGCGTTCGAGCTTTCCCTGGGCCTCGTTAAAAACGGCCGTGGCCGCGGCGTGGGCCGGACTGCCCTGCTCGTGCCCGAAGACGCTGACGGCGCAGCCGTTGAGCACCACCATGCGCCAGCCCCGGGCCTGCCATGAGTAGTGCCCGGTGGTCAACCCGAGTTTTCCCGGCACTCCGGCGCGCTCGCCGGCCGCCACGTCGTAGTCATGATTGCCCAAGGCATGCCGCACCGGGGCCTTCAGGGTGGCGAAGATCGGTGCCACGACCTCAAAACTCGCGAGATTCCGGTCGATCGAATCGCCCAGATTCACCACGAACTCCAAGTCGCGCGTATTCAGGTCGGCCACGGCTTCGCGCAGCTTCCCGGGCGAGAGGCGGAAACGTCGGTTCCAATCTTCATGGTCGGGGATGTCCGCATACTGGCAGTCGGCAATCACTCCAAATCGGAAAAGCGGTCCGGGCTCGGGGTCGGGCTGGGCATTCAAAGCGGCGGTCATGGGCAGAGACCAGAGGAAAGTGCGGCGTTTCATGGATCGCGGCCATTGACGAACATCCCGTCACTTCTTGGCCATTCCTCGGCAGTGTCAAGGCTGGGTGGGCGGGGGAATGACGGCAGCGGCCGACCCCTCCACGGGCGGCCAGAGGGGGGGGCCGCCCCGCCCGGCAGCGGTTGCCCGCAGCCGTCCGGGATCGCCCGATGTCCATCCCAGGCCAGAGAGCGAACCCGCGCCGGGGGCGCTTTTATGCCGCCGTGGCCGCGGTGGTCAAACTGCCCCCCTCCTCACCTTGCCTCCGGGTTCGGCGGAGCCAATTCGCGGAGGAGCTTTTTTTCGGGGGCATTCCACAACCGCAGGACGCCATCCTCGCCACCGGCGGCGACCAGCCGGCCAGAGCGGTCGGTGGCCAGGCAGAAGGCAAAGCCTTTGGCCCCGGGCAGACGGTCCTCGTTGAGTCGCACCGTGGCATCGCCGCTGGCGCTTACAGTCACATCGCTGGATCCGAGCCATCCCACGGCGCTGACCTCCTTGCCGAAGGTCGTGTTGTTCCCGATTTGCTTTGTTTCCAGCAGGTCCCACGTGCGCAGGGATTTGTCGGCACCGCCGGTGGCCAGCGCCAGCCCGTCGCCGCGCCAGGCGACGCTCAGGACGTGAGCCGAATGGCCTTCGAACGAGGCGGTTTTTTCGCCATCGGCGACCCGGAAGACGCGCGCCCAGCGGTCGCTGGCCGCGGTGGCCAGCAATGAATCGTCGGGTGAAAAAGCGACGGCGTTGACCGTGTCGGAGTGCGGATCCTTCAGTTCCAGGGCCAGCGAGCCATCCAGGGTGTTCCAGATCTTGACCTCCCCGCCGCGCGACGGAATGCCGCCGCCGGTAGCAAGCAGCCGGGCGTCGGACGAAAAACTGAGCGCGGTGACCCGGTCGCCAAAGATGGTCGGGTCTTCCGCCGCGCCGAGGGTTCGTTCGTGCCGCCACGGGCGGCGAGGCGGCAGCAGCACGGATTTTTTATCCGGAGTCAGGGCCAGCAGGCCGCCGCGGACGGGGACGGCCAGCGGCGCGGCGAGTTCGGCCGCATCGGTGAGCGCGCCGGATTCAAGGCCATGCCACTGGGCGCGCGCGCCATCGAGCAGCAGCAGGACGGTGCGGCCGTCGGGCAGGACGGCCGCCGATTTCACCGTCGCAAAGGGCGCGGGTTTGCGCGCGGCTTCGAGCGCGGCCTGCGCTTCGGCCAGCGCGGTCTGGGCGGCGGCTTGGGCGGCCTCGGCGGCGATTTGATTTTGCAGCGCCTGGCCGGCGAGGCGGACCGCGAGTTCCGCGTTGGTGCGGGCGTTGGTGAAGGCGCGTTCGGCGGCCTGGGCCTCGGCGGCGGCTTTGGTGGAGCTTTCCTGGCGCGGCTTGTCCTCCGGTGCCGCGCGCACGGCCTCGGCGGCGACGCTGGCGGCGGCCAGTTTGCGCTGCCAGTCGGCGCGGGCCTTTTCCATCGCCTCGTGGGCGGCGCGGGTGGCCTCGCTTTCCTTTTTCGCGGCCTCCGCGGTCGCGGCGGCCCGGGACGCGCGGCCGTCGGCGTGGCGCTGGGCGGACTGGGTCAGCCGGTCGGCACGGGCCGCCGCGGCCTGCGCCGGAGGTTCACATGTAATCTGGCGGACCTCCTGGCCGGTGGCGGCATCGAGCACGTGCAACACGGCCCCGCCATCGCCCCACAGCAGCTGGGTGCCCGCCGGATCGAGGCCGACGACAAAGGCCGGCGCTTTCTCGCCCAGGCGGATTTCGCGAACCGGCGCGGCGGCGGCGGGCGGCGCGTCCTGCGGAAAGGCATACACCCGCAACACGCCATCCGCGCCAGCCGCGGCGAGCAGCGCACCGTTCTGGGCGAAGGCGAGCGCGCGCACGGGCGACGGCGCGTCGGCGCGGAAAACGACCTGGCGATCGGGCACCAGCCAGACGCGCACACTTTTGTCCTCCGCCGCGGAAACTAGAAACCGTCCGTCCGGGGAGAGCGCCAGCGCCGTCACCGGCGCGGCGTGGTCCTTGAACTCGATGAGCTCCGGCTTTTCCGCCGCGGTGTCCCAGAGCAGGATTCGTCCGGCGGCCTCGCCCGCCGCGGCCAGCGATCCGGCGGCGGCCAGGGACACTGCGGGCTCCGGCAGGGTGGCGCTTTCCCGCACCGGCAGGAAGGGCGCGCGCCGCCAGAGGCGGACCGTGCGGTACCCGCCAGTCGCCAGCACATCTTCCGAGGCAAAGGCCACCGCCATCACGGCATCCCGGTCCGCCACTGGCCGGCCGCGATACAGGTCCAGCGCGGCCAGTCCGGGGTCGCCCAGAAAACCGAGCGAAATGCCGGTGGCGACTTCCGTCAGCTCCACCTGGTTGCCGCGCGCCGCCGCGGCAAAGGTTCCGCCCGGCGACAACGCGGCCGCCGCCACGGGAATCGACTGCGCCGGGAAGCCGCGCCAGACGATCGCCGTGTCCGCGGAAAAGCCGTCGCCGGCCGCCCCCTGATCAATCCACAGCTTGAGCAGCCCGAGTTCAGCTGCGGTCAGGTCGGCCGCATTCACCTTGTTACCGGGCGGGGGCATCGCCGGATCCTCCAGATGCGCCGCCGTTTTCAGGAGCAGGCTGTCGGCGCTCTGGCCGGCCACCGCGGCCGGACCGCTGTCGCCGCCCTGCAGAATGGCCGCGGGCGATTCCAGGTTGAGCCCGCCCTTCGCCTTGGTGGTATTGTGGCAGGCCAGGCAGTTTCGTTTGAGTATCGGATACAGTTCCTTCCCGAAATCGACCGGCGTGGCGCGCTTAACCTCGGCGATGGGCAGGGCGGCGGCGGCGGTGGCGGCGGTGGCCAGCAGAAGAAGGGCTTTCATGGCTTGATCTCGATGGTGATGTCGCGGCGGGTGAACAACTCCTCCCCATTCCACTGGCATTTTGCCTCCAGGAAGCAGGCCTGGCGGCCGGGCGGGGCGTCGGCGGCGAAGGTCAGCGTGAGCGCGGCCTCGGAGGCTTCTTTCGCCACCGCCACCATCGGAGCCGAAATCCCCTTCACCCCCTCGGGCAGACGCAGGGTGAGCTCGACGGCCTCCGCGAAGCCAAAACGGCGGTCGAGCGTCACGCGGAGCCCCAGCGTCGCCTCCCGCGCCGCAATCAGTTCATCCGGAGCCGACAGCACGACCGGCGACGGGTCGATTTTCACCTGCAGGGGAGTTGAAAAAGTCGTGTCCCGCAGCTCGCGGACCGGGACCTTGTCGTCCGGTTGCCATTGCACGGTGCCGCGGGCGGAAGCGTAGACGGTCCAGGTGCCAGGCACGAACTGGTTCCCGTCTTTTTTGGTCAGCGCGAGCGTGAGCGTGGCCCCGGCGGCATCGGCCGCGGGCTTGGCCGGCTGCCAGGCCCGCTGGCCGGGCAGGCCGAACAACGCGGCCTCCCACTCGCCTTTGAACCCCTTGTGGCTGGCACCGCGGACAAACGTGACCGGCACCTCCAGGGTGGCCCCCAGCGATGTTTCGTAAACCGGCGTCCCGGCGGGTTCGATCTGCAGCGGCACGCCGCCGGCCTCCGTGACCGCCAGCACCGGCCCGTCCGCGGCCAGCCGCAAGTCCACACGGTCCACCCCGGCGTCGCCCACACTCCACCGCGGTGTCACTTCGCGAGCCGGACGGGTCAGGCTGCCGGCCTGACCGGTGAGCTCGAGCTTTCCGGTCCACGGCGCGGCGTCGGCCGCGGCGCGCAGGACGGCCAGTCCGGACGACCCGCCCGCCGGCACCGTGCACTCGGCCATGCTGACGCCGGGGGGCAGCCCCGCGGCCCCAATGGTCACGGCCTCGTCAAATCCATCCTGCCGCACCACCGCCACGTTGAGCACGGTGCTGCCCTGGCGGCGCAGCAGCGGAGTCCAGCGCATCAGCGCCTTCGCGTCGGTGGCCGGGCTTTCCGGCATCACCAGCACCTGGAAGCCGGGTTGGGGATCGCGCACGACCAGACGATAGCGACCGCCGGTATTGAATCGATCAGTGACAAAAAGCCGATAGGTGGCCCCGGCTTCGGCCGCCAGGCGGCCGACCGGGTCGCGGGATCCGAGGCGGAATCGTTCGCACCCGGGAGGGCTGGGCGAGTCGTCGAATTCGGCGACCTGAGCCGTCTGCTCCCTGCCCTCGGCGTCACGCGTCACCTTGTGCACGACGAGCACCGGGTCCGATGGCACGCCGAGGCGATGGCTCACCACCTCGAGGATCAGGGGCCGCGCCGTGTCGGCGGTGAAGCTGAACCAGTCGCGATCGAGATGACCGTCAAGCTCGACCGGGAGCGGCAGCGACTGGGCGGCGGCCGCGACGTCGTTGGGCTCGGCCTCGCCGGTGGCCGGGATCGCGGGCGGCGGCATGAGCGCGCCGGCAAGAGGCTGGGGAGCCGGCAGCACGGCCGCGGCGGCATCGGCCGCAATCGTCAGACGATAGTTGAACGCCACACCGCCGCGCCAGGTGGCATCGTGCACCTCGATGGTATACTCGCCGTCCACCGGCGCGACGAAGCTGGCGACCGGATCGCGGTCGAAGGTACGCTGTCCGCGCTGGATTTCGACGCCACTGGCATCGCGCACGCTGAGCACGGCATGGAGCGGGGAGTCGATGCGCTGCGCCGCGCAGTCCAGATGCACCCTCTGCCCCTCGACCGCCGCGACCTTGTAAAAATCCGAGGCGTCCGCATCGGCCGTGCCATTGACCGTCACCGGTAGCCTGACCAGCGCATGGGGGCCGGCTGGTTCGACCAGTTCGGGCACGGTGCCGACGACGAACGGGGTCCCGGGCGAAATGCCGTAGCGGCCCGCCGCCCGCACCTCATGCAGCCCCGCCGGCACGCCGGCGGCGATGGCCACCTTGAACCGCATGCCTTCGACCAGCGTGGCGGTCAGTCCGGGATGTGAAAAGAGCAGCGTGCATCCGTCCTCAAGATCGGTCCCCTGCAGGGTGACCTCGCAGTCGCTTCCGGCCTGGCCGCCGCGGGGCGACAGGCCATCGAGCCGGGCGGTGGGGAGCTGGGCGAGGGCGGTGCCGGCACCGGCCAGCCCGGCAAGGAGGAGCGGCCCCACCCGCCCCGGGAAAAGTGGCAACATGTCAGTGGTTGAAGAGGAACTCCTTCGAATTGATCAGCGCCCAGATCAGGTCTTCCCAGGCCGCGGCCCCGCCCTGGCGGGCGGCCAGGTATTCGAGCGCCTTTTGCGTTTCGCCGTCCGTGGCGGGACGCCCGTAGGCGGCCAAAAACAGGCTGCCGACGCGCTCGTCGGATGGGACACCGTCCTTGGCAAGCGCGGCGGCGCGGCCTGCGCCATTCGTCAGCTTTTCCTGCACGCCCTTCGAATTCAGCAGGTGCAGGCTTTGGGCCAGGCTGCTGTCCTGCGAGCGCTCGCATTCGCAGGCGCTGACATTGTCGGGACGGCCGAAAACGGTGAGAAAATAGCTCGTCGCATTAAAGGCGTCATCCGGCAGGGCCACCGCGCGCGAGCCGGAGGGACGGCTGGGGAACTTCGTCGGCACCCCGGTCACCGTATCGATGGCATCCAGCAGCACCTCGGCCGGCAGCCGGCGCGGGAAGAACCGGCTGTAATTCTGGCGGTCGTCGGCGTTATATTCGTTCGGCTGGCTGCTCAGTTGATACGTGCTGCTGGTGCAGATGACGCGGATGAGCGCCTTCAGATCGAAGCCGCTTTCGACGAAATATTCCGCCAAACCGTCGATCAGGGCCGGGTTCGACGCGGGATTGGTCATGCGCAGGTCATCCTCCGGCTCGACGAGCGCACGCTGGAAAAAGTGCTTCCAATAGCGGTTGGCGAGCATGCGGGCGAAAAAGGGATTCTCCGGAGCGGTGAGCCAGGAGGCCAGCGCCGGGCGCGGATCATCCTGCGGGGCGAGCACCAGGGTCTGGCCGCCGAGCGGCGTCGGCTTGACCGGCTGGCGGGTCTTCGGATTTTCGGCCGACGCTTCGCGCCACTGGTGGAAGACCGCCTCCTCCCCGGGCTCATCGGCCGGCTTGCGGCCGAGGGTCGAGAAGAACGCCATGAAGCCGTAATAATCCTGCTGGCTCCACTTTTCGTAGGGGTGATGGTGGCACTGGGCGCATTGCAGCCGCTGGCCGGCAAAGACCTGGGCGATGTCCTGCATCTGGTCCTGCGGCTTGGTCACGGCGCGATACCAGGCGGCCGGCGGATTGGTGCTGGCGCTGCCGGTGGCGGCGATGAGGCTGGTGACCATGCGGTCATACGGCGTGTTGCGGTTCAGGTGGTCCCGCAGCCAGGCATGGAAGGCATAGGTCACGTGAGCCGGAGCCCCCTCGCGCTTGTTGCGCAGGAGCGAGGCCCACTTGCCGGCGAAGTACTCGGCATGGTCGGTGGTGGCGAGCAGCCGGTCGACGACCGCGGTGCGCTTTTCCGGCGAGGCGTCGGCCAGAAAATCCTCGGCTTCGCCGGCGGTCGGCAGGCGGCCGGCCACGTCCAGGGTCACGCGGCGGAGGAAGGTGGCGTCATCGCAGACCGGGCTCGGAGGCAGGCCGAGGGTGCGGAGTTTGGCGAAGACGTGGCCGTCGATGAAAGTGCGCTCCGGCGGAAACTCCCCGGCGGGCGCGCCCAGCGGAATGGTCGCGCGAAAAACCCCGACGTGTTCCTGGTAACGGACCATCACGGCGGCGTCGCCGGTCAGCTTGGCGGTGGTGACTATGCCTCCGGGGCTGACCTCCACCATGTCCCGGGCCCCGCTTTCAAACTGCGCGATGCCGGTGATGTCGCGCCACGCGCCATCGGAATAATGGGCCGTCACCTGCAGTTGCTGCGAGGTCTCGGGAGCGAGCAGCCGCTCCGCGGGGAAGACGGAAATCCGCACCGGATGTGGTTCATCCGGGCGGCCCGCGGGCATGCCCTGCTCCATCCACCGGACCAGGGTGAGGTAATCGGGTGTGCCGCGCTCCATGCGCGCCCCGCCGCCATGCGGCATTTCGCCGGTGCCTTTGAGCAGGAGCAGGCTGTTCTCCGGCGCGGCCGGGAAAAGCCGCCGCCCGCGCGACTCATGGACCAGGTGCTCATAGTCCTCGGCCGGCTCGAATCCGAGCAGCGAGAGCTTGAATCCATTCTGCCCTTCGCTCTTGCCATGGCAGCCGCCGCCGTTGCATCCGTATTTCGTGAGGACCGGCACGATGTCGTGCGTGAAGCTGGAGAGTCGCCAGGTGTCGGCCCCGGTCACCGTGACCGTGGTGCTGGCCACCGCTCCATCGGCCGTGGTCGCGGTCAGGGTGGCGGCCCCGTCGGCCAGCGGCGTCGCCTGGCCGGAGGGGGAAATGGCGAGCGCGGTGGGCGGCTCGATCTTCCAGGTCACCGAGCGGGTCGCATCGGTTTCGCGGCCATCGGCGGCGCGGGCGGTGGCCACGAGCTGGAGGGTCGCATCGCGGCCCGCCAGCACGGCCGGCTGGCCTTCGGGGGTCCCGGTGTGCAGGTGCACGGTGGTCTGCGCGATGGCCGCGGGTGCCAAGGCCAAGAGAACGAGGAGAGGCTTCATGAAATAAGTTCCCTCATGGGCTGATAGGCTCCATCCACCAGGTAGTGCGGCCGGCCGGTGAGGTCCGGCACGGTGGAGGTGTTGGGATTGATGCCGAGATTGTGGTACACCGTGGCGAAGATTTCCTGGAAATGGACCGGTCGGTCTGCGGCCTCGCCGCCGAGGCGGTCGGTCGCGCCGATGACTTGGCCGGTTTTCATGCCGCCGCCGGCGAGCAGGGCGCAGGAGACGTTCGGCCAATGATCGCGGCCGCCGCCGGCATTGATGCGCGGCGAGCGTCCGAATTCTCCCCAGGCCAGCACGGTCACATCCTGGTCCATGCCCCGGTCATGCAGATCCCCCACCAGTGCCGAAAGCGCCTCGTCCAGATCCGGCAGGTTGCGTTTCGCAATGTCGAAGTTGTTGCCATGCCAGTCCCAGAAACTGTAGCTGAGCGTGACCACCCGCACCCCCGCCTCGACCAGGCGGCGCGCCAGCAAAAACTGCTCGTTGAGCCGTGGCGCGGCGTCGCCCTGGATCGCCTCAGTCCCCTTGCCATAGCGCGCGCGGATTTTTTCCGGCTCGCTCGAGACATCGAGCGCCTTGAGCAGCCGCGACGAAGTCAGGATGTCGAAGGCCTGGGTCTCGAACTCATCGAGACCAGCCATGGCCCCGGAGGCGTCGGCCTCGCGGCGGAAGGAATCGAACGACCTGAGCAGCGCGCGGCGGTCGGCCAGCCGCTCGATGCTGATCCCGTTCAGCGTCATGTCGTCCTTCACGCTGCCGAGCGGCATGAACGGGCTGTGACCGACCCCGAGAAAGCTGTTCCTCCCCTGATTGTAAGGCGCGTGCTGCATCTTTTGCGAGAGGTTCACGTACGAGGGAACGGCCGCACCGGCGTCCCCCTGGAGCCGGGAAACGACCGAGCCGATTTCCGGCCAGCCCCCCGGGGGCTGGTTTTCATTGAGCCGTCCGGTCACGCACTGGAACGATTCGTGCCGGTCCTTGGCTCCGACCACGCTGCGAATGAAGGCAAGTTTGTCCGCCATCTTGGCCAGGCGCGGCAGATGTTCGCAAATGCGGATGCCCGGTACGGCGGTGGCGATTTCGGAGAATTCCCCGCGGATTTCCGCCGGAGCGTTCATTTTCAGGTCAAACATGTCCTGGTGCGGCGGACCGCCCGGCAGATAGACGAGAATGAGCGCCTTCGAGGAGCTGCCGCGCCCGAGCTGGGATTCGGCCCGCAGCAACTGGGGAAAACTCAGGCCGCCGAGGCCGAGGGCGCCGAGGCGGAGGAAGGAGCGCCGGGACAGGCCGTCGCAGAACGACGGGGATGCGGAATCGCTGGTCAGGGTAAGCATGGAAAAAAAGTTCGGAATAGCTCAGCCCACCAGCTCCGGCATCGGCCGGTATTGTTCGTCCACCAGATACCGCGGCCGCCCGTTGAGGTCGTTGATGGTGGCCGTGCGGGTGTCGATGCCCATGGCATGGTAAAGCGTGGCAAAGACTTCCTGAAAATCGACCGGGCGGGCCGAAGCCTCGCCGCCGAGGCGGTCGGTGGCCCCGATGACCTGGCCATGGGTCATCCCGCCGCCGGCGAGCGCGGCGCACGAGACGCGCGGCCAGTGATCGCGCCCCCCCTCCGCATTGACCTGCGGCGTGCGCCCGAACTCCCCCCAGACGATGACCGAGACGTCCCGGTCCATTCCCGAGGCATGCAGGTCATCGACCAGCGCGGTCAGCCCGTTGTCGAGCTGCGGAAACACCTCGCGGGCTTGGCCGAAATTGTTGCCGTGCCAGTCCCAGCGGTTGAACCCAAGCGTCACACAGCGCACCCCGGCCTCCACCAGCCGCCGCGCCATCAGAAATTGCTCCGGGCACTCCGGGCCGCCATCGTCGCGGCACTTCATGCTGCCCCCCCCGTAGCGGGCACGCACACCCGGATCTTCCTGGTCCAGATTGAGCGCCTCGGCCAGGCGGCTCGAGGTCAGCACGCCCATCGCCTGCTGCTGGAAGGCGTCCATCGCCTCGATCATGCCGCTCGCGTCGACCTCGCGGCGCAGGCTGTCGAAACTCGCCAGCAGCGCGCGTCGGTCCTTCAGTCGGTCGAGCGTGATGTTGTTGAGCACCAAATCACTGGCCCCGCCGCCGTTCGGTTGGAAGGGCGCGTGGGCCGGACCGAGGAAACCCGGCTTCCCGGGGTCGGCCCACGGCGCGTGGCCCATCTTGGGCGACAGCCCGACCGAGGCCGGCATGCCCGGCGTGGACTGCCCATGGAGGCGCGACAAAGCCGACCCCAAGCTGGGCCAGCCGCCGGCCGGCTGGTTCTGGCTGGGCCGCCCCGTAAAACATTGGCCGGCCGCGTGCTCGCCCGTCGAGCCCACCACGGAACGGAGGATCGAAAACCGGTCCATGCGCGCCGCCATTTTTGGAAACAACTCGCAGACCTCGATGCCCGGCACCTTGGTCCGAATCGGCTTGAACTCGCCCCGAATCTCGGCCGGCGCGTCCATTTTGAGATCCCACATGTCCTGGTGGGGCGGCCCGCCAGGCAGAAAAATCATAATCACGGCCTTGTTGCTTTTCGCCGCCGCAGCGGCCTCGGCCCGAAGGAGCTCGGGCATCGCCAGGCCTCCCAGCCCCAAGGCTCCAATGCGCAAAAATCCTCGGCGTGAAACACCATCACAAAAACGAGAGGAACGGGAGCCAGTAATGCGAAGCATGGGCGAAGGATGTCGGGGGTTGGAAAACGCCAGAAAGGGGGGCCTCCAGAAGAAAGTCCGCAATTAGTAGGGAGCACTGTGCCAAGCGTCAAGATTCCCGGACTCAGGTAATGCCTGACAAAAACCGCGGATTCGGCCTAAGGGGCCGCCCTGGTGCCTTCCCTTCCAAGCACTTTCAATTCTGCACATCAGGTACTTCTGGTTTTCCTGGGCCATCCCAGCCGAAGGCGCTCGCGCGGAAGTCGGGACTTGATCCGCGGGGGCTGGCGCGCCATTTTCTTCACGAGATCATCATGAAAACGCCCCCAGCCGCCCTGTTGATCCTCTCCTTGGGCACTTGTCTGATGCCGGCCTGCCGCCCCGCCCTCGAACGTGAGGTCGTGCCGGCGCGGCACGTTGAGGGCTAGGGCCTCTACCTTGTGGAAATCGAGCGACCGGAAAGTGTCTGTCCCTTTGTTCACCTATCGATTGTAAACAAAACCGACAGCATACCGCCTATTGCGCCATGCCCGCGATTCCTATCGCCTTAAGCGCATGTGCTTTCTACACGCAGCGCACTTTTTGTTAAAAATTCCGACACTTTTGATCGATACAACCCGCTTCATGCGCAACCAAAGCCCAAAGCATAACCGATCATTGAGGTCATTCTTGCTCTGAAGCCCTCCCGGTGCCAGTGTTCCGTTCTTCCCCACCCCACCCGAACGCCCATGAGCACACCCCACGAAAAGAAGCCCTCCGCCGCTGGCGGCCAAAAAACCGAAAAAGCGGCGGTGCCGGCACCCAAAAAATTCTCCGGTGGCATCTCCGCCTTTTTCGGGAACAGCACGTTAAAGGGCGGCAAGATGCCGCCCAAGGGAGCTCAGGGCGGAGCCGGCATCCGCCAACAGCGATCACAGCGCGGCCGGTAGGCCCGGGCGACCGGCCCGCGTCCGCAGCGGCCTCTCCTATTCGCCGCGGCCGGCGGCCCGCCGAGGGGAGCAGGGGGCGCTAGCGGCGCGGCGTCTCGTAAAGCCCGTCCGAACGCAGTTTGAAGAAGTCACGGCGATCGGGAGTCACGTAGCTGTGCAGGTTTGCCGGCAGAGGCGTCACCAACCGGCGGAAGGTGGTCCACCCCGTCACGTGATCGCTTTCACACGTGACCTCGTGCGCCGCGTCCCGAACCACCTCCATCACCGCGTCCTCGCGGGTGAACCCGTGGCGCGGACGGATGTCTCCCAAGTCGGCGCGGGTAAAAGTGATCTCGCCTCCGGGGAGCAGTTTGTTGATTTGGCTGGCCACGTCGTATTCATCCATGGCCGGCACGGTGTCGCAGATTCCGCCGTGGTTGGAGACAATTGACACCGCCCTGAAAGCTCCAGGACCGAAAAAACCCGGAGGAGCCCCACGGCGACGTCCGGGCGCAGGATCACGCACAACAACGTGAGGAGTTTCCTAAAACGTCGCCGAGAGGGCGATGCCGCCGGCGAGGTTGTCATCCTGGCGGGCATCGAGGGTGTCACCGGCCAGCCACGCCTAGAAGGAAATGGTCGTCTGGACGTAGCCAAAGTTGGCGTCGTCGCTGGCGCCGGTGTCGGCGAGGTAGTCGCCGGCGAAGAACCGGCAGTAGCCGACTTCGATCGCGACGTGTTTGTTCGCCTGCCAGGCGACGACGGCATCGAGTTCGGTGCCGGCGAAGCTGCCGGCGGCGCGCGCCGCGGGACCAAGCGGACGGACGGCGGTCGTACCGTTGGCCCGATACCAGGCGTCGTCGGTATCGGCGAGCCAGAACGCGTGGAAGTCGAGGCGCGTGGTGATATTTTTCCACGGTGCCGCCTTCCAGCTCACGGCCACGTCATGAACGTTCTGCCAGGCGAACGCATCCATCAAGCCGTAGTAGATGTGGTTGGTCGGAAAAAGGTTCTGAAAGGTCCCGACCTCGCCGTCGGGCGGATCGCTGTCGCCCGTGGCAAAATTGTACTCCAGTCCGAAGCGCGCCCCCCAGAGCCCGCCGCCGGGCACGGTGAAGCTGGTGCCGATGTGGCTGGCGAACGCCGTCAGGTCGCGGCCCGCCGCATCCCCGGTCTGAAAGGCAAATTCCGCGTCATAGTCCCAAGGGCCGAAACGCTCCGCCTTGCTTTTCCAGCGGGTGCCAAGCGTGACGAAGCTCGTGTCCCCGGCCTGGACATTTTCATGCAGGTGCAGGGCATAGAGATCGGTGGTCTGGAACTCGAGCGCAGTGGTGGAGAAATACAGGCCGCTGAAGACTTGATCGCGGGAGGTCTCCCCGTCGTTGATGAAATCGCTTTCGTTGAAACTTCCGCGCTCGGCATTCACCACGCTTGAGCTGAAGGCGTCAACGCTCCAGCCGTCGGTCTGGTACGTCAGCCGGACGGCGTCGAACGACCGGGCCAGATTGGTCCATTCGAGCGGGCCGATCAGGCGCTGGTCGCCGAACGCGAGTGTCTGGCGTCCGAGGCGCAGGCCCCACGGCGACTTTGAATAGTCGGAGAAATCAACGTAGGCCTGCCGCAGATCGAATGTGTCGTCCCCCTCGGCTCCGAAGGCCCCCGGGGTGTTCGGGCGGTCGCTGAACCATTCCCGCGAATCCTGGCCCTGGGCGTAAAACGTGAACCAGTCGACCGGCTTCAGCGTGAAGCCGAGACGAAACCGATTCAGCAGCCAGTTGTCATCGTTGATGGTGTCAAGAGAGTCGTTAAAATCAAAAACGTTGTCCTTGATCTCCCAGCGGGCGCGCTCCTGGACCTCCCAGGCGAACACTTTGCGTTGCGGAACATCGGGGACTGGTGCCGGGGGAGGCGGAGTGCCGGCATGCAGCATGGTCGTGGTCAGGACGGAGGAGGCCGTGATGACGAGAGTGAGTTTCATGGATGGTCGAGTCGGTGATTGAAAGAAGGAAGAGGGTGGGAGGAACGCGACTGGGGCGGCACCAGCGGCGGGCTCTGCTCGCCGGCTGGCGGACAGGGAATGCGGGCACGGACCTCCCGCGCCGGTCGTGGCTCACGTTTCCCAGTCGCCCGCCATGAGGCATGCAGACAAAAAAGCGCCCCGGTCCGCGGCCGTGGCGGTGAACCCGGGGCACCTGGCTGACGGGTCGTCAGCGGACCTGGCTACGGCCGGACCTTGGCGATGCCGTTGAAGTATTCCTGGTACTTGGGCCAGCTGTATATGGCGACCTTGCGGCCGACATCGAGGCCAACGTTGTTGTCGACCGGGATGTGGTATCCGCCCATGGCGCGGGAGAGGGCGGCCATCTCGGCGACGGCGTCCCAGGTTGGCAGGTCGAGCATCATCATTTCGCCGCCGGACTTTTCGGTCAGTTCACAATGTTTGCGCATCTCGACGAAGCCGAACTTTCCGGATCCGGTGAAGAGTTCAATGACCCGGGCGCAGGCCGCACTGACCGTGGCGTGGCCGCTGGTATAGCCGGGAAACGGGGGCGTGACGAAGCTCGGCGGTGAGTAGGGATGCCATTCTTCACCGTTCATTTCCTTGGTGCCACCGTCCGGGCCGGCCCAACAGGTGATCTTTTTACCATGGTAGAAATGGCGGATGAGGGTCCAGGGGCGCGAGCTGTCGTAGTAGCGCTTGGTTTCCCAGCAGGAGATGAAGGCGTCGAAGGCGGCATTGGCGACGGCGAAGTAGAGCTGCGCATCCTTGTCGAGGTCGTGCTGGTCGCGGCGCGAAACGTCCTGCGCGAAACGCAGCCAGTGGCCGCTTTGCCCGGTGCTGCGCGGGCCGTCGCGCATGAATTCAACGACCGCTTTCTGCTCGTTGGTGAGTTCGGCGTTGTACTTGAGCACCTGGTCGGTCTCCTTTTTGAGTTCCTCCGGGTTTTTGGTGAGCAGCGGCGGCGGGCCGGGGCGGAATTGCTCGCTGGTTTCGAGGGCGAACGGTTTGACCCGGTACCAATGCGGCGTGAGAAAGCCCGGAGTGATCTTTTTGCCATCGGCCAGGGTGAACGCGATCGGCTGCCAGCGGTCGGGGTCGATGATTTTGTCCGGCGGGTTGACCGGGCGGTAATACGTGTAGTCGCCGTAGGGCTGGCCGCCGCCGCCCTGCTCCTCGCCGAGCTGGTTGGACCCGTCGTGCTTGCGGTACTCAATGACCGCCTGCGCGGCGAGACAGCCAATGCCCTCCGGCGTGGTGGCGTCTTTCGAGACCAGGGCCGGGTCGAATCCCAGCTCCTTCATCGCTCCCTCGAGATAGGCCTTGGACTCGGGGAACACAAAAAGCAGCGCCTGGTGGCTGGCATAAGCGATGGCCGTCCGCTTGTTGTCCTCGGTGCGCTCCTTCTTCGGCCGCCGCAGGGTGTCGCCAAGCCGCGTGCCGACCGCTTTTTCGTCGTATGCGGCCCAGGCGTCGTAGACCGAGGTCGCCCAGATGGCCATTTGCCGGGAAAGGATGGTCGGGCGCGCGCCAAATGTGTCCACATCGTTGGCGGCCGCCTCCTGGCAGATGTCGAGCAGGCGGTAGGCCAGGCTGGCCTGGTCGGATGCGGGCGCTCCGAGGAATTTGTGCACGGGTTTGCCGCTGGCGGCCGGGGCCGGCTCCCCCGCCCACACGGCGGTGGGCAGGAGCAGGCTGGTGGCGAGGAGTGGAATCAGTCGCTTCATGGGGGTTTTGATGGGGATCTGCCACTGCTTATCCAACCGCGCGACGCCGGAACACCCCCGATGGACGGATCCCCGCAAACAATGGACGGAAGCCCGGCCTCGTCTGGCGAACGAAAAAAGGCGGGCCTGCACTCGCAGGCCCGCCCCGTGTCGAATCGATTTTCCGGACGCCCAGGCCTTCAAGCCACCGCAACTTTACCAAGGCCCCAGATCGCCGGACTCCGGGCTGTTCGGGGCCTTGGTAAAGTTGCGGTTGTTGAAGGTAGAGCAACTGCGCGAGCCGCCGGGGCTGATGGACCCGCAGTCCGGTCACGCTCGCCTTCTTCACTTCCACGCGCCCGCTCAGCATCGGCCTCCGGATACCCGTGGGGCCCGGCCTTGGCATGACGGATCACCAGCAGTTCCATGGCCGTAATTTCTTCGGGAGATTCGCCCCCACTCATTCCGCCACCAACCCCCGTCGATTTCCTCGCTCTGCAATCGACATCCTGCCGTCCGCCGGGTCGCTCCCGTCCCATCCACTCCCATCCACGGTGAAGCGAAACCGGCTACCGGTTCCGCGATGGCGTTTCGGCCGCCGCGGCCGCCGCGGAAGGGGCGCGGCGGAACTGCAGCTGGACGATCCGATGCCCGTCGGTGCGGGTCACCGTGGCCAGCCAGCCGTCCTCGACCTTGATGGTTTCTCCAAGGGTCGGGAGGTGCCCGATCATTTCCGTGACATACCCGCCCACGGTGCTGACATCGTCGCTTTCCAGCTCCAGTTCGGTGAGTTCCGCCAGCTCGTGCAAGGGCAGGGTGGCATCCACGAAAAATTCATCGTCACTCAGCCGCTGGAAGGCGCGATCCTCGGTGTCGAACTCGTCATGGATGGTCCCGACCAGCTCCTCGAGCACATCATCGAGCGTGATCATGCCGATGGTGCCTCCGAATTCGTCCACCACGAGGGCGAGGTGGGCGTGTTTGTTGAGGAAGAATTTGAGCAGCTTGTCCAGCGGCATCAGTTCCGGCACGGCGTGGAGCGGGCGGGCGATGACGCGGAGGTCCGGGGCAGGACTGTGGATGAAGGCGAGCAGGTCCTTGATGTGGACCATGCCCAGCGTGCTTTCGAGGTGGGTGTCGACGAGCGGAAACCGGGTGTGTTTGGAATCGAGCGCCGTCTGCAGGTTTTTGGAGAAATCGCGGTTGACCTCCAGGGCCACGATGGTCGCGCGCGGGGTCATGATGTCACGGACGATGTGCTCGCTCAGTTCAAGCGCGTTGATGAGGATGTCGCGCTCGGTCTCGGTGACCTCCGATTTCTCCTCGCTCAGTTCGACCAGCAGGCGCAATTCCTCCGCGCTGTGCACGTTGTGGTGCTCGTCGGTGGGCTCGATTTTGAAGAGCCATTTGAGCAGGGTGTTGGAGGCCTCATTGAGCATCCAGTTGAGGGGCTTGAAGAGCCAGTGAAACCACCCGAGCGGCGTGGCGGCCCAGAGGGTCAGGCCCAGGGGCCGCCAAATGGCCAGCGTCTTCGGCATCTGCTCGCCGACGACGACGTGGAGCGAGGTGACGGCGAGGATGGCGCTGGTCCAGGAAATCACGCGGATCCACCAAGGCTGGAGACCAAGGCCCTCGGGGCCCAGCCACGGCTCGACGAGGCGGTGGACGAACGGCTCGGCCAAGGCACCGAGGACCAGGCTGCAGATGGTGATGCCAAGCTGGGCGGCGGAAAGGTAGCTCGTCAGGTTGCGGGTGATGTGCCGCGCCCTGATGGCGCGCCGCACGTTCCCCTTGATCTCGCCCTCGTCGATGATCTCGTCCAACTGGCTGGTGCGCACTTTGACCAGCGCAAACTCCGCGGCGACGAAGAAACCGTTCAGCACAATGAAGACCGTGATCAGGACCACCTGGGCCACGATGGCCGATGCCGTTAGGGGAGGCAGGTCGGCGGCGGGTTCGGCCAGGACCGCCAGAAGCGGCTGGAATCCAGGAATCATCACGAAAACGACTGACGGGCAGGGGGAGGGTCGCTTCGCTCGCGAGACGGAATCGACAGGGGATCAGGGGACGGGCGCGGCTCAGAGCTTCTCATACACCCCCTTGTCGCGCCGCTTCATCACCGTGAACCCGGCGGATTTGGCATCCGTGACGGACAGGGGCTTGGTCAGCTTTGGAGTGCTGACGCGGCTGACCAGCTTTTTGACCGGTTGCTTGCAAAAGAGACAGTTCTCCAGCGGCGGGCGGCTGATCGGGCGGTTGAGCTCAAAGCCGTCGCGGCACATGCGGCAGGCCTTTTCAGGGTCGGCGGCGATGTATTCGTAAATGGGCATGAACTGAGGAGGGAGGCAAGCCCGACAAATGGAGTCGGGAAATTCGCAGACGCCCCTAAGGATCTGTCAACCCGGCTGGCTGGCTACCAGCTGGACTTGGTCACTCCCGGGATCAGTCCCTGGAGGGCCATTTCGCGAAATTGCAGACGGGAAAGTTTGAAGCGGCGATAAAAAGCGCGGCGGCGGCCGGTGATCTGGCAGCGATTCACCAGGCGCGTGGGGCTGGCGTTGCGGGGCAGAAGGGTCAGGCCGACATAGTCGCCTTTGTCCTTCAATTCTTTCCGCAGAGCGGCATACTTGTTCACCGTGCGCTGCTTGCGCGCGTTGCGTTCGATCCAGCTGGTTTTGGCCATAAGAGCACGCAAATTGCGGGAAATTCCGGCCGATGCAACTTGTTTTTAATTCAGATGAAGCCCGCCCCTCCGAAAAGGGCAGCCACGCCGGACGGGACACCTCGATCAGTCCGCCTAAAAGGAGCCGGTCAGAAGCTGGATGTACTGAGTCCCTTTCACCGTGAGCTCGGCCGCCGTGCCGGTGCCGCCGAGGCGGCTCATGGTCCGCCACGAATGCCGTCCGTGGAATGGAACCGCGGCCATGACCACCGGATACGGGGTGTGCTGCCCGCTCGGTGCCATCGTCAGCGGCAGGCCGCTGGCCGTCAGGGTGATCTCATAGGAGACGCAGGCGACCGGGGCGGCCGACGAGGTGGCGATCGGACTGAGCCATGGGTAGCGGCGGAGCAGGCTCGGCGGCGCCGCTCCAGCGGGCGCAAGAACCTTGTAATACGGTTCTTGCGTAGCCAGAAATTCCGGAACGGTCAATCCGGGATCGGCGGCGAGCGCCTTGTAAAAACCGGCCAGGTCCAGCCCGGCCAGATTGTACCCATGGAAAAGCGAAGGAGCCGCCAGGGACCCGGGCTCCATCCGCCCCTGCCACTGCTCGAACGTGTCGCTCAACAACATGTTGAGCTCCAGATGAACGTGGGCCCGGCGACGGTCGATGCCGCTGCCGGTATACCCCAGCCGCCCCAGCGTCTGACCAGCGCGGATGGGCGCGCCCGGTTCGGCCTCGACCCGCATCAAGTGCGCATACAGGCTGTAAAAGGTGCCGTAGCCCCAGTCGTGCTCCACCACCACATGGTTTCCGTAGTTGCTCGCGCCGGGTCGCGCATGGACATGGACGACGCGGCCGTCCGCGATGGCGCGAACCAGATCGAGCGGCTCCCCCCGGTTGTCCCGGACGGTGGGGGCGATGTCCAGCCCCTCGTGAAAACGAACGTAGAAGGTTTCGTCGCCCAACCGGTTCGGATCGCGCACGAACCCAAACTGGCCCCCCTGCCAGACGAGAGTGGTTTTGCCCTCGACGAGGCGGTCGACCCCCATGAAAAAATCCTCTGGACGGCCCTCAAGCAGGGCGCGGTTGTCGGTGGGCAGCCGCAGGCCCAGAGGCTTCGGTTTGCAGGTACTGGTGGGGAAGGGCGCGGGAGCGATGCGGGGCGGAGCCGCCGGAACCGAAACCGGGGGCGGCATCCTCGTCCGGGCGGCAGCCGGCCCCGGCAGCACCGCGCCCCCCAGGACCAACGCCGCCGAAAACAGCAGAGGGGCACGCAGACAGCTCCGGGCCACCCCTGCCGGACGGAAAGACGCTGCAGGCGATCCTGACGAAAAGGCCACTCGGTCGGCGACAGGCTGAGGCTGGAAAAAAGACCGTTGAACGGTCAGTTGCGGGACGGCTGGGGCTCTGGCAGCGGACGTAGATCGGGCCGATCCAGGGTTTCATCCGAGCTGAATGGCACCTCCGCCGCCCGGGTCCGGGCGGGCACGGGTTTCCGGGGCGCGGAGGGCTCCACCAGCGAGGCCTCGCGCAGCGTCGCGGGATCGATGCGCCCCACCACCGCCCCTTCTGGGAGCGGCGCGCCAGCCGGAAGGCGGCCGGTGTTGGGGACGCCGGACGCGGGGGCTCCACCCTCGCGGCGGGCCAGCGCGGCCGGGGTCGCCGGTTCCCCAATGCGCCGGATTTTTTTCTGTTTGTCGATCACGGCAAAAAGCTCGGGACTCAGATTCTTCCAGATGACGATGCGTCCGTCCCCGGGGACGTTGTCGATGATCTGGACGTCCGCCGGCTGGCGGTTGACCGCGGCGGCCAGGTACTGGCCGCGGTTGGCCACTCCCAGGCGCTGCAGGGCATGCTGGCCACTGGTGTCCAGCCAGAAGACCGCGCCCCAGGTGCGCCCGTCTTCGGCCGGAAAAGCCCAGTAGGCCTTAAAATTGCTCTGCGTGATGACCGGCATCTTGCGGAAAAACCGCTTCTCCCCCCGCACTTCGAATTCCTGGATCTTGCGCGGCCCCTCCATCGAATCGCCCTCCTCATGAAAGCTGATCAGATACACCGGCTGCCGGCCGCCGCCCAAAGCCGGACCAGCGGCCAGCAACAGCCCCATCAGAGCGATAATTCGTCCCGTCATCCACGGAGCATGGCCGGAGACCCGGGTCTTGGCAAGGAGCTTGAACGCACCCGCCCAGCTACAAACCCGACGGGTGATCGATGAAAACCGGGGGCGGCAGCCGGAATTTTTTCTCCAGCCAGGATCCCAGTGCGCGGACGCCAAACGTCTCGGTGGCGTAGTGACCGGCATAAATCACGTTCACGCCCAGCTCCTCGGCCAGGGTGTAACTCCAGTGTGGCCCCTCACCGGTGAGGAAGGTGTCGATGCCCTGGGCCGCCGCCGCGGCGATTTCCGCCCCCGCCCCGCCCGTGACCATGCCCAGGTGCCGCACCCGCGCCGGACCGCCTGGACACAGGTGCACGGCCCCGCCGCCGACCGCCGCGCGGACCCGGGCCACCAGGGCTTCGCGATCAAGACTCACCCCGGCCCGCAGGCCGAGCTGAATCCCCTTCCAGGGGAAAAACGGCTCCGTCCTTTTCAGGCCAAGCGCGGCCGCCAGTTGCGCGTTGTTTCCGAGGACCGGATGGACGTCGAGCGGAAGGTGGCTGCTGTAGATGGCCAGGCCACCGTCGATGGCGGCGGCGAGTTTGCGGAACATGGCTCCGTCGATCCGCTGCGCGCCGGACCAGAACATCCCGTGGTGGACCAGCAGCAGATCGGCCCCGACCCCGACGGCCTGCGCAATCACGGTCTCGCAGGCATCGACCGCGGCCGCCACCCGGCGCACGCGGCCCGTGCGGCTGGCCAGCTGCAGTCCGTTGAGCGCCCCCGGATAATCGGGCACCGCGGCCACGCGCAGCTCCTTCTCCATCGCGGCCACCACCGCCGCCAGCGCAGCGCCCTTGCTTCCCTGATCCTTGGATGACATGGGACCAGCAAACCGGAGGCCCGCCCGCCCGGCAACCTGGAAGTTCACCGCCGGCTTCAGGCTGGCTGCGGGCCCTTGGGAGGGATGACAAAAACGGCCGCCACCGCAGCCGCCACGACGAAGCCGGCCGCCCAGGTAAAGGAGGTGCGATAGCCGATTTCGACCGCTTTCAGGGTGCCATCGGTCAGCGGTCGGGCGAACTCCGAGAAGCCGAGCGGCAGCGGCAGCGCCGCCAGCAGCGGCCCGAGAAACCGGCCCAGGCTGCCCACCGAGGAGTTCAGCCCGAGCGCGCGGCCCTGGGTGTGGCCGCTGGCCGAGCGCGACAGCAGGCCGGTGAGGGTGGGCATGAGCAGTCCGTTGCCCAGGGCCATGAGCGCGGCCACGCCCAGAAAGCCGGGTGTGCCGTGCACCCGGGGCAACAGCCACAGGCTGGCCGCCAACAGGACCGCGCCGAAGAGAATCAGGGGTTTTTCGATCGGGCGCTTCATCAACCGCCGGATCAAGCCGCCCTGCACCACCACCCCGAGCAGCCCGATGTACGCGAAGGCAAAGCTCATTTCGGCCCGGCTGTAGCCCAGCTGATCGCCGCAGAAAAGGGAGAAGAGCAGGTGCACGAAAGCGAAGCCCGTGGTGCTGAGCAGCCCCGCCACCAGCAGCAGCGAGATGGTCCGGCCGCGGCCGCCGGCGAAGACTTCCCGCAGGGGTGCCGGCGTGCTCGGATGCAGCCGCTTGTCGGCGCTCAGCGTCTCCGGCAGCCGGGTCTTGATGAACCAGGCGTTCACCAGGCAGAGCCCGCCCGCAAAATAAAACGGCGCCGAATGATGCCACAGGCTGAGCAGGCCCCCCAGGGCCGGTCCCAGCATGAAGCCGAGCCCAAAGGCCGCGCCGATCATGCCCATGTATTTGGCGCGTTCCTCGGGCTTGGTCATGTCGGCAATGCAGGCCTGCGCCGCCGCCACATTCCCGCCGCTCGCCCCGTCAATGATCCGCCCCAAAAAGAGCATCCAGGGAGCCCCCGCCGCCCCGGTCACAAAATACCCCACCGCCGAACCGAGGGTGCTCAGCAACAGCACCGGCCGCCGCCCGATCCGGTCCGACCACTTGCCCAGCAGGGGCGCGGTGAAAAGCTGCACCAGCGAAAAAATCCCGGTCAGCCAGCCCAGCGACGCCGCCGACATTTTGAAAGGCTCGTTCCGCCCGTAATCGGGCAGCACCGGAATGACAATTCCAAATCCGACCATGCTCACAAAGATGGTCAGAAAGATAACGAACATTTCAGGGCGGCGGGGCTGGGACATGGGAAAAGGGAAAAGGACGGACCGTGGCGCGCCTGGAGGCGGGAACAACCGGCTTGAGCCCCGAAACGGCGGTGGTCCGTACGATTCTTGGCCGGCGGAAACGCCCGGCCTTCCAGCCACTGGCACTCCGGCCGGGATCCCCCCCGCCTACCGGCACTTGAGCCCCCCAACGGGTCCGCCGGTCATGGCCGGCGGATCAATGAGCGAGACAGAACTGCTCGAAGCGGTCGAGTCCGGTCTTGATGACGTCCAGGCCGCAGGCGTAGCTGAAGCGAACGGTGTGGTCAGCGCCGAAAGCCAGGCCGGGGACCACCGCCACCTGCTGGCGACTCAGCAGCTTCTCGGCAAAGTTCATCGATTTGAGCCCCATTTTTTCGATGTTCACCAGAAAGTAAAACGCGCCCTGGGGCTCGACCACTGAGACGTTCGAGATCTTGGAAAACCGGTCGAGCATGTAGTTGCGGCGCACATCGAACTCGTCGCGCATGTCGGAAACCACCTGCTGGTCGCCGGTCAGCGCGGCCAGGGCCCCCCATTGGGCGAAGGTGGTGGGGGCGCTGGTGGTGTGGCTCTGGATGTTGTTCATGGCCTCGGCCAGGGCCTTGGGCGCGGCAGTGTAGCCGATGCGCCAGCCGGTCATGGAATACGGCTTGGAGAAGCCGTTGACCACGATGGTCAGATCCTGAATCTCCTTCGAAAGGCTGGCGATCGAGACATGCTGCTGGTCGTTGTAGATGAGCTTCTCGTAAATTTCGTCGGACAGGATGATGATGTCCTCCGCGGCCGCGATCTCGGCGAGCTTCTCGAGCTCCGCCTTGCTGTAAATCGAACCCGTCGGATTGCCCGGGGAATTGAGGATCAGCATCTTGGTGCGGGGGGTCATGGCCTCCTCGAACTCCTCGGCGCTCAGCTTCCATCCATTTTTCTGCCGGGTCTCGACGATGACCGGCTCGCCGCCCGCGAGGCGCACCATTTCCGGATAGCTGGTCCAGTACGGAGCGGGAATGATGACCTCGTCACCCGGATCGCAGACCGCCAGGATGGCGTTGTAGCAGGAATGTTTGGCCCCGCAGTTGACCGTGATCTGCTGGGGCGTGTACTCCAGGTTGTTGTCCACCATCAGCTTGGTGGCGATGGCTTCGCGCAGCTCGAACAAGCCTTCAGCCGCGGTGTATTTGGTCTTGCCTTCGGCAAGGGCCTTCACGGCCGCTTCTTTGATGAAATCCGGGGTGTCCATGTCCGGTTCGCCGGCTCCGAAGCTGCACACATCAATGCCCTCCTTTTTCATCTTCGCGGCCTGAGCGGTAATGGCGAGGGTAAGCGAGGGGGAGACGGCGGCGACTTTTTCGGCGATCTGGTTCATGGTGGCGGCGTGAGGGGTCGGGTGATGGGAAAAAAAAACGCGCCGCCGCTCCGTGAAAGCGGGGGCGCGGATGTGGGGGGACAGCTTTGTCGGGCTGGGCCGCCGCGCAAGGGGAAATCAGGAGACCTCCCGCCGCCGGGCGCATCTCCGAAAGTTGCAAAATCAGTTCCAAAAGAAGTGGAGGGTGTCGTTTTTGAAGGCGACGTCGACTGCGAGCATATGGGCCAGACCGC